>OCQE01000458.1_pt1 | contig 6719 bp, 4 predicted proteins | sample 1495831 | NCBI WGS metagenome assembly OCQE01 (sample SAMN01915225, study PRJEB22387) | human gut metagenome | isolation source: stool | host: Homo sapiens | place: USA | reverse complement strand
GGAGTGAAGTGGGACTGTCTGTACTGTACATCCAACTAAATACCCGTAATGTGTGACGCCACCTATCGGGCGGAAGCCCGGGTGGTAACATGGAAAACAAGAACGCAATAATCGCGGCGGTGGTCGTGATCATAGTGATCATAGCCGCCGCCGGCGTCTACCTCGCCTTCGGCAACAACGGCGGCGACAACGGCGGCGACGACGAGACCCCTGGCGTCACGTTCCTGATACAGGACGATCAGGGGATGTACTTCTGGATAGACGGTCAGGGCGAGACGGTGATGGCAGCCTTCCAGGATGCCGTCGAGACCTTCGACATACCCTACGAACCCTCGGTCGACGCGGACGGGTCCGTCTACGGAATCCAGTCGATCTTCGGCATGGAGATGACATCCGACGCCGAGGGCAACTGGACCTGGTGGGGGCAGTACACCTGGACTGACGGGGCATGGGCCTTCGCCAACGTCGGGATGGCCGAGATGACCCCCGAGGACACGAGCAACTACTTCGCCATCGTGTACGGGGACGGTTCCGTCGACCTCACCACACTTGCCACTCCCGAGGACGCCGTCGTCTGGGACGGACAGAACTCCGGGACCCTCTTCACCATCAAGTCCTCCTCCGGCATGTACTTCCAGGTCGACGGGTCCGGAACGACCGTGTTAGACGCCTTGGAAGACGCCGTCGAGACATACAAGATTCCGTTCGAGCCCTCCCGCGACGCCGACGGCAACAGCTACGGCATCCAGTCGATCTTCGGCATGGAGATGGCCTCCGACGCCGACGGCAACTGGACCTGGTGGGGACAGTTCAGCAAGGAGGACGGGAACTGGGTCCAGACCCAGTACATGATGTCCGAGCTCCAGTCGGCCGACTACGCCGAGTTCGGGCTCTCCTACGGTTCCGGCGAGTTCTGAGGTGAGCATGGATGCGGTCCACACAGGTCAAGGTGCTGGCATCCGTCGCAATCATAGTCATCGGACTGATGCTGACCGTGGCCATGCTGTCGTCCGCATCCTCGCCGACCTACAACTCCGGAATACTGATCGACTTCGGGGACAGGCAGGTCACTTATTCGCCGGTGGATTCCGAGGAGCAGTCGGATCCGCTCTCGGCGCTCGAGTACGCCTGCTCCGCAAACGACTTTCAACTCACTTACTCGGAGGAGGGGATCTCGATAAACGGGGTCCCCGACTCCCATTCGAGGTCCTGGTCGCTGTACGGGGTGCAGCCAGGCTCGACGGAGTGGACGCTCCTTGATTCGGACCCCGCATCCTACAGCCTCTCTGACTTCACGATAGTGTGCTGGGGCTACTGTGGCGACGACGAGGTTCCGACGAAGGCGGTGGATTCCACAGGGTACTGCTTCTACGGCCTTGACACGCCGGAGCGCGTCGTCTCGCTGGCCCCTTCGTGCACGGAGACCATCTGCGCCGTCGGAGGGCTGGATGTTCTTGTAGGGACCGATCAGTACAGCAACTTCCCGCAGGAGGTCGTCGACCGTCAGGAAGACGGGTCGATAAGCATAGTCGGAGGGTTCACGAATCCGAGCTATGAGATGGTCCTCCTCCAGGACCCGGATCTCGTCGTATGCATCGGCAACCAGAGCATGCACCTGAGGATAGCCGAGAAGCTCCGCGACTTCGGCGTCGATGTCCTGGTCCTCGACGGGGGAGAATCGATCGATGCGGTGCTGGACAACATCTACATGACATCGGTGGCCCTCGGCAACGCCTCAAAGGGGGTCGAGGTGATAGAGGAGACCCAGAGGCAGATAGACGAGGTCACAGGGATCCTTCAGTCCGTCCATTTGGAGGGCAAGAGGGTGATGGTCGCGCTCTCCGCCGTCCAGTCGCCCTGGGTCTCGGGGGCCGACACGTACGTCCATGACACCCTGGTGCTGATAGGTGCCGAGAACATCTACGGCTCGGAGTCGGGATGGGTCCAGGTGAATGCGGAGACCGTGGCGCAGTACAACCCGGAGGTCATCATAGTTGTGTCAAGCGACTACGAAGCGACCCAGGCCGGGTATGATTCGATGATGGCGTCGATGTCGGCGGAATGGAGGCTGACGGACGCGTACAAGTCCGGGGATGTGTACCTGTTGTCTGGGGACGCCACGGACCTGGCTTCGCGCGCTGGTCCGAGGGTCGCGCAGATAACGGAGATTCTCGCGAGGATAGTCTATCCCGAGGCCTTCACGGACGGCGTTCAGGTCCCCAAGTACATGGGGGACGATTTTACCGACTATCTAATCATTTCAAGGGGGGAAGCTAACTGAAGGTGTCTGCGAAGACGACGGCGCTCATGGTTGGCCTGCTAGCCGCAGTCACCATACTATCGGCATCGATCGATGCCGTGCAGTCCGAATCGGAGGACTCGCTTCTGCTGGACTACGGCAATGGCGACACCGACTGGACGTCGATCGGTTCCACCGGCAGCTACGAAGAGGTCCTCGGCAGCGCGCTGGCATCGCTCGGCGTGGATTACGACCTATCGAACGGCATCGAGATAGACGGCCGCTCGTCCACGACGACCGGTTCCGTCACATCGTCATGGAGGATTTACCTCTGGACGGACGGTACGTGGTCGGATGCAACCGACGGATTCGATCTGGGACAGGAGTATGCTGGCGGTGACGTGGCGATCGGCTATTATCCCGACGGCCTCCATCCGGTGGAGACCCCCGAGTACAAGTCGTCCTGGACGATGATGAGGGGGGACTCGTCCAACAGCGGGAGCCAGACGGCCGAGCTGTCCGAATCCGAGGGCTCCGTGGCGTGGGAGTACACATACGGAACGGCCAACTACGTCACGGCGACAATCCTTGTCGAGGGGAGCCATGCATACGTCGTTGCAGGAGGCGGCTATGCCGCTTCGATGCCGTCTCCCACGGTGTACTGCTACGACCGCTTCACCGGTGAGGAGCTCTGGAGCTTCGAGTACGAGAAGGGGGCCGGATACGAGACGGCCACCGGACTGATAGTCGGTGACTACGTATTCATCCCGGCGACGAACGGAACGCTGTATCGCATCCCGCTCACAGGTCCTGGGGAGGACGGCTCGGAGGTCGTCGAGCTGGACGTACCCAAGTCAATCGATCACGAGCTGACGGGATTCGCATACAGTACCGGGCCGGCATCGCTGGTCTATGATTCCGGGGTCATTTACTTCGGTTCTTCCAACGGATACGTCTACTGCGTGGACACGGATCTCAACGTGATTTGGAAGATGGCTATAGACGGCCGTGTCTACTACAACACGCCAACCGTCGACGGGGATGTCGTTTACGTCGGGGCGCTGGACGGTAGCCTCTATGCGCTTGACAGGTACACGGGGGAGATCATAGACTCCGTGGAGGTCTACACGGTCACCAGCGGCTCCGCCCAGAACGTGTATGGGAGCGTGAACACGCCCGTCGTGGTGGACGGCGTTGTCATGGCGTCCTTCTCGGACGGTCAGGGGATGAACTCCACATCCGGAGGGGTGGCGGGGTACAGGCTTACCGACGGCAGGTTTGAGGAGGTCTTCAGGAACACCGACATCGGGCTCAGCTCGAACTGCGTCCTCCCCGTGGTCACGGACACCTTCTCGGGCGTGTACTTCACCAATCTGGACGGGGTGTGCCGTGTATCGACCGACGGCGAGTTCGAACTCCTGGCCACTGGATTCGGAACGTTCAGAGGTCCCAGCACGCTCGTCAACGGGGAGTACATCTACGTCAACGAGTACGAAAACGGCGGGAACACGTACGTGCTCGACCTGGAGGGCAACGTCCTCGCCAGCATGAGCCAGCCGGACCTCGTATCGCAGTACTGCATGACTCCCGTCGTCGTCATCGACGGGATGGTGTACATCTCGACCGACGGCGGAGCCTACTCATGGTCGGGGGCAATCCCCGTGGGGACCCCGGAGGAACCGGTAGCCTCTCCCGAGGGGACGTCCAACGGGTGGTACTACGCTCTAACGATCGTCGCGGTCATAATCGTGGCTCTGGTTCTCGTGGGCTACCGCGGAGGGAGGAGGGATGGCATCCCGCCTGCAGAGTACCTCCGCAGGATCCTCAGAGGACAACCCGAGGCCGGAGGTTCCAAGGTCCACCGGAACAAGCGCAGGCTGCTAGCGGTCCTCGTGATTGGAGTCATCCTGAGCTTCATCGTATTCCTGGTAAGCCTGTCTTGCGGTCCTTCCGGCAGCTACTCCCTGGGGGACACGTTCTCGCATCTGTGTTCGGCGATCTCCAAGACGATCAGCGGGGAGAGCCTGACCATGGACGAGACTATAATCTTCGATTCCCGCTGTGCCAGGGCGGTGGCGGCGTTCGCTGCCGGAGTCGGTCTCTCCATCGCCGGTGCCGTCTATCAGGCGATCATCCGCAACCCGATGGTCGACCCGTACATCATGGGGGTGTCGTCAGGTGCGGGAGTCGCCGCAGTCGCAGCGATCGCGTTCAACTTCACTCTCTTCGGCATCCTGGACAACGTCACGTACGTCACGCCGATCGTGGCCATGGTCGGAGGCCTGGTGGCGTTCGGGCTCACCATGCTCCTCGCGGAGAAGTCGGGCGGGAGCTCGATCAACTATGTCCTGGCCGGAGTCATCGTCGGTCTGGTGTTCTCAGCCATCCAGACGCTGCTCCTGAGCATGTCGGGCGACAAGCTGAACGATGCCATGTCGTGGCTGTTCGGATCCTTTTCCAACGTGGACTGGACCGAGGCCATCATCATGGCCATCCCGGCGATAGCGCTGTCATTGGTGCCGCTGCTCTGGGCGAAGGAGTTCAACCTTGTCCTTCTGGGCGAGGAACAGGCCAAGCAGATGGGTCTGGATGTGAGGAGGTTCAACAGGTGGATGCTCATACTGGCCTCCGTTCTCGCCTCGCTCTGCGTCGCCTTCGTGGGAATCATAGGCTTCGTAGGACTCGTTGTTCCGCACCTCTGCCGCATGATCCTGGGGAGCGACCACAGGCTGGTCATGCCCGCTTCGATCGTCGTCGGAGGGGCGCTCCTGATGGCCGCCGACCTGTTCGCCAAGATGGTCATGATTCCGTTGGAGTTGCCCGTCGGTGCCATCACCACCGTCATCGGGGCACCGGTGTTCGCTTATCTGCTGATCAAGAAGGGGAGGATGTATGATGGATGAAGCGCCGCTCCTCGAGCTGAGGAACGTCAACAAGTACTACGAGGACGGATACCACGCCGTCCGCGACGTGTCCTTCAGCATCCCGTCGGGGATGCTGGTCGGACTGATCGGTCCCAACGGATGCGGCAAGTCCACCATGATGCGCTGCATCAACAGGCTCCATGACACGTCGTCCGGGGACATACTCATCGACGGGGAGTCCGTCCTGTCAAAGTCGCCGGCAGAGGTTGCGAAGCTCGTGTCCAACGTGCCGGCGGAGCTTAGGGCCAGCTTCGGTCTGACGGTGTTCGAGACGGTGATGCTCGGGAGGTACCCTTATTTGAAGAACGTCTGGTGGGAGACGAATGACGACGAGTCCATCGTCTACGATGCCCTCAGGAAGTTCGGCGTGGAGCACCTCCAGGACAGGCCGCTCAACATGCTCTCGTCCGGTGAGCGCCAGCGTGTCCTCATCGCGAAGGCCTACGTGCAGCAGCCGAGGCTGATGCTAGTGGATGAGCCCACGTCCCATCTGGACATGAAGTACAAGCTCGACGTGATGGAGTACCTCAACACCATGGTGAAGAAGGAAATGACCGTTCTGGTGGCCGAGCACGACATCTCGCTGATGGCGAGGTACTGCGACCTGTGCATCATCATGCGCAAGGGCGAGATCGTGAAGATCGGGGACCCCAAGGAGGTCATCACCCCCGAGCTGATAAGGAGCGTGTACGAGGTGGACGCCTCCGTGGGCTTCGACGAGGAGGGCGAGCTGTTCGTCCTCCCGAAGAGGTACCACAACGACCACGGCACGCTTTAAACCAGCAGCGCATGAACGGGTCCATATGGCGAGATGCGTCAGGGTTCCGAAGGCCGAGGGCGAGTCGGCAAGGTCGAGGCTCCTGGAGGAGGGCCTCCTCGACACGTCCCACAGGATCGGCTCCGAGGGCGGGTTCCTCCTGATTCCCGTGACGGGGGACGTCCCCGGGATGGAGATGTGCGATTCGGAGCTGCGTCCCCAGGAGAGGCCGGTGGGGGACTACAGGGAGCTTCTGGACCTGCCTCAGGGGTTGTCGGAGGTCCTGCCGTCATCGTTCGACGTCGTCGGCGATGTCGGGATGGTCAAGCTCCCGGACGAGCTCCTCCCGCACAGGTCCGAGATCGGCTCGGCCATGATGCGCGCCAACCACAGCCTCCGCTGCGTGTTCCTGGACTCCGGCGTCAAGGGCGAGCTGAGGGTCAGGGACCTGGAGCTCATCGCCGGGACCGGTCCGTCGGAGACCGTCCATCGCGAGTTCGGCGCCAGGATGCACACGGACCCGGCGAGGGTCTACTTCAATCCGAGGCTCGCCGGCGAGAGGCACAGGATCGCCTCCCAGGTTCGCGACGGCGAGACGGTCATCGACATGTTCGCAGGCGTCGCCCCATTCGGCGTCCAGATATGCCGCGCGGCGAGGCCGGAGGCGGTGTACTCCATCGACCTCAACCCTGATGCGGAGCGCTTCGCCCTGATGAACAAGAGGGACAACCGCTGCGAAGCGCTGATCCCCATCACGGGCGATGCCATGGAGGTCGTGCCGACGCTGCCGGTCGCGGAC
>OCQE01000427.1_pt1 | contig 7014 bp, 9 predicted proteins | sample 1495831 | NCBI WGS metagenome assembly OCQE01 (sample SAMN01915225, study PRJEB22387) | human gut metagenome | isolation source: stool | host: Homo sapiens | place: USA | reverse complement strand
CATCGTTACTGCGCTTAGTGATGACGCTTGAGTTTTTCGATGGCAGCCATTTGAGCCGCCAAGTACGCCAACTGAGCGTCGAGCTTGGCCAAATCGGCTTCGCTCGTTGCCTTGCTGCGAGCTTCTCGAGCTGCGGCAATAGCCTTTTCAGTCTTGGCACGATCCAACTCTTCGGAACGAATAGCCGTATCAGCCAAAACCGTGACGTGCTGCGGTTGCACTTCAATCACACCACCAGCAACAAACACTTGCTTGATTTCTTTTGCGCCAGGCATCGTGATACGCACGAAACCCGGTTTGATCAAAGAAATCAGCGGCGCATGCTGCGGCAGAATCCCCAACTCACCGGCTTCGCCCGGAAGGGCCACAAACTCGGCATCGCCAGAGAAGATCTGCTCTTCGGCGCTAACGACGTCAACTTTAATCGTAGACATAAGCTGCTCCGTGGTTGTGATTTGGCAATCAGATGAGAAATTTCTCACCTGATTAACCAAACCCTATTAGTGCATCGTCTTAGCCTTTTCGAAGGCTTCGTCGATCGTACCAACCATGTAGAAGGCTTGTTCAGGCAAAGCGTCGCATTCGCCGTCAACGATCATGCGGAAACCGCGAATCGTTTCCTTGAGCGGAACGTACTTGCCGGGAGCACCCGTAAACACTTCAGCCACATGGAACGGTTGAGACAGGAAGCGTTGAATCTTACGAGCACGCATAACCGTAAGCTTGTCTTCCGGAGCCAATTCATCCATACCCAAAATGGCGATAATGTCGCGCAATTCTTTGTAGCGTTGCAACGTTTCTTGAACGCGGCGGCAAATCGTGTAGTGCTCTTCACCAATGATCAACGGGTCAACTTGGCGGCTCGTGGAATCCAACGGGTCCACAGCGGGGTAAATACCCAAAGCTGCGATGTCACGAGACAACACAACGGTGGCGTCCAAGTGACCGAAGGTGGTAGCCGGAGACGGGTCAGTCAAGTCGTCAGCAGGCACGTACACAGCTTGAATGGAGGTAATGGAACCCACCTTCGTAGAAGCAATACGTTCTTGCAACTTACCCATTTCTTCAGCCAACGTCGGTTGATAACCCACAGCGGAAGGCATACGACCGAGCAAAGCGGAAACTTCGGTACCGGCCAAGGTGTAACGATAAATATTGTCAATGAACAACAAGATATCGCGGCCTTCGTCACGGAAAGCTTCAGCCATGGTCAAACCGGTCAGAGCCACACGCAAACGGTTGCCCGGCGGTTCGTTCATCTGACCGAACACCATCGCCACCTTATCCAACACGTGGGATTCTTCCATTTCGTGGTAGAAGTCGTTACCTTCACGGGTACGTTCACCCACACCAGCGAACACGGAATAACCACCATAAGCCTTAGCGATGTTGTTGATCAATTCCATCATGTTCACGGTCTTACCCACACCGGCACCACCGAAGAGACCGACCTTACCGCCTTTAGCGAACGGGCAAACCAAGTCAATCACCTTAATACCGGTTTCGAGCAAGTCCACAGACGGGCTCAATTCATCAAACTTCGGAGCGGGTTGGTGAATACAACGACGTTCTTCTTCACCGATCGGGCCGCAGTTATCAATCGGGCGACCCAACACGTCCATAATACGACCCAATGTCTTCGGGCCGACAGGCACCGAAATACCGGCGCCGGTACTACGAACCTTCATGCCGCGTTGCAAGCCTTCAGAAGCGCCCATGGCAATGGTACGTACCACGCCGTCGCCTAACTGTTGCTGCACTTCAAAGGTCAAACCTTCTTCGGCAAGAGAGTTCTTTTCATCCTTTTCTAAGATAAGGGCATCGTATACCTTGGGCATTTGGTCGCGCGGGAACTCAATGTCCACCACAGCGCCAATGACCTGAACGATCTGTCCGATACTCATGGGATATCCTCTCTTTAAGACACGGCGGCAGCACCACCAACGATTTCGGTAATTTCCTTCGTGATGGCCGCTTGACGGGTCTTGTTATACACCAATTGCAAATCACCAATAAGCTTCTTAGCGTTATCGCTAGCGGCTTTCATAGCCACCATACGAGCGCTTTGTTCAGAAGCCATGTTTTCTGCAACGGCTTGGTAAATTAAAGCTTCGATGTAGCGCTTCAAGAGCACATCGAGAACCGTGGCGTCACTGGGTTCGTAGAGATAATCCCACGAATAATCCCGACGTTTTTCGCCAATCTTTTCAAGTCGATCACTCGACAAGGGCAAAAGTTGTTCAATAACAGGCTCTTGCTTCATCGCATTGATAAAGCGGGAATAAGCAAGGTAAACCTTATCCAACTTTCCGGCGCTGTACAGTTCAATTTGAGCATTGATCGCACCGATCAATTTTTCCAATTGCGGACGATCACCCAATTGAACAGCGTGCGAGAGCAAACTAATGCCTGCATGCTGCGTGAAAGCCAAACCTTTGTTACCAATGGCCGTAGCTTCGACAGCTAAGCCTTCGGCACTCCATTCTTTGACTTTTTGCAGTACAGCACGCTGAATGTTCGTGTTCAAAGCACCGGCTAAACCTTTGTCCGTCGTCACCATGATCAGACCAACTTTCGCAGCAGGCGTAGGATGCGGACGCAAGAACGGATGCTTATAGCTCGTCGTGGCCGTGGCTAAGTGAGCCACAATATTACGGATAGCTTCTCCGTAAGGACGAGCCGCATGCATGCGATCCTGCGCTTTGCGCATCTTCGATGCCGCTACCATTTCCATCGCCTTAGTGATCTTGCGCGTATTTTGTACGCTTCTGATCTTGGCGCGAATTTCCTTGGTACTAGGCATGTGGTCCCCTTAGGTGTTTATCGACTTCCACAATTAGTAGGTGCCGTTTTTCTTAAATTCTTTCACCGCAGTCAAAAGAAGTTCTTTGTCTTCAGCGACCAATTCCTTCTTTTCTTCAATGCGTTGAACCAAATCAGCGTGGTGGCTGGCAACGTACTCGCGGCAAGCCTTTTCAAAGCGCAGCGCATCCTTAGCGTCGACGTCATCATAGATGCCTTGTTCAACGCAGAAGAGCACCAAAGCTTCTTCCCAAACTTGCAACGGTTGGTATTGAGGTTGCTTCATCAATTCGGTCACAACCTTACCGCGTTCCAATTGCTTACGGGTTGCTTCGTCCAAATCGGAAGCAAACTGAGCAAATGCAGCCAATTCACGGTACTGAGCCAAAGCCAAGCGAACACCGCCGCCCAACTTCTTAATAACCTTCGTTTGAGCCGCACCACCAACACGGGACACAGAAATACCCGGGTTAATAGCGGGACGGATACCGGCGTTGAAAAGGTCGGTTTCCAAGAAGATCTGACCGTCAGTAATAGAAATCACGTTCGTCGGCACGAAAGCGGTCACGTCACCGGCTTGGGTTTCAATGATCGGCAAAGCGGTCATAGAACCCGTCTTACCCTTAACAGCTCCCTTCGTGAAGCGTTCGACATAGTCGGCGTTCACGCGAGCGGCGCGTTCCAACAAGCGGCTGTGCAAGTAGAACACGTCACCAGGATAGGCTTCACGTCCCGGCGGACGACGCAACAGCAAGGAGATCTGACGATAAGCCCAAGCTTGCTTGGTCAAGTCGTCATAAACGATCAAAGAATCCTGGCCGCGGTCGCGGAAGTATTCACCCATCGTGGCACCGGCGTACGGAGCAATATATTGCAAAGCGGCGGTGTCAGAGGCAGAAGCAGCGACCACGATCGTGTATTCCATAGCACCGTGTTCTTCCAACTTACGAACCACGTTGGCGATCGTAGAAGCTTTTTGACCGATAGCGACGTAAACGCAGATCAGGTCCTTGCCCTTTTGGTTAATGATCGTGTCCAAAGCCACAGCCGTTTTACCGGTTTGACGGTCACCAATGATCAATTCACGTTGACCACGTCCGATCGGAACCATGGCGTCAATGGACTTCAAACCGGTCTGAACCGGTTGAGAAACAGATTGACGATCGATCACACCAGGAGCCACCTTTTCGACCACGTCATATTCGTCCGTGTCGATCGGGCCCTTGCCATCGATCGGTTGACCCAAAGCGTTGACCACACGGCCAATCAACTTCGGTCCGACAGGCACAGAAAGAATGCGGCCCGTTGTCTTAACAGTGTCGCCTTCACTAATGTGCTCGTATTCACCAAGAATAACCGCACCCACAGAATCACGTTCCAGGTTCAAAGCCAAACCGTACGTGCTGTTGGGGAATTCCAACATTTCGCCTTGCATCACGTCAGAAAGACCGTGAACACGGCAAATACCGTCGGTCACAGAGACCACGGTACCTTGGGTGCGAAGATCAGCGGAGACCCCAAGGCCTTCGATACGCTTTTTCAGCAGATCGCTGATTTCACTAGGATTGAGTTGCATGTCTTACAGCTCCGAAATTTATGCGGTGAGTGCCTCTTGCATTTGAGCAAGTCGCGTCTGAATCGATCCGTCCAAAACCCTGTCGCCAACACGGACGCGCACGCCACCGATTAATTCTTTATTAACCGTAACAATCGGCGTGAGTTTCAACGTGGGGAAGCGTTTCCCAAGCGAAACAATAAGGTCATTGATTTCCGCATCCGTCATCGGCATCGCGGTTTCAATGTAGGCGTCAGCAACGCCTTCGGATTGATTTTTAAGTTCGCGGAATTGACGTGCGATTTCCGGCACGGCTTCCAAGCGACCATTTTCAACGACCACTTTCAAAAGATTGACGGCTTCCTCGGGCAATTTCACTTGTCCGAGACCGGCAATGATCAGATCGTAGATTTGCTCCGAACTCAGTTTCGGATCTCCGATCACAGAAACCAGCTCGGGCGTGGTCACCACTTGGGCAATACCATCCAGAACAGCAGCCAAATCGGCAGCTTCTTCGGGTCCCTTCTTGCCTTCACGCAAGGCTAAAAGCAGAGCGTGCGCATAGGGACGGGCAATCGTCGAAAGTTCAGCCATGATTAGAGCTTAGCCTTCAATTGTTCAAGCATTTGAGCGTGAACTTTAGTGTCAACTTCGCGACGAAGAATTTGCTCGGCACCGGCAACAGCCAAGCGAGCGACTTCTTCGCGCAGTTGTTCGCGCAAACGTTCGGCTTCCTGAGCCAATTCAGCCTTAGCAGATTCAATAATACGATCAGCTTCAACTTGAGCCTGAGCCTTTGCCTCTTCGACAATAGCTTGACCGCGTTTTTCACCGTCGTTCATGATCGCCAAGGCTTGGGCACGGGCTTCAGCTTTAATCGCTTGACCTTCCTTTTGGGCTTCCGCCAAGGCTGTTTCACCTTTGTCGGCAGCTGCCAAACCTTCGTCAATCTTCTTTTGCCGTTCTTCGATCGCTCGAATAAGCGGCGGCCAGATGTACTTCATGGTGACCCAAGCACCAAAGAAGAACACGGCCATCTGTACAAACAGAGAAGCGTTGATGTTCATTATTTGACCCCGTTAGGTCAGTTCGCAGGCCCGATTAATACGGGTGCTCACTGGCGTCGTTAATAAAAGAAACTTGTAATAAGCTTTTATTAGCCGACGAACGGATTGGCAAAAGCGAACATCATGGCGATACCAACACCGATCAAGAAGGCGGCGTCGATAAGACCAGCTAACAAGAACATCTTGGTTTGCAAGGCATTCATCAATTCAGGTTGACGGGCAGCGGCTTCGAGGTACTTGGAACCCATGATACCGATACCGATACAAGCACCGATAGCACCGAGACCGATGATGAGGCCAGCAGCCAAGGCAACAAAAGCGACGTTGGTCATTGCAAAACTCCTTAATCCTTAAAAATGGAGTAAAAGTTAATAAAAAAGTAAAAAAATCAAAAGCTAGTGTTAGTGTCCTTCATGCGCTTGACCGATGTAGACCAAGGTCAACATCATCATGATGAAGGCTTGCAAAATAACAATCAACACGTGGAAGAGCCACCAGCAGATCCCTGCCACAGCGTGACCGAACACACCGAAGACGCTCAAGGCATCAAAACCAGCCCAAAGACTGCCTAACAGTGCGATCAAGAAGAACAACAATTCCCCTGCGTACATATTACCGAACAACCGCATGCCCAAAGAGACGCACTTGGCTAAATATTCGATGATATTCAACGCAAAATTAAACGGCCAAAGCAAGGGATAGTTACCAAACGGAGCCACAAAGAGCTCACGGCTGAAACCACCGACACCCTTAATTTTGATGCCGTAATAAATCATGAGGAACAGCACGCCCACTGAAATACCCATCGTGCCATTCAAATCGGCCGTGGGCAACGGACGCAAGTAATGAATACCTAACCAACCGGCAATCGTCGGCAGAAGGTCAACCGGAATTAGGTCGATGGCATTCATTAAAACTACCCAAACAAACACCGTCAAGGCCAAGGGAGCGATAAAAGTACGATCCCCGTGAACAATGGACTTGGCTTGTTCATTCACAAACTCAACGAGCATTTCAACGGCACATTGCCATTTACCGGGCACGCCAGAGGTGGCTTTCTTAGCTCCTTTGTACATCAAATAGAGCGCGCAAGCCATCATCAGTATGGAAAAAACAATCGTATCCACGTTGATCACTGAGAAGTCAATAATGGATGACTGCGTAGTGGTCGACAGGTGATGAAGGTGGTGAGTAATATACTCGGTAGCGGTGAGAGCTTCAGCTGCCATGTTTATTCTCGGGTTAGAAGTCCCAAAAAGGAACAATTTAAGACCACAATGACCGAAGCGATCATCGCGGGCCAAATTAAGTCCTCATACAACATCACAATCAAGCACAACAACAGCGAGATTGCGATGATCTTTACGAACTCGCCAATAAAGAAGAATAGCGGTGAATACGAGGGGCTAAGCTTAACAAAGACACTCAAATTCAACGCAAATAAAGCATTCGGAACCCAACAGGCTGTACCCGCCAGGAACGCCGAAAGAGCCGCACTCTCCCCTCCGATCAGAGCGGAAATTACAGCAACTCCTATAGTGGCAACGATTTGTAGAAGTACTATTTTCTTCATAAAAGCCAGTAGTCACC
>OCQE01000404.1_pt1 | contig 7218 bp, 6 predicted proteins | sample 1495831 | NCBI WGS metagenome assembly OCQE01 (sample SAMN01915225, study PRJEB22387) | human gut metagenome | isolation source: stool | host: Homo sapiens | place: USA | reverse complement strand
AAAGAAACGACCGGAGATGAGACCTGGGAAGTTATCGCAGGACAGCTTCTGGAAAGGTTTCCGCATGCATCCATTGTGTTGACCATGGGAAGTGAGGGTTCTGTATTTAAGAATCATGAAGAAACAGTAATTCAGCCGATTTACAAAGTACAGGCAGTGGATACCACAGCAGCCGGTGATACCTTTACCGGATACTTCATCGGAGGAATTTTAAGCGGACTTTCCGCAAAAGAAGCAATGGATCAGGCAGCGAAAGCTTCTGCGATTGCAGTTACAAGACGAGGCGCAGCCCCGTCCATACCGGTACTTTCAGAAGTGCAGGCTTATTGAAAAGGTGTCAGGCACCTGTGTTCTCCTTAGGGAGGGAGATGACCGGGTGCTCTATATAATAACAATGAAAGGATGGTTTGACACATGAAAAGAAAAAGTTTATTAGCACTGGGAATGGTAGTTGCCATGACAGCAACGATGATGGCAGGATGCGGAAGCAGTTCTTCTGATTCCAGCACAGCAGCAAGTGACAGCACCGAGGCAGCTGATACCGCAGATACTTCTGCAGATGCAGCAGCAGAAGAATCCAAAGGTGGAGATTACAAAATTGCCGTTGTTCCGAAGATGACCAACATCGGATGGTTCCAGCGTATGGAGGAAGGCGTTAACGATTACAACAAAGAGAACGGAACAGATTATGTATACCGTGGATCAGCAGAAGGTGCTGACCAGGCTGGTATCGTAGAGCAGATGCTTGCTGAGGATTGGGATGCAATCTGTGTAGTACCGTTTGACTCCGAGTCTCTTGCACCGGTACTTGAGAAAGCACGTGAGCAGGGTATCGTAGTTATCACTCATGAGGCATCTTCCATGGATCCGAAATACTTCGATTATGATATCGAGGCATTCGTAAATGCTGATTATGGTACACACTTCGCTGAGGCTATTTCTGATATTACCGGAGGAGAAGGAACTTACATCCAGTTCGTTGGAGACCTGAACAGTGTTTCCCACAACGAGTGGTGTGACGCAGCTGACGAGTATTTCGCAGCTAATACCAATATGAAGAAACTTGGCCGTTATGAGACCGGTGATGATACTACTTCTTCCTACAACCAGACCAAAGAGCTTCTGCAGGCTAACCCGGATATCACTGCAATCGAAGGTTCTGCATCTACTGACGTAGTTGGTGCAGCACAGGCAGTTGATGAGCTTGGTCTGACCGGTAAAGTAGCAGTTGTTGGTACTTCCATGACTTCTATCGCTCGTAACTATGTAGAAAAAGACGTTATCAATACATTCTCCGTATGGGATCCGGCAAAAGCTGGACAGGCTATGATCGAACTTGCTATTAATGTCCTTGATAACGGTGAAGCTCCGGATGCTTTGAATGTAGAAGGATATGAAAGTCTGACCGCAGATGGAACTGTTCTTTACGGAAATGCACGTGTTGATGTTACCAAAGATAACATGGATGAGTACGATTTCTAAAATGCAATACAAATGTAGCGGCAGTTACATATGAATGAATGATGTAGCCAGAGCCCCTGTGGCAGCAGTGCCGCAAGGGCTCTGATACGTAAAATGGAATATTTACGTAATAAATTATGGTTTTGAGAAAAGATAAGATAGCAGAAAGAGGGGAGCCGGAGCATGTCTGAGGAAGTTTTCCTTAAATTGGAAGGCGTGAAAAAGTCATTTGGCGGTGTTCACGCATTAAAAGGTGTTGACCTTGAAATCAGAAAGGGTGAGATTCACTGTCTGGCCGGAGAAAATGGCTGCGGTAAGTCTACACTGATTAAAGCAATATCCGGTGTGCATCACCCGGATGAAGGTTCCATCTGGATTGATGGAGAAAAAGTCGAAAATATGAAACCCATGGATGCAATTAACAGAGGAATCCAGGTTATCTACCAGGATTTTGCTGTATTTCCGAATCTGACGGTTGCAGAGAACATTGCATTGAATGGGGAACTGAAAAATAAATCAAAATTTGTAAACTGGAAACAGATTCATGAAGTGGCAGCAAAAGCCATGGAACAGGTTGGAGCAGATATTGACCCGGATATTAAACTGGAGCGTCTGTCTGTTGCAAACAAACAGATGGTGGCTATCTGCCGTGCGATTATCAATGATGCCAAACTTCTGATTCTGGATGAGCCGACCACAGCACTGACTGCAAGAGAGGTAGACAAGCTGTGGGATATTGTGCGTGCCCTGAAAGAAAAAGGAATTGCCATTATGATTGTAAACCATAAACTGGATGAGATTTACCGCATTGCAGACCGTCTGACGATTCTTAGAAACGGTACTTACATCTCCAGCGGTGATATTTCAGAATATGACCAGGCACGGTTTACGAAAGATATGACTGGCCGCGATATTGTGGAGACCAAATATACACCGGAAGAGAGTGGAGAGGAAGTATTAAGAGTGGAGCATCTGAGCCGTAAAGGCGCATTTGAGGATGTGTCCTTTACCCTTCATAAAGGAGATGTACTCGGTATCACGGGACTTCTGGGAAGTGGCCGTGGTGAAATTGGAGAAGCTCTGTTCGGAATTGCACCTGCAGAATCTGGTAAGATTTTCCTGAATGGAAAAGAAATTGAGATTAAGAGCGTCAAGGATGCTATGACAAATGAGATCGGTTATGTACCGGAAGATCGTCTGACTCAGGGACTTTTTATGGAGAGATCTATTCAGGACAATGTGATCGCAGCATCTATCCGTAAATATATGAAGGGCGGAAAGCTGGACGAGAAGGAGATGGAGAATACTACTAATCACTGGATTAAGGAGATTGAAATCAAGGCTCCGTCACCGAAACCTGCAGTCCGTACACTTTCCGGCGGTAATGCACAGAAGGTCGTTATTGCAAAATGGCTGAATACCAATCCGAAGCTCTTCATTCTGGACGGTCCGACCGTTGGTGTGGATATCGGAGCAAAAGCGGAAATTCATGAAATTCTTCATGGACTGGCAAAGAAAGGTGTTGGAATCATTATTATTTCCGACGATCTGCCGGAGCTGGTTCAGAATTGTAATAAAATCGTGGTAATGCGTGACGGAAAACTTTCCGGCAGCATGGATAATTCCATTGATGAGAGAACTCTTGGAAATATTCTGGTCGGTGCCACGAAAGGAGGAGCAAAAGAATGAGAAGGAAACGGGATTGGAAATTAGCCATAACCAGTACTCCGATGATTCTGATCTACGTTATGGTTGTATTCTGTATCGTGGCGGCAATCCGTCAGCCGGCATTTATCAGTCCGGCAACGCTGATTAACCTTTGCCGTGCCGGTATTTTTACCATGTGTTTTGCAATCTGTGAGATGATCGTCATCATTTCCGGAGGAATCGATGTATCTTTCCCCGCAGTCGGATGTGTGGCTATGTATGTGCCGCTGTATCTTTATAACAATGACATGGGTCCCGACAATGCGTTGTTTTTCTTCGGACTGGCAATGCTGATCGGACTAGTCTTCGGTATTCTGAACGGAGTGCTGGTGGCTTCCGGAGGACTGATCATGCTTCTTGGTACCAGAGAGTTCACAACTCTTCCGTCTTCTCTGGAAGCTGTCTACAGCGTGAATTTACTGACTTATGTGGATCCGAACACCGGATTTAACTATCCGTTGACTGCACTGTTCCTGGTTCCGGTTATTCTGTGTATTGTAGTGGCACTGGTAATGAAATATACCATGCTGGGACGAGGAATCTATGCGATTGGTGGCGACAGTAATGCTGCAAGAATTGCAGGCTTTAATGTAAGAAAACTTCAGTTTATCGCATACATTTTCTGTGGTGTTATGGCAAGTGCAACTGCCATGATCTACACAACGCTGATGCACTCCAGTACGACTACCGCTCTGATGGGAGAAGAGATGATCATCATCGCTGCATGTGTTGTAGGAGGATGTCGTCTGACCGGCGGACACGGAAGTGTAGGAGGAACCATCCTCGGTGTGCTTCTGATCACGCTGGTACAGAACAACCTGAACATGCTGGGTGTTCCGACCTGCTGGCAGACATTCGCAGTAGGCCTGGTACTGCTTCTTGGTGCAGTTCTTTCTTCTGTACAGGCAAAACGTATCGAAAAAATGGGTAAGGTTTAAGGAGGTGTACGGATATGAAAAACAAAGCTTTACATAAAACGGCGCCGGACACCCATATTCTGACCATAGTTGGACTGATGGTGCTGGCCCTGATCCTGATGGCAATTCTTCAGCCGGGTAACTATTTTACATTGAAAAATGCAAAATCCATGATTTTCCAGTTCCCGGAATATGGTATTCTTGCGTTTGGTATGATGGTGTGCATGATCGCCGGCGGTATCGATCTGTCCCTGGTAGGAATTATGAACTTTACCGGTGTACTGGCAGCCATGATTGTTACCAAAATGACAGAAGGCGGCGAAGGCATGGCAATTCCGGCAATTCTGGTTGCAGTTGTAACAGCGCTTGTAGTAGGTGGCGCTTGTGGTGCTTTCAACGGATTTATCATCGGATATTTCAATATTCCGGCCATGCTGGTAACGCTCTGCGGACTGCAGCTTTACACCGGTCTTGCTTATGGAATTACCGGAGGTCCGGCAATCAACGGTATGTGTGATGCTTTCAAAAATATTGCAAACGGCACAGTTGCCGGAATTCCGTATGTACTGTTTATCTACATCATTGTAGTGGCAGTGGTAGCATTTGTTATGAGAAGTACTGTCTTCGGTAATGAGATCTATTTCCTGGGAAGTAATGCGAAAGCATCCAGATACAGCGGAATCAATACTTTACGCGTAACCATTATGACACATATGTTCAGCGGTATTCTGGGCGGCGTATCCGGAATCCTGATTACCAGCCATTTGAACAGTGCGAAGAGTTCTAATGGTTCTACCTATACACTTCTGACTCTGTTGATCGTCGTTCTTGGTGGAATCCATCCGGATGGTGGAAAAGGACGTGTAACAGGCGTGGCACTGGCTACGATCCTTCTGCAGATGATTGCCAACGCATTTGGTCTGTTGCATATGGATGACAACGCAAAGACATTTGTAAACGGATGCCTGCTTGTAGCAGCGCTTCTGCTGGATGTATATCTAGACAAACGGGCAGCAAAGAAAAAAGCGGCTTAGCTTATATCAAATCTAAATGAAGAAAGGTGTGTGCTGCATCATGAAAACAATCAAAGTGAAAAAACTGACAAAAGAGGCATTTGCCCCGTACGGCGAGGTACTTACCATTGAAGGACGCGAGGCAGGAGGAAATCCGGCATCCCATCTCTGGTATCCGCAGGTAGTAGTGATTGACAATCCGACTTCCATCAACCTGATGAAAGTCATCCCGCATGAGTTTGTGCTGAAAGATTTTGAGGCACATGACCATACGACAGAGAACCTTCTGGCTATGGATGGTGACCTGATTGTGGGTATGGCTCCGGCAGGAGACCTCAAGGCAGAGAATGTGGAAGCTTTCTACATTCCGGCAGGATTCGGAATCTCCCTGAAACCGTCTGTATGGCATGCAGTGCCGTTTGCAGTTGGAAAAGAAGTCATGAGCGCATGTATCTTTAAAAATAATACCAGTCATGATGATATCTATTTCGCTTCCATCCCGGAAGAACTTGGATTGACAATGTAGAGTAATTGACAACAATAAAAGCAGGAGGCTTATAAAAATGAAAAAGATTATCAATGCACCGGAAAACTATACTGACGATATGCTGAAAGGTATCTACGCAGCACATCCGGATCAGGTAAAGTATGTTGAAGGCGATCTTCGCTGCTACTGTACCGCAAATAAAAAAGATGGCAAGGTTGCCATTATCACCGGAGGAGGAACCGGACATCTTCCACTGTTCCTTGGTTATGTAGGAGATGGTCTTCTTGATGGCTGCGGAGTTGGTGGTGTGTTCCAGAGCCCGTCCGCTGAGCAGATCTATAATGTCAGCAAAGAAGTAGAAGCCGGCGCAGGTATCCTGTATCTGTACGGCAATTACACCGGAGATATCATGAACTTTGACATGGCTGCCGAGATGTGCGAAATGGATGACATCGAGACCAGAAGCATCGTTGGCGCAGATGATGTCAACAGTAACGCAAATCCGGATACCCGCCGTGGCGTTGCAGGAATCTTCTTTATGTACAAATGCGCAGGAGCAAAAGCAGCAGAGATGGGAACCCTTGATGAGGTTCTGGCTGCAGCGCAGAAAGCAAAAGATAATACAAGAACTGTTGGCTTTGCACTGACTCCGTGTATTATTCCGGAGGTTGGACATTCCAACTTCACTCTTGGAGAAAATGAGATGGCTATGGGTATGGGTATCCATGGTGAGCCGGGCATATGGAACGGACCGATCAAGACTGCAGATGAGCTGGCAGAAGAGAGCATGAAGACTCTGCTTGATGATATGCCGGTAAAAGAAGGCGAAGAAATCTGCGTTCTGGTTAACGGACTTGGCGCTACCAGTATTGAAGAGCTTTATATTCTGTCCGGAAGTGTTCGTAAGATTCTGGATGAGAAGGGAATTAAGACCTATCGTACATTCGTCGGCGAATATGCAACCAGTATGGAGATGGCAGGAGCTTCCATCAGTATCTGCAAAGTAGATGATGAGATGAAGAAATGGATCGATATGCCAGTGAAGACTCCGTTCTACACTCAGGCTTAAGACCGAATTTGAGGAGGATTTTTGATCATGGAGAAATTTACAACAGAGCAGCTGCCGGAATTGTTTGCCGGAGTTGCATCAATGTTTGCTGAAAAAAAAGAAGAACTTTGTGATATGGATGCCAAGATGGGAGATGGCGATCTTGGACTTACCATGGACAAAGGTTATGGAGCACTTCCTCAGCTGATTAAAGAGAACACCGAGCCGGGAGACATTGGCAAGACTTTGATGAAGGCTGGCATGAAGATGGCAGGCCTGGTACCTAGTACCATGGGAACTCTGATGAGCAGCGGCGTGATGGAAGGCGGAAAAGCACTGAAAGGAAAGACAGAGTTTGGTGCAGAAGAGCTTTCGGTATATCTGACCGCATTTGCAGCAGGTATTAAGAAGAGAGGCAAATGTGAGCTGGGTGACAGAACCATTCTGGATTCTGTAGATGCAGGTGCAAAGAGTGCAGCAGAGGCAGCAGCAGTCGGAAAGACAATGGAAGAAGTGATTGAGGCAGCGTGCCAGGGAGCAGCTGCAGGTGTGGAAGCAACCAAAGACATGGTTCCGAAATTTGGT
>OCQE01000388.1_pt1 | contig 7304 bp, 7 predicted proteins | sample 1495831 | NCBI WGS metagenome assembly OCQE01 (sample SAMN01915225, study PRJEB22387) | human gut metagenome | isolation source: stool | host: Homo sapiens | place: USA | reverse complement strand
CGCCTGTATTATATGTATTGCTTGTCGTAATATAGCCCACGCAACTAACTCTTACTATCGCCTTTCTGGCTCCGCAGGGAATCACGAACTGGCCGTTCTCATTCGTCACACCGCCATTTATCAATGAAGAATCACGAACATTCAGCAGGGCTACATTGGCGAAATCTACAGGGCGATGATGCGCATCTACAATGCGACCTATCATCTTGGTGGGAGTCTTCTGCGTACACTCCACAAAGATGTTTTCGCCATCTATCGTCATCTTCATCGGATAGAAGCCCATGATCTGGCGGATGGCATCCGGAGCTGTTCGCTTCACGATACTTGTGGTAACCGTGAAATCTTCCAGTTCATCATACATAAAGTTGATACGATAATCCTTGGTGCTCTTGGCAAGGATGGTGAGTGCTTCTGACATAGAAGTGTTGCGGAAGCTGCGGGTGATGCGTTGGGCATAGATGGTCTGAAGAGAAAGGCTCATCAGACCTGCCAGCAGCATGATATATCTTAATCTTTTCATCTTATTCCACGATTAAAGTTTGACCTTCATGACGAATATTCACTTTCTCGAAATGATTCATCAGTTCGATGATATCATCCAGACTCATGTTCTTCTCCAGTTGCAGGAAGAGACGGATGTGGCGAGCCGACTCGTTCTGATAAGTTACCTGGAGATGGAAATGCCCGGCAATAGGAGTAAGGATATTCTGAAGCTCAGCGTTTTCGTAAACCAATGGGAGCTGGGCAAGACTTGCAGAATCTGTCTTTTCTTCTATGTTGGATTTCTGAGGAGCAGAAACCTGCTGGATAGAATCCTTTTGGGATGCCACGAGTTCGATATTGTGCTTATCTGATGCCTGATGAGAACGGGTTACCAGATGAATGGCTGCAAAGGTGATGCCGGAGACAACAAGGACGGCTGCAACGGCAGCCACCTTTCTCATCGGGCTCCAGAGAGGAAACAACTTGGCAGTTTGCTGGGTTTCTGCATTCTGATTCATCTCTTCTTTCTGCTGCTTTTCTTCTTTCAGCTTCTCCCATTCTGCATCAATCGAAGGCATCTTCATCTTTTCCTTCGACTTTGCGAAATCCAGAGACTGTCGGGTCTCTACCAACTGCTGATAGAGTTCATTCACTTCCTCATCGCCCAGAAGTTCATCCTTCTGAGTTTCGGAATACTTTTCGGGATGCTCCAGGAGATCGAGTAGCATATCCCATTTCTGAGAATCCATCTTCTGAGGATCTATGTCAGATAATTCATGTTTCATTTTCATTTCCTTTCTTCATTTTAGGGTTATTGTTTTCCTTTCAACTTTTCTCTGAGCGTTCGCAAACCTTTCACTATATGCTTGTTCACTGCCGAGACGCTGATGCCCAGCTCCTCCGCCGTATCCTTATACGACATTCCTTCCCGATAGCACAATCGGATGACGGAAGCAGTCTGGTCGGTCAGGTCGTGGTCAATGCAATCCACCGCAGCCTGCCATCGCTCTTCCAGACGAGAAGGTTCTTCCTCCGTCAATTTCTCTTCCGAGAGAGGGAGAAGCCGTTTCAGTCTTTCATCTCTCTTCTTTCTGGCTATAAGATTGATGCAGGCATTCTTCACGCTCCGCATCAGGTAAGCCCGGTCTGGAACCAGCTGTTTATCCCACAATCTGGAGAACACGTCGCTCACCACATCCCTCGCCTCCTCATTATCATGGAGCAAGGCAAAGGCGAAGCGATACATCTGCTCGTAATGGTCGTGGAACAGCCGTTCCATCCGCTGTTCATTTTCTTCTGTCATCACGTCATTTTCTTCTTGTTTCTACTCTTATATACAAGCTTTCCTGAAATCAATTACCCCTAAAATGAAGAAATTTTCTACTTTCTTTGGAAAAAACGATGCAAAGGTAATCCTAATTTCATTATAAGACTAATAAATAATAGTTAAAAAACATATCTACTCTTCATTTTTAAGTTAATTTATAAACAACTTAAAGAAGATTGTATTATCTTTGCAACGAAATAACTTAAAAGTTAAGCTTATGGAACAGAAGTACAACATAGAGCTTATAGAAGAGTATGAAGATATAAACTTCTATAGTATTCATCTTGAAGGAGAAGAACTCTCTGAATTTGAAAATTTCTTTGAGAAATTTCCAGAAGGATGTTCTTACGATGAAGAAATAGATGTCGTCATTTCATGGTTGGACAAAATCTCCGAACGAGGAGCTTTGGAACGTTATTTCCGTCCGGAAGGCCACTATGGAGATGGTGTTGGAGTTATCCCAATAGATATTGGTAACAAGATTCGACTCTACTGTATCAGATTATCTAACAAAATTCTGATTTTCGGAAACGGAGGAGTCAAAGATGCTAAAAGTTGGCAACAAAGTACAACACTAGCTCCCTATGTAAAACTCTTGATAGATACAAGTCGTTTCATTCAATCGAGAATTAAAGATGGAACAATTGTATTAGTTGACAAAGAAATAATTGGAAATTTAAACTTTACAAGAAATGAAAAGAAGTAAGATTTTAGAAGAACGCCGCAAACATGTTGATCCTGAGATTCGCAAGTCTGTAGATTTGTCTTTCCAAATCGTAGATAGGATACATGACATTCTGGTTTCTAAAGGGATGAAGCAGAAAGACCTAGCCCTTCTACTCGGAAAACGGGAAGCGGAAATAAGCAAATGGATGCGGGGAACACATAATTTTACAATAGACACTCTTGTATCTATTGAGGATGCTCTCCAAGCTCCGATATTAAATGTAGTTCATCAGGATTTAGAAATATGTGTATAAAATTTTAACCGGTCAAGCAAAGAGCAAAACAATAAGGTTTTGCCTTCGCTTGAGCGATTGTCATATATTCATTGTTGTATTGAGAGGGAAATCTATTTAATCGGCTCTGCATGGATACAATAGTAACTCTTCAAGGGATTTTCCTTATTCTTTTTCAAGATTAAAGCAACTAAACATCCCTCATAATCAGAGTTCCATTGCGCAGGCGTATAGCCCTTCCAATACATCACAAGGTCTGCATCAGATGGCAAAGCCTTGAAACGATTGCGGTACTTCTCTCTGTTCGAATCATCTACCACAACACCCTTACCATACTGACCATAATACATATCCATCAGCTCAACCAACATCCTCTTTTGCTCTGACAACACAGCCTCATGCTTCTTCATGCTTTCCGGATCCTCAGAATCCAACAGCACCCCTGATACAATGTATTTCAGCTCAGAATATGGCTTTTCTGGAAAATCAGGAGAATAACGAGGAGAGACTATCCGGAACCGCTTGCTCTCGTCGAAGATGCAATACAAATCATAGTCTTCATTAGATGGATTCAGCAAATCAGAAGAGCCGAAATCGTAACCCATGAAACCAGTATTATAGATATTGAGATAGATGCCGGAAGAATAAACCACACGTCCACCCTTATAGCCATCAGCAACAATCAATGTTCTATCTTCCTCCGTCATAGAAGTATTACGGCTGATCTGAAAAAGATAAGTGCTAAGGTTGATTGACACAGCATAACAATTGTTCTCATTTCTGAGACTCACTACCCTATCTGGCATTCCCTTACATGACCATACAATGGAATCATAATAATGATAATAAGGGTTAGCTGATGAGTTATTGTTCAGATAATCTGTCAAATCCAAACTCAAAAGTCGGAATGACTGAAATTTACTATGTCCATCACCCATTCCATGCGCATCCTTAGAATTGGCATATACACACCGAATATAATAACGGCAATCATCCGGTACTTTTTCAGTTTCATTTGGCTTGTCTTCTTCATCACTCTTATCAATAGTATAAGTATTCTGCACATCAATCAGTTCTAATGAAGATAAACGCTGATATACCACCAAGCCATAAATGGCTTTTTTCTGATTGTCAGCTACTGTCACCGAACCAATCTTCTCCATCACATATAGGTAAGCTTCATCTTCATGAAACTTCACATCCAGGATTTGCATATAATCATCCACCTTACCTGCCTTATTCGTTTTGATGACAATGCCCGTCGCATCATCATACGACCAATCCTGCTTCTTGAAACAGAATGTACGTGCATCTTCATCACGATAATAAGTCATCAACTGATTCTCTGATAAGAATTCATAGACCTTCGGACTATAATCCTTGATGCCTTCACGATAATCAGTTGTTGCAAGTTTACCGTTTTCCTTCATCTGATAGATGCCGACAGGTTGCCAGCCATAACTTACAAGCCAAGAATTCAGAACATTCCTATCTATATCACAGACAGGAGCCTTTCCATCTAAGATGCAATACCCGTCCTGATTTAAAACAAATGACTGGTTGAACAGTTCCTTGTCATTCCAAGGAAGGCTGTCCAACTTATCATCATCACTACTACAGCCAGTTAGCATACAGATGCCAACCACCATGAATATCATCCATAAACAACGTTTCATATACTTTCTGTTTTTTTATTTTACAATCTGTTCTTTTCTGTATTACCGGCACCCGTACCCTTATACTTGCTTCTACTAACATTAAACTTATAGCTAAATGAACACATGATCATTCGGGTATCGGTATATTTTCTGGTATAGATATCGCTGGTACCATATACCAATCTTGTGGAATTGCGCATCGTCGCAAAGAGGTCATTGCCCGCCAAAGTGACATTCAGGCGGTCGTGAAGAAAACTTCTACGCAAAGAGACGTCCACTCCTCCTTGTGCCATATAAAGCGGAAGCGCAGAATGGCCCTGCGTGTTCCAACTCATATCAAGATTAAGCGTCCAACCGCATGGTAGCGAAAAGGCATTATTAAAAGAGCCGATGAATATCGGCTTACTGTAAGCCTTACCACCAATGGTCAGGAACTGCTTTCTCATACCAGCATCCAACGTAGGATGCCACCATCCTATCGTCGGCGATGCCGTCAGTCCCACGTAACAAACCTGAGTATGATTCAAATTACGAAAGGTGTACATACTGATTAACTCATTGTCATGATACGGTTCTATCACCTGATAGCAAGGATCTACAAGATAACGCCAGTTGGCAAAAAACTGGAACCATTTATATCCCAGATTAATTCCTATGCCGTGTTCGAAGGTTGACTTGAGCAATGGGTTTCCACCCTGATAATAATAGCGACTATTATATTGTACGTTACTACTTAACTGACTATAGGAAGGACGACTCACCGTCACCTTATAAACCATATTCATTTTCACATTCCCGACAGGAAAGGTCAAGGACACATTCGGAAAGAAATGGTCGTACTTACGACTCTGATTGGGCACGAAATAATCCTTATTTTCCCCGCTCCAATAATCACCACCAGTATTATAGTAATTGGAAGAAACATGTTCGTATCTGAGACCAGCATTCAGTTCTACCTTGTTTAGTCTCAATCCATAAGAAACAAAGGCTGCAAGATTACTTTCCTCCACCTGGTCGTCAGTCTTACCTGGCAAGTCAGTTCCCTGTTCATCTATAGTATAAAGATTGGCACGGCAACTTTCGGTAAACTCATTACCAATCTTCAGGGTACCTTTCCATACCGGAAAGCTCAGTACCAGCTTAGATGCATGCATCCAACTATCAGCCGTGAAATCAGATTCTATCGTACGAGAATCTCCGCCCTCAATTCCTGTTTCTTCAGAATTTTGAGTCTGTCCTGTTTTACGAAGATATATTTCCCCATTCCATTCTATGCTCACCTTTCCTATCTGTCCGGCATAATAAGCCGTAATATCCTGCGTAGGTCGGCTTTTGAAACGACAATACATATCATTTGTATAGCTTTCTGTCTTGGAGCCATTCTTCCAGACATCCATCAGCGAATTCCATCCACCCCGACTATAAGGATTGATGTTCACCTCGTAAGTGGCACCCACGGAATGCTTATCATTAAAAACATAATTAAAACCAAGACTTCCACTGGTATAGTAACTCTTGTTTTTGATAATCAAGTCTTCATTGATACTCATGAGCGTCTTGCCGTAGAGTCTGTTATCATTATACTGATCCTGATAGCCCTGAGACAAACCACCATACAAATTGGAGAAGATATCCAATCCCCGATAACGATAATTCAAATCGAGTTCTTCACGATGATTGTTCTGATGATTGCGCTGATAGACTTGCCGATAAGTCAATCCCAGTCCTTCTCCCTTCTTTCTTGTCGTCTTGATTCTGATGACAGACTGATAGGTTGCATCGTATTCTGCACCCGGCTCGGTTATCACCTCCACATGTTTGATGTCAGAAGAACTCAATCTGTCGAGATCAATGGTTCCCTTGATTTTCTTGTTATCTATATAAATCAAAGGTTTACCTTTGCCCAAGACTTCTATTTCTCCATTCTTCTGCATCACTCTCGGAAGATGTTTCAAAACATCTTCTGCCGAGCCCATTTTCTCCAAGGATGTACCTTCTACCTGAGCCACCAATCCTTCAGAAGTCATTCTGAAAGGCTGTCGATGTCCTTTCACTACAATTTTCTGCAGGTTCATTGTTGCCTCTTTCAGAGTTATTGTCCCTATCTTACCTATATTATATGTATTGCTTGTCGTAATATAGCCCACGCAACTTACTCTAACTATCGCCTTTGTGGCTTCGCAGGGAATCACGAACTGGCCGTTCTCATTCGTCACGCCGCCATTAATCAATGAAGAATCACGAACATTCAGCAGGGCTACATTGGCAAAATCGACAGGGCGATTCTTATTATCTATGATGCGACCTATCATCTTGGTGGGAGTCTTCTGCGTACACTCCACCATGATATTATCCTCCACCTGCGTCATCCTGATGGGATAGAATCCTATCAGCTGCATGATGGCATCGGGAACACTCTGGTTTTTGATGCTCTTGGTCACCCTGAAATCCTCCAGCTCATCATACACGAAGTTGATGGTGTACTTATGCTGGCGGGCGTTCAAATCCTTCAACGCCGCCGAGAACGACACATTATTATATTGTCGGGTGATGCGCTGGGCATAAGACTGCTGAACCAAAAGCAACAGGAAGAGAAGAAGAAGCTCTCTGATAAGCTTGCCGCTAACGGGCATTGGTTTCCAAAAATCTCTCATAAACATATCCTCCTATCTTATTTCACCAACAATGTACCGTCAATATACTCTATCTGTATGCGGTCGAAAGCATTCAAAATCTCCAGGTTCTGCTCTAATGTCTTCGTCTTGTTCCAGTTGAAGAAGAGACGGATGTGCTGGGCACCAGCATCCACATACTCCACCTTGACATGATAGAAACTGGATAGCTGAGCCAGAATGATTCCCAATTCGGCATCATCAA
>OCQE01000374.1_pt1 | contig 7377 bp, 6 predicted proteins | sample 1495831 | NCBI WGS metagenome assembly OCQE01 (sample SAMN01915225, study PRJEB22387) | human gut metagenome | isolation source: stool | host: Homo sapiens | place: USA | reverse complement strand
ATTTAATGCACTGAAACAGGGCATTTGTCCTGCTTATATAAACTATTTTCATATATGGGAGGATTACTATGAAAGTCATCAAAAGAGACGGCCGCGAGGTTAATTATGACCGTAACAAAATCATAATTGCCATTCAGAAGGCTAATGACGAGGTTCCGTTTAACGAAAAGATATCTGATGAGAAGATACACGGAATCGTTGCATCCATCGAAAAGCTCGGTGCGGGCACATTACAGGTTGAAGAGATACAGGATATTATCGAGCAGAAGCTTATGGCAGAACGTAAATTTGTTCTTGCCAAGACATACATTATTTACCGTTACCAGCGTGAGATGGTCCGTAAGTCCAATACAACGGACGAATCCATTCTCGGTCTTATACAGCAGACCAACAAATACGCTATGGAAGAGAATTCCAACAAGAATGCCGCTGTAGCTTCCACGCAGCGTGACCTTATTGCCGGTGAGGTTTCAAGAGACCTTACCAAGAGACTTCTTCTTCCTGAGAAGATTTCCAAGGCACATGAAGAAGGTATTCTCCATTTCCATGATGCCGACTATTATGTACAGTCTATTTTTAACTGCTGTCTTATCAATATAAGTGACATGCTTGACAACGGAACCGTTATGAACGGCAAGATGATTGAGAGCCCGAAGAGTTTTCAGGTTGCATGTACCGTAATGACGCAGATCATTTCAGCGGTTGCGAGCAGCCAGTACGGAGGCCAGTCGGTTGATATAAGCCACCTCGGCAAATATCTCCGCAAGACCAAGGAGAAGTTCTTAAAGCATTATACCGAGACATTCGGTGACACTCTTTCCGCGGAACAGATTCAGAAAATTGCTTCCGACCGCATGAAGGATGAGCTTAAAGCCGGCGTACAGACTATACAGTATCAGATTAACACATTAATGACCACTAACGGACAGTCTCCTTTCGTCACTCTTTTTCTTAACCTTAAAGAGGACGATCCATATGTGGAGGAAGTCGCACTTATTATAGAAGAGATTCTCAAACAGCGTATACAGGGAATCAAGAATAAGTCAGGTGTATATGTTACTCCTGCATTCCCGAAGCTTATATATGTACTTGATGAGCATAACTGCTTAAAGGGCGGCAAATACGACTATCTCACAAGACTTGCCGTTGAGTGTTCATCAAAGAGAATGTACCCTGATTATATCTCCGCCAAGAAGATGCGTGAGAATTACGACGGTGAAGTATTCAGCTGCATGGGATGCCGTTCATTCTTAAGCCCATGGAAAGATGAGAACGGTAATTATAAATGGGAAGGCCGTTTCAACCAGGGTGTTGTCAGCCTTAACCTTCCTCAGATAGGTATTATCGCACAGGGCAATGAAGAACGTTTCTGGGAGCTTATGGAAGAAAGGCTTTCATTGTGTTTTGAGGCTCTTATGTGCAGACATAAATCACTCGAAGGAACACTTTCGGATGTCAGCCCTATTCATTGGCAGTACGGCGCCATCGCCAGACTTGAACCGGGTCAGACAATTGACAGTCTCTTACATGGCGGATACTCAACAATCTCTCTGGGATACATCGGTCTTTATGAAGTAACCAAACTTATGACCGGAGTAAGCCATACAAATCCTAAGGGTACTGCTTTTGCCATGAAGGTTATGAGACGTCTTCGTGAGGCATGTGACACATGGAAACGTAATACCGGAATCGGTTTCGGTCTCTATGGCACACCTGCCGAATCACTCTGTTACAGATTTGCCGAGATTGACCGTAAGAAATTCGGTGATATCGAAGATATTACCGATAAAGGTTATTACACCAACTCCTATCATGTTGATGTACGTGAGAAAATAGATGCTTTCAGCAAGTTTAAATTTGAAAGCCAGTTCCAGAACATTTCAAACGGCGGTGCTATTTCATATGTTGAGATTCCTAACCTCAGACATAATCTCCCTGCACTTGAAGAAATGGTCAAATACATATATGATAATATACAGTATGCTGAATTTAATACCAAGTCTGACTATTGCCAGGTATGCGGTTACGACGGGGAGATTATTATCAACGATAATCTTGAATGGGAATGCCCACAATGTCATAACAAGGACCACAACAAGATGAATGTTACCAGAAGAACATGCGGTTACCTCGGCGAAAACTTCTGGAATGTCGGCAAGACCAAAGAAATAAAAGCAAGAGTACTTCATATTTAAGGGGATTTGTCATGAATTATGCAGATATCAAACGTAACGATGCAGCTAATGGTCCCGGTGTGCGCATATCACTTTTTGTAAGCGGATGTACACATCATTGCAAGGGCTGTTTTAACGAAGAAGCATGGGATTTCAATTACGGTAAGCCTTACACCGAGAAGGAAACCGATTATATAATAAGCGAGCTCGCTCCGGGTTATATAGGCGGACTTACGATTCTCGGCGGAGAACCGATGGATCCGGCCAATCAGCCCGGCATTCTCCCACTGCTTCGTAAAGTCAGGGAAACCTATGGTAATACCAAATCCATATGGATATATACAGGATATCTTTTTGACAGGGACATTCTCGGCAGAATGGTTGATGAACTTCCATATACCAGAGAGATTCTGTCATATGTGGATGTCATAATGGATGGACCATTTATTGAAGAGCGCAAGAATCTGGATGCCTATTTCAGGGGTTCCGATAACCAGCGTGCCATTCTTGTACAGGAAACACTTGCGGACAACGGCAATCTCCATTACTGGGAGCCGCGCAAGCCGAAATATGTCTACTCTGCCACCTGATCGATTAATATTGCTACAGAAGGAGAACTTTAGATGACAGCGAACATTAAAGTCAAAAAATTAAATCCCAATGCCACGCTCCCGACATACGGTTCAGCGTACGCAGCCGGTGCTGATCTGTACGCATGTATGGATGCGCCTGTAACAGTCAATCCGCATGAAACAGTCATGTTTCACACCGGACTCGCAATGGAAATTCCGCAAGGTTACGCAGGATTGATATATCCGCGGAGCGGAATGGCATGCAAAAGACATCTCGCACCTGCCAATAAGGTCGGTGTTGTAGATCCTGATTACCGTGGTGAATTTATGATTGCTCTTCATAATCACTCTGATGAAGCTCAGGTCGTTGAGCCGGGTGAGCGCATCGCCCAGTTAGTAATAACGCCTTTTATAACGGCAGAATGGGAACTTTGTGATGAACTTTGTGATACTGTACGCGGAGCCGGTGGCTTTGGCAGTACGGGATACGGCAAATAATACATATTAAAATTAAACGCTATGAGTTTTAAACCCATAGCGTTTTTTGATTAATTAATATTCGGTGTATTTTTTTTCTTTATTTTATTCCATATGATCACAAAACATATCACATGCGCCGCGAACGTGATTATCCAGGTTATCGGATATGACGCATATATGACCTTCGTGGTATGAAATTCAGGTATTCTGAATATCGTCGCAATCCATACCAGTCTCAGTCCGCATGCTCCTACAAGCGATACCACCATAGGAAGCACCGCGTAGCCGAGTCCTCTTATGGATCCGACCATGACGTCCATCATTCCGCATAATGCATATGTACCACAAATCATCTGCAGTCTGACCATTCCGGCATCTACAGCAACCGGATTATCGGTATAAATTCCAAGTAACGGCCTTCCAAGCAATACCGCAAGCTGTCCGAGCAGCATTCCCGTCACAATGACACAGCCCTGGCCGGTAAAAAGGATTTTTTTGATACGGTCCATACGACCGGCACCATAATTCTGTCCGGTGAATGAAAGCGTCGCATGGTGGAATGTATTCATAGCCATATATACGAAACCTTCTATATTCGCTGCTGCCGAGTTGCCTGCCACAACAATTTCTCCAAAAAGGTTGATTGATGACTGGATAACTACATTGGAAAGAGAAAATACCGTTCCCTGAAATCCCGCCGGAAGTCCTATTTTCATAATCATTCCGAACTTGTCACGCCTTATTCTCAATTTCTTAATGTCAAGATGTATCACACTTTTATCCCTTATGAGGCACATTACAACCAGTGTTGCAGAAATTGTCTCAGATATAACTGTCGCAATGGCTACACCCGCAACGTCCAGCTTGAATACAATGACAAGAAGTAAATTAAGTGCTATATTTACAACTCCGGCCGCGAAGAGGAAATATAGCGGTCTTTTGGTATCTCCGACAGCTCTCAGAATTGCACTGCCGAAATTATATACCATCATCGCCGGCATGCCGAGAAAGTATATTCTGAGATACAATGTTGCAAGAGAAAGTATTTTATCCGGAGTCTGCATAAGAATAAGCAGGTATCTGGCAAATATCACTCCGATGACCATAAGTATGCACCCACTGATAAAGCTCAATAACATTGCTGTATGTACCGTATCCTTGAGTTCGTCTTTTTTGTCCGCGCCATAATAACGTGCAACAAGCACATTGGCACCGATTGAAAGTCCTATAAAAAGATTGGTAAGCAAGTTAATAAGTGCCGTGTTGGAACCGACCGCGGCCAGTGAATTATCACCCGCAAAATTACCAACCACAATAATATCCGCCGCGTTAAAAAGCAGCTGCAATATATTGGAAAACATAAGAGGAAACGCAAACAGCAGCATTTTCTTAAGAATTGAGCCATTGCACATATCCATTTCGTAATGTTGTCTTTTTTTACCGTGTAACATCATTTTCACTTCTTTCTCTATGCTCTTAATTTAGTACCTTTACCGTCCCTCTTGGCAGTTTTCAGTTTCTTAAGCGACACCTCTCTGCCTTTATATTCTATTGTGACATCCGCATCTTCAGGTATCACATATACATCCTCAATTGTGTCTTCTGTCCCAAGTTTCATACCACGCACTCCGATTGCGCTCTTCTTTTTTTCAGGGATTTCATCAAGTCTGAACTTAAGAAAATATCCCGCCGTTGACTGCAATACAACAATACGGCTGCTTATTATCTGTCCGTCCTCACCAGCTGTGGCATCCGTTATGATAATCTCCGCCACCTTATCACCATCAGCAAGCTTGGTCGACGCAATGGTACGCTTGGAAGCGTCAAACTCACTTCCATCCACTAACTTCATCATGCCACCGGAAGTCACAAAGAGAAGCTTGCGGTCCTTAATCTGGCCCGATGCACAAAGATATATAATTTCTTCGCCTGCGCTGCTGTAATTACCCAGATTGTCGATAGGTGTTCCCTTGTCCCTGAATCTGGTAAACGGTATGTCCGAAACCTTTATCTGATGAAGATTTCCGTTATCCGTAAAAATACATATTTTTTCGGTGTTCATACACTTAAATACATATTTGTTTTCCGAAAGCACTGCCTCCTGATTACGTTCAAAACCGGCCACATCGATAGTCTTGGAATATCCGAATCTGTCCATTATAAAAACAACTTCCTGCTCAACAAGCTTCGGCTCCTCATAAACAGCTGCCGTCGCATCCTCTATGATCGTGAGACGTGGCATCTTATATTCTTTCTTGATCTGCTCAAGATCTTTCTTAATAGCCTTCTTCATTGCCTTACGGCTTCCCAATATATCCTCGTATCTGGCAATCTTAAGAAGTGTCTCCTCGTATTCTTTCTCCAAAGCTTCTATTTCGAGTCCGATCAATTTGTAAAGACGGAGTTCAAGAATTGCCGTCGCCTGTCTCTCCGTAAAATGAAGTTTTGCAGCATCATTCCGGGACTTCTCTGATTTAAATTTAATATCGGTTGTATCACCTGATATCAGGCATGCCTTAGCCTGCTTAAGGCTTGTACTGCCACGGAGTATCTCAATAATGAGGTCTATTATATTGCATGCGCGTATAAGACCTTCCTTAACTTCTTTATTATCATATTCTTTCTGAAGAAGAGTTGTATATTTGCGCGTGTTTATATCATACTGGAACTCAACATTGTATCTTATGATATCTTTCAATCCCAGTACTTCCGGTCTTCCATCCGCAATAGTAAGCATATTAACACCGAAAGTATCTTCTAACTTAGTCTTCTTATAGAGAAGATTTTCAAGCTTATTAACATCGGCATTCTTCTTGAGTTCAAGTACAATCCTTATTCCGTCTTTTGATGACTCATTCGATATATCAACAATGTCCTGTGTCTTCTTCGTCTCAATCAGATCAACCACATCTGAAATAAATTTACCTATTCCGGCACCGATCATAGTATACGGTATGGCGCTTATTACAAGCTTGTCCTTGTCAGCATGTACTCCATAAGTTCTGCGGTTGTGATATCTTCATTATCCATATATGCCTCAACGGCATTAATTACTTCTTCAAGATTATGTGTCGGTATGCTTGTAGTCATTCCGACCGCAATACCTTCAGAACCATTGATAAGTATATTCGGGACTCTTACCGGAAGAACGGAAGGTTCTTTCTCCGTCTCATCGAAATTCGGGACGAAATCAACCACATTCTTATCGAGATCCTTAAGATATACCTCCTGCGTAAATTTCTTAAGACGCGCTTCGGTATATCGCATTGCTGCGGCGCCGTCTCCCTCAATGGAACCAAAGTTTCCGTGACCGTCAACCAGTGCCATTCCTTTTTTAAAATCCTGTTCCATGACAACAAGCGTCTCATATATTGAACTATCACCGTGCGGATGATATTTACCCATCGCATCACCGACAATACGGGCCGATTTACGGTGCGGCTTATCATAATTGAGTCCGAGCTGGTCCATGGCATACAGCACACGCCTCTGAACCGGTTTAAGACCATCCCTGACATCCGGTACTGCTCTGGATGTTATTACACTCATGGAGTAGTCTATATATGATTTCTGCATTACATCAGAATATTCTGTTTTAAGTATCGTCTCTGCCATATATCCCTCCTATATATCAAGTTCCGCATCATGTGCATGTGCATGTATGAAATCACGTCTCGGCGGAACTTCTGTTCCCATAAGCATCGATGTCACACGGGATGCCATCTTTGCATCTTCTATCTCGACCTGTTTTAAAATCCTGGTCTCCGGATTGAGTGTGGTCTCCCAAAGCTGGTCATCATCCATCTCTCCGAGTCCTTTATATCTCTGAAGCGTGAATGATGTTCCGGCATGTTCTTTACGATATTTTTCCAATGCTTTATCATCATACAGATACTGTCCCTCTCCTTTCTTCGGAACCACTTTATAGAGCGGAGGAGTCGCCAGATACACATGTCCTTCCTGGATGAGTTCCGGCATAAATCTGTAGAAAAATGTAAGTAACAGCGTATCGATATGTGCGCCGTCAACATCAGCATCTGTCATAAATATTATCTTGTTGTATCTTAATTTAGATATATCAAAATCATTACCGTATCCTTCAGAAAATCCGCATCCGAACGCGGTAATCATCGTCTTAATCTCGGCATTGG
>OCQE01000346.1_pt1 | contig 7611 bp, 8 predicted proteins | sample 1495831 | NCBI WGS metagenome assembly OCQE01 (sample SAMN01915225, study PRJEB22387) | human gut metagenome | isolation source: stool | host: Homo sapiens | place: USA | reverse complement strand
CTATAAAATTGAAGATGCCATGACAATCAATTTAAAAACAGGTGCAGATGGCGAAACTCATTATGTAAAGCTTACAGCATCCATTTCCATGGACAGCAAGAACGATGGATATAAAACCTATGGCGAAGATATGGCTGAACGTGAAACAATTTTAAAAGATACCATTAATAGCGTAATTAATACCTATACAATGGATGAATTTAATGCGGATCGGCAGGCGGTTAAAGACGCTATACTGGCAGAACTACAGAAGCAGTTTGGTTCAGATTTTATCATTGCAGTCAACTTCTCGGAAGTAACTGTAGTATAGGATTAAAAATAGTAAGCATGAAATATAAGGTGGTGAGAGTCCGTGAGCGAAGTTTTATCTCAGAATGAGATAGATAACCTGCTTCAGGCATTGAGCAGCGGCGAGCTGGATGTAGAAGAAATGAAGGACAATGGCGAGAAGCAGATTAAGAATTATGATTTCGCCAGACCTTCCAAGTTTTCAAAAGAACACTTAAGAACACTGGAGATTGTGTTTGAACATTATGGCAGACTGATATCCACAAATCTTCCGGTTTATCTAAGAAAAAATATTCAGGTTGAGGTGATGAACTCTGAAGCAGTTACCTATTCTGAGTTTTCAAATGCACTTTCTAATCCGGTGGTTCTTGGTATTGTTAATTTTTCTCCATTGAAAGGTTCGGTTATTCTGGAGATTGCTTCAAATCTTGCATATACCATGGTGGATCGTATGCTTGGTGGAAGCGGAGAACCATTAGCGAAAGTCCGTGACTTTTCAGAAATAGAGTTGCTGATTATAGAAAGAATTATGGGAGTCTGCGTCGACCTGCTCCGGGAACCGTGGGAAAATGTTGTGGATTTACATCCAAGACTGGAACGTATTGAAACAAATTCGCAGTTTGCCCAGATTATTTCTCCGAGTGAAATGATTGCAATTATTACAATTAATGTAAAAATAGGGGATGTTGAAGGTCTGATGAATATCTGCCTTCCGTATCTTACTTTGGAACCTGTTATGGACAAGTTGAATACAAAATACTGGTATTCTACCATGCAGGAAAAAGATGAACAGCGTTATACGGAAGCAATTGAAACTTTGATTTCAAAAGCACCGATACCTGTAAAAGCAATTTTAGGTAACAGCACCATATCGGTAAACGACTTCATGAATTTACAGGTGGGTGATATAGTTAGATTGGACACGAAAGTGGACCAGGAGCTGGATGTTTACGTTGGAAACATTCGTAAGTTTACTGCATTGCCGGGAGCTTCGGGTGATGACTATGCAGTAAGAGTAATGTCAGTAATTAGAGAGGAGCAGTAAGTGATGGATGGAGTACTATCGCAGGAAGAAATCAATGCCCTGCTAAATAATCCGGGTGCGTCATCAGATACGGCAGAAGGACAGCTGAGTGATTCAGAAAAAGACACAATCGGTGAAATTGCTAATATCAGTATGGGTACCGCAGCAACGACATTGTTTTCGCTGGTGAACCGTAAAGTGGAAATATCCACACCGGTTGTTACCATGGCAAACTGGGACGACGTGGTAAAGGCGTATGAGCGTCCGTGTGTATTTATACGAATCGGATTCACCGTTGGATTGGATGGAAGCAATATCCTGATATTAAAGGAGCATGATGTTAAGGTCATTACAGATCTTATGATGGGAGGAGACGGAACCAATACAGACGTGGAACTGGGAGAGCTTCATTTAAGCGCAATCAGTGAAGCAATGAATCAGATGATGGGTTCTGCAGCTACTTCATTATCATCCATGCTGAATAAAAAGATTGATATCAGCCCGCCTGTTGCAGATCTGATTGATCTGACAGGAAATATTGATGAGGGAGCAATTGTTGATTTCCTGACACAGCCATTTGTGAAAATCTCTTTTAAAATGGAAATCGGTGATCTTGTGGACAGTGAAATCATGCAGCTGTATCCGGTATCTTTTGCAAGAGAGATGTGTAAAAGTATTACGGAGACCATGACAGGTGGAAACGAACCAATACAGGAAGCAACACCACAGCCGGCACCGGCTCCTGCACCACAACCACAGGCAAGCCAGACAGCACCACAGCCTCAGCCAATGATGGGACAGCCGATGATGGGGCAGCCAATGATGGGACAGCCGATGATGGGGCAGCCAATGATGGGACAACCTGTAGATATGTCGGCAATGTATGCAAACCAGCAGGTAAATGTACAGCCGGCTCAGTTCCAAAATTTTACTGGAGATATGAATGGGGTATTTCCAAAGGAAAATATTGATCTTATTATGGATGTACCATTGGAAGTAACCGTGGAACTGGGAAGAACCAGTAAATCCATTCATGATATATTGGATTTTGCTCCGGGAACAATCATTGAATTGAATAAGATTGCTGGAGAACCAATTGATGTACTGGTAAATGGAAAGTACGTTGCAAAAGGTGAAGTAGTTGTAATTGAAGAAAGCTTTGGTGTAAGAATTACAGAGATTATTAAATAATTAGCAAGGAGATAACTAATATGGCAAAGAGTATTTTAATTTGTGATGATGCAGCTTTTATGAGAATGATGATTAAGGATATCCTTACCAAAAATGGATATACAGTTGCCGGGGAAGCAGAAAATGGAGTAAAGGCAATCGAAAAATATAATGAAGTACATCCAGACCTGGTACTGATGGATATTACCATGCCGGAGATGGACGGAATTCAGGCATTAAAAAAGATTAAAGAAGCAGATGCAAATGCATGTGTAATTATGTGTTCTGCAATGGGCCAGCAGGCAATGGTTATTGAAGCAATCCAGTCTGGTGCAAAGGATTTTATTGTAAAACCATTTCAGGCAGAACGTGTTCTTGAAGCAGTAAAAAAAGTAGTGGGTTAATATGATATTACTGAGTAGCAGAACATCGGGCGTACAAAGCTTTTTCCAATTGATAGGTGTATTGCTGATATTTGTTTTTGTGCTTGCAATTACATATTATGTAACAAAATGGATTGCCGGATATCAGAAGCAACATAATTTTCAGAAGAATATGCGGGTAGTGGAGACTATGAAACTCACTACAAATAAGTATATTCAGATTATAGAGGTGGGAGAGACCTATCTCGTAATCGGAATCGGAAAAGATGAAGTGACGATGTTAGCACAGCTTACAAGGGAACAGTTAAATGATGTTTCGCTGGAAGATACGGTGAAATATCAGAATACAGGAGAAAGTTTCTCTAACATTATGAAACAGTTCAAAGAACATTTACCGAAGAGCAGGCATAAGGATGAGTAATTTTAAGAAGAAATACTGTCTGGTATCTTTTATATTTGCGGTTATTGCAGTTGTTGTTACACTGGTGGCATTTGTACCACAGAAAGCATATGCAGCATCTGTAAATATACCTGGGGTAACTGACAGCAGTAATAGTAATCAGTCAACTGAAAATGGCAATGGTACAGATGGAACAGCATCCTCTGGTAATAATGGACTTTCTGTTAATATTAATAATGGAGAGGGAAATTTATCCGGAACAGTTCGGATTTTTCTGGTACTGACTGTAATTGCGTTAGCACCATCTATTCTTATTATGCTGACTTCCTTTACCAGAATTATTATTGTGCTTCATTTTGTAAGAGCAGCAATTGGAACGCAGACTGTTCCGCCAAATCAGGTGTTGATTGGACTGGCGTTGTTCCTTACCCTGTTTATTATGAGCCCGGTTTTTACACAGATTAATGAAAATGCATTGAAACCGCTGGATGCCGGTGAAATCACGCAGGAACAGGCCTTTGAGGCAGGAATGGAGCCAATCCGTGAATTTATGTTTAAACAGACACAGGCAAAGGATATCAATACATTTTGTGACATTGCCGGCGTGACTTATGAGACACAGGATGATATATCCAATACTGTGCTGATTCCGAGCTTTATTTTAAGTGAGCTGAGACAGGCATTTATTATTGGATTTGTTATATATATTCCGTTTATTGTAATTGACATGGTAGTAGCATCTGTCCTTATGTCGATGGGTATGATGATGCTTCCGCCAACTACGATTTCTCTTCCGTTTAAGATTCTGCTGTTTGTGCTTGCTGATGGATGGAATCTTGTTATCAGGGAACTGGTAGAGACATTTTACTGATGAAAGAGGTGTAGAAATTGATCACACAGGGAGAAGTTTTAGATATTGCAAGGGACGCTATTTATAATATTATTTTAACTTCGGCTCCATTGCTTTTAATATCACTTATCGTAGGCTTGATTATTAGTATTTTTCAGACGGTTACATCTATTCAGGAACAGACGCTTACCTTTGTACCGAAGATTCTGGGTGTATTTGCAGGAATGCTTCTCTTTGGAGCGTGGATGCTGAATAATATGACTGATTTTATGACGAGATTGTGGTCTGATTTTAGTTTATATATCAGTTGATATACAGGTAGAGATAAAACATGGTTAATTATAGTTTCTCACTGCTTACATTTGAATATTTTTTGCTGGTTCTGGTGAGGATTACTTCTTTTGTTTTTTCGGCTCCATTTTTTAGCATGTCGAATACTCCGGGAAGAGTCAAAATTGGTTTCTCAGTATTTGTATCCATCCTGTTGATTGGAGTATTACCTGAAAGCACGATAGAATATGGAGGAGTAATTGAATATGCCACAATTGTCGTGAAAGAGGGAATTACAGGATTGCTGATTGGTTTTGGAGCAAATATTTGTAATTCCATTGTTTTATTTGCGGGTAATATTATGGATTTAAATATGGGCTTGTCCATGGCAACCGAGTATGATCCGGTAAGTAAAACAAATTCTCCAATAACAGGTAATTTTTATAATTATCTGGTCATGTTATTGCTCATGTCCAGTGGAATGTATCAGTATATCTTACAGGCAATTGTTGATTCTTTCACTCTGATTCCGGTAAATGGTCAGAATTTCATGTGGGATTCCCTGCTTCAGACCATGGTTTCTTATATGACGGATTCCATGGTGCTTGGTTTCCGGGTGGCACTTCCTGTTTTTGCAGTGTTAATGATATTGAACTGTATTCTTGGAATCATGGCAAAGATTGCACCACAGATGAATATGTTTTCTGTTGGTATCCAGCTTAAGATATTACTTGGATTTCTGGTTTTGTTTTTGACGATACAGCTGCTTCCGTATGTATCCGATTTTGTGCTTACTGAGATGAAACGGATGGTTACCGGAATTGCATCAGGAATGCATGGATAAGCTGGTACATGAATAGGAGATTTATATGGAGGAAAGAGATTTACTTCTGAAATATAATCTGCAGTGGTTCGCAAAAGAGGGACCTGGCGGCGAAAAGACAGAGCCGGCAACTGCAAAAAAATTAAAAGATGCAAGAGAAGAAGGAAAAGTTGCAAAAAGCAAGGAATTTTCCGGAGCAGTAGATTTAATTGTTTTATTCCTGGGATTGAAGATTTTTGGAAGCTATGTTTCAGAAACCTTAATGAATGAGTTTTCAGGTTTCTATCGGAAAATCCCGGATATTCTATTAGAAAATAAGACGGGCATGACAGTAAAATCCAGCCATATGCTAATGTCACAGGCTGTGATTGAAATGATAAAGGTCATGATACCGTTTCTTTTAATCGGAATAGTGGTAACGTTTTTAGTCAGTGTACTTCAGGTGGGCTGGAAAATAAGCGGGAAGCCATTAAAACCGGAATTATCAAAGTTTAATCCTATCAATGGGTTTAAACGGATGTTTTCCAAAGATTCTCTGTTTGAACTTGTAAAGTCTATTGTCAAAGTGGCACTGGTCATGTATGTGGCGTATTCCGAGATTAAGGACAGGCAGGGAGAATTATTTGTTATCTATGATATGGAACTGTTACAGGCAGTTGCATTGATTGCCGGACTTATTGTGGATGTGGGTTTAAAAACAAGCCTGGTTTACCTGATTGTCGGAATCGCTGATTTGATTTATCAGAAACATAAATTCAAAGAAGAAATGAAGATGACCAAACAGGAGGTAAAGGACGAGTATAAAAATACTGAAGGAGACCCACAGATTAAGGGAAGACAGCGTCAGAGAATGCGTGAGGCATCGCAGCGACGAATGATGCAGGATGTGCCGAAGGCAGACGTAGTCATTACGAACCCGACCCATTATGCAGTTGCGATAAGGTATGATGCGGAAGTATCCAAAGCACCGGTTGTGGTTGCAAAGGGTGAAGATTTTCTTGCTGCAAAGATTAAGGAAGTGGCAAGAGAAAATCAGGTGGAAATTGTAGAGAATAAACCGTTGGCGCGTATGCTTTATGCAAATGTAAATGTCGGAGCAGAAATTCCACCAGAATTGTATCAGGCAGTTGCAGAAGTGCTTGCGATGGTTTACAATCTAAAAGGCAGAAATTAATACGAATTTAAATGAAAGGAGGAAACCGGAATGAAAAAAGCGGATTTTGGTGTAGCAATCTATCTTCTTGCTGCAGTCATATTCTTTATTATTCCGATTCCTTCTATTTTATTGGATGTCATGCTGGCGATTAATATTTCACTGGCAATGATTATTCTTTTTAATGCATTATTTGCAAAAGAAGTGCTGGATATGTCATTTTTCCCGACACTGTTATTGTTTACCACCATATTCCGAATCTCATTAAATGTTTCTTCCACCCGATTGATTTTATCTACCGGTGAACCAGGAAATGTAGTAGAGACCTTTGGAGGCTTTGTAGGTGGTGGTAATCTTGTAATCGGAGCAATTGTATTTATTGTCCTGATTCTGATACAGTTTATCGTTATCAATAAAGGTTCTGAGCGTGTATCTGAGGTAACTGCACGTTTTACATTGGATGCAATGCCTGGAAAACAGATGGCAATTGACGCGGATTTAAATACTGGTGCCATCACAGAGAAGGAAGCAAGAGAACGGAGAACTAAGATTCAGCAGGAATCTAACTTCTTTGGTTCTATGGATGGTGCAACCAAGTATGTAAAAGGAGATGCAACGGCCGGCCTTATTATTACATTCATCAACCTGATTGGTGGAACGATTATGGGGGTCATGAATGGCGGGCTGTCTGCCATGGAGGCACTTCAGAAATATGGTATATTAACCATTGGTGATGGACTGGTCAGCCAGGTTCCGTCTCTTTTGATTTCGCTGGCAACAGGTATTCTCGTAACAAAAGCATCCAGTGAAGCGGATTTTGGATCCATGCTGGTAAAACAGCTTTTTGGAATTCCCAAGGTATTGTATATTGTAGGTGCAACGATAACCTTTCTTGGAATTGCAACTCCGCTGAATCCGGTACTTTTCTGTGCGCTTGGCATTGCATTTTTAGCTGCCGGACGGAAGATACAAAAGGATGTAAAGGTGGAAGAAATCGAAGAGGAAACCAATGCAGATGAAACGGCGGCAGAAGAAATCCGGCGGCCGGAGAATGTGGTTTCACTGCTTCAGGTTGATCCTATTGAACTGGAGTTTGGTTATGGTATTATTCCACTGGCAGATGTAAATCAGGGTGGAGACCTTTTGGACCGTGTAGTAATGATCCGTAGACAGATTGCGCTGGAACTTGGAACAGTGGTTCCGATTATTCGTCTGCGTGATAATATTCAGTTAAATCCTAACCAGTATAT
>OCQE01000344.1_pt1 | contig 7625 bp, 10 predicted proteins | sample 1495831 | NCBI WGS metagenome assembly OCQE01 (sample SAMN01915225, study PRJEB22387) | human gut metagenome | isolation source: stool | host: Homo sapiens | place: USA | reverse complement strand
GATATTGAAATCTCTGCTCCCTAGTTAATAATCCTTTAAACACACATAGGGTTTTCGGCCCTACAATTTTTGAAGCCAACTTTTAGTCGACCCTATCTAATTGCGGATTACCTAGAAACCTAAAATCATCTTTGCGATCATCTCAAAAAATTGAATCATATTTGAACGTAACATACCCAACGGATAATCTAATAAACCTGAAAAAATCAATAAGATAAATAATAGATTCATCCATGGTGCACCATCAATAAATTTATAGTATTTATCGTCGGGTAAAAACGAAAACAATACTTTTGAGCCATCTAATGGTGGTACTGGAATCAAGTTAAAAATGCCAAATCCAGTTGAAATCAATCCTGTATATGTCAATGTATTCGATATAAAATATCCTACACTAGACATCATAAAATATGGAGCAAATTTATAAAGTGCATAAAATAAGAATATACAAATAAAGCTTAATAGAAAGTTTGCGATTGGACCCGCAAAACTTGTCCATATGATTCCTGTCTTCGCATCTTTGTAGTAACGTGCATCCACGGGTACTGGTTTTGCCCAGCCAAATCCACATACTAATAGACAGACAAGTCCAATCCAGTCAACATGTTTAAAAGGATTTAAGCTCAATCGACCTTCCATCTTAGCCGTAGGATCTCCCATCCAATAGGACACAAGTCCATGTGCCGTTTCATGAATCGACATGGAAAGAACAACGGCAATGACAAGATAAATAATATTTGATAAATTAAACATTAAATCTAAAGTGCATTACATCGCCATCTTGCACGACATAATCCTTTCCTTCTAGGCGCAAGCGTCCTGCTTCTTTAATAGCTAATTCGCTACCCAATTCATCGATATCTTCAAAACGATATACTTCAGCACGAATAAATCCCTTCTTGAAATCTGTGTGGATAACACCTGCACAATCCGGTGCTTTCATGCCTTTTTTAAATGTCCATGCACGACATTCATCTTCTCCAGCCGTTAAGAATGTACATAGATCCAATACGGCATAAGCCTTTTGAATCAATTGATCCAAACCAGATGTTTCAACACCTAATTCTTCTAAGAAAGCATCTTTTTCTTCTTTATCTAAACCAGACAATTCTTCTTCCATTTGCGCACATAAGGCAACAACCTGGTTATTCTGGCTTTGTGCATATTCTTTTACTTGATTATAGTAAGCACATGAATCTGGATCCATGATACCTTCATCATCTAAGTTGGCAACATAGATCATAGGTTTAGCTGTCAATAAGTTATAGCCTTTCATCAAGATTTGTTCATCTTCATTCAACTCTAATGAACGAGCTGGTTTTCCTTCTTCTAAGATTGGTTGTAAACGATCTAATAAAGCCAATTCATCCAATGATTCTTTATCCTTGTTTGTCTTAGCCTTACGTTCGATCTTACTTCTACGATTTTCAATTGTCTGAAGATCCGCTAAAGTTAATTCTAGATTAATAATTTCAATATCACGAATTGGATCTACACTATTTTCAACGTGTGTGATATCTGGATTGTCAAAACAACGAACTACGTGACAAATCGCATCTGTTAAACGAATGTTCGATAAGAATTGGTTACCAAGTCCTTCACCTTGACTTGCTCCCTTAACTAATCCCGCAATATCTGTAAATTCAAATGTTGTATAGATTGTTTTTTTCGGATTGAAGATTTCAACTAAGCGATCAATACGATAGTCTGGTACTTCTACAACACCTACATTGGGCTGAATTGTCGCAAATGGATAGTTTGCGGCTTCTACTTGTGATTTCGTGATAGCGTTAAATAAAGTTGACTTTCCTACGTTAGGAAGACCAACGATTCCTGCAGTTAATGGCATAAATTCAATACATCCTCTCTATTCTTCTTCATGTCGAATTACTTTTTTTAATTTCTTTTCAAATTTTTGTCTAGGCATTAAAACACTGGCTCCACAACCTAAACATTTAATTCGAATATCAGCACCCATACGAATAATTTTCCATTCATTGGACTTATGACAAGGATGCTCTTTTTTCATTTCTACAATATCATTTAATCCATATTCCATAATTATTCTCCTTGCACATGCATATGATATGCATCCAGCGTATTCGATAATAACATACAAACCGTCATTGGACCAACACCTTTTGGCACTGGACTTACATAACTTGCCTTTTTCGCAACCGATTCAAAGTCACAATCCCCTACAAGTTTTCCATTGACACGATTGATACCTACATCAATAACAACAGCCCCTTCTTTTACCCAATTTTCATTGACCATTTGAGCAACACCCATCGCAACAATTAAAATGTCGGCTTGTGAAGCAATCTTTTCAATATCCGGTGTCTTTGAATGAACGATTGTCACTGTCGCATTCCGATTTTGAAGCAACAGGGCAACTGGTTTGCCTACAAGGTTACTTCTTCCGCAGACCACAGCACGTTTACCAGATAAATCTTTACATCCAATGGAATCTAACATAGCCATAACACCTTGTGGCGTACAAGGAATAAAGCCTGGGCGATTCGTAAGTAAACAACCAGCATTCATGGGGTGTAAGCCATCTACATCTTTTTGTGGATCAATCAACTCTAAAACTGCTGTTTCATCTAAATGCGAAGGCAAAGGCATTTGCACTAAAATACCATCGACTTCAGAATCTAGGTTCAAACTCATAATCACATCATTTAATTCTTTTTGCGATACATTTTCATCTAAACGAATTGTTCTTTGAAGCATCCCAATAGAAGAACAAGCCTTTTCTTTACCACGAACATAAGACATACTTGCCAGATCATTTCCAACAAGTACAACACTTAATAATGGTAGCCTTGCCCCTTCTGCACGGATGTCATCAATTTTTTGTTTCATATCCGCCTTGAATCGATCCGCAAGTGTATTTCCATATATAATTTCCATTAAAATAACTCCTTTGAATCCAATACAATGGTTACTGGACCATCATTCAATAATTCAATCTTCATATCAGCACCAAAAATACCTGTTTCAACATGCATACCTTGTTCTTGTAGTTTCTGATTGAATTGATCATACAATGTTGTAGCTAAATCTGGTTTACCTGCATTTGTAAAACTTGGGCGATTCCCCTTTTTACAATCCGCATATAAGGTAAATTGAGAAATAGAAAGAATACTTCCTTCTACATCTTGTATGGATTTATTCATCTTCCCATTTTCATCTTCAAAAATTCGCAAGAATAAAATCTTATGAATCATTTTATCAATAATTTCATTTGTATCTTCATTATTGAATCCTACAAAAATACAATATCCATAATCAATTTGACCTGTTATTTGACCATCTACCGTACATTTTGCGTTCTTTGCTCTTTGAATTACTACTCTCATCCTTTTTTCTCCAATATACAAACACTAAGGCTTACAATGCCCTCTTCATTTCCTACAAAACCAAGTTTTTCTCCACGCGTAGCCTTAATTGAAACATCTTCTATGTCACAATGCAATACATTTGAAATATTCGTTCGCATAGAAACAATGTGCGGTGCCATTTTAGGTCTTTCGGCCAAAATAGTCGCATCTACATTACCAATCTGATATCCCATTTCATCCATCATATCATAGATATGTCCTAATAAGACAAGACTGTTCGCACCTTTATATTTAGGATCTGTATCTGGAAAATGTTTTCCTAAATCACCTAGGGCAAGAGCGCCTAAAATACTTTCGCCAATCGCATGTGTTAAAACATCAGCATCCGAATGTCCTAAAAGTCCTTTAGAATGTTCAATTTCTACTCCGCCCAAAATAAGTTTGCGACCCTCTACAAGCTGATGAATATCTACGGCTTGTCCAATACGTATATTATGCATAAACCACCTTAGACGTTCTTTCAGCGCGTTTTCCAAACTCTTCGTCTCTATAGCCTAAAATACAATGTCCAATACCTTCATAAGATTCTGGTATTCCCCATTTGTTCTTTAATTCTTTACCATATTCTGTTTCAAACACTTCTTTAGCACGGTGGATCCAACATGAATCAACACCTAAGGCATTTGCAGCATTCATTAGATTCCCCATAGCCAAAGCTCCATCGTATAAATATGTAGGTGCATGGGTATCTGCGAAGACAATAATCAAACTTTTTGCACCATAAAATGGGTCTGCCGATGAATTCATAACCTCTGCATTCTTTTTAGATAATTCTTTTACTAATTCTTCATCCTCAACAGCTACAAAGGCAAAGATTTGACGATTCATGCCACTAGGTGCACATTGCCCGGCATAAATAATTTTTTCAACCAAATCATGGCTCACCTTTTTGTTATTATATTTTCTTACACTTCTTCTCTCTACAAGATTTTTATATGCTTCATTCATAATATTTTGCCTCCAAAACCACCTCATATTATACAATACAAAATCTTATTATACAAAAAAAGCCTGGCTAAAAAGCCAAGCTAAAATTTAAAATTATCTAACAACACGAATGAATTGTGGAGATGCTGCTGTGCTTAAATATGCACTAGCAATTACAGTCTTACCTTCGTAGTTTCCATGAACAGCTTGTCCATTTCCAATATAGATAGCGATGTGGTCAACACCACGTCCACCATTGTTGTAGTACAATAAGTCACCTTCTTGAGGATCGTTAGTGTAGTATCCATATTGACCTGCGTATTGATCTGGCCATAATTGATAAGCATCACTTACACCGGCATTTGCCAAGGCTTGTTGTACAACTTGTGTACACCATAATCCATCAGTTACACCTACTAATTTCTGTGCTTCAGCAGAAATTCTTTGTCCTAAAGTACTAGTTGCTGGTGTTTCTGCAGGAGCTTGTACTTCTGGTGCTGGAGTTGTTTGTTCTGGAGCAGGTGTTACAGTCTGTTCAGGAGCTGGAGTCTCAGTTTGTTCTGGAGCAGGTGTTACAGTCTGTTCAGGAGCTGGAGTCTCAGTCTGTTCTGGAGCAGGTGTTACATTTTGTTCAGGAGCTGGAGTCTCAGTCTGTTCTGGAGCAGGTGTTACAGTCTGTTCAGGAGCTGGAGTCTCAGTTTGTTCTGGAGCAGGTGTTTCTGCTGGAGTTTCAGTTGTATCTGTTGCTTCAGTTGTAGTTACTGGAGTTTCAACTACTTCTGCGGCTTTTTGTTCTGTTTCTTCTTTTACAGCTTCTTGACTAGCTGTTGCTACTGTTTCTTTCACTTCCCCTGTAATGTTACTTGAAACGCTAGCTGTTGTTGCTTTTTCAGTCTTTGAAGAATTTACTGTTCCATCTTCTGAGAAATAATAAGATTTTCCTTCGATTTCTTGCCATCCTTTTGCCACAGTTTTATCTTCATTGACATAGCGATCACCATGCCATCCTGGTTCTTCCTTAGCTGCAACTACTGTTGCCACAACAGGGAAAGCAGATGCTACACATAAAATCGCTGCGACTTTTTTACCATTATTTTCTACAAAGTTCATTTTATTCTACCCCCTATTTAAAATAGTTCACGATTAGTTTACCACGAAACCACCTCACAAACAACCCTAAATTTTATTTTCGGTTAGAAACAACTAAAAATAAAAGGCCTCAAAGAGGCCTAGATAATCATCAATTATTTTGTTTTTTCAATGATTTCTGTGAAGCTATCTTCCTTCAAACTAGCACCACCAATTAATGCACCATCGATATCTGGTTGAGCCATATATTCAACGATGTTATTAGGTTTAACACTTCCACCATATTGGATACGTACTTTTTCAGCAGCTTCTTCACCATACATAACCTTAACTTGGTCACGTACGATCTTACAGCAGTTTTCAGCAATTTCAACTGAAGCAGATTTTCCAGTTCCGATAGCCCAGATTGGTTCGTAAGCAATTACCATTTCACCAACACATTTTGGACATAAGTCAGCTAAAGAACCAGCTAATTCTTCACGAATTACTTTTTCTGAATTTCCAGCATCGTAATCAGCTTCTGTTTCACCAACACATAAGATTGGAGTGATTCCAGCTTTAATCAAACGTTTTGCTTTTTTGTTTACTGTTTCATCAGTATCACCGAACATTTCACGACGTTCTGAGTGACCGATAATGCAGTATTTAACTCCCATTTCTTCTAACATAGGAACACTAACTTCACCAGTGAAAGCTCCACTATCTTCAAAGTGGCAGTTTTCAGCAGCTACAACTAAGTTTTTAGCGTGATCCAATGCAGTTCTTAAATCAGTAAATGGACATCCAATTCCATAAGTAGCATTTTCGCTAGCAGCAACACCATCAACAGCTTCGAAGAAAGCTTTTGTTTCAGCGTTGTTTTTGTTCATTTTCCAGTTTCCAACGATAATAGGTTTTCTCATCTTAAGTACATCTCCTTATTACTTTTCGCTGATAATAGCGATACCAGGTAATGTTTTACCTTCCATATATTCCAAACTAGCTCCACCACCAGTTGAAACGTGAGAGAATTTGTCTGCATATCCTAATTGTTTTGCAGCAGCAGCAGAGTCTCCACCACCGATTACTGTAATAGCTTCTGGTAATTCAGAGATAGCTTTACATACTTCTTCAGTACCTTTAGCGAATTTAGGCATTTCGAATACACCCATAGGTCCATTCCATACTACAGTTTTAGCACCAGCTAAAGTTTTTCTGAACAATTCAACAGATTTAGGACCAATATCTAATCCCATCCATCCATCAGGAATTTGTCCAGCATCAGCAACACTAGTGTTAGCTTCTTCACTGAATGCATCTGCGATTACGTTATCTACAGGAAGAACTAATTTGTCTCCAGCTTTTTCTAAATATTCTTTTGCTAAATCCAATTTGTCATCTTCAACTAATGAAGTACCGATTGAACCACCAACAGCTTTAGAGAATGTATAAGCCATTCCACCACCGATAATAACTTTGTCAGCTTTTTTCAATAAGTTGTCAACAACATCGATCTTACTAGATACTTTAGATCCACCAATGATAGCTACAAATGGGTGAGCTGGTTCATCAACAGCTTTTCCTAACATTGTAACTTCTTTTTCAACTAAGAATCCTAATCCATTTTCTTTAATGTTTGTAGGGATACCTACAGTAGAAGCGTGAGCACGGTGAACAGATCCGAATGCATCTTCAACGAATACTTCACCTAAGCTAGCCCAATATGCACCTAATTCAGGATCGTTTTTACTTTCGCCTTTTTCGTAACGAGTATTTTGCATTAATACGATTTCACCATCAGCTAATGCATTTACAGCGTTTTCTAATTCTTCACCACGAGTTACTGGGCAGAAAGTTACTTTTACATCTGGTAACAATTCTTGTAAACGTACGGCTACGCATTCCAAGTTGTTTTTAGCTTTGTCTTCTTCAGTCTTAACTTTTCCTAAGTGAGACATCAAAATAACTTTAGCTTTGTTTTCTACTAAATATTTAATTGTAGGTAAAGCCATTACGATACGGTTATCATCTGTGATAACACCATCTTTTCTTGGCACGTTAAAATCACAACGTACGATGACCTTTTTTCCAGCTACATCAAGGTCTTTAACAGTTCTCTTTGTCATGTATATTCCTCCTACTGTCATTTTTTTGCACATCCATTATATCACTACATAAATTGATTGACTAGTTTTTCACAAGTAAAATCTTTCACAAAAAGCG
>OCQE01000336.1_pt1 | contig 7743 bp, 7 predicted proteins | sample 1495831 | NCBI WGS metagenome assembly OCQE01 (sample SAMN01915225, study PRJEB22387) | human gut metagenome | isolation source: stool | host: Homo sapiens | place: USA | reverse complement strand
CTAAAAAACAGACAAATCAGATAAAAAAAATCCGTTTATATTACAACGTAATTGCATTTTTTTTCGTACCTTTGCACCCCGAAACCATGAGGAGGTTTCAGGATACACAAAAATACTTCAAAAAATTCTAAATAGAAAGGTAAAAGGATATTTATGAGACAACTTAAGATTAGTAAGAGTATAACCAACCGTTCCAGTGAAGCACTCGACAAGTACTTGGTGGAGATTGGTAGAGAGCCTATGGTCTCTATCGATGAAGAAATCGAACTTGCCCAGAAGATTCGCAAAGGCGGTCGTGAGGGAGAACGTGCCAAGGAGAAATTGGTAAAAGCAAACCTTCGTTTCGTTGTATCTGTTGCTAAGCAATATCAGCACCAAGGTCTTTCTCTTACCGACCTCATCGACGAGGGTAACATCGGTTTGGTAAAGGCTGCTGAAAAGTTTGACGAGACCCGCGGCTTTAAGTTTATCTCATACGCCGTATGGTGGATTCGTCAGAGCATCCTGCAGGCTATTGCCGAGCAGAGCCGTATCGTTCGCCTGCCTTTGAACCAAGTAGGTGCATTGAGTAAGATTAGTGCAGAAATCAGTAAGTTTGAGCAGGAGAACCAGCGCAAACCTTCTGTTGCTGAGCTCGCTCAAATCACAAAGATGGAAGAAAGCAAAATCGACCAGACTATCAAGGCAGATAATCACCACATGAGTATCGATGCTCCATTCGGTAGCGATGATGATGACAATGCGATGGTCGACGTGATGGCTTCTGGTGATGACAGCCGTACCGACAAGGGTGTTGACTTCGAGTCTATGGCGAGCGAGCTTGACCGCGTTCTCAACTCTGTATTGAAAGACCGTGAGCGCAAGATTCTGTGCTACTGCTATGGTATAGGCTGCCACGAGAAGGGTTTGGAAGAAATCGGTAGCGAGTTCAACCTTACCCGTGAGCGTGTTCGCCAGATTCGCGAAAAGAGTATCATCAAGCTCCGTGATAGCGGTAAGATCAAAATCTTGATGAAGTACTTGGGATAAGTTAAGTGAAGAGTAAAGAACGAAGAGTGAAGAATTCTTTTGCTTTTCTTCACTAGGGTTTGGAGACGAGAGAAAAATAGATAAAACCAAGTTGCTCATAGCAACGGAAGTAAAAAGGGGCAATCAGTTGGTTCATCCCAATCTGATTGCCCTTTCTCTATTAACTATAAACTGTTAACTATTAACTATTAACAAAGTTTCCAAACTTATCAATAAAGCCACTGATACCTTCACGGGATGCTTCGAAGTAAGGATATTCATCACGCAAGCAAATTTCGTCGTAAAGGAAATCCGCCACTACCGTATCGTTACCATCCGGCATTACCAGTCCCATCTTGCCATTCTTCTCAGCTATTACCGGCATGATGCTCAAGTCATCATTATAAATGTAGCAGGTGCGCAAGAAATCATAACTTGGCGAGAGCATGATATTGCCTTGATGATCTTTCATACCAAACTTGCCATCTTGCTCAAATACTTCATGATATTGAATGTATTTCGCCTTGATGCGCTGGTAATAGAAAACCATCTTGCGCTTATCGTTGACAAAATCCAGCATATACTGGAAGGTGTCACAATAGTTGGCTACCGAACGGACCAGAATCATCTTCAAGTCAAGACCATCCAATGCTTTTCTGTTCAGATCAATATACTTGGCTATCGCCTTCTCCTTCTCTGGTACAGAGAGGCTGGCCAGCCTTTCCTCAAATTTCAACATAGCTTGCTTGGTACCCGACATACCCTTGATATACCGGTGTATCTGTCTGCCCATCTCAGAACATACAAACTTGTCAATCTCCTGCTGCTCTATCGGGTCAGCATAGTCCTTAATCAATGATTCAGGTGTCGCATTCATGGTTATTTCCTTTCTTTTAAAAATTATACTTTCAAAGATTTAGAAGAACAAAGAGCAAACGGATTCTACACTCTTCGTTTTTACTCTTCACTCAATTTGCTCTTTGTTCTTCGCTCTTCACTTATTTCACATTAGGCTTCTGCAAACCATATCCCTTTCTCTTATCTTCAAACAAGAGGAGGAAAGAGATGATAATAGCAATCACACCGAAGGCTGCAAAGATAGTCATCGTCTGGGTATAGTCGATAACACCATCAGCACCCGTGTTAGCCTGGTTCACCTTACCAATCCATACCGGAATGAGAGCCAGTCCGATGTTCTGGATATAGAAGATAAGGGCGTATGCAGTTCCTAAGAGTTTCATTGGGATAATCTTTGGCACAGATGGCCACATGGCTGATGGTACCAGTCCAAATGCAATGCCCAGGATGAGCATCAGCACGATGGCAAGCACCCATGAGTTGATTGGCAGGGCAAACATGACGTGTACAAAGGTCAGGAGGCAACTGCCGATAATCATCAGCGTAGCACCCTTGCCATACTTATCGTATATACTACCGAAGAGCGGTGTGAGGAAGATGGTACCGAATGGCAACATCGCAGGAATCAGACCTGCCAAATTAGCATCCACACCATACTTGAAAATCATCAGTTTGGTGGCAAACTTCAGGAATGGGAATACACCGGCATAGAACATCAGGCAAAGGAATGCCACATACCAGAAACCTGTTGTCTTGAACAAACCACCCAAGTCTGAAAACTTGAAACCTTCTTCCGGTTCTGTAGCTACAGCTGCTGCAGAAGCATCCTCCTTCTTGTCCATCACACAATAAACCAGATATACCAGTACACCAGCACAAAGCAATACGGCACCTAAAGCAACAGAAGCAGATACTCCACCCATTGCCTTGGCAAAAGGAAGAGAAGCACTCAGAGCTGCAGCAGTTCCCAAACGAGCCGTAGCTACCTGTACACCCATTGCCAGAGCCAACTCATGGCCCGTAAACCACTTCACGATGACCTTGCTCACTGTGATACCGCATATCTCGCATCCTACACCATAGATGGCAAAGCCAAGAGCAGCTATCACTACCTGCGTACTGTAAGTACCGAAGAATGGTACTGCAATCATTCCGTCAAACTCATGACCTAAAGCATACCACTTCAACAAGGCTCCACCAAACATCAAGACGGTAGAGAGGATACCAGTGAAACGGATGCCAAACTTATCGAGGATAAGACCACCGAAGAAGAGGAGCAGGAGGAACACATTGAAGTATCCGTAAGCTCCAGAGAAGAAGCCGTACTCATCCGAATTCCATCCGAGTCCGAGACCATTCTCTGCTCCCTTAGCTGCTGTCAAGAGAGGCTCCAGTGGAGACATCACATCTGTAAAAAAGTAACCAAACATCATCGTGATACTCACGATGAGGAGGGCGGTCCAGCGAGCTGACTTAGAGACGCTCAATTTCATCTGCATTTTTTCTGTTGTACTCATTTTTTTTCAAAACATAAATGATAAACCCGTTATCATTATTAATTATCAATTATTAATTATCATCTATTTCCGTTTCACGTTCTTCGTTCTGGTGATATCAAAGAGATAAGAGAGTTTCAGAACAATCTGTCCGTAGTTACTCTTCCCGAAAAAATCACGCTTAGAAGCACCGTAGATATTTCCCAGACCATAGTAGTATCGGGCTTCGGCAAGGAAATGCCCCACCTTCGGAATACTGTATTCAGCACCCAGACCCAGGGCGATACCATAATCGAGCTTGTTCTTAACTGCCATTGTATCCTGAGCCACCACCGGACTTACACGGTTATTGTCGGTTGCCGGCATGTGCTCTACCGAGAAGTTGGTCTTCTGCGAATCACTCAGATAGAGACCAAACTGCGGACCGGCATTCACGAAGATATTCAGTCCTCTTGTCTCCCTACCCCATGCCAGATGCGCGAAGATTGGCACCTGAATATAGTTGATGGTACGCTTGTAAGCCATCGCCTCTTTGGTTTCGGTTATAATCACCGGATTATTCTCCTTATCCAGGATATCCTCTTCCCATCCTGCCTGCGCATAGTTTACCTCGGCATAGATAGAACAGATGGTCTTGAAATATTTCTCACAGGTATATCTCATCGAGAAACCGCCCGTCAGTCCGCCGTGCTGCTTCTGCTGTACCTCGGGTGTGAATCCTACGCTACTCATCATATAGCCCCCATTAAAACCGATGGCGAAATCATTACGATGCTCTCCTATCTGTGCCGAAACTGGAATTCCGAAGATGAGCATCAGAATCAGCAACCCAATATTTCTATTCATTATCAACTATAAATTGTAAACTATAAATTGTAAACTGTAAACTAGTACTTCACCGCCTCTATCTGATGATTAAAGGTATAGTGAATCAACTGGAAACTCTTGTTCTTGTATCCTCCTCTACTGGTCTTCTCGAAACGGAGTGGAGTCTGCACGGGCTGGTAAGTCATCTGCTGGCGCTCACCTGTAAAGTTCTTGCCATATCTCTTGACACCCTGAATCAGATACATTCCGTGATCGAAACCGGTGATGGCGAATCTTGGCTGTGCCACCATCATAGGCTGATGGAACCATCGCTCATAACGGCTCTCAAGCGCCTTGGTCTGTGCTGAGTTCGGGTTATAATAGAAGGTGGAAGGGATATAAGTATCATACTTATAGAATCTTTCCAGATTATACTTGGCATACATCAGCCATTCGGTATAGCCGAAGAGAGAAATGGCTGCACCCGGATACTTCGCATCAAATTCGTCGAGTTTGTTCAATACCTGAGTCAACTGTGGCGAACGTCCCGTATTCAGGATTATCACATTCTGCTTGGAAGGCATGAAAGCCTTGGCAAACTGCTCGACACTTGAATTCACATTGGTGATGCTATAATTGATTTTCCTGCGTTCCAGTTCCTTGCGCAGACCGAACGTAAAGTTGCCCTTTCTCGAAGTAGAATCATTGCAGTCTACAAAGATAGGATGCACATTGGAAAAACGGCTCAGGAATGCCTTGATGGTCGCATCATTCAGTGCATCATCGCTCTGATAAACCTGGAAAATCTCTTTGTTTCTTTCTACATCATCTCCGCTGATAGAGAACGGAATCACCAGTTTGATGCCGTAGGTCTTGCAGAAGTTGGTCAGCGGAGCCACCTGCTTGGTATAAAGTGGACCAAAGATGATGTCGCATTGGTTAGCGCCCTCCTGCAAGAGTGTATTCCGGATATCAGCATCAATAGGAACGTTCCAGGCATGCACATCTATATCGGCGCCCTGCTGCTTCAGGGTTTCGCAAGCCAGCAGCAAACCGCGGTAATACTCCACCATTCGCTTGCCGTCGCCATCAACATTATGCAAAGGTAACATCACGCCTACCTTTACCGCATTTCTGGCAACAGCAGCCTTTGAGGTTGCCGGAGCTGTAGCAGTTTTCTGAACCGTCGCCCCATTCCCCGACTTCTGACCGTTCACCTGATTAGGATTCTTCTGGTCTTTGGTGTATGGAATAAAGAGCGTAGCTCCCTTCTGCAGCATGTATCCCTCACGCTTCATCTCCGGATTGGCATCCATCAGTTCAGGAAGGCTCAATCCATATTTATTGGCGATACCAAAGATAGTATCTTTCTTCTTAACCGTGTAAATGTCGCGCCATTTTACAGTCTGCGCGCCAATGCTGACACTGAGCAGAAGCCCAACGAACAGCAGGAAATATCTCATTTTTTGTCTCATATCACAAGATTTTTTTAACGATATCTTCAAATATTTCATGTTTTCATCTGCAAAAATACAAAAAATCTTGCATCTGACGCAATATCTCTCATCTTTTTATTATCTTTGCACAAATTATTTTAGAAATGAGACGAAAAATAGCATTACTTTGCATCATGTTGCCACTTTTGACGTGTCAATTACACGCTCAGGAAGTCAACGACGACGAGGAGGACGACACAGAAGAGACGACCAAGATCAGTTCTCTTCTCATGCCGAATGCCTTCTCTCCAAATGGCGATGGCATCAACGACATCTACAAGCCCAAGGATGGTTACCGGAATATCGAAGAGTTCCACGCCTATATATATAATAGGTGGGGACAGAAACTCTATGAATGGACCGACCCTGCCACGGGATGGGATGGCACCTACCGCGGGAAACCGGTCAAGGAGGGTGTCTACTTCTGTCTCGTCAAGGCGAAGGGGGCAGATGGCGTTGTGTATAACATCAAACGTGATGTCAACCTGCTCAGAGGTTATACCGAAGAACAGAACAGTAACTATTAGGCAAACAGCAATTAGCAGAATTGGAATATGAATTCAGAAGAAAAGATAAATGTATGGGGCGCACGGGTCCACAACCTCAAGAACATAGATGTGGAGATTCCGCGTGATTCCCTCACCGTGATTACCGGACTCTCGGGTTCGGGCAAGAGTTCACTGGCCTTCGACACCATCTTTGCCGAAGGTCAGCGCAGATATATCGAAACATTCTCTGCCTATGCCCGCAACTTCCTGGGTAATATGGAACGCCCGGATGTTGACAAGATTACGGGATTGAGTCCGGTCATCAGCATAGAACAGAAAACCACCAACAAGAATCCCCGCTCTACCGTGGGCACTACCACCGAGATTTACGACTATCTCCGTCTGCTCTATGCCCGCGCCGGTACTGCATACAGCTATCAGAGTGGCGAGGAGATGATGAAATATACCGAGGAACAGGTCATCGACATGATTCTCAGCGATTATAAGGGAAAGGCTATCTTCCTGCTCGCTCCCCTCGTACGCCAGCGCAAGGGTCATTACCGCGAACTCTTCGAAAGTATGCGCAGAAAGGGGTATCTCTACGTGCGACTCGACGGCAACATCCTCGAAATCGTTCCCAATATGAAAACCGACCGCTACAAGAACCACAATATAGAAGCTGTGGTCGATAAACTGGTGGTGAAGGAAGAAGATGAGGAACGCATCCGCAAGAGTGTGGCAACGGCTATGAAACAGGGCGACGGCATGGTAATGGTTCTTGAGAAAGGTGCCAAGGAGGCCAAAACATACTCCAAGCGTCTCATGGACCCTGTAACGGGTATCGCCTACCAGGATCCAGCTCCTAACATGTTCTCCTTCAACTCTCCCGAAGGTGCCTGTCCGCATTGCAAGGGTCTGGGAAAGGTGAACCAGATTGATATCAAGAAGGTAATTCCCGATGATAAACTCAGCATCCATGAAGGCGGCATCGCTCCGCTCGGCAAATACAAGAACCAGATGATTTTCTGGCAGATAGAATCATTGCTCAGCAAGTATGACCTCAACCTGAAGACACCTATCTGTGAGATTCCGGGCGATGCATACCTCTACCGACTATTTCTGCGCCTACGATGGTATCATCGACTACCTGCAGAAGGTGATGGAGGATGATGAGAGTGCGGCGGGCAAGAAATGGGCCGACCAGTTTATCTCGACCATCGAATGTCCTGAATGCCATGGTTTGCGACTCAAAAAAGAATCGCTCTCTTTCAAAATCTGGGATAAGAATATATCCGAAGTAGCCAGTCTTGACATCGATGAACTGCGCGATTGGCTCGAAGAAGTGGAACAGCATCTGCCTTCGATGAAAGCGAAGGTGGCTCACGAAATCATCAAGGAGTTGCGCTCACGCGTTACCTTCCTCCTCGATGTGGGACTCAATTATCTCTCGCTTAACCGCCAGTCAGCTTCTCTCTCGGGTGGCGAGAGCCAGCGCATCCGTCTGGCTACTCAGATTGGTAGCCAGCTGGTCAATGTACTCTATATCTTGGATTAACCGAGTATAGGGTTGCACCAGCGGGATAACGTTCG
>OCQE01000333.1_pt1 | contig 7783 bp, 5 predicted proteins | sample 1495831 | NCBI WGS metagenome assembly OCQE01 (sample SAMN01915225, study PRJEB22387) | human gut metagenome | isolation source: stool | host: Homo sapiens | place: USA | reverse complement strand
GCAGAACTTGCATCTGCGAACCTTGCGTTCGGGGACATCCCAACGGGAGGAGTGGCAACGAGGACAGCGTTTCGGAGGTTTATCCGCTTTCGGCGTCCACAGGTGGCCGCAACGGTAGCAGTATGCCGGTGTCTGTCTGGGGGCGCTGCCAGTCATGCGACTTCCCTGGCACCTGCGTATCTCTTGGGCAGGACGTAGATCTCCCCGTCCTCGTCCAACCCGACGCGGGCGTCCACCTCGTAGACGTCGCGGATGAGGTCGGCGTCGATGACCTTCTTGGGATCCCCTATGGTCACGATCTCCCCCTGCTTCATGATGATGCAGGTGTCGCAGTACCTCGCCATCAGCGAGATGTCATGTTCAGCCACCATCACCGTCATGTCGGAGCGGGCCATCGACTGGAGGTACTCCATCACGTCCAGCTTGTACTTCATGTCCAGATGGGATGTCGGCTCGTCCACCAGCATGAGCTTGGGCTCCTGGACGTACGCCTTGGCGATGAGGGCCCTCTGCCTCTCCCCGGAGGAGCAGAGGGACACGGGCTTCTTCCTCAGATGGTCCAGGCCGAAGGCGTGGAGGGCCTCGCGGACCTTCTCCTCGTCCTCCTTCGTCTCCCACCAGACCCTGTCCACGTACGGGTACCTCCCGAGCATCACCATGTCCATCACGGTGGTCCCGAAGGTCTGCCCCGCCTCAGCTGGTACCGATGCCACGAGCTTGGCGACCTCTGCCGGCTTCAGCGAGCCGATGTCGTCGCCATCAACGAAGATGGAGCCGGAGGTCATGTCGTGGATCTTGGAGATGCACTTCATCATGGTGGACTTCCCGCAGCCGTTGGGGCCGATCAGCCCGACCAGCTTGCCCCTCCCCATGGAGAAGCTCACCCCCTTTAGGGCCTCGAAGTCCCCGAACCTCATGCGGAGGTCCTCGACTCTCAGCAGGTCATCCATCGTACTGCCTCCCCCTGCGCATCAGCATGTAAGCGAAGATCGGCGTGCCGATGATGGCGGTGATCGCACCCACGGGGAGCTCCTGCGGGGAGAGCATCGTCCTGGCCAGAAGGTCGGCGAACAGCATCAGCATCGCGCCTAGGACCAGTGACGCAGGCATGACCAGCCTGTAGTCGCTCCCCAGCGCCATCCTGCACGCGTGCGGGATGATCAGTCCCACGAATCCTATGATGCCGCAGAACGCCACGCACACGGCGGTGATCACCGATGCCAGGATAAGCATCAAGCGCTTGAACATCTTCACGTTCAGCCCCAGCTGCTTCGCCTGCTCCTCGCCCATCATGAACAGGTTGTACTCCCTGGCCCAGATCATCGAGATCACGGACAGCAGCATCGCCGGCACGAACACCAGCCAGGCGTTCTCCCAAGTCACGTTGGCGAAGCTCCCGTACAGCCACCACATGGTGTTCTGGATGTTGTCCAGGCTCAGCGTCAGGAATATCGTCTGCACGGACGAGAAGGCGAATCCGACTATCGTACCGGCCAGGATGTAGTTGGTCGCCGACCCGCCTGCGCCCTCGGCCACCAGCATGGTGATCGCGAAGGCCACAAGGCCTCCTATGATCGCCGCCACGGGGATGATGTACAGCGAGCTGTTGGGGATCATGGGGATGGTGATCCCCAGCGCCACGACCGCGATCGCCAGGCAACCGGCTCCGGACGACACTCCGGTGATGTACGGGTCCACCAGGGGGTTCCTGATGATCGCCTGGTACATGCATCCGGCGATAGACAGGCCGGCTCCGACGGCGATGGCCGCGATCGTCCTCGGCAGCCGTGACTCGTAGATGTACAGCTCCACGGTGTTCAGCTCGTATGCGGCGGGGTTCGCGGCTATCTCCTCGGGACTCGCCGTCACCTTGCCGATGGCCGAGAACAGCGCCGACACGGCCTCGCTGATCGATATCACTCCGCCGGAGGAGATGGAGATTGAGATCAGGAACGCCACGAACGACATCACGATGCCGAACACGACGATGACCGCGAACCTCCTCTTCTTTCTGGAGATCTCGCTCTCGTCGTCCGGGACCGGAGCCTCCATGTCTTCCTTCAGGCCCCTGTAGCCTCTCCTGAGACGGGCCCACCTAACATTGTCTTCTTCCATAGCAGGCCTCCTCAATAGAGCCTCCAGAAAATGATCAGGCTGAGGATCACCACGCCGATCAGCGCGTACCAGGACCAGTGGTAGAACCCGTTCTCCAGGACGATCTCCCCGCTGTCCCCCACCTGAGGCCCGGCGACGTCCGAGATGCAGTACACCGCGCCGTAGTCGTTGCCCACGTAGACCTTCCCGTCGATCACCGTCGCGGCGACCATGGAGTAGTTGTCCTTAGACGACGGGGACAGCTTCAGCCTCCAGATCTCGGAGCCGTCGTCAGCGGATATGGCCGTGACACCGCCGCCGTTCGGCCAGTACTCCCCTGCGGAGTAGTCCACCATGTAGATCACCCCGTCCGCGAGTGTGAGGGCAGACTTGATCCAGTTGTACTCCTTCGAGACCCACTCGACCTGGCCGTCCAGGTTCAGCCTGTAGACGGCCTGGACCAGCTCCATCTCGGTGCCGTCTGCCATGGTCAGGGTCGACGTCCCGTTCACCGATGGCTGGATGTACGCGTATATCGCATCACCCGTCACAACAGGGCCCCCCATCAGAACATCCAGCTTCCAGTACCAGTCGGACCCGTCTGGTCCTTCCCCGGTGGTGGCATCCACGCAGACCGTGAATCCGTTCTGCGGTGACATCCCTCCGTCCGTGCAGCAGATGATGAGTCTTCCGTCCGATGTTACGGAGATGGATCCGGCCGATCCCGGCGTCCCTTTATGGGGGATGTTGTCTTCCCCGAGATCGATCATTCTCTTCACCCAGATCTCCGTGGAAGCGTCCAGGGCATACACGTATCCCTCATAGGATCCTATGAACAGCATCCTGGTGCCGTCGACATCGGCTATCACGGGTGCATGGTAGTAGAAGCATCCTTTCACCCCCGTGTACTCGCCGTTCGAGTAGGTATCGTCGGGGTCGTAGTCCCACAGCAGCGTGAAACCGTTCGAGCGTGTAACGGCGTATGCGAGGACATGGCCGTCCGCCGTTCCGAAGTATACCGCGCCGGAGTCGTATATAGGAGTGGTCCCCCCGGTATAGAACGTCCTCCCATCCCATGCCACGTCGTTGTTCTCATCATAGGGGTAATCCATCACCAATTCCAGGGTGTCCAAGACCTCGCCAGTATAGCGATCGAAGCAATAGACGTTCCAGTTGGTGGCGGTGACGATCAGCATGTCCCCGACGACTAGCGGGGACGTGACCTCATATCCAGCACCCTTGGTCATCATGAAGCTCCACACGACGTCCCCGGTGAACCTGTTCAGACAGTACACCCAGGGGTTCCCGTCGGCTCCGGAGTTGCCATAGGCGCCGCCGGTGGTGTGGTATAGATAGTCCCCCGCGACGATAATGGCGGAATCCACATATCCCGATGTGTATGTGCGATACCACTCCATCGGGGATTTGGCATCAGTGGTCCCGTAGGAGTCGGAGTTTCCGGAAGATGCCGAATCGCCGCGGTGCTGTGTCCATGCGGAGCGGCTATCTGGTGTCTCAACAGGTGTTATCGACGGGTCCGGGAAAAATCCCCACGCGAAGCTTCCGCCTGCATACGATGTGTCATCAGAAGCGACCCATGTGGATCCATCCCACAGGTACAGCATCCAAACGCATTCGTTCCCGCCCACGGCATGGTTGGTCATCTCCCCTATGGTCGTGACCACCTCCCCTGATGATGAGAACTCCAGTCCTAGCTCCGTGGCGACGTCCCCTGCGATCGAGGAGTATGTTCCCGTGGCACCCTCGAGGTCGGCCCAGTAGGTGACCCCGTTGCCCATGTCGATGAGCATCGCGTCCCCCGACGGATCCGCGTCATCGGCCTGGACGGGTACCGCGAACAGCGGTACGATGAGTATCGCCAGCAGTAGGATGGCCGCCGGCCTCTTGATCGAATTCAGAATATCTCCCCCACCTGGTACTTCAGATAGTAGGTGTAGTCGTCCCCGAACCACTTCGGGATGGCGTCCAGCGGGTCCCTGTCGGTGAACGCCTCCGGGTTCATGATCTTCGCCAGCAATTCCGCGGCCTCCGCAAGCCTGGGCCCGGGACGTTGAAGGATGTCCGCCGCATCTCCGGAGAACACGTATACCTCGCCGTTCTCATAGGCGGGCGTGCTCTTCCACATAGGATCCAGGGATTCGAGGAGAGCCTCGTAACTTTCCTTGTCGTTGACCGGTGTTGACGAGATGATGATTATGACCTGAGGCTGCTTGGCGTAGATCTGCTCCTTGTTCACCATGAACCAGCCCGAGGACTGGGTGTCGAACACGTTGCGCCCTCCTGCGCTGGCCACCAGGTCGGACATGAAGGTGTATGACCCCGACGTCCAGGGCGATGGGTCCGCCGAGAGCGAGACGAACACGCGCTTGTTGGTGTCCCCGGCGATCCCCGATACGATGTCTATGGTGTCGCTGAGGTTCGCGATCACCTGGTTGGCGTTCTCCGACACCCCCAGTGCCGATGCGACGATCCATATGTTGTCGTACATCGCGCTGACATCCACTGCGTCGTACAGGACCAGGACGTCTATGCCGGCCTTACGGAGCTTGTCCGCGATGGTGACCTGCTGGCCCACGGACCCGTCGCATATCACCAGGTCCGGATCGACCTTTATGATCCACTCATAGTTGGGGTCGGTGTACCCTCCGACGTAGGTGATCGTTCCGTCGTCCTGACGGTCCACCACCTCCTGCGGGTAGTTGCTGTACAGGTCGGTCCCGACGATGAGGTCCAGCCCCCCGACGGAGACCACGGTCTCCGTCACGGACGGTGCCAGGGTCACGACCCTCAGAGGCTCCCCCGTGACGGGATCGGCCCCGTCGGAGCCGTAGCCGTAGTATGAGAACCCGGAATAATCCACTCCCGGCACCATGCCGTCTGTACCGGAGGTGCGCGCCCATGAGACCAGCTTGTACCCTCCGATGTCGGACTGCGGGTCCGCCTCCTCCCATCCGTCATCACCGAGGACATAGAATCCCCATTGGATCCCGATCAGGCTCTCCTGCTCGTTCACCGAATAGACGGTGCCGTCGTTAAGACGGACAGGAGGTTCATATCCCATGACGGTGCAGACCGCGTCCAGGGCCGTGTCCCCGGTCATCCCGTCCATGAGGTCCATCTCCACCCAGTACATGTCCCAGTAACCGAAGTCCAGGACGACGCCCTCGGTCTCGTCGGTCTCCGACTGCGTGGTGCCGATGAACGGCACGGCAGCGATCAGAAGGATGATCAGAGCAGCCGATGAGAACATCTTGATATTGACGGACCTCAAGACGATCACCTACGGAAGAATGGGGCCGGAGCCCCGTTTATCAGGCATTCCTCCTCATCAGAACCACCGCTGCGACGGCGATGACCACGATGATGGCGGCTACGATGCCGATGTACAGCATGGTGTTGGAACTGCCGTCGCCTGAGGTATCATCGCTCTGTCCGGACGACAAGTCCTCGGATGTGGCGAAGTACACCGAGAAATGGGTGGTCTCGAACGTCACGTACCCGTCCGAATAGGTGCAGTCGAACTCTTCCAGTTCGCCTCTGGCATCGATGTGGTAGACATGGATGCTATCAGAATCGTCTCCTGAAGCGAATGAGTATGGCATCCTCACCGTCACGGTTCCTCCGAGATCGTCGCTACCGCTGCCGTTGATCTGATACTCGAACAACTGCACATCGCCTCTCAGGGACTCGACGATCTGCATCTGAGGTGAAGTGAGGTCGGAATCGTCTAAGGCCGTCACACTGATTCTGATTCCGGTCTCGTCGGCAAGAAGGCTGTATGTGGACGACGTGAAGGATACAGATCCCGCGGACCCGGCGTTCATCGTGTACGTGTTGCTGTCGGATTCCGTCCCATCCAGAATGGTCCCCGTCCACACATTTCCATCGTTGGATGCCTCAAACTCCAATGACTGGTCCGCATCGGATGATATGTACACGGTGCATGTAGCCGAGAGGTCCGTTCCTACGACAGTCGCCGTGACGTTGGCTGTTCCCTGCCCCACAGCGGTCAGTCCGCCATCGACGTCGACGGTGACGACACTGGTATCATCAGAACTCCAAGTCACCGATCCAGAAGCTCCGTCGTTGAACACATAGCCGAGCACAGCTTCTCCGCCGACGGTCGCTGTCCAACATTCGAAGTCGAGGTCGATGCTCAGAGGAGTCCCGACCGGGACCACAGAGACCCTGCATGTTGCCGTGTACCCTCCGTCAGAGGTCCTTACGGTAATCGTCGCCGTACCTTCTCCGACGGCTGTAACCGTTCCAGAGAATCCGACCGTCGCCACAGACGTGTCGCTGGATGTCCATGTCACCGATCTGTCGGAGGCGTCGGATGGAGAGACCGTCGCGACCAGTGTCCGAGATCCCCCTATCTCCAGTCTAAGTTCGCTCGTGGACAGGCTGACGCCTGTGGTCGCGACTCCGTCCCCTCCGGGCTCGTTCGGGTCCGAGGGGGTTTCTGGTGAATCCGACCCGCTGAACTGTGCCGTGACCGTGATGTCCGAGATGACCTGGTCGAAAGCCGTGTCCCATCCAGTGAACGTGTACGTTATGCCGTTCTCAGGATCCTTGGTTGGATTCGAGGGTGCGGTTGCAGATCCGAAGTACGGGACCGTCTGTGTCTTGATTACAGTACCGTCGCCGTCGACGAATCTGACGGTGCAGGTTCCGTCAATCAGATCCTGGGGGATGTCAGACGGGGTCACGTCAGTTCCAGCCGTGGCGCTGTCATCCTCGGTTATCTGTCTCACGACGCTGAAGTACGGGTAGACCCCAGGATCGTAGTATCCGAGGCACCAGTTGTTGTATTCCCATCTGCCGGTGCTGTCGTTCCATGAAAACTGCGACCAGTTGTTCCAAAGACCACCTCCGGGGCTGTCGTCGTCTTCCAGCCCCATGAACGACCCGAGCCAGCCATAGAGCTCGTTGTCTGGGTCGTCGTTGATGACCAGTTCGAAACCGCTCAGTCCCATCGCTCTAAGATCGCTGCAGGCGTTCCTGAATGCCTCAGCAATGTCTGATCCCTCGCCGGAGATCCAGAAGCCCTGGAGCCTCTGCTCCTCAGTGAGGACCGACGTCACGTATGAGTTCGCATTGGCGTCTGTGACGAACTTGATGAAGAAGTATGCGGTGCTGACCGGCTCGAATGACGAGGGGGTGCTGTATGTCACCCTCCCTCCCGAATCGGTGCTGACGTCCGAGTAGTACACATAGTACGAGGTCCCGTCGTCCAGATACGCATCTCCCGAACTGTTGGCTAGGACCGACACCCATCCAGTGGGAGGTCTCCATTGGAGGATGTACCAGTTCTCCGTGTCAGTGTTCTCGACACCGTCCAGAGACCTGACCGTGCCGTTGGCGTTGATTGATATGCGTTCCGACAGTGCATCATAGAGGATCCCCTCGATGTCCTCGCCGGTGCCGCTCAGCTCGGTGGTGCCCGAATCCGTCCCGTCACCTACGAAGACCCTCGCAGTGTATGACGACGCGCCGTCCGAACCATCGGATAGGGCGATCACGGTCACCGAAACGACCATTATCGCGATCATTATGACCGCGACATGCTTTAGATTCAACATTGTCTGACGTTCCTACGTCGATGACGCATTGCTATGATTTTGTTGACCGAATAAAAACCCCCGAGTATATTGGCTGGATGCGGAAT
>OCQE01000327.1_pt1 | contig 7805 bp, 11 predicted proteins | sample 1495831 | NCBI WGS metagenome assembly OCQE01 (sample SAMN01915225, study PRJEB22387) | human gut metagenome | isolation source: stool | host: Homo sapiens | place: USA | reverse complement strand
GCTGATTATGAGTCAGATGCTCTAACCTACTGAGCTAAGATCCCATGGGCGGACTTCTTTATTATGGAGTGAATACGCCACGAATTTCTCCACTATTCCTCGCCGAACCCGCCGAGTATAATTAGTAATTTTTAAGTATGATAAGTTATGTTTAGTCAGAGTTGTGGGATTTGAACCTTAGATAATTAACGTTTAACATGGCCACTCTTACATTAATCTCAAAATAAACTTATCACTAGTACAAAGTTCATTCACGACCTCTACCCTCCATGGGTAGCGCTCTTCCAGGCTGAGCTAAACTCCGGTATTTAATCTATAAAATCAACTTCAGTTCTAGGATCACTTAAATCATAAGTACGATTTTGATTATCATAACCTATTATAGTCCAACCAAGATAGTCAATATTAGTTAATATAGTTTCAGTTATTACCATGGTGAATTTATTAGGTTTATAGTATACCCTATGTTTAATAATAATCCTTTTACCTAATAGTTGATTTGAAAGTATATCTAGTATTTTCATGTTATTTTAGTTAAAATAAACTGGAAGTAAACTGTAGATAAACCTTCCAGTTTATTGGTCATTAATTTAGGTTGCATTCCTAATCAAGTAGACCAGACCTTGAATACAGCTATTTATAAGAAGTCTATCTTGGATGATTTCGACCCTCAGAATATCCTAAGTTAGAGGTATCTACCAACGTGGGCTTAATACAACGTACCCGACCTAACCTACTCTATCCTATTATGCGCACATCTTGTCTCACGTGTTGCTAGCTCTCAATATTACAAGGTATCACCTACGCGCCCTATGCTAATTAGTAGCTGTATATTAATATCTTATTCGAATTGCTTGAAATAATTATCGTCCCAATCAAATTCAAGTTTAAGTCCACTTACATCTGAGCCTTTCTTAATAAGATAAACTGGATCACCACCATTAAATACAATAAAGTCAGTTTTACCTGCTTTAGCTGTATAAACTGAATTGCCATCAGCATCCTGAAGTCCAGTATCTTTAGTAGAATCAAACTTAGGTAATAGATCAAGATCCGAACTATCAATATAAATAGTTTTATCTACTCCACCAAACATTTTATCAATCAACTTCTCAATATCCTTATTGTAGAAATCACTATTAGGATCTAGCTCAAAGAATAAATCTTGTTTAATTGCTTCTCTAAGTCCATTAAATCTAAACTCAGCGAAAGTTTTACGTTCTTTAAATGATTCGGCAAGTTGATTAAACGCTTTCATTTGACGTTTAGTCTTGCAACTAGATTTTACTTTATTTAATATTTCTTTCATTATAGCTTACGTTTATAAATTTTAGTACTGAAGTAGTATTTGAACCATGCACAAAATTTACGATTTTCAAGGTAGCTAGGATTATCTTCCATTTCGTATGATTCCTGTTCAAATGATATTGTATAATAACTACGTTTCTGAGTTTTATCTCCCCATCCATGAAATAAATTCCAGATTAATCCTAAAATCCATTCAGTCACGTATATTACATAGTACCATAGAAGTGTCAATAAAGCTGCATATAGAATAAACCACCAAGATTGAATTCCACATAACATCAATGTTCCAAATAAAACTACACTAACAATTAAACCTAACCATAAGCAATCTCTTTGTTGAATTGCATGTAAGGTTTCATGTCGTTTATCATCATCTGACATTTGTGATTCTTTCCTCTTGGTGAATACCATTCCAAATAAAGTTATAGTGGAATAACCACCCCAAAGTATAGCTTTAGCTAATTTCGATTCATAATGTATTTTAACCATAGTAATAATTAAAAGTTATTACTTATTTTATCTTTGGTAGCTAGATTATTGTTGGGATAATAGGATTCGAACCTATGACCTCCAATCGATGTTGACTGGCAAGCTAACCACTGCTCCATATCCCGATAGATATAATCATTTACCGGTGTGTATTATATCTATTAGTGTAATCTTCCAATTACATTAGTTGCGGAGGAGGGATTCGAACCCTGTATCTAGTCTCCAGGTTATGAGCCTGGCGAGCTACCATTGCTCCACTCCGCGATATTAGTCCTGAGGTTAATCAGGACGTTATATTATGTAAAATCGTATTCTACTAGACATACATATTCACCTTGAATTTCTGGACTACCTAAATAAAATCTAACGTATTCTATGTATCCATAATTTTTAGAAATACCTGATTTTGATCTAGTGTGATACATTAAATAATTGTTAATTTCAGGTTGTTCAGGATCACCTTCAGTTATGTCATAATATCTTCTTCCATTTTCAAAAGTAACAACTTCCATAAATATATTTGGAGAAGATACTAGTCCGGTAAACTGTTGAATTAGTTTCTCTGATATTAAGAAGCATCCACGTGTATACCATAGGGTATCTGCAGCTTGTGATACCTCAGGCAATTGAGCAGTAGTTCTAATTGACATGTAACTAAAACCTCTTTCAGCTCCATTATCATTAATTTCACTTTTAATGGAAAATCCAACTGAAAAGAAGTTAAAATTGAAACTACCATTTACCATATCGTTACAACTAAGTCCTATCGTAGGTAGTATTGGAAGTCCTGACTGGTTAATATTTATAGTGTATTGACCAGAATTATTTTCTACTGAAACTTCTGTTTCTCGTCCAGTTGTAACTATATTAGAGTTTGAATCTATACTTAGGGATTCAGAACCCCCCCTTCAGTGAGAGTAAAATTTATAAAATCTTTGTCCATAATGTATTTTGTAGTAGCATAATAAATTGATGATAAGTTTATCTCATCAATGTGCTCAAGGTGGGATTCGAACCCACATGGTTTTACCCGCTAGATCCTAAGTCTAGTGCGTCTTCCAATTTCGCCACTCAAGCATAATAAATAAGAACTATGGCATGACCGCTAAGTCAATTATCCCACCAGTTAGATAAGGTTTCTACATACCATTGGAACCGCTAAGTACCAAGTTGTCATAATTCTTATTTGTAATCTACGGTATGGTTGACACTCCAATTATTTCCGATTATCAGTATCCGGAATTTTCAACCAAGTAGGAACGTCACTTCCTGGGGTTATCGTAGAATATTTTATTTAGTTAGATACTTGGATTCAAACCAAGATACCGCCTTTACCACGAGCTTCATGACCATTCTCTCGACTTTGCATTTCTGCTTTCAGATAGACTTCAATTAGGTCATTTTACTATCATTTATCTAACTAAATTGTACTGGGAATGAGACTCGAACTCACACGAACATAAAGCTCAAGGGTGTTTAAGACCCTAGCGTCTACCTATTCCGCCATCCCAGCTTGATACCTATTTATTTTCAGCTAAACTTTCAACTTCAGACCATATTCGATTAAATACTGATTCGAACAATTCTGAATATTCCTCAGATATCTTATCTATATTTTCTTTAGTTGCTACTAGAGCTATTTTTCTTACATCACCATCAGCATCTTTTAACTGACGAACTGTGTAATTCTTAATCCATAATAAATTAAGTTTTAACCTAACATGATCTTCAGGTATAACTCCTTTTGGAAATCTAATTTCTTTGGTAATAAAAATCTTGGTGAAGACATCCATTAAAGTTCCAAATAATACCTCTTTAGAATTTAATTTTATGTCGTCTTCAACTGATTTTAATCCAGTTATCGTTAATTCGAGTGACCCTACATTCGGGTGATTTGCTAATAGCAGTTTAATTTCTTCTGCAGTTAAAGACTTAGATATCACCAAGATTAAACTACCCGTAGGATTATATATTTTAGTTCCAGGATAATCTATTTCGAGTGCAGACTTAAGTATAGTAATTACATCTTTATTATTTGATTTCATTACTACTTCTCCTGTAGATGATTTTGATACTGATAGTGTGTTCATTTTCTATAGTTTTATAGTTAAAGCCTATAATGCTAATTAAGCCTAACTTAGCTTTACGTAACATGGTACTCTAGTTATTCGGTTAAAATCGATTAACCTACTAGTTAACTAAGCATCGTCATGTTAAAGTTTGCCGTATCCTGCTTTTAAATCATCGTATAAATCTTATCACTTACCTACGGATACATAGTTAAGCTATCCAAACCTTTATCCGGAATGTGGAATGGAAGACCACCTTGAATAACAAGGATTTTAAAATATCATTGAACTACCTAATTCTTTGTAGTCAAGCATATTGTCAGGTCCATAGTCAACTAAAAGTTTCTGTTTATCCCAAAATTCGTTTATCGTATGTTCACTAAAGAAACCCATTGGAAATATAAATGCAAGTGTATTCATGTCCAGTTTCTTTTGCTTACGCTTAAACATCTTATACTGAAGGTAGTTACAATACATAACTGCAATTCCAGGAGTAGGACAAATTGATTCAAGGAATAATAAAACTGCTTTAGTTGCAGTATAAGTATGCATAAACTTAATTCTTTTGAATATAAGTGAAGCCATATTATTACCTTCTTCTATAATTTGTTTAGCTTCGGGGTCAGATTCTATTCTATCTTCATTCATAGTTGCAGTCATGAAGATCTTGATATCATCTAAAGGTTTATTTTTAGACTGTTTATCTAATTCTTCAGCCCATAACTCAATCGATTTTGAAGTACAATTCTTAAGTTCTTTCATTTTGTTTACTTTTAAATTCAACGATATTTATATTTTCAAACATTTTAAGGGTTCTCAAACGTTCTCAAAAGCGGGTATCTTAATAGTAGTGCACATCTAACAATGCACCCTATTTAAGATTAAAGATGATCAATATTGATCAAAAGACTCATTACCATTCGAAGGTCTACATATTAATTGCAAGAAACGGAACTACGTAGTGGCCAGAGTAATCCACGCGGTAGTCGTCAACACGACCCGAATCCAAGTAAACGCGCCACGAGTTGAGCGCATTACGCTGTTGAATAGACCAATACCAATATGCAAGGTTATCAATATCTGAATAAAGTTCTTTAGCTGAATTAAGTATAACTTCATAATTTTCAGATATCATACTTAATTCTCTTATTGAAGGAGCATACCAGTTATCAATTCCTTTAGCTGAGTAGCTAGTACAAAAGTCAATAAATGGGAATTCAGAGATATCCAATTTATTTTCTTTAATGTAATTTAGAGCATTCTGAGTAAGTTTAGCACCACAAAATTCATTTATTATCTTGATAAGTGGTAAGTTAAGTGCTTCCTTAACTAACTCTATATTCTTTTTACTCCATGCTCTACCTTTATTATACGTAAAATTAGAGCTTCCAGGTATAAATAACTTTTCACCTGTATTAGGATTATCACCTACATAAATTCCCACGATATCGTCACGATTACTTGGGTTAACTGTAAATGGAATTATCTTCTTATCACGAGTTAGAAAATCTCCAATCTTGGGTTCCACTGGTTCAATTACCTCTGGGCTATATAATGATTCAAATTCGCACTTAGGTACAAACCTTAATGAATATCCTTCACGTACAGCATATCCTTTAGTGCCATTTGATATATTTGATATATTTTGAACATCATCGCCAAATACTTCTTTTAAGTATTCTTCAAACGTACACTCTGATGCAGATACCGATTTATTTTCAATCGGAGTAAATTGTTTAAAATTAAATGTTTTCATTTATGTATAAAGTTGTTGTTAGTAACTAGTAAAATAAGTTCTTCTTGTACTGGTACATACACCATATTTATTAGCTAATCTTTCCCATTCGAGATAACTTGTTCTAGGAATTCTTGATGGACAATGAAATTGATTTCTCCAATCAGAATAAAACGAAGCCATTTTCACTACCCATTGACGTTCTTTGGCAGCTTCACGTTCTTTCTTTACGTTTATTTTATCGTCAATTAGGACACCATCTTCCCACTTAACACCAATAGCTTTACGTTGCATAGATGTAGTTCCATTCTTACCACAATTATAGATAGCTTTCTTACCTTCTATTGCAATGTAACCAAATACAACTACCAAGAATTCTCCTGCGTCGTAACCTTTATTCTTATTTGATTCTAAGAAATCATTCATGTAATGAGGATCACGACCATTTTCAACCAATTTTCTATCTGCATCAGCTATTATTTCTAATGCTCGTTCTACGTGATGATGGGATTCATTTGATGTAATTACACCTCTACGATCCATCCAACCATCGTAAACATTAGTTAAAACTTTAAATGTAGTTTTCTAATGTTCTTAATTCTTACTTGTACTAAATCTTCCATTGTTTACTTTTTAAATTCAACATATATTTAATTCTACTTATAAATTCGAATTGGAAAGTTAGGTATGCTACATCACGGATAACCTAACTTGAGTTCTTTGATATTAATTAATTTCTTTAACATGAAATCAATTGTCGAGATGACAGGATTCGAACCTGCGACCCCATGCTCCCAAAGCACGTATTCTACCGGACTGAACTACATCTCGAAATACTACTCTTTATTCCTGAACCACCACTAAAGGCTTTCTAAGTATTATGAACTCCTGTTGCCATTACGCCCTGTGAAGTCGAGTAGTTATTGTGGATATTTAGACATTAATAGTCTAGATTATTGTAAGCTTCGACTGCTTCTTCAACTGAATTGTACTTTGTACTCAAGTTAACACCGTTTTCGTCAGTTGTAATAAGATAAGCCACTTTACCATCAGTTGCTATGTCACAGATATAATCAAAGTCAACCCAAAGTTCCATTCCAGGATACTTATCTTGAAAGTCTTGCTCAGACTCAAATCCATGTTCCTCCCATCCATCTTGAATGTTAGTATACTCTTCCTGAATAGGGTTAAAACTCGCTGCTCTTAATAAATTTTCAATACAATTTTCCATAATCTTAATTTTAATCTAAGTTAATTTTATATTCACTTAATTGTTATTATAACTATCTATTTTGAGGTTCCAAATAAGGTAAACCTAAGAATTCAAATATAGCTTCTTCAGTTGAAAAGAAATTAGATTCGTTTAATGATTCAAACTTAATCTTATTAGTTTGACTACATTCTTCAGTTGGAAATAATCCATACTGATTTAACATAAATCCCATTTCTTTAGCTCTAGCTCTCATTCGAATATTGTTAGTAGCACTACCTGTAAAATGCAACATCTGAAATGCTAGGTTAGATGCACTACACCAAGCTATATCCATTGTAGTTTTTTCAAGTGTATCAAATACAAATGTAGTTTTCTGTGGACCTTGGACTACAATCGTATAATGTTTAGCTAACATATCACATAAATCTCTGTAATTATGTTCACCAACTACCAAGATATCAAGGTCAGCTATAAGTGATTTATTTCTTCTAAATGATCCTAGGAAAAATACCTTATTCTTATATTCCTTGGGTAGAATAGACTGTACTCCGAATACCAAATTTTTAGCTTCTTCGTAAGGTATACGTTTAGTAATAAATCCTTTACGTATTTTATATAGGCTAGGATCAAGATAAGTTTTCTGTTCCTCACGTAATTTATACAACTTAGCTGGTAATGCTCCTGACTCCTTGTAGCTTAGAATTTTTGAGTTAATACTCATTCCTATTCCACGTAAGTCTAAGAATGATTTTCTATTTTCAAAGTCTTCATCAGTTAACCCAAATAAGGTCTGAGCTGCATTTTTATATGCTCTAGCTCTGTACTGGTCAGGTTCCAAATTCCCAATTTCAATTAGGGATTCTATCAATAAATCTTTTTTCATTTTAGTTACTTTTAATTGGGTAGATAAGCACAGTCACACTTATCTACCCAGGGACAACATTCACTATTATTTAATTGAATCTAAACTACATTCATATAAGAACTCATT
>OCQE01000322.1_pt1 | contig 7854 bp, 1 predicted proteins | sample 1495831 | NCBI WGS metagenome assembly OCQE01 (sample SAMN01915225, study PRJEB22387) | human gut metagenome | isolation source: stool | host: Homo sapiens | place: USA | reverse complement strand
CTCTGCTTTTCACAAATGACATATTTATTTTTTAACCTTGTTTCAATCCACAGTCGGTAATTTCACAGAGTCTGACATGTCAGCAGAATGCTGACTGTGGTTTGCCTCATGTCAGTGGGGGATACCGATTTCTCTCCGCCCGCCACTGCCGTTAACTTTCTTATTTGCAATTCATCTCACCACCTATAGAGGTGGGAGAATCCTTGCTATTATTTGTTGAAGGGTTTACTCCTCGGTATCATCCTTTGACGGAATCATTTCCTCAAAGTCGAAGTCGAGCATCGGCTTTTCCTCTTCAGCTGACGGTTCTTCAACCGGAGCTTCTGCCATCGGAGCTGCCGGAGCATCGTCCTCAAGATCTTCGGTCAGAATCAGATCCTCGTCCTCTTCTTCCTCGATCATGCTGTCGGTATTCAGATGAATGTTGCTGTAGCACTTCATACCGGTACCAGCCGGGATCGGTTTACCGATGATAACGTTCTCTTTTAAGCCCACAAGGTGGTCAACCTTACCTTTGATAGCGGCATCGGTCAGAACCTTGGTGGTCTCCTGGAAGGATGCTGCGGACAGGAAGGAATCAGATGCCAGGGATGCTTTTGTGATACCAAGCAGTACCTGTTTTCCTTCTGCCGGCTCTTTTCCTTCTGCGATCAGAGCTTTGTTAGTCTCGTCGTACTCCAGGAAGTCTACCATGTCGCCCGGAAGGAATTCGGTATCTCCGTTTTCCTCGATGCGGATCTTCTTCAGCATCTGGCGAACGATAACCTCGATATGCTTATCGTTGATTTCTACACCCTGCAGACGGTAAACTCGCTGTACCTCGCGGAGCATGTAATCCTGAACGGCGCGGACGCCTTTGATCTTCAGGATATCGTGCGGGTTTACAGAACCTTCGGTCAGCTCGTCTCCGGCTTCCAGAACCGTTCCGTCAGCGATCTTGATACGGGATCCGTAAGGGATCAGGTATGTCTTGGATACGCCATCGTCCGGATTGGTAACCACGATTTCGCGTTTCTTCTTGGTGTCTTTGATCTGTGCAACACCGGCGATTTCGGTGATGATGGCAAGTCCTTTCGGCTTTCTTGCCTCGAAAAGCTCCTCGACACGAGGAAGACCCTGTGTGATATCTCCACCGGCAACACCACCGGTATGGAAGGTACGCATGGTCAGCTGTGTACCAGGCTCACCGATCGACTGTGCTGCGATAATTCCGACAGACTCACCAACCTGTACTGCCTCGCCGGTTGCCATGTTGGCACCATAGCATTTTGCGCAGATTCCGTTACCGGAACGGCAGGTAAGAATGGTACGGATTTTTACTTTTGTATAATGCTCACCGTTCTCGTTGATGCCGTCTTTGATGACACGGGCAGCACGTTTCGGGGTGATCATATGGTTTGCTTTTACAATGACGTTGCCGTCCTTGTCTTTGATCGTCTCGCAGGAGAAACGGCCTGTGATACGATCCTGCAGACTCTCGATCTGCTCTTTTCCGTCTGTGAACTCGCTGACCCACATACCCGGAATTTCGTCCTTGCCCTCGGCACAGTCGATTTCACGGATGATCAGGTCCTGAGAAACGTCTACCAGACGACGGGTCAGGTAACCAGAGTCGGCGGTACGAAGCGCGGTATCGGACATACCTTTTCGTGCTCCATGTGCGGACATGAAGTATTCCAGTACCTGAAGACCTTCACGGAAGTTTGACTTGATCGGCAGCTCGATGGTGTGTCCGGTTGTATCGGCCATCAGTCCTCGCATACCGGCCAGCTGTTTGATCTGCTTATCGGAACCACGGGCTCCGGAGTCAGCCATCATGAAGATGTTATTGTATTTATCCAGTCCGTCGAGCAGTGCTTTTGTCAGCGCATCGTCGGTCTTCTTCCAGGTATCTACAACCTCTTTGTAACGCTCTTCGTCTGTAATCAGACCACGTTTGAAGTTTCTTGTAATCTTGTCTACCGTTGCCTGTGCTTCGGCGAGCATCTCCGGCTTCTGCGGCGGCACGGTCATATCGGAAATGGATACGGTCATGGCTGCACGGGTGGAGTATTTATATCCGGTTGCCTTGATATAGTCCAGAACCTCTGCGGTTTTGGTAGCTCCGTGTGTATTGATGACTTTTTCCAGAATCTGTTTCAGCTGTTTCTTTGCAACGAGGAAATCAACCTCAAGCGCAAGCTCGTTACCCGGAACCGTACGGTCTACGTATCCCAGATCCTGCGGCAGAATCTCATTGAAAAGGAATCTTCCGAGTGTGGAGCTTACGTTCTGCTGCATTACAGTACCATCTTCCATCTCTTTTTCGCAGCGGATGGTAATCTTGGTCTGCAGGGTAATGTATCCGTTCTCGTATGCCAGGATGGCTTCGTTCATATCGCGGAAGAAGCTTCCTTCGCCCTTCTCGCCCGGACGCTCCTGTGTCAGATAGTAGATACCAAGAACCATATCCTGGGAAGGAACGGCTACCGGACCACCATCGGACGGTTTCAGCAGGTTGTTCGGAGAAAGAAGCATGAAACGGCACTCTGCCTGCGCTTCTACAGACAGCGGCAGATGGACAGCCATCTGGTCACCGTCGAAGTCGGCGTTGAATGCGGTACAAACCAGCGGGTGCAGCTTAATCGCTTTACCTTCTACCAGAATCGGCTCGAACGCCTGGATACCCAGACGATGCAGGGTAGGGGCACGGTTCAGCATAACCGGATGCTCTTTGATGACGTCCTCGAGAACGTCCCATACCTGCGGCTCGAGTTTCTCGACCATTTTCTTTGCATTTTTGATGTTATGTGCAGTGCCGTTGGAAACCAGCTCTTTCATAACGAACGGTTTAAACAGCTCGATTGCCATTTCTTTCGGCAGACCGCACTGGTAAATCTTCAGTTCCGGTCCTACGACGATAACAGAACGGCCGGAGTAGTCAACACGTTTACCAAGAAGGTTCTGACGGAAACGGCCGGATTTACCTTTCAGCATGTCGGACAGAGATTTCAGAGGACGGTTTCCAGGACCGGTTACCGGACGGCCGCGGCGGCCGTTGTCGATCAGGGCATCAACTGCCTCCTGGAGCATACGTTTCTCGTTGCGCACGATGATATCCGGCGCACCGAGCTCCAGCAGTCTCTTCAGACGGTTGTTACGGTTGATGATACGGCGGTACAGGTCATTCAGGTCGGATGTTGCAAAACGTCCTCCGTCAAGCTGTACCATAGGACGCAGATCCGGCGGAATAACCGGAACCGCATCAAGAATCATCCACTCCGGACGGTTTCCGGACTCACGGAATGCCTCAACAACCTCAAGTCTCTTGATGATGCGGGCTCTCTTCTGTCCGGTAGAATCTTTAAGACCTGCCTTTAATTCAGCAGACTCTTTTTCCAGATCGATTGCCATCAGAAGCTCTTTGATGGATTCCGCACCCATACCTGCACGGAAGCTGTTTCCGAACTCCTCTCTGGCATCCTGGTATTCTTTCTCGGTCAGAACCTGTTTGTACTGTAATTTGGTATCGCCTGCATCAAGAACGATGTAGTTTGCGAAATACAGAACCTTTTCCAGAGTTCTCGGAGACAGATCCAGGATCAGTCCCATACGGGACGGAATTCCTTTGAAATACCAGATGTGGGATACCGGAGCTGCCAGCTCAATGTGTCCCATACGCTCACGGCGCACACTGGATTTTGTTACTTCTACGCCGCATCGGTCGCAGATTACGCCTTTGTAGCGAATTTTCTTATATTTACCGCAATGGCACTCCCAGTCTTTGCTTGGTCCGAAGATTCTTTCACAGAACAGACCGTCTTTTTCCGGTTTCAGCGTTCTGTAGTTGATGGTCTCCGGTTTTTTTACCTCGCCATGGGACCACTCCCGGATTTTCTCCGGGGAGGCAAGTCCTATTTTGATGGCATCAAAGCTCATCTGGTAATTTTCTTTTTTTGCTGTTTCTGGCATTTGATTACCCCTTTCCTCGCAAAGCGAAGATCTACAAGTTACATGTCATCATCTGAACTTTCATCCAGATCAAGATAAGAGTCTTCTTCTTCATCCTCTTCCACATCTACCATTTCTTCTCCGTCAAACTCTTTCTTGGAGAATCCATAGTCACCAAATCTCTCGTCCTCTCTGTCAGAGTAACGGTCTCCCTCGATGATGTGGTTCAGATTGGTATCACCGTAATCAACTGATTCCATAATTTTAACTTCGGTATTGTCATCACGCAGTACGCGGACATCGAGTGCCAGGGACTGCAGCTCTTTCAACAATACTTTGAAGGATTCCGGAATACCAGGCTCAGGGATGTTATCACCCTTGATGATAGCTTCATAAGTCTTCACACGACCGACTACATCATCGGATTTAACTGTCAGGATTTCCTGGAGTGTATAGGATGCACCGTATGCCTCCAGAGCCCAAACCTCCATCTCTCCGAAACGCTGTCCACCGAACTGAGCTTTACCACCCAGCGGCTGCTGTGTAACGAGGGAGTATGGGCCGGTAGAACGTGCATGGATCTTATCGTCTACCAGGTGATGCAGTTTCAGGTAATGCATGTGTCCGATGGTGGTTCTTCCATCAAACGGCTCACCGGTACGTCCGTCGCGGAGCTGTACCTTACCGTCTCTTGCGATATCAACGCCCTTCCACAGTTCTCTGTGATCCAGGTGCTCTTCCAGATACTGATATACTTCCGGAAGCAGAATATCTTTATATTTCTCGGAGAATGCATCCCATTCCATGTTTACATAATCGTTTGCCAGTTCCAGGGTATCCTGAATATCTTTCTCGTTTGCGCCGTCGAAAATCGGGGTGGATACGTTAAATCCAAGCGCTGCTGCTGCAAGGCTCAGGTGGATCTCCAGCACCTGTCCGATGTTCATACGGGACGGCACACCCAGAGGGTTCAGCACGATGTCCAGCGGACGTCCGTTCGGCAGGAACGGCATATCCTCTACAGGAAGTACACGGGAAACGACACCCTTGTTTCCGTGACGACCAGCCATCTTATCGCCGACAGAGATTTTTCTCTTCTGTGCGATGTAGATGCGGACTGCCTGGTTTACTCCAGGAGAAAGTTCGTCGCCGTTTTCACGGGTAAATACTTTGGCATCCACGATGATACCATACTCACCGTGCGGTACTTTCAGGGAAGTATCACGTACTTCTCTTGCTTTCTCGCCAAAGATGGCACGGAGCAGACGCTCCTCTGCGGTCAGCTCAGTCTCTCCCTTCGGAGTTACTTTTCCGACCAGAATATCACCGGCACGTACCTCTGCACCGATGCGGATGATTCCACGCTCGTCCAGGTCTTTTAAGGCTTCATCGCCGACTCCCGGAACGTCTTTTGTGATCTCTTCCGGTCCAAGCTTGGTGTCACGGGCCTCTGCCTCGTACTCCTCGATGTGGATGGAAGTGTAAACATCATCCTGTACCAGACGCTCGCTAAGAAGAACGGCGTCCTCGTAGTTATATCCTTCCCAGGTCATAAATCCGATCAGCGGGTTTTTACCAAGAGCAAGCTCGCCCTGGTAAGTAGACGGACCGTCTGCGATTACTTCGCCAGCCTCTACATGGTCACCTTTAAATACGATCGGTTTCTGGTTGTAGCAGTTGCTCTGGTTGCTTCGCATGAATTTGGTCAGATGGTAAACATCTTTTGTTCCGTCATCATTGTTCATGCGGATCTCGTTGGAGCAGGAGTAGGAAATGGTTCCTGCTTTCTTTGCAACGACGCAGACACCGGAGTCTACGGCTGCTTTTGCTTCGATACCGGTTCCTACTACAGGAGCATCGGTGATCATCAGCGGTACGGCCTGACGCTGCATGTTGGATCCCATCAGCGCACGGTTCGCATCGTCGTTCTGAAGGAACGGGATCAGCGCCGTAGCAACGGAGAATACCATCTTCGGAGACACGTCCATGTAATCAAACATGTGCGGCTCGTAGGACTGGGTCTCATCCAGATAACGTCCGGAAACGTTCTTGTTGATGAAGTGTCCTTCTGCATCCAGCGGCTCATTTGCCTGTGCTACATGGTAATTATCCTCTTCATCTGCGGTCATGTAGACTACTTCGTCTGTAACACGCGGATTTTTCGGATCTGATTTGTCAATTCTTCTGTATGGAGCCTCAACGAAGCCATACTCGTTGATGCGCGCATACGATGCCAGAGAGTTGATAAGACCGATGTTCGGTCCCTCAGGAGTCTCGATCGGGCACATTCTTCCGTAATGGGAGTAGTGAACGTCTCGAACCTCGAATCCGGCACGGTCACGGGACAGACCGCCAGGTCCAAGGGCGGAAAGACGTCTCTTGTGCGTCAGCTCTCCAAGCGGGTTGTTCTGATCCATGAACTGGGACAGCTGGGAAGATCCGAAGAACTCTTTGATTGCAGCTGTAACCGGTTTGATATTGATCAGGGACTGCGGAGAAATTCCGTCGATGTCCTGTGTTGTCATACGCTCACGTACCACACGCTCCATACGGGACAGACCGATGCGGTACTGGTTCTGAAGCAGCTCACCTACGGCACGGATTCTACGGTTGCCCAGGTGGTCGATATCATCGGCATTTCCTGCGCCGTATTCCAGATGCATGTTGTAGTTGATGGAAGCGAAAATATCTTCCTTTGTGATATGTTTCGGAATCAGGTCGTGGATGTCACGTTTGATCGCCTGTTTGATCTCTTCGATATCGGTATTCTCCTCCAGGATCTTTTCCAGAACCGGATAGTATACTTTCTCGTTGATGCCAAGCTCTTCCTCGTCAACATCTACCCATGCTTTCAGATCTACCATTAAGTTGGAAAGAACTTTTACGTTTCTCTCCTCGGTCTGGATCCATACATACGGTACTGCTGCGTTCTGAATCTTGTCTGCGAGTTCCAGAGTAACGGTGGTGCCTTTTTCTGCAAGGATTTCACCGGTGGACGGATCTACAACATCCTCAGCGAGGATCTGGTTGCGGATACGGCTGCGCAGCGCAAGTTTCTTGTTGAATTTATAACGGCCTACCTTTGCCAGGTCATAGCGACGCGGGTCAAAGAACATGCTCATGATGAGGCTCTCTGCATTTTCTACTGCGAGAGGCTCGCCCGGACGAATTTTCTTGTACAGCTCGAGAAGACCTTCCTGATAGTTGGTGGAAGTATCTTTGGTGAAGCTTGCAAGAATCTTCGGCTCTTCACCGAACAGCTCTACGATCTCTGCATTGGAGCTTACTCCAAGTGCACGGATGAGGACTGTGATCGGAACTTTTCTGGTACGGTCTACGCGGACATAGAAGACGTCGTTGGAATCGGTCTCGTACTCCAGCCATGCTCCACGGTTCGGGATTACAGTACAGGAGAACAGTCTCTTTCCGAGCTTATCATGTGCGATGCCGTAATAAATACCAGGGGAACGTACCAGCTGGCTGACGATTACTCGCTCTGCACCATTGATAACGAATGTTCCTGTTGCTGTCATCAACGGCAGATCACCCATGAAAATTTCGTGCTCTGTGATCTCGTCTTTTTCCTTATTATATAATCTTACTTTTACCTTTAACGGTGCCGCATAAGTAGCGTCACGCTGTTTACACTCTTCGATTGAGTATTTTACGTCATCTTCACACAGTGTAAAGTCTACGAATTCAAGGCTCAGCCGTCCGCCGTAGTCGGAGATTGGTGAAATGTCATCAAAGACTTCCTTGAGTCCGCTTCTCAGGAACCAGTCATAGGAATCCTTCTGGACTTCAATCAAGTTGGGCATTTCCAATACTTCTTTTTGTCTCTGGTAACTCATTCGCATACTTTTTCCGGTAGGTATCGGACGTATTCTGTTTTTCTCCATTGACGTTTTCACCCCTTGTGTTATA
>OCQE01000312.1_pt1 | contig 7987 bp, 9 predicted proteins | sample 1495831 | NCBI WGS metagenome assembly OCQE01 (sample SAMN01915225, study PRJEB22387) | human gut metagenome | isolation source: stool | host: Homo sapiens | place: USA | reverse complement strand
GCTTTTGCGATACTCCATGATTCTTTGAGCAATGGCCGGACCAATACCTGGAAGTGTTTGTAGTTCTTCAAGTGTGGCACTATTAATAGAAATGAGTTTTACTTCTTGTTTTTCAGGAATCACCACCACATCTTTATCATTTAGGATATAGTTAAAACTGATTCTAGACGTATCACTGTTTTCTAGTAGGCCTCCGCTCATTTGAATTAGACTTGAAACGGAGCTTTTTCGCTTTAAAGTATAAACACCCGGATTTTGAATGGCCCCCTTGATTTCCACTTGCATCAATGTGGGCTTGGCTTCTTGTAAAGTAATGGGTGTATACCTGTTAAAGCAGGTAAAGGTAAAGAAAATAAAGAGACAAAAAAAGAGAAGAGTTCGTTTCATAAATATCACCCTTCTCTTATACGTAATTTTTTGATGTTTTTCTATTTAATTTCAAGAATTTTTACATCATATGGTTCTTCAACACGTCTTACAGTACATACATCTCCAACTTTGTGGTCCATGATGACTTCTGCAAGTGGTGTTGTGTTTGAAAGCTTACCATTGAATGGATCCGCTTCAATTGTACCCACAATATTGAATGTTACTTCTTGGTTGTCTGATAAATCTAAGATTTTAACAGTAGATCCTAATTTTACAACATTCTTTGTCTTTTTATCTTCCGCATTATCGGCTTCACTAATGATTTCAGCATTTTTGATCATTGCCTCTAATTCACGAATACGACCTTCGACTTGAGCCTGGTGTTCTCTGGCTGCATCGTAGTCGGCGTTTTCAGACAAGTCACCTTGTGCACGAGCTTCCTGCAACTCAACGATAACTTCCTGACGAACTTTATGAACTAGGTTTTCATGTTCATTGACTAAATCATTATAACCTTCTTGGGTAACGTAAAATTTTTCATTTGCCATGTGGTATCACTCCTTGTATTTAGCACAAAAAATTATAACATAATCCTTAAATTATGCAAAACATTGTTACAGATTTAAACCTAATTTTTCGCATTCTTCTAAATGTTCTTCATATGTTTTTGTGTAATGCACTTTACCATCCACTTTGTTGTATATATCTGCCGCAAAGAATAGATAATCTGTTTTTTTTGGATTTAATACGGCTTTAATGGCTTCATCCCCCGGATTTAGAATTGGTCCAATTGGCAAGCCTTCATGTAGATACGTATTGTATGGTGAATCGACTTCTGGATTGGTTTCACAATCTTTTGGATCGTTGAAATCATCATACAACGCATAACATACCGTTACACTCGATTGTAGTTTCATGCCTTGATCTAAACGATTGTAGAAAACACCGGCAATTTTAGCCATATCACCAGGTTCACTCGCTTCAAATTGAACGACACTAGCCAAACTGATAATTTGATGGATGGATAAGTCACTTTGATCAAATGCCTTTTTATTCTCTTTATACATCACATCAAAACGATCTAACAGAACGCGTGTAATATCATCAAGAGAGTCATCTTTTTCCAAGAAATATGTGTCAGGAAATAAATAGCCTTCTAATTTCACTTTATAGTTGGAATTATTTAAATCATCTACATTTAAGAAAGAATAATCCTTTGCGAGCGTTTGAATATAAGAAATATCATTCCATTGATTTAAAATTTCTTCTGAAGAATACTTTCCATCATATAAATTTGATATTTCAGCCGCAATTTCTTTGGCCCATTTTCCTTCCGGTATTTTTAAGACAAGAGCATCTTTCTTTAGTTTTGTACTATCTTGAATGGTAGACAAAATGTCTTTTACGCTCATGCCATTATCCAATTCAAAAGTACCCGCCACAAAATTTGTGTTGTGAGTTGCCTTGGCATAAAGCTTGGCAACACTCTCATTTGCGATCAGATTCTCTTTTTTCAATTTCTCTAAAACTGAATCAAATGATTCATTATTTTCAATGGTAAACACTACTTCCTTATCCCCGTTGCCCGTACTTGATAGTCCTGTCTTTACGACAAAAATAGAACCAAGACCGCCGATAATTAAAATGAATACAACGACTAATAGGACAACTCTTACAGAATTGACTTTTCGCCTAGTCGGCATTTTCCTCGTCCTCAACAAACGTGTTGATTACTTCTTCTACCATTTCCCATTCGGCTTCGCTTTCAATAGGAATCAACTGACCTTTGTCGTCATAGCGAGATGCGAATACTTCGCCCTCATCATTGTCTGGATCTTGGAAAACCACATATTGGCATCCCGTTTCATCACTGTCAAAAGTGAATAAGATGGTCATCTTTTTTTCATTTCCATCTTCATCATATACATATAAACTATTTGAATCTAACATAAATATACTTTTCCTTTCAAAAATAAAGGAGGATCTAGAATCCCCCGTTTTGTCTGTCCAAAAAACTCTGTAAAATTTGAACGGCAGCCATCTGATCAATTACTTTTTTACGTTTCTTTCTAGAAACATCCCCCTGTAGTAAGATTTTTTCGGCCGCAACCGTTGTTAGTCGCTCATCCCATAGATGAACTGTAATACCCGAAGACTCTAATTTCTTGGCAAATTCACAAGATATTTCACCACGAATTCCGATATCTCCATTCATGTGCTTTGGCAAGCCTAAAACTACTTCTTTGACTTTATTTTCTTTTAATAGCTTTAAAACTTCTTCTAAACAAGCATCATAATCATCTGATTCAAAACGCACAGTCGTTAAAGCTCGACACGTAATATGAAGCGCATCACAAATCGATACACCACATGTTTTTGAACCAAGATCTAAACCAATGATACGATCCATTATTTCTCTAAATACGCACGTACAAGTTCTTCAATGATTTCATAACGTTCGATCTTTTGAATCAAGTTACGAGCATTCTTGTGAGAAGAAATATACGCAGGGTCGTTACTAATCAAATAACCAGCAATCTGATTTTCTGAATTATAACCACGTTCTTCCAAAGCATCACTTACTTCTCGAAGAATCATCTTGATATTTTCACGACGAATCTCTTCTGTAGTAAATGTCATTGTTTCGGTAATGTCTTTCATAATTTCACACTCCTTAACACGATTTTATTATATATGAATCTCAATCAAAAAGAAAGCGATTTATCTAAAATGAGATGTTCTATCCCTAATAAACACTTGATTTTAATCAAATTATGCAAAAAAGACACCGAAGTGTCTCTTTTGGATGATCCTTGTCCCTGTATTTTTTTTAAAAGGGCCCAGGTGGCGATGGCATCATTGCGCTTTAAGATTTCCTCGCCTTTATGGTATATATATAATACCATTACTCACCCCAAATACAATACATACAATCACTCTTTTGTTGAATATCCTCTAAGACAAAGATCCATTTTGAACAAGATTTTAGATTCTGTTCTCGATTCTTTACTTCAATAATTGTCTCAATCGATATTTGAAGCATTCTTCTTTCAAAATCTTCATACGATTTATTTTGTACATCTAACCCAAAGAGTTCATACATTATTTCAAAGTCATTGTCTCTAACCCTATTCAAATCCACTATGATCTTACGCATAACTTAAGCCTCTTCAAATTGAGCATTATATAACTTCGTATAGAAGCCATTACGTTTCATCAATTCATCGTGGCTTCCCACTTCGACAATGTCACCATGATCCATAACGATAATATTATCCGCATCACGAATCGTAGATAGGCGGTGTGCAATCACAAAGCTTGTACGACCCTTCATTAACTCATCCATTCCCTTTTGAATCAAGACTTCTGTACGTGTATCCACACTGCTTGTCGCCTCATCTAAAATCAAGATTTTAGGATCTGCCAAGAAGGCACGGGCAATCGTTAATAATTGTCGTTGTCCTTGACTGATATTACTAGAAGCTTCATTTAGTACAGTATCATAACCATGATCTAATGTACGAATAAAATGATCGACATGCGCAGCTTTGGCAGCTTTCATGACCTCTTCATCAGTTGCGTTGGGTCTTCCAAATCGTAAGTTTTCTAGAATGCTTCCCTCAAACAGCCAGGCATCTTGTAATACCATACCGACCATATTACGCAAATCACTTCTTGTGTAGTCCGTAATATTATGGCCATCAATATAAATAGCGCCTGCATTTAATTCATAGAAACGCATCAATAATTTGACAATCGTTGTTTTACCTGCACCTGTAGGACCTACAATAGCGGTTGTTTGACCTGGCTTGATATACATCGAAAAATCGTTAATGACAATCTTACTTGGATCATATCCAAAACATACATTCTCAAAAGTTACTTGGCCTTGCACATCTTCGAATACAACTGGATTTTGCACTTCAGCAACTTCTTCTTCACTCGCCAAGAATTCAAAGACACGCTCTGCAGCAGCTGCCGTACTCTGTAACATATTCATCGATTGTGAGATTTGTGAGATTGGTTGCGTAAAGTTACGTGTATACGTAATAAACGATTGAATATCACCCACCGCAATTTCACCATGAATTGTTAAGTACCCTCCTAGAATACATACGCCGACATAGCCAATATTACCAATCAAGTTTGTCAATGGCATCATTAAGCCTGACAAGAATTGGGATTTCCATGCACTTGTATATAATTGATTATTATAGTCTTTAAACGATTTTAAAGAATCTTCTTCCCCATTAAAAGCTTTCACAATTGTATGTGCTGCATACATCTCTTCAATATGTCCATTGACTAAACCTAATGATTTTTGTTGCGCCTTAAAGTAGCGTTGACTCTTTTTCACTACAACCATCACTAGAATCATACTTAATGGAATAACGACTAAAGCCATTAATGTCATTTTCCAAGAAATACTTAACATCATCACTAGAAAGCCAATGATTTGTACAATACTTGAAACCATCGTGGATAAAGATTGGTTTAAAGATTGAACTAGAGTATCTACATCATTAGTAAAGCGAGATAAAATGTCTCCATGACTGTTTTTATCAAAGTAAGATAATGGAAGTTTATCAATCTTTTCGTTCATTTCCTTACGAAGCTGATAGCCCATTTTATTGGATACACCACTCATCAACCAGCCTTGAAGATACGAGAAGGCCGTACTCATGGCATAGATAGCTAATAATAAGGCACACGTCTTTTTGATCGCATCAAAATCAATGCCACCCTTGCCTTGTACTTTATTCATAAAGCCTTCGGCTATTTCTGTAATAATATTTCCTTGAATCTTAGGTCCAATGACCATAATACATACGGAGACAACGGCACAAAGAATTCCAATTAGAAAAGTAAATTTAAAAGGTTTGATATAGTTGAACAACTTTTTCATTGTACCTTTGAAATCTTTTGCCTTTTCGCCGCCACCACGCATACCACGGCCCATGGGACCTCTTGGACGATTGTTTTGTTTCTGATTAGACATTGGCAAGTTCCTCCTTTGTCAACTGGCTCGATGCGATTTGTTGATACACATCACAAGATTCCATCAATTCAGCATGTGTTCCTTTTCCAACCATTTTCCCTTCATCCAGTACAATGATTTGATCGGCATGTAAAATACTTGAAATACGTTGGGCTACTAGGAGTACCGTACTCTTCGTTTCTTTACAAGAAGCAGCTAAAGCTTCACGAAGTTTGGCATCCGTTTTAAAGTCTAATGCACTAAAGCTATCATCAAAAATATAGATTTCAGGCTTACGCACAATGGCACGCGCAATCGATAGTCTTTGTCTTTGTCCACCCGATACGTTTGTACCACCCTGACTAATTTCAGAGTGGATGCCTTCTGGTTTTTTAGAAACAAACTCCGTACTTTGAGAAATAGATAAAGCAGACTTGATGTCTTTTGCATTGGCATCTTTCTTTGAATATAATAAGTTGGATTCAATATCTCCCGATAGTAACATCCCTTTTTGCGGTACATAGCCAATGCGACTTCTTAAATCCGCTTGTTTGACATCTCGAATATCAACACCATCCACACAAATAGATCCACTTGTCACATCATAGAAGCGTGGCACTAAGTTGATCAATGTCGACTTACCAGATCCTGTACTTCCAATAAAGGCAGTCGTTTCTCCTGGTTTTGTTTCAAAGCTAATATGGCTTAAAACATCTTCATCAGCACCTGGATATCTAAAAGATACGTTTTTAAAGGATACAACACCTCGCATGTTGGATGAGAAATCTTTCGTATTCTCTTTATCTTTTACTGTAATATCACTACTTAATACTTCATGAATACGTAAAGCACTGACATTGGCACGAGGAAGCATAATCGCAACCATGGTGATCATTAAGAAGGCCATAATCACTTGCATCGCATACTGCATAAAGGCCATGATACTACCGACTTGAATGATGCCGGCATCCACTTGTTTGGATCCAAACCATAGAATCATAAGTGTAGTACCATTCATTAAAAACATCATGATTGGCATCATAAATGCCATAGCTCGTGTTGTAAATAAAGAAATAGAAGTAATGTCTTTATTGGCTTTATCAAATTTAGCTTCTTCAAGATGCTCATTGTTGAACGCACGAATCACTAACATTCCATCTAATAATTCTCGTACAACACTATTCATCTTATCGATCATTTTCTGCATGATCTTAAATTTTGGCATGACAATCATAAAAATTGCAAATACAACACTTAAAATGATCACGACACATAAAGCTAGAATCCAAGTCATATTCGCTCCAGATTCAATAACATGCAATATAGCTCCAATGCCAATGATAGGTGCATACATGACAATTCTCAAAAACATTGCCACCGTCATTTGTAGTTGTTGAATATCATTTGTGGTACGTGTAATCAAACTGGATGTACTAAATGTATTTAGATTTTCATTCGAGAAATGCGTCACCTTTTCAAATACGGCTTCACGCAAATCTTTAGAAAAGCCTGCCGCGATACGACTTGCCAGGAAACCAACTAGAATTGCACATACAGCACTGCCTAAGGCATAACCTAACATCTTAAGTCCTGAATAGATAATATAGTCTTGTTGGATCTTTTCCATATCCATACCTAGATCACTATATTCCTTCTTTAAAAATTGTGAGCTCATGCTTGTTACTGTCGAATCGCCGAGTTTAGAAATCTCGGATTTTGCAGCTTTTCTATATGTATCCATACCATTCATCATCAGTAGTTGTGGTATTTGTACATTGCTTTCTTTAGCATCCTTACTCACTTCTACCATTGTCATTTGAAGTAGGGTCAAAGTGGAAGAAAGCTTCTCTTCCTTTTCTTCACTGATATCTTTTAATAGATATACATTCTCTGTTTTCAAAGCTGGAATTCTTGTTTTCTCTTCCTTAGTTGCTTTACTTGGTGTAACCAGCTTATAAGAAGATGTCATTAAATCTTTTTCGGAATCGGTCGCGAACATTACATACGAATTAAATGTACTTTCACGAACCTGTTCATAGACACCACTTTCAATACCTCCATTTTGAATACCTGTATTGACAATATTTTGCATATAATCCGGCATTGTCAGTTCGCATGTGGCTTGTCCAAACAATAAACCAAGGGCAAGGACAATGGATAGCCAATACGGTTTTAAATATTTCATAATCTTTGTCATTCTTTATTTTCCTCCATATAATGAGCTGTCTTTTTTAAAATATCTCTTAAATGCGCACAGTCAGATGTCCCAAGATAATCTAAATATGAATAAACATTAGCCATATGGGAGTCCATACGCTTTTGAAACATGTCGATTGCCTCAGGAACAATTTGAATATAGACCGTTCTACGATCCGTATTCGAATGCACCCTTTGAAGCAGACCCTTCTTTTCAAATCCAGCAATCATCTGCGATACAGCTGCTGGAGATACACCGAGAATATTTGCCAGTTCACTCATTGTGATCTGATGATTTTCTGCTTTATAAATCGTTTTAAACAACATCACATCTTTGATTCTAGGCCCATCTTTACAATGACGGTTATTTCGAACAAAGTTCGTGACTTTATATGTTAGATCAAACAATAAATCTAGTACTTCATCTTGAACTTCCATAAGAAC
>OCQE01000271.1_pt1 | contig 8437 bp, 5 predicted proteins | sample 1495831 | NCBI WGS metagenome assembly OCQE01 (sample SAMN01915225, study PRJEB22387) | human gut metagenome | isolation source: stool | host: Homo sapiens | place: USA | reverse complement strand
GGAGTCATTTTTTATTATTTATTTTTATCTATAAATTCTAAAGCCATTTCCGCATTTGACCTTGCTAAACTACGCAATTTAGCCATTCGCTTCAAATTCTGATTGCGATATATTTCTTTATTATTCCATTTAGCATTAATTTCTTGCATCAAAGCTTCCACTGTTACATTCTCTAAATCGCCTACAACATCTTCATCAATGGATTTTAAAAATCTATCAATTTTAGGATCATATGATATACCTATCATTGGCGTGCCCATCACACCTGCAAAAATCAATGCATGAAGGCGAATGCCAATCATTAAATCCATATTTCCTACTAATGACATTAATTCCCTTGTTGTAAAATCTTCTTTCAAGATACATGCCGGCTGTTTCATTTTAGCTACAATTTTTTTAGCAGCCTTTACATCTTCTGGATATTGCATTGGCATAAAAACAATCTGAGCATTTAATTTCGTTACTGCTTCATCAGCCACTTCTGCTAAGACGTCTTTATAATGTTGCCATTCACGCCATTCACGCACAGATATACCAATTATCGGCTTAGTGAGTGAAATATGTGATTTCTTAAAAATCTCTCGCCCACTTTTTTTATCTACTGCATTTATTGCTAACACTGGGTCTGCTGTAGCTTTTATCGGTGGTTTTACAATCTTAAGCATATCTAGTTCTTTTAATGAATCTTTATCGCGAACTGTAATCAAAGCACTATGATTACCAAACCATCTCATCAAGCGTCTTGCGAATTTACCATAAATAGGGCCAATACCTTGAGCATATAACATTATTGGTGTATGAACTAATTTAGCTAAAAATAATACACCCATATAATAATATAAACTTCGACCGCTAGTTACATTTTGTAATAAGCTACCGCCACCACTTATAAGTAAATCCGCCTTTTTCAACACTTTCAAAATATCTACTACATTTAACCAATTAACTGCATCAACACTATGGCGTTTTCTTGTATATTCTGGGTCTGATGAAATAACTGTAATATGAAGTTTTGGATTAAGCTCTGAGAATACTTCTAACATTGCAGATAGCATAGCTTCATCGCCTGCATTTTTAGAACCATAATACCCAGAAATTACAATATTATTCATTCAAAGACTTACTCCTATCTGATGAAGATGCAATATATTGCCATAAATACAATGCACCCATGACAACACAGCCTATGACAGCACCCCATAAAGCACCATCAAAGCCTCTCATTAATGACATAAATACCGGCGTACGCATATGTGCAAAAGTTTCTACCATAGAACCTTGTCCAATAGTCGCTACTATAGATAAAATAAAGAAGATAGCTGCTGGCCACTTACGATACCATGCCATGATCATTATTATAAGCGCTGGATGACCAATAAAAATTTCTTTTGAACGAGGTCTTGCATAAAACGCTTGTTCTAAGAAAGCTCTTATTTTCAATTCTATGCCAGGAACAGGAACGCCAGCTGTATGACCGGAACGACCGATAAAGATAACAGCTACAATCATAGCTATCAAAAATCCTACTAAAGCTTTTACAGATACAGTCATATTCAATATACGTTTAGCCTGTTCTTTAAAAGCTGGTGGTGTTAATAAATTATCACCGAATATATCAAAACGTTGCATAAAGGCTATAGCCACTAAAATAATTGGCAATACAAATGTTAACTTGATACCACGGAAAATACTCATTTCCAAGAAGAATTCTACATCAGATAAAATACCAGATAAGAACATTGCCCCCATCATAGAAACAACACTTGCACAGACAATAGCTTTCACTGCTTTTAATAATAATGGACCAAATTTTAATTTACCAATTAGACGATTTCTACGAATTACATCTAATTGACTTATCATACCAATAGCAGGGAAAACATTTGCCGCAGCTAAAGCAGCCATTATACGAATTGTAGAGCCTTTTCCTATCAATACTGGAACAGCTGTTATTACAAAGCAAATTGCTAATAAAATATACTGTTTTTTATTTGATAAGCTTGGATAAACCAAAGAAATATACAATACACAAGCACTACAAATACCTAAAAGCATTATAACTTGCAAAATTGTATTGCCAAAAAATGGCTCAAAATGACTAGCAGGTCCAATAGTGAAACCTTTAGATTCAAGTTTTGCTTTTGTATCTGAAATATATTTCATATTTGTAGCTAATAAGGACATATCACCTTCAGGTTTTTCATAAATACGCATTAAATCTATACGTATATTACGTTCTTCATCAGTATTTGCCCAACGTTCAACAGCTACATCCATTTTCAATTTTGGCTGTTCATCTTTTGGTATAGTATATAATCTAGCGACTTTATAATCTAAACCTCTAGCAATATCATATAGACCATCTTGTGGATAAAATTGCAATTGTGTAACATGTTCAATCATACCAAGAGTGATATCTCTTTCTTTCATCAACTCAATAGTACGTTCAGTATTATGCAAACCACCTAATGTTTCAGAACCAGAAAATACTATTTCTGATATTTTGAAATCCTTTAAACGGTCAAAAACTGCATTGATATCATCATCTGTTACATTTTTATAATTACTAGGTCTAGCCAACACATAAAAACCTGCATCATTAACAGCCTTCATTTCATCAGTTGGCATACCTAAATTCATTTTTAATAACTCTGTATAATTAGCTTTTACTGCTAATATTTCTTGATTTCCTAAATCTAGAACATTTACTCTCTCTTTGCCTAAGCGTCTAAATAAATCTTCTTTTACTTCTGTATATGTTTGCTTATCATGTCCTACAACATATACTTCGTCAGCTTTTATAGTACCTTGCTGAACTAAAGTACGCCATGCAGGATCACTTAAAGTTCCACTATAATAATTTTCTAGTACAGAACTGCCTGCAATAGCCATAGCTTTGCCATTTTTATTCAATTTTTCAAATGTAGTTTCATATACAGCAAGTGAAGAGATACCTGCCTGTTTTGCTTGAGATAATACTTCCTCTACTGGCATTCCTTCTAATTGAGCTAATTTAACCATATCTTCATAATCAATGGCTAAATCCACTGTCATATTTGCTTTTTCTACACTATTACGTTGAATATTTACACCAATAGCAGCTATTAGGCCAATTATTATACAAACAATCAACAAACGATTATATTTAAACTTTGTCAATCTCTATTCCACCTTACTTATTACTTATTGATGCCTGCCTCAATAAGTACTTGACCATTTTGCTGTTCTACTCTAGTAAATTTTGCACCTTCTAATGGTAATTTATCTGTTGAAACTAAGAATATATCTTTAGTGAAACTTATACCAATTTTACCAAACAATCTATTTTCTGTATTAGCATCTGTAATGCGGAAAAGTAAATTTTTTCCTTCCACTACAATAATACCTTTTACATTGATAGTTGCTTCTTGCCCTAAGAAAGAAATTTTTCCTGTAGCTTCAACATTATCAGGTGTAATTTTTACTGCTATATCAGAAATTTTATCTACTTCTTTTGCTAATAATTGGGCTAAATTATTTTCATCGATTAGACCTGTTATTGTTAAATTATCAGCTGAGTTTATCACCAATCTACGAGCTAATAATAAATCTTGTACGCTAATCTCTATATTTTCGCCCTTTAAAGATAACTCATTTAAATTTACTTTATCTAATTTTATATTTGTAGCTTCAATATCTATATTATCTACTTGACCAAATAGCATCATAAAGCTAGGTGAAGTTTCTATATTGGCACTAACAGAATCAGTTTGCAAACTTCTTTCTATGCGTCCAGATATTTGATTACTTATATATGTTGGTAATATATAAGTTGCACCTGCTAATGCTATTACAACTACAAGGATTAAACCAATTAATAATTTTCGCAAATTCAAGATACCTCGTATTTTAAATTATATGATTAGCTTTTGCATGTAGATAAGATTCAATAAATTTATTGATATCTCCGTCCATTACGCCTTGTGTATCACTTGTTTCTGTATTTGTTCTATGGTCTTTTACTAAGTTATATGGGTGGAATACATAAGAGCGAATCTGGCTACCCCATTCAATTTTTTGCTGGTCACCTTCAAGTGCTGCAAGTTCTTTCTCTTTCTTTTCCATTTCAAGTTCAAAAAGTCTAGCACGAAGTAAACGCAAACATTGTTCACGGTTTTGTAACTGAGAACGTTCACTTTGACATTGTGCTACAACACCTGTTGGAATATGTGTCATACGTACAGCAGAGTCAGTTTTATTGATATGCTGTCCACCTGCACCACTTGCACGATAAGTATCTACACGTACATCAGCCATATTGATATCCACTTCTACATCATCATCAATTTCTGGCATAACATCACAAGCAGAGAAAGATGTATGTCTACGGGAGTTGGCATCAAATGGAGAAATTCTAACTAAACGATGAACGCCTTTTTCTGATTTTAAATAGCCATAAGCATTATGACCTTTAATCAATAAAGTAACAGATTTTACCCCAGCTTCATCACCTGGTAATAAATCTGCTGTTTCTACGCTAAAGCCATTGCGTTCTGCCCAACGTCCATACATGCGTAATAACATCTGTGTCCAATCTTGCGCTTCTGTTCCGCCAGCACCTGCATGTAGAGTCAAAATTGCATTATTAGCATCATATTTTCCTGATAATAATAATTCTAATTCCAACTGTTCTATAGCTTCATTGATTTCTTTAATCTCTGCTTCTACATCATCGCAAACAGTTTCATCTTTATCTTCCATGCCCATTTCCCATAAAATCTGCATTTCTTCAAATTTATGGAGAATGTTTTTATATTTGTCTACACCAGCTTTGACACCATTTAATTCTTGAGTGATTTTTTGGGCTTGGTCTGGATCGTCCCAAAAAGTAGGTTCACCCATTTTATATTCTAGCTCAGCAATTTTTTCTTCTTTGCGAGCGATGTCAAAGTGAATCCCCCATTTCAGTGAGCTTTTTTTCTATCGCTACAATCGTAGTGTGTAAATCTTCTAGCATCATTTCACTTCCTTTTTTATTTTTAACTAAAATAAATAAAATTATTTATAGGCAAAAGCTCTATTAAATTAAATAAAAATAGAGCTTTTCCTTATCATTATATATTAATTATTTATTTTTGCCACAACAGTTTTTATATTTTTTACCGCTACCACAAGGACAAAGGTCATTTCTACCTATATTATTGCTTTTTGCCTGTGGAGATTTAGAAATACTTTCACCATGATTTACAGTTGCATTTTTCAAACGGTCTTCTGGCTGTGGTTGTTCACGAACAACATTTACACGATACATCAATTTTGCAATATCTTCTTGAATATTATCGATCATTGCTTGGAACATATCATGACCTTCAATTTTATATTCAACTAATGGATTTCTTTGACCATAAGCACGCAAGCTAATACCTTCACGAAGCATATCCATATGATCTAAATGTTCCATCCATTTATTATCTACAACTTTAAGCATAATGATGCGTTCTAAATCACGCATTACTTCACTGCCGAATAATTTTTCACGATTATCATAATTATCTTTAGCTATTTTATATAAAGTTTCTTTTAATTCATCACGACTCATCGCTTCTAATTGTTCTTTTACTAGAGTTCCTTTTGGTGCATAAATATCTTCTGCTTCTTGGATTAAACCATCTAATGTCCATTCTTCTGGATAAAGTTTTTCATTAGCATATCTATCCATCTGACTGTCAATTATACGTTTAACCATTTCAATGATATTTTCATAGAGATTTTCACCAAGTAAAATCTTACGACGTTGGTCATAAATAACTTCACGCTGTTGATTCATGACATCATCATATTCAATGACATGTTTACGAATATCGAAGTTACGTGCTTCAACTTTTTTCTGTGCCTGTTCAATGGAACGAGTAACTAATTTATGTTCAATAGGATCATCTTCACCCATGCCAAGTTTTTCCATGATATTGGCGATATTATCAGAACCGAATAGACGCATTAAATCATCTTCTAAGGATAAGAAGAAACGTGATGCACCTGGGTCACCTTGACGACCAGCACGACCACGTAACTGATTATCAATACGACGTGACTCATGACGTTCTGTACCAATTACATAAAGACCGCCAACTTCTGCTACGCCTTCACCTAAGCTGATATCTGTACCACGACCAGCCATATTAGTGGCAATAGTTACAGCACCTTTTTGACCTGCGTCTTTGATGATTTCAGCTTCCATTTCATGATATTTAGCATTCAATACTTTATGGTCTATACCTTGACGTTTTAACATTGCACTTACTTCTTCAGATTGAACGATAGAAGTTGTACCTACTAAGACTGGCTGACCTTTAGCATGACATTCTTTTATTGTATTGATTACTGCTTTCATTTTAGCTTTTTTAGTTTTATAAATAACATCAGGATAATCAATACGTTTAATAGGTTTATTTGTAGGCACTACAATTACTGGTAATTTATAAATCTTTAAGAATTCATTTTCCTCTGTTTTTGCTGTACCTGTCATACCAGCCAATTTTTCATACATACGGAAATAATTCTGGAAAGTAATTGTTGCTAAAGTTTGAGATTCACGCTGAATTTTTACACCTTCTTTAGCTTCAATAGCTTGATGTAAACCTTCAGAATAACGTCTACCAAACATCAAACGACCTGTAAATTCATCGACAATGACGATTTCACCATCACGAACAACATAATCGCGGTCGCGTTTCATCATTGCTTTAGCACGAAGTGCTTGTGTAAAGCAGTGAGACATTTCTATATTAGCACTATCATATAAGTTTTTAATATTTAATGCTTTTTCTACTTTTGCTACAGCAGAATCATTAGGAGAAACTGTCTTTTCTTTTTCATTTAAAACATAATCTTCTCCTTCTTTTAAATTTGCTACAGCTTTTGCCATGATAGCATACATATCAGTAGATTTTGCACCAGGACCAGAAATAATAAGTGGTGTTCTAGCTTCATCAATTAAAATACTATCCACCTCATCGATGATAGCATAATTTAATTCACGTTGTACCATCTGTTCTTTAGATACAACCATATTATCTCTTAAATAGTCAAAACCAAATTCATTATTTGTACCGAAAGTAATATCACAATTATAAGCAAATTTACGAGAAGGAAAATCCATATCATGAGTGATTAACCCAACTGTTAATCCTAAAGAACGATATAATCTACCCATCCATTCGCTATCACGTTTTGCCAAGTAATCATTAACTGTAATCATATGCACGCCTTTACCAGTTAATGCATTTAAATATACAGCTAATGTAGCTACTAATGTTTTACCTTCACCTGTACGCATTTCAGCGATTTTACCTTCATGTAGGCAAATACCACCAATCATCTGTACATCAAAATGACGCATACCAAGCACACGTCTAGAAGCTTCACGAACAGTTGCGAAAGCTTCTGGCAAAATACTATCTAAAGATTCACCATTTGCTATACGATCTTTAAAATCACTTGTTTTTCCATATAATGAGCCATCGCTCAGCTGTTTCATTTGCGGTTCTAAAGCGTTTATTTTTTCTACAATACCGCGCATACGGCGAATTTCACTTTCATTATTATCGCCTAAAAATCTTTTAATAAAGCCGAACAAAAATCTCAACCCCTAACAAAATCATATTTTAATGTAGTATAACTAAAACATCTAAATCTATTTATCCTAAAAAATCTAAGATAATTTACTATCTACAAACTAAAATATTATAGATGTAAAAATTATATACAAATAAAACTACATCAAATTTTATCAAACAATGCTTAATAAGTCAAAGATAGTCATTATTTTATTTACTTATTTATATAAAAAAATCGAGCTAATTAACTTAGCCCGATTTTATCTCAATGTATTATTGTCTACCTAAAATATATTATACACCAGACTCAATTAAACCATATTTACCATCTTTACGTTTGTAAACAACGTTAACATCTTCAGTTTTATCATCACGATATACGAAGAAATCATGGTTTAATAAATTCATCTGCATAATAGCTTCTTGAACATCCATAGGTTTTACCACAAAACGTTTTGTTTTAATAACAACTGCTTCATCTTCTTCAACAGGTTTTGCAGGTGGAGTCATCATTTCAGTTCTGATACTACCTTCACGGAAACGTTTTTCCAATTTAGTTTTATATTTACGAATCTGACGTTCAATTTTTTCGATAACTAAATCAATAGATGTATACATATCCATTGTTGCTACCTGTCCACGTAATAAAATTCCCTGAACAGGTACAGTAACTTCTACAATATGACGGTCTTTTGATACTGTAAGAAGGACGGTAATTTCTCCAACATTATCGAAGTATTTTGTTACTTTTCCTACTTTCTTTTCTACATAATCGCGAAGTGCTGGAGTGACTTCAATGTTTTTGCCTCTAATAGTGAATGTTGCCATATGCATTCATCCCC
>OCQE01000267.1_pt1 | contig 8561 bp, 9 predicted proteins | sample 1495831 | NCBI WGS metagenome assembly OCQE01 (sample SAMN01915225, study PRJEB22387) | human gut metagenome | isolation source: stool | host: Homo sapiens | place: USA | reverse complement strand
CTAGAATAATTTGTAATTCTTTTAATGGATTATCCGTTAATTGTAAGGTTTCATAGAAACTCCGAGGTATTAATATACGAAACTGTAGATCAGGGAAGTAAGGCAGTAATAAGGGCACCTGAGTATGGTTTATTTAATTGATATTACAAATTGAAAACGATATGTTTAACGTAGAATTATTTAGAAGAAGTTTATTTCAAATCCTTGTAAATTTAGGGTATCCATCAGATATCATGGTCTCAATTAGAAGAGGTGGATATCAGAAAATGTTATTTATAGTTAAGTACCGTTCAATGAAAGCTGAATTAATATTAGTTGAATATTTTGATAATCATTGGGATTTTAAGGTACTTGACGAAAATCTTCCTGTTGAGACAATAGTTGACTTATTTAAGTCATGCTTAATTAAGATAAATGTAGATAGTGATGATATTCATTTACTCAAACTTGCATTTGAAGCTGCTAGTAAAAGTGTAGCTAGACGACTTAAAGTTGGTGCTACATTGTTACTAAAAGATGGAACTATAATAAGATCATTTAATTCAATGCATCCAAACTATAGTCCAGAATGTGATTACGAACATAAAGGAAAACTTATTTCCTATAAAGAAGTGTTTCATGCTGAACTTCATGCTATCGGTCAAGCTGCTAAAATTGGTAAGTCAACAATGAATGCTAGGTTGTATGTTACGGATTCTCCATGTATTAACTGTGCGTTAGCTATAGTTGCATCTGGAATTAAAACTGTAATATACTGTAGAGATTATAGAGATACATCGGGTATTGATTTACTTAAGAAATGTGGGGTTGAAGTAATTCAAGTTCCAATTGATGCTATTGAACCATAATAGAACTTTGATTTATAAATTTAAATTGGATAGGCACTGTGAAGTGATGGTTTGAATACCTTTCATTTCATGGTGCCTTATCTTTTATTTCTCAGGCTACCAATAGTGCTCGGCGGGTTCGGCGAGTGTAACTAATTTAAAATAATTAATTATGAAGTTGTTATTAGTTGTAAAATACGTATTTGAACATGAAACTATAGGTGAGTTGTTCATAGACGGTAAATTTTTCGGTTATACACTTGAAGATTCATTGAGAGACTGGAAAATTAAAGGTCAAACTGCTATTCCTTTTGGTGAGTATAAAGTTAAAGTGACTTGGTCAGGTAAGTTTAATAGAATGATGCCATTAATTTACAATCAGTCTAATTTAACTGTTCTAACTCCTAATGGAGACGAGTTTAGTGGAATTAGAATTCATGGTGGAAATACCCATCTTGATACTGAAGGTTGTCCTCTAGTAGCACGTAACTTACATATCAACCAAGATTCAGGTAAAAGAAATAAAGATGGAAGTAAAATTATGAATTGGATTCAAGGATCACTTGAAAAAGATTTGACTGAACTTCTTGGTGATGGTGAACACACTCTTATTAAGTGCTATAATGATAATGGAGATGATCCTATTAATCATATTAGTTTCCAAATAACTGAACCTTTGACTAAAAGTTTTCTGATTACAGATTTGCAAACTAAACTTAATAGATTAGGATACCCATGTCAAGCTGATGGTGTATATGAAGTAAATACTGAAACTGCAGTTAGAAAATATCAGAAGTCAAAAGGACTACAAACTACTGGTAAAGTTGATGATAAATTGTATTACCGAATAATGAAAGAATAATGGCTACTATAAAACAAACTGTAGATGCAGTTAATAAATTACTTAACTCGGAAGGTAAAATATCGATAGATATACCATGGCCAAGTAAACGTAGGATGGCAGCTAACATAATTGAACGAGGATACCCTAATATAGGTTGGACTCCACTTGAAGGTGATCCTGATGGAATTAAATATGTTGAGGTAGCAACTATGGTTGATGGTGCACTTCAGGGTGAATATTCTTGGATGAATGTACTTATTCAGATGGGTAAGGCTAATTGTCAAATGGCTTTATCTAAAGTTGAAGAGTTAATAAAAGCTATCCCTGAAATGGTAGCTGATTTAACTAAAGCTATAGCTGGATCGGTTATTCCAAGTACTCCTCCTGCACCTAATATAGCTGGTATGGCATCTGCTAGTACAAATAAGAGAACTATACTACAAGTTATTGGACAAGCATTTGTAGCCCTTGGTAATTTGTTATGGAATCTTATATATTGTGGGTTAAATGAAATACCAGATCCAATAATAGAATTAATAGATGGTCTTACTGCAGCTAAGAAAACTGTAGAAGTATTAAGTATTCCAATACCAGCTTAATGAAAACTAAGAATTTATTTATAACTATCGGGTGTTTATTTGTCCTGAGTTTCTCTACTGATCTTATAAGAGTTTATTCTAAAATTAGGTTTAGTTTAAATAAGAACTTAGATAAACTAAATAAGATACAAGAAATTCAGGACTACACCGGAGAATATACTGACCTTAGAACATTTTGGTTAGTTGTTCATGTAATTTGTCTTATTTTACTTATTACATCTGTCGGTTTATTAATAATACGTATAATTAAATTTAAAATGAAATAATTATGATATTCAACTTATTTAAAGCTAAAAGTACTGTAAATGGATCTTGGGTGATTGGAGAATTAACTGGTAGTGGTATCGATACCTTCATTAGACATAAAGATGGATTCACCACTAGAGTTCACCAAGATACAGTATGTCAATTTACTGGATTTAAACTTAATGGAGTAGACCTATATTCTCATGACAGAATACTAGATGACCATGGAGTTACACGTACTGTGTTCTCAGTAGAAGGTGGTTTTGTCATAGAATCTAATCCAATTAGTTTCAGAAGTTATAAATTAGGTCAACCATACAATTCACCAATTGAAGCATTAGCAGATGAACAGACATCTAGTTGGTTATTACAATCATGTACAATTATAGGCAACATACATGACTAACCTAAGTTCAAAAGTGCTCCGGGGCTTCGCCGAGTACCACTCTATTCTTTTCTTCCTCCCATACATAAATTAAAACTAAATTTGGAATTAAAACTAGACTTCGTCTAAGTTCCTGCTACGTTCGACCTGAACTTCCTCGACTACACTTCGTGTAGCTCGTCGTACAGCTCTCCGGAGCTCTACTTAAGGGCTTTCAAGCGTTTTAAAAGGCGGATAGTTAAACTAATATTAATAAACATGGTATACTTAATAACATCAATGAAAGATATACATGATACCAATTCTATCATGTTAATAAGCAGATTTATTAGAACCATTAAAGGTTATCTAGATGACAATAAAGATGATAATGAAATTATCAGTAAAATCTTTAATAGTCATAATCTAGCTATGAGATTTTGTATAGCTAATCAATCCGATAATATAATTTATTGTGAAGGTAATCCTCAGGAAGGAAAGACTAAAAATAAAAATGACTTTTCTGAATATTCCTGGGTAGTTGTTAATGGCGTGTCAATAGATCTTAGAGCTATAATTGGAGGATTATTTATTGATATTGATATAACAAATACTAATAGATATTCACTAAATTTATCATCCATTACAAGTGGGAGAGATTTTAGTAACTATAAGTCATTAGTTAGCCTAAGAAGATTAGACAGTACACTACCAATCGGAGATATAACTTCATTAGTAAAATGAACGGTAGGTATCCGCTCCTCAGACCGCTTGAAAGCCCTTAAAATGTGTGGGAATAGTATCTTCACATATAATAACATTCATAATAAATTTAATAATGGGATACAACATTCAAAAATTGGCTCCTTACATTCAGAAGTACAATACAGTCACAAGTACTTCTAATCTAGAAATAGACGTAAGGACAATGTTATCTGGAATTACAGCTAATTCTAACTTCGCGTTAGATGGGCAAGTAAAAGAACTATTATTTGTAGGTGGAAAGAATAAACCTAGATCTCCACTTAGAGATCATTCTGTAACTGAGGTTGAAGTTCCACGTATTTTCAATGACGATGAAATCTATATAGAATCAATTGTTAATGTAGTTAACCGTTACTTTGATTCTATTAAGATAAATAACTCTCAAAATAAGGTTAGGTCAATCTTGGTGAAGTTATTGTCAAATAATGTGTCTGGATTCTACGATAAATTTAACTTACCTCGCAGTTATCAATTAGAGTTAAACTGTATATTTAAAGATTTGATAACTGCAAGTGGGGAATGTTTAAATAGATTCAAAACTGTAGTTGACAATGAAGAGTGGAAATTCTCTAAGCTGCCACCAAGATTTGAGTATAAGAAACTTACACCTGACGGAATTTACAATGAGTACTTTAAGTCACTTAATTGTAATGCAGAGGAGTTTGATTCAGATATGATCTCTGAATTTATGTCTAACATAAGTGAAATAGATATATCGGAAGATGAAGATGAAATAGGGGAAATTGAACAAGATGAAAATTATGAGTCAATGACCTTAGATAAAATTAAACCTACACTTGAAGCAATAGGACTACAGCGTGTAATAACTATGAGACCTGAAGCTATAATGTGGGGTAAATTTTCTAAGCTTAAAGGAACTAAAGAATTTGACAATCTATTTAAGATACTTAAAGGATTTAGATCAACTTATCTAAGACTAACAGCTTCAGTATGGACTCATACTTATCGACAAATGTTTAAGTTGTCAGCTTCAACTTACCGTGACAATAGAAATACGGTTATTAAAGAAATATTCAATATATCTAATTCAGAGGAGTTTGCTAGATTCAAACAAATGTTATTGGAATAATATTATGGCAAAGAAATTGGTACATCGTAATCTAACTGATGATTACATTATAAATAAATTAGCTAAGGGAAAGTTTGTAACTAATGAAAATGATTTTAATCTGAAAAATGGGTCAAAATCAGGTGACAAACTAGACCTTACTCCAGTTCCAGGTGGACTATATGACGGTAAAATATTTGGTTCACTTTATCCTAAAAGATGTAATTGTGGAGCTGAAAAAACTCCGGGTAAATATTGTAGATCATGTGGATCTAGAGTTTTACCTGATGCAGAAAGGTTTACTAGATATGGAGCTTATTCTGGATTTGTTTATTATACAAATCCAATTAAAATTGAGGTTATGAAAGATAGACTTTATCAGATTTTTGATGAAGTTAGGATAGACCTTGGAAATTCTGGTGACCTATTTTACAGTGGAGGAACACGTGGTGGAATAAACTGGAAAACTGTATTTAATTTAGCTCAGTTTAATGTAGACACATCTGGAAATGGTGTAGTTTTAGTTATAACCGATGAATTAACTGACAGTGAAAAAATTTCATTAGAAGGAGTTAAAAATGCTGTAGATAAGTATAGACCTGCATATAAGGAAGAATTTGCAGGATACATGAATAGAGTTATACCTATTCTTCCAATAGCATTAAGACCAGTAAGATTAAACATGTTTGATGGACGTAAGAAAACTGAAATATCTCAGATTTCAATTATGTACCGTGCAATCATATATCTTAGTAAGCAGTATGAAATAAGACTTAGGTCAGAAGATAATATCTATGCTGAAACTTTACTTAAAGCTACACTTAGAGAATTTATTGGAAATCAATTATTTCAAACATCAGATATATCTAAAGGTAGTCGAGGTAACTTCTTTAGAACTGCATATACAAATCGTGTAATTGGATCTGGACGTGGTGTTATTGCACCTGACACTGAACTTAAGATAACTGAAGTTGGTATTCCGTTTCATCTTGCATACGAGTTATATAAAACTGAATTTGTAGCTTATATTGAGAATATCTATGGTCTTAGTGATAAACATGAAGCTATAGAATTATATAAGTCTGCAAATGAAGTTATAATTAACTTATTCTACGAATTTATTGCAGAGACAGATAAGCATGTTCTTCTTAATCGAAATCCAACTCTTCATAGATATAATACATTATGTATGAAAGTTATCTTGGTTAGAGACAGTACAATTCATCTTCCAATGTTACTCTGTACGTTATTCGGGGGTGACTTCGATGGAGACGAGATGAACTTCTTTGCTATACCCAATGAACTTAAGGATTATGCAATAGAACATGCGTCACCTAAAAGTATAATTTACTATGAGAAAGACCATGATTTCTTGTTTAAATTTAATCATGAAACTCTTAATGGTATAATCATTTCATCCAAGATTGATTTATCTGAAGAACCTCGTCATTATGTCTCAATGGATGATGTAGAATCTGACTTCCAAGATTCAGTTATTGAAGTTGATACTGCAATTACATTTGAAGATGACCGTATAACTACTTATGGTAGACTTAAAATCGGAAATATAATTGGATGTTCAGTTGACGCTTTATTAGGTGATGGAGTTGCATTTAATGCTAAAAATGTATCTGAAGTTTATGCTTTGTTAGCTAAATATGATGGTGACACTCGAGTAGATATGTATCAAAAACTACAAGAGTTTGTACTTGAAATGGTTTATCTATCAGGTGAAACTACACTTCCACTAGAAGATATTTATAATACAGATAATACTGAGTTTTCAGATAAAATAAAAGATATCTTAAATGACTCTTCTTTAAGTGAAGATGAAAAGTTGTTGTTAGTTGAGAATGCTCATGAAACTTTCATTGAAAACTATATGAATTCAATGGATGATAGAGTTAAAACTCGTATATCAGAGTCATCTCGTATGAAAATGACAGCTTATCTTGAGATGACAACTCCCCAAATTTTGTTCAATGCAGATAAGAGTGTATATGTAAGTGAGCATACTTTAGTTGATGGATTAACTGAATCTGAATTAATTGAACATGCTCTTAATAATCGTAAGTTACTTGAGCTTAAATTTAAAGCTGTACCTACATCCGGTTATCTTACTAGACAGTTAGCTACTCTTGGTCAGTCATTAGTACTTAAACCTGGAACTGATCCTGAGAATGAAGGTATACTTTTACCTAGAAATAGAGTTGAAGGTAGAACTTTAGTTACAGGTGAATTAGTTGGAAAGTCAAAATCAGAAGAGTTAGTTAGAGTTAGATCAATTCTTACGTCAGATAAAAATTATTTAACACCTGACATGATATCTACATTTAATCAAATTACATTTGATGTAGATGGAGTTGACCATAAGGGTACTTCATTTATGATGTCTCTTACTGAATCAACAACTCAGAAAGGTTTGTCACTTAAGCATGGTGGTATGCTTCGTTCAGTGTTAACTGAAAATAGAATGTATGCTAGTATGGATTGTGAGCTTAAATTATATGATAAATACTTCGAGTTAATTTACCCTGATGGTTATGTAGGAAGATTCCCAAGAACAAAATCAATGGTGTTTAATAAAGCTGATAAGTTTACTAAAGGTATGCTTATTTGTCAATTAGGTAAACTTCATACATTCTCATATGTACTTGACTGTGTAATTAAGTTATGTAAAGCTGTCGGTAGAGTTACTTTAGCTGACGTTAAAAATAACATTAATTTCCAGCGTTGTATATCAACTAGAGATGGAGTTATAAGATATAATTTCGAGGAAGGTTATTATACAATAGGTACCGAGAGAATTAATATAATGGAGGATACTCTTTATTTCTATCCTGATGGTGAAGAAGTAACTTTCGGAACTAAATTTTGTTCAGGTATCGAGAATGTTCAGGGTCTAATGTCAACTCTTATTTATATTGAAAGTTATCAAATATTCAGAGCTCAATTTAGATTCTTAATGCCACATATAGCTGAAGAAATAATTGAATCTTTATTTTACTTAATAACCAATCGTAATGATGGTGTATTTCTTGGTGTATTGCAGTCTAACACTAAGAATACTTCACTTATACCTAATATTGCATTTGGTTATGCTAAGAAAGGTTTGATTAGAGCTGCAGTTGGAAAATCCGAGATTAAACAAGATACGTATTCAAATTCACTTATAAATCCATTCTTAGTAAATGATATGATGGATGCAATAGAAAGTTAAATATGATAACATATAAATTTAGAACAGTAGTAACTATTGCTGATTTAGTAGAAAGTGACCTTAGAATTATTAAAGGTTTATTTTCAAATCAAATACGTAAAAATATTGATTTGAGTAAATATACCTTATTAACAACTGATGTTGTTAATGGTAATAGTGATTCGGAATCAGAAGATGTTGATCTATTAGTAGTTTCTGGTGAAATATCATCACCAGAAATGAAATATAGTGAAACTTCCGAGTTAACACTTAAAAGGTCTATTAAGACAGCAATCCAGAAAACATTAGAAATGGATCTGGAATCAGTAGCAAATAAATTATCAGACATTGTAATTTATAAATAATCATGCAGGACAACATCACTTTATTGGAAAGTAAAATAATTGAATTCTTTGAAACTATAGTTGGAAAGTTAGATTTATATTCTAATAATGTTAAAATAACTGATTATAAAATCGAGTTAGAAAGTAACGAATCTGAAAACTATGGTGTTAATGGAGCTATATCACGTAGATTATCAATCACCAAGGATTTGACAGTATCATTGAGTTTATCTACCGGAATTAAAGCTTCATATGTATTTAAGATACCAATTCCAGTTAACAATTTATTTGTAATTAACGGAAA
>OCQE01000235.1_pt1 | contig 8968 bp, 8 predicted proteins | sample 1495831 | NCBI WGS metagenome assembly OCQE01 (sample SAMN01915225, study PRJEB22387) | human gut metagenome | isolation source: stool | host: Homo sapiens | place: USA | reverse complement strand
AGAGTGGGCAGAAATGTCCACTCTTTCGTTGTTAGGCATAATACAGGCGGACTGACAGGCGGGGATTCCTGCGATTTAAAATAATGGAAAGGCGATGAATAAATGGGTAGAAAGATAAGCTACGAAGAAAAAACAGAGCAGCTCATTCAACCGTTCATTGATGCGCATCATTTTGAGCTGGTTGATGTGGAATATGTGAAAGAGGGCAGTGACTGGTACTTGAGAGTTTACATCGATAAAGAAGGTGGCATTACCGTAGATGACTGTGAGGTAATCAGCAGAGAATTTAATGAAGTCCTTGACAAAGAAAACTATATTCCGGATCAGTATATTTTTGAAGTCAGTTCTCCGGGGTTGTTAAGACCGTTAAAGAAAGAAAAAGATTATCAAAGAAGCATTGGAAAATTAATTGATATTAAGCTTTACCGTGCCGAAGACAAACAGAAAGAATTTACAGGCGTGTTAAAAGCATACGATGAAAAAACAGTAACACTTGCATTTGAAAAGGATGAAGAAAAGACATTTGAAAGAGCGAATCTGGCAATGATTCGTCTTGCATTTTGTGATTAATAATAAAGAATAAACGATGCCGCAAGGCCAAATGGAGGAAATTATGAGTAAAGAATTAATAGCAGCACTTGATGCGCTTGAAAAAGAAAACGGAATCAGCAAGGAAGTGATGTTTGAGGCAATTGAAAAATCACTGATGGATGAATATAAGACACAGTTTAACACTGTAGAAAACGGCCGTGTTGTATTAGACAGAATCACAGGGGACTTCCACATTTATTCAGACAGACAGGTCGTTGAAGAAGTATCTGTTCCGGAACCGGCAGAAGGAAGCAATTCCAGAAAAAATACTGAAAAGTATATTTCTGCAACAGAGATTTCCCTTGCCGATGCAAGAAAGATTAAGCCAAACTGCCAGATTGGTGACATTGTTACCGTAGAGGTAAAATCAGAAGAATTTTCAAGACGTGCGGCAAAGAATGCAAAGGGTACAATTGTACAGAAGATTCGTGAAGAAGAAAAGGCAGCACTTTACAATGAATACCATTCAAAGGAAAAAGAAATCATCACAGGAATTGTACAAAGAATTGATGAAAAGGGTAATGTTTTGGTAGACATCGGAAGAACACAGACAACCTTAAAGGTCAGTGATCAGGTAAAGGGTGAAACCTTTGAACGCGGCGACAGAATTAAACTTTATGTTGTAAGCGTTTCCAACAAAGAAAAACCGGGGACACTGGTAAGAGTATCAAGAACATCACCACAGCTTGTAGAACGCCTTTTTGAAGAAGAAGTAACGGAAATCAAAGACGGCATTGTTGAAATTATGGGTATTGCAAGAGAAGCCGGTTCAAGAACTAAAATGGCAGTCCGTGCAAAAGTACCGAATGTTGATCCGGTTGGTGCATGTGTCGGTGTAAACGGTGCGAGAGTAAAGGCAATCGTTAATGAACTGGGCAACGAACAGATTGATATTATCGAATGGGATGAAAATCCGGCACAGTTAATTGTCAATGCGTTAAGTCCGGCAAAGGTTGTATCCGCAACAGCAGATGACGAAGAAAAGAAAGCGGAAATCATCGTTTCAGAACAGCAGCTTTCTCTTGCAATCGGCAAATCAGGACAAAACGTAAGACTTGCAGCGAAGCTTACAGGCTTTGGCATTGATATTAAGAGTGAAGCACAGGCAAATGAAGACATCGACGAAACAGCCGGTGACGAAGAAGACGTTGAACTTACATTGAGTGAAGAAGAATAAAAGATCAGGGAGTGATTTATTTGGCCGGAACAAAAAAGATTCCTCAAAGACAGTGCATAGGCTGTCGTGAAATGAAGAATAAAAAAGATTTAATCAGAATCTTAAAAACAGATACGGAAGGCATTATCATTGATGTGACAGGCAAGAAAAACGGCAGAGGTGCATATATATGTCCTAATGCGGATTGTTTTGCAAAGGCTGTGGCATCAAAGGGACTGGAACGTTCCTTTAAAATGCCGATAGAAAAGTCTGTGTATGACAAGTTGGCAAAGGAGCTGGAAAATATTGAAGCAGGATAAGGCATTAGCAATGATCGGACTTGCGCAGAAAGCAGGAAAAATCGTAAGCGGAGAATTTGCAACAGAAAAGGCAGTCAAGACCGGGAAAGCCGCACTGGTTATTGTTGCAGGAGATGCATCGGAAAATACAAAGAAGATGTTTACAAATATGTGTGCATTTTATGAGGTGCCTGTTTACTTTTACAGTGACAAAGAAACACTTGGTCATGCAATCGGCAAACAGTTTCGGGCATCACTCGCAGTCGCAGATGAAGGCTTTAGAAATACAATCGAAAAGCATTTAAAAAATGGTTTGGAGCAGCAGATGTAAGCGGTTGTTCGGAAGAGAGGTTAAATGGCAAATATGAGAGTTCATGAATTGGCAAAAGAGTTAAATATATCATCAAAAGAAATTATAGAAACATTGAGTAACGACACAAAGAAGTATACCGCTTCCAACGGTCTGACAGACTCAGAAATCACGTCTATCCGCAGCAAGTTCGGTAAAAAGGCGGCACAGCCGGAAAAACCAAAGACAGAAGCAAAGCAGGAAGATAAAAAGTCCCATATTTCACAGGTGTATTTTCCACAGAATAGTACAAAAGCACCGGGAAATGATACAAGAAAGGGAAATCAGAATCAGACAAAGAACGATAATCAGATGAATAATAGAAATAACAATCAGAATAACAACAGAAAATCAGATACACCAAGAAACGAAAACGGTAGAAATAACTATGCCGGAAACCGTGACAACAACCGTAACGACCGTGACAGAAATGACCGTAGCGGAAACGGAGACAGACATAACGGTTACAGAAATGACCGCAACGGAAACGGCGGCGGAAATAATGGCTATAGAAATGACCGCAACGGAAACGGCGGTGGAAATAACGGTTACAGAAACGATCGGAACGACCGCAACGGAAACGGCGACAGAAATAACGGCTATAGAAATGACAGAAATGACCGCAACGGAAACGGTGGCGGAAATAACGGCTATAGAAATGACCGCAACGGAAACGGCGGCGGAAATAATGGCTATAGAAATGACCGCAACGGAAACGGCGGTGGAAATAACGGTTACAGAAATGACAGAAACGACCGCAACGGAAACGGTGGCGGAAATAACGGCTATAGAAATGACCGCAACGGAAACGGTGGCGGAAATAACAGCTATAGAAATGACCGCAATGGACAGGGTGGAAACAGCGGACGCAGAAATGACCGTGACAGAAAAGAAAGTCTGCCAAAGAATGATTTTCTGTTTGAAACCAAGCCAGATGCAAGAAAGCCGGAATCCAGAAGGGACAACAAGAAGAACGACAGAAGAAAAGATGAAGAAAAAGAAAATCTGAAGTTCGCAAACAGCCAGGCAAACAAGAAGGTAAACAAGCCGGTAGAAAAAGAAGAAGAAACCATTAAGCAGCTGGTTCTGCCGGACAGCTTAACCATCAAGGAACTGGCAGATAAGATGAAAGTCCAGCCGTCCGTTGTTGTAAAGAAGCTGTTTATGCAGGGAAAAATTGTAACAATCAATCAGGAAGTGGATTATGATACAGCAGAAGAAATCGCACTTGAATTTAACTGTATCTGTGAACACGAAGAAAAGGTTGATGTTATTGCAGAACTGTTAAAGGAAGATGATGAAGCAGAAGATACACAGGTTACAAGACCACCTGTAGTCTGCGTTATGGGTCACGTTGACCACGGTAAGACATCATTACTGGATGCCATCCGTGAAACACACGTAACGGCTAAAGAATCCGGCGGTATTACACAGAAAATCGGTGCGTATACGGTATCAATCAATGATCACCTGATTACATTCCTTGATACACCGGGTCATGAAGCGTTTACAGCCATGAGAATGCGTGGTGCACAGGCAACAGATATTGCCATTCTGGTTGTTGCGGCAGATGACGGTGTCATGCCTCAGACAATTGAAGCCATCAACCATGCAAAGGCAGCAGGTGTTGAAATTATCGTTGCTGTCAACAAGATTGATAAGCCGAGTGCCAATATCGAAAAGGTAAAGCAGGAACTGACAGAATACGAACTGATTCCGGAAGACTGGGGCGGTTCAACCATTTTCGTACCGGTATCCGCACATACAAAGGAAGGTATTGATGACTTACTGGAAATGATTCTTTTAACCGCAGAGGTACAGGAATTAAAGGCAAATCCGAACCGTAAGGCAAGAGGTATCGTAATTGAAGCTGAACTGGATAAGGGACGCGGTCCGGTTGCAACCGTACTTGTACAGAAGGGTACATTAAAGGTTGGTGACCATGTGGCAGCCGGTGCATGCCATGGTAAAATCAGAGCGATGGTAGATGATAAGGGACACCGTGTAAGAGAAGCAGGACCTTCTATTCCTGTTGAAATTCTCGGTTTAAATGACGTGCCGAATGCCGGTGAAATTCTCGTTGCAATGGATTCTGATAAGGAAGCCAGAAACTTTGCAGAAACCTTTATCAGCGAAGGCAGAAAGAAGCTCTTAGACGATACAAAGCACAAGGTATCCTTAGATGCATTATTCGAACAGATTCAGGCAGGTAATGTAAAGGAACTTGGTATTATTATCAAAGCCGATGTACAGGGGTCTGTAGAAGCTGTAAAGCAGAGTCTTGTAAAGCTTTCAAACGAAGAAGTTGTGGTTAAGATTATCCACGGCGGTGTTGGTAATATCAACGAATCCGATGTTGTTTTAGCTTCTGCTTCCAATGCAATTATCATTGGCTTTAATGTTAAGCCGGATAATCAGGCAAGAATCGTTGCAGAACGTGAAAAGGTTGATTTAAGATTATACAGTGTTATCTACAATGCAATTGAAGATGTAGAGTCCGCTTTAAAGGGTATGTTAGAGCCGATTTATGAAGAACAGGTTATCGGTCATGTTGAAATCCGCCAGATTTTCAAGGCATCCGGTGTCGGCAACATTGCCGGTTCATTTGTAACAGACGGTAAGATTACAAGAAATGCTTCTGTCCGCATTACAAGAGAAGGCGAAAAGACGTACGAAGGACCGATTGCTTCCTTAAAGAGATTTAAGGATGAAGTCAAGGAGGTAAAGGCCGGATATGAATGTGGTCTTGTATTTGAAAAATTTAACGACATTCAGGAAGGCGACATCATTGAAGCTTATGAAATGGTAGAAGTGCCTAGATAAGTTTTAGAAAGGGCATAAGGTTTTTAGAATGCGTAAAAACAGTGTAAAAAACACCAGAATTAATGGTGAAGTATTAAAGGAACTCAGTAACATTATCAGGGGAGAAATCAAAGACCCGCGGATAAACCCGATGACCTCGGTGGTATCCGTGGAGGTTGCCCCGGATTTAAAAACCTGTAAAGCATATATCAGTGTCCTTGGGGACAAAGAATCCCAGGAAGATACGATGAAAGGGTTGAAAAGTGCAGAAGGATATATCCGCAGACAGCTTGCAAAGAATATCAATCTGCGCAACACACCGGAAATTACTTTTATTTTGGACCAGTCCATTGAATACGGTGTCAATATGTCAAAACTGATTGACGAAGTAACACAGTATGACAATGAACATCATGTTGAGGAACCTGTACAGGATTCAGAGGACTAAGTATGAATGTTTTAGAAGAATTAAAAGGTGCAGAAACGGTAGGTATTACCGGACATATCAGACCGGACGGGGACTGTATCGGTTCCTGCATGGGATTGTATTCCTATTTAAAGGATAATTGTCCGCAGCTGGATGTAACAGTTTATCTGGAAACACCGGGCAGTGAATTTCATTATATCCGTGATATTGATAAAATTCAGACAATCCCGGATATCAAAAAAGAATATGATGTCTTTTTTGTACTCGATTGCAGCAGCTTAGACAGAATTGAGCCATTCCATAGCTGCTTTGAAAATGCAAAAAAGACTGTCTGCATTGATCATCATATCAGCAACGGAAGCTTTGCTGATGTCAATGTAGTAGACGCGCAGGCCAGCTCTGCCTGTGAAGTGCTTTACCGTACACTGGAAGATGATAAAATCAGTAAAGACACAGCAGCCTGCATTTACACAGGTATTGTGCATGATACGGGCGTGTTTAAGTACAGCTCGACGTCGGCACAGACGATGCTGATTGCCGGAAAGATGATGGAAAAAGGAATTGATTACTCAGATATTATCGATAACAGCTTTTATACAAAGACATATATCCAGAATCAGATTCTTGGCAGGGCATTATTAGAGAGTGTTTTATTCTATGACGGCAAATGTATTTTCTCACTGGTTACACAGGATGAAATGAATTTCTATGGTGTTACCGGCAGGGAGCTGGGCGGCATTGTGGAACAGCTGCGTCTGACGGAGGGCGTGGAAGTTGCCATTTTCCTGTATCAGACCGGTGAGGAAGAATATAAAGTCAGCTTACGTTCCAAGAAAGTCATTGACGTGAGCAAAATTGCAATGCACTATGGCGGCGGTGGACATATCCGTGCGGCGGGCTTTACGGCAAACGGTGCAGTGCATGACATTATTAACAATATCGGTGCCAGAATTGAGGAGCAGTACAATGCACTTTCCGGCGCAGAAAATGTTGAATAAAAACTGTGAAAACAGTATATGAGGAATGTTATGAATGGTATCATAAATGTATATAAAGAAAAAGGATATACTTCGCATGATGTCGTTGCAAAACTCAGAGGAATTCTCCATATGAAAAAAATCGGACATACAGGTACGCTTGACCCGGAAGCGGAAGGCGTGCTGCCGGTATGTCTGGGCAAAGCAACAGGGCTTTGCAGCATGATTACAGACTGGGGAAAAACGTATGAAGCAGTGATGCTTTTGGGAACAACGACAGATACACAGGATACCACCGGTACCGTAACGGCAGAAAATGAAGTCCATGTCACCGAATTAGAGGTGATAGAGGCGTGCAGCAGCTTTGTAGGCGAATATTACCAGACACCGCCGATGTATTCGGCTTTAAAATATAAAGGCCATAAGCTGTATGAACTTGCAAGACAGGGCATTGAGATTGAACGTGCAGCCAGAAAAATTACAATTCATGCACTGCATATCAATGAAATGAATCTGGCAGACGACGAAAAAACCGTTACTTTTACCGTGGAGTGTTCCAAAGGAACTTATATCCGTACTTTATGTGAAGATATCGGAAAAAAACTAGGCTGTGGTGCCTGTATGAAAAAACTGGTGCGGACAAGAGTCGGCTGCTTTGGGCTGGATGACAGTCTTACCCTGGAACAGATTGAAGAAATGACACACAATCAGACGGTGGAAGAACATATCGTTCCAATTGATGAGATGTTTCCGGATTACAGGAAGCTCACCGTCTTAGAGGAGTACGAAAAACTGCTCTATAATGGCAATGCTTTTCCTGCGGCGGCAGTGTCCATGCAGGAAGCGGATCTGATGGAGCAGGAGTGTTTCAGAATTTATGACAGCCATGCGGCATTTATCGGGATATTCCGATGGAGTGCGTGTGTATTTAAACCGGTGAAAATGTTTTATTCGCATGAACAGCCGGGAAAATAGCATTTCGCAGCAAGATGCTCAGAAATGGAGATTAATATGAAAGGGGTGTGAACGTTTTGCAGTATATTCAGGGAATCCGTGATTTTAGTCTGGACAGGCCCTCTGCTGTTACGCTGGGAAAGTTTGACGGCGTTCACATGGGACATCAGAAACTGATAGAGATGATTCAGGAAAAAGCAAAACAGGAAAATCTTTTATCGGTTGTTTTTACATTTGATAAAATTCCACTCCGGCTCTGCCCGCAGAAAAACCAGCATTTTATTACAACCAATACAGAACGGCGGATGTTTCTGGAAAAACAGGGCGTCGATGTGGAAATTGAATATCCGTTCACAGAAGATTTTATGAATATGGAACCGGAAGCGTTTATTGAGGAAATTCTGATTGGCAGACTGCATGCAAAGTATGTGGTGGTCGGTACGGATTATCACTTTGGTAAAGGCAGAATGGGCAATGCGCAGATGCTTTTGGAACGCGGACCGGAATATGGGTTTGAAACCACGATTGTCGAAAAAGAGCGGTATCAGGAGCGGGAAATCAGTAGTACATATGTCCGTGAAGAGCTGCGCCTCGGACACATGGAAACTGTCAATGTGCTGCTTGGCAGACCCTACAGCATCTATGGTATTGTATCAAAGGGAAAGCAGCTGGGCCGTCAGTTAAATCTTCCGACGTTAAATATTTATCCGCCGGACAGTAAGCTGCTTCCGCCAAACGGTGTGTATGCATCCGTTACACGGCTGGACGGTAAAGAATATTTTGGCGTGACCAATTTAGGCGTCCGTCCGACACTTGATGACAGTCCGCTTTTAAGCGTGGAAACCAATCTGTTTGATTATAATGATGATGCCTACGGACATTATATAGAAGTACAGCTTATGCACTTTTTACGGCAGGAAATGAAATTTGATTCCATCGAAACTTTAAAAAAACAGATGGAAAGTGATGCTTCGTTTGCAAGAGAAATGTTTTTACTTAAAAATTAATGAAAATTAGTATGCAAAATCACATGAAAAGCTTGCATAGCAGATGAATTTATGTTATATTTTTAAAGTATGTTAGCCGTTATTCAGATTCAGGACACTCCGACCTGATTCTTAGTAGCAGGCGATTATTAAAAGGAGGAATATCAATCATGATATCTAAGGAAAAGAAAGCAGAAATTATTGCAGCATACGGAAGAAAGCCTGGCGATACAGGTTCACCGGAAGTTCAGATCGCAATCTTAACAGAAAGAATTGCAGAACTTACAGAACATTTAAAGGTTAACCAGAAAGACCATCATTCAAGAAGAGGACTTCTTAAAATGGTTGGTAAGAGAAGAGCTTTACTTGAGTATTTAAAGAAGAACGATATCGAAGGTTACAGAAACCTCATCGCTCGTCTTGGAAT
>OCQE01000234.1_pt1 | contig 8985 bp, 6 predicted proteins | sample 1495831 | NCBI WGS metagenome assembly OCQE01 (sample SAMN01915225, study PRJEB22387) | human gut metagenome | isolation source: stool | host: Homo sapiens | place: USA | reverse complement strand
CGCAAAAATCGAGCGTTTTCTACTGTTTTTACCTCAAAAGAGTTATGAAAGGAGCTGCCCTATGTATTCATCTGCCTATGTGTGGGCAAAGGTTCTGAGCCATATGGAAGAGCGGCTGGGGGCTGTCACCGTTTCGGCATGGTTCGACGATGCCGAGGTGGTGGAGCTGAACGAGAACAATCTGATTCTGTACTCCCCCTCGGATTTCCGCCGGGAGATTATCCGCCGCCGCTGCACCGATTACATTCAGGACGCGCTGAAGGAAGTGTTCAATTCCGACGCGAAGCTGATGGTCTTCGGTGACGAAGAGCTGGACGCCTTCAAACAGAAGGGGAAAAGCGTTTCTTCCATGGACTTCAATCCCCAGTTTACCTTTGACAACTTCGTTGTCGGCCCCTCCAACCGTTTCGCTCACAGCGCAGCCATCGCCGTTTCCAAAACGCCGGGGCAGGTGTACAATCCCCTGTTCCTTTATGGCCCTCCCGGCGTGGGCAAAACCCACTTGCTGTATGCCATCGCCAACGGCATCCGCAAGGAAAACCCTAACGCCAACATCGTCTACATCAAGGGCGATCAATTTACCAACGAGCTGATTGCCGCCATTCAGAACGGCAAAAATATTGAATTCCGCAGCAAATACCGGGAAGCCGACCTGTTTCTGATTGATGATGTGCAGTTCATCGCCGGTAAGGAATCCACCCAGGAAGAATTCTTCCATACCTTCAATAAGCTCTACGAGGAACATAAGCAGATCGTCATGACCTCCGACCGCAAGCCCAGCGATATGCTGACGCTGGAGGACCGGCTGAAGACCCGGTTTGAGTGGGGCCTGCTGGCGGATATCCAGCCGCCGGATTATGAGACCCGTATGGCCATTCTGAAAAACAAGGCCAAAAATCTGGGGCTGAACCTTTCCGACGATGTGTGCAACTATATTGCCATCAACGTCACCAACAACGTCCGGCAGATTGAAGGTACGGTCAAGAAGATTCTGGCTTACCGGGATCTGAACAATATGCCGCTGGATCTTCCCAACATTTCCCGGGCCATCGACGATATGTTCAAGAGCGAGGGCAACGCCCTGCCCACCCCCAGCCTGATCATCAGTCAGGTGTGCAAGTTCTATTCCATTGACGAGGTGCTTCTCCGGGGCACCCAGAAAAACAAGGGTACCGCCGAAGCCCGGCAGATCGCCATGTATCTGATCCGCAAGCTCACCAACCTGAGTCTGCCGGACATCGGCAAGGAATTCGCCCGGGATCACTCGACGGTATTGTACGCCATCCGGAAAGTCGAAGTCGCGCTGAAAAACGGAGACACCACCATGCAGAACAATATCCGGGACATCACCGCGAACATCAATTCCTGCCTGTAAATTTTCTCCACAAGCCCTGTGGAATGTGGAAAACAGGATTGTGGATAAGTTGCACCCGGTTTGGGTCTTCACAGGCCCTGTGGAAAAGAGATGGATCATCCACATTGGGCTGTGGATAAAAAAGACTTGCGGCACTAAATAAAAAGGGACTTTTCCACATAAGTTTGTACTACCACTGTTATTACTACCTGAACTTATTGATAGAGAGATATATTGATTAAAATCAGAAAGAAAGGATTTTACCTATGCGTTTTACCTGTGAAAAAAATATGCTGGTCACGGGACTGAACATTGCGGGTCGTACCGTCGCCCAGAAGAGCAGTCTGTCCGTCATCGAAGGAATCCTCTGCAAGGCCGGACAGGGACTGAGCCTGACCGGTTATAATATGGAAACCGCCATTACCTATGAAATCGACGCGGACGTGTCCGACATGGGGCAGTGCATCCTCCCGGCGAAGCTGTTCGGCGATATCATCCGCCGTCTGCCGGAGGGACCGGTGACCGTGGTGGTGGACGAGAACTATAAAGTCTCCATCCGGGCAGGGTACGCTTCCTTTACCATTTCCGCCGAGTCCGCCGAGGATTATCCGGAGCTGCCGGACGTGGGCGATGGACGGGAAATTTATATTCCCCAGAACAAGCTGAAGGAGCTGATTTCCGGCACCATTTTCGCTGTCAGCGAAAATCAGGGGCGTCCCATTCACACCGGTGTGAAATTTGAGGTAACGAATGACGCCATCACCGCCGTAGCCGTGGACGGGTTCAGGCTTGCCCGGCGCACCTTCCACCCGGAGGAGGGCACTGGACGGGAGCTGAATTTCGTGGTTCCCGCCGCCGGATTGAAGGAAGTGGAGAAAATCCTTACGGACGTGGAGGATAACGCGGCCTTTACGCTGGGTACGAAGCACATTCTGTTTCAGGTGGGAAACGCCACGCTGGTATGCCGCCTGCTGGAAGGCGAATTTCTGGACTGGCGGCGGGTGGTGCCTTCCAACTGCCCCATCAAAATGGTGGCAAATGTTGGTGATCTGGCGTCTTCCGTGGAGCGCGTCGGTCTGATCGTGTCCGAAAAGTACAAAAGTCCTGTGCGCTGCATGTTCGGCAATCAGGAGCTGCTGATGCGCACAAGCACCACCATCGGCGCGGCGGAGGACCGCTGCTCTCTGGCCGGGGACGGGCAGGAGCTGGAGATCGGCTTCAACGTCCGGTATCTGGCGGAAGCCCTGCGGGTGATCCCCTCGGAGGAGGTCACGCTGGAGCTGACCAACGGGTTAAGCCCCATTGTTCTGACCCCCGTGGACGAGAAGGAAGACTTTGCCTATATGGTGCTGCCGGTCCGGATCAAGAACGGCTAAAAAAGGAGTCGGCTTATGAAGGTAGTCGTCAAAAAGAAGGATAACGCCATTCCCGTGGCGATCACCACGGAATATATCAAATTACAGGATGCTATGAAGCTGGCGAACGCCGCGGAAACCGGCGGCGAAGCAAAGCTGATGATTCAGGAGGGGCAGATTCTGGTCAACGGCGAGATCTGCCAGATGCGGGGCAAGAAGCTGCGCCCCGGCGACCGGTTTGTCTGCGATGGGCAGGCGTACCAGATCTGCACCCATGAATCTGAATGAGCTGAAGCTCCAATCTTTCCGAAATTATCGGGAAATTGCGGCGCAGTTTGACCCCGGCGTCAACCTGATCGTGGGAGACAACGCCCAGGGAAAAACCAACCTGCTGGAGGCTATATCCTATCTTGGCAGCGGGAAAAGCTTCCGGGCGCAGAAAACCTCGGAAATGGTGCGGTTTCAGGAAGATTTCGGGGAAATCGATGGCTCGGTCTTCTCCCAGGAGCGGCAGCAGAGCATCCGATGGATTCTGTTTCCCGGCTCCCGTCCCCGGCAGCTGTGGCTGAACGGGGCAAAGAAGAAAACCGCCGGGGAGATCGCCGGGGTGCTGCCTACGGTGCTGTTCTGCCCGGAAGATCTGATGATCCTGAAAATGGGAGCGAGCCAGCGGAGGCGGTTCGGCGATCTGGCGCTGTGCGCCCTCCGGCCGAATTACGACGCGGCATTGACGGAGTACAACCGGATTCTGGAGCAGAAAAGCCGCATTCTGAAAGATCATTTTGAAAATCCCGGTATTCTGGAAATTCTTCCGGAATACAATACCCGGCTGTGTCAGGTGGGTGCGCTGCTGATCTCCTACCGGGCACGGTTTTACGACAGTCTGGGCAAGGCCGCGGCCAATTACCACAACCAGTTTTCCGGTGGAGCGGAGAATTTTACCCTCAGCTACAAGACCGTCTCCACGGTCATTGACCCCTTCGCCCCTGTCCCGGAACTGACACAAAACCTATTAGACCATCTGCAAAGTCACAGCCGGGCGGAGCTGGAAACGGCGCAGTGCCTGACAGGCCCCCACAAGGACGATTTTACCGTGAGCCTGTCCGGCATCGACCTGAAAGCCTACGGTTCTCAGGGGCAGACCCGGACGGCGGCCATCAGCTTGAAGCTTGCCCAGCGGGAGCTGATGGCGCGGGAATGGGGCGAAGAGCCGGTTCTGCTGCTGGACGACGTGCTGTCCGAGCTTGACCCCGGGCGGCAGGACTTTGTATTAAATAAGATCGTCTCCGGACAGGTGTTCATCACCTGCTGCGAACCGGGACGGTTTACCAAATTGGGAAGAACGATTCAGGTAGAAAACGGAAGCATAGTAGATTAAGAGCATATCACGCAGGAGGGCATATATGTCTGACGAAACGAAAGTAACACAGGAATACGGCGCGGAGCAGATTCAGGTTCTGGAGGGTCTGGAAGCGGTGCGGAAAAGACCCGGTATGTATATCGGCTCTACCTCCTCCTCCGGTCTGCACCACCTCGTCTATGAGATCGTGGATAACGCCATTGACGAAGCACTGGCCGGATACTGCAAGCATATTACCGTGACCATCAATCCCGGCAACTCCATTACCGTCACCGACGACGGCCGTGGTATCCCCGTGGACATTCAGCCACAGACCGGACGCCCGGCTCTGGAGGTCGTGTATACCGTGCTCCACGCCGGCGGCAAGTTCGGCGGCGGCGGTTATAAGGTCTCCGGCGGCCTGCACGGCGTGGGCGCGTCCGTCGTCAACGCTCTGAGCGAGTGGCTGCGGGTGCGGGTTCACAAAAACGGCAGCATCTACGAAATGAAATTTGCCCGGGGCAGCATCACCCAGGAAATGCGCATCGTCGGCAAGACCGACAAGACCGGCACGGAGGTCACCTTCCAGCCCGACCCGGAGATGTTCGACAGTCTTGTCTATGACTACGAAGTCCTTCACGAGCGGATGCGGGAGGAAGCCTTCCTGAATGCGGGTCTTACCATCACCATCACCGACGACCGGGACGATGAAAAGCAGATCAGCGAGACCATGTGCTACGAGGGCGGCATCCGGGAGTTTGCAATTTGGTGCAACCGGAACAAGACGCCCCTGTGCGAGGACGTTATCTATATGAGCGGCAGCAAGGGCGACGCTTCCGCCGAGATCGCCGTGCAGTATAACGACGGCTACAATGAATTTCTGCTGTCCTTCGCCAACGACGTGCGCACGCCGGAGGGCGGTATGCACGAGACCGGCTTCAAGACCGCGCTGACCCGTGTTCTCAACGCCTACGGCGTGAAAAACGGCATCATCAAGGGCGACGACAAGGTTTCCGGCGAGGATTGCCGGGAGGGCATCACCGCCATTATTTCCGTCAAGCTCACCGACGCCCAGTTCGAGGGTCAGACCAAAGCCAAGCTGGGCAACGCCTATATCCGTACTCTGGTCGATCAGGTAGTGAACGACCAGCTGACCACCTATTTTGAGGAACACCCCGCCGTTGCCAAGGCCGTGCTGGACAAGGCCATGATGGCCAACCGCGCCCGGGAGGCCGCCCGGAAAGCCCGGGAATCCATCCGCCGCAAGACGGGGCTGGAATCCGGCCAGATGCCCGACAAGCTTCAGGACTGCAACGAGCGGGACGCCAGTCTCTGCGAGATCTACATTGTGGAGGGCGACAGCGCAGCCGGTTCCGCCATTCAGGGTCGGGACTCCCGATTCCAGGCCATCCTTGCCATGTGGGGCAAGATGCTCAACGTGGAAAAAGCCCGGGCGGATAAGATCTACGGCAACGACAAGCTGTATCCCCTGATCGTGGCGCTGGGCGCAGGCATCGGGGACGAATTCGACATTGAAAAGCTCCGGTATCACAAGGTCATCATCATGGCCGATGCCGATGTGGACGGCGCTCATATCCGCACGCTGCTGCTGACCTTCTTCTTCCGGTATATGCGGCCGCTGATCGAGCACGGCTACGTCTACTCCGCCGTGCCGCCCCTGTACAAGCTGACCCGGGGCAAGAGCGTGAAGGTCGCCTATTCCGACGATGAGCGGGACGCAATCTCCTCCCAGATGCGCAGCGACAACCCCAACGCCAAGATCGACATTTCCCGGTTCAAGGGCCTTGGCGAAATGGACTCCCACGAGCTGTGGGAAACCACCATGGACCCGGAAAAGCGTTCCCTGCGCCGTATCACGCTGGAGGACGCCCGCCGCGCCGACGAGATTTTCACCGTTCTCATGGGCGAACAGGTGGAGCCGAGAAAAGACTGGATCGAGCGGAACGCGAGATACGCAGTCAACATCGACATCTGATATAGCAATCCCGAACTGGAGGTGCGTTTATGGGACATAACCGCAGTTATAAACCTGAGGATATCCGCTTCCCCGACCAGATCATTACAGAGTCCAATCTGGTGGACGAAATGGAGAAATCCTATATTGAATATGCCATGTCCGTCATCGTAGGGCGGGCATTGCCGGACGTCCGGGACGGACTGAAGCCCGTTCACCGCCGGATTCTGTACACCATGTACGAAAGTGGCCTGACCTCCGACAAGCCTTTCAAAAAGTCGGCGACCTGCGTCGGCGACGTGCTGGGCAAATACCATCCCCACGGCGACGCGTCGGTTTACGACGCCATGGTGCGTCTTGCCCAGGACTTTTCCATGCGGTATCTGCTGGTGGACGGCCACGGCAACTTCGGCTCCGTGGACGGCGATCCCCCCGCGGCTTACCGTTACACCGAAGCCCGTCTGAGCAAAATTTCCAACGAAATGCTCCGGGACATCGACAAGGACACCGTGGACTGGGATCCCAACTTTGACGAGACCCGGAAGGAACCCCGCGTACTCCCCTCCCGCTTCCCCAACCTGCTGGTCAACGGTTCCTCCGGCATCGCTGTCGGCATGGCGACCAACATCCCGCCCCACAACTTAGCGGAGGTCATTGACGCCTGTGTGTGCGTGCTGGATGACCCGGAAGCGACTTTGGCCGACCTGATGGAGCATATCTCCGGTCCGGACTTCCCTACCGGCGGCATCATTATGGGACGCAGCGGCATCCGCGCGGCCTATGCTACCGGCCGGGGCAAGGTGGTCGTCCGTGCCCGGACGGAATTTGAGGAGCATGGCAAGGACCGGATGCGGATCATCGTTACCGAGCTTCCCTATCAGGTCAATAAGCGTCAGCTCATCAAGAACATTGCCGAGCAGGTGAAGGACAAGCGCCTGGACGGCATTTCCGACCTCCGGGACGAGACCGACCGCAACGGTATGCGGGTGGTCATCGAGCTGAAAAAGGACGCCAATCCTCAGGTCGTGCTGAACAATCTGTTTAAGCAGACGGCTTTGCAGTCCAGCTTCGGCATTATCATGCTGGCGCTGGTGGACAACCAGAAGCAGCCGAAAATTCTCTCCCTGCGGCAGATCATCGACGAGTACCTGAAGCATCAGGAAGAAGTCCTCACCCGGCGCACCCGGTATGACCTGAAAAAGGCGCAGGAGCGGGCACATCTGCTGGAAGGTCTGCTCATTGCCCAGGACAACATCGACGAGGTCATCCACATCATCCGCTCGGCTTACGACGACGCCAAGCAGCGCCTGATGGATCGCTTCAAACTGGACGACGTTCAGGCGCAGGCCATTCTGGACATGCGTCTGAAAGCCCTGCAGGGTCTTGACCGGGAAAAGCTCCAGAGCGAGTATGACGAGCTGGAAGAAAAGATCAAGTATTATCTGGAACTGCTGGCGGACGAGAACAAACTCAAGGCGGTTCTGCGCAGCGAGATGATCGAGATTCGGGACAAGTTCGGCGACAAGCGGAAAACCGAGATTCAGGAAATCGAGGACGAGATCGACATCGAAGACCTGATCGAGGAGGAGACCTGCGCCTTCACGCTGTCCAATCAGGGCTACATCAAGAGAATGCCCGTGGACACCTACCGCACCCAGAGCCGTGGCGGCCGGGGCGTCAACGCCCAGAACCTGAAGGAAGAGGATTATGTCAAGAGCCTGACCATTGCGTCTACCCACGACCATATGCTCTTCTTCACCGATCAGGGACGGGTGCATCACCGCAAGGGCTACCAGATTCCCGAGGCAGGCCGCACTGCCCGGGGCACTGCCATTGTCAATGTGCTGCCCCTGAATCCCGGCGAATCCGTCACCGCTATGGTAATTACACGGGAGTTTGACGAAAATGAGTTCCTGATGATGGTCACCCGGAAGGGCACCGTCAAGCGTATCCCCTTCGTCTCCCTGAAAACCAACCGCAAGGCGGGCATCCGCGCCATCACCCTGGACGAGGACGACCACCTGATCAACGTCATCCGCACAAACGGCGACGACGACATCGTGCTTGCCACGGCCTTTGGCTACGCCATCTGCTTTAACGAGAACGACGTGCGGTGCATGGGTCGTGACGCGGCGGGCGTTCGCGGTATTATGTTAACCGACGGAGACTATGTGGTCGGCGCGGAGAAGGCCGAGGAGGGTAAGACCCTGCTCACCGTCACCCAGAACGGCTACGGCAAGCGCACCGCTCTGACGGAGTACCTGCGCACCGGCCCCAACGGGGAAAAGCAGGCGCAAAGCCGGGGCGGCAAGGGTCTAAAGAACTACAACATCACCCCCAAGACCGGCAATGTGGCCGGCTGCCGTGTGGTGAGCGAGAGTGACGATGTTATGCTCATCGAAAACGGCGGCGTCATCATCCGCATTCCCGCGTCCTCTATCAACGTCTACAAGCGGGACGTTCAGGGCGTTATCGTCATGCGCATTGACGACGGCAGGTGGTCTCTTTGGAGCGTGTCGAGAAGATGGACGAGGAAGAGACCGGAGAACAGGCATGAAAACCGTGACTCTGTACACTGACGGCGCCTGTTCCGGCAATCCCGGCCCCGGCGGCTGGGGTGCCATTCTGGAATACAACGGCGTGGAAAAGGAACTTTCCGGCGGGGAAGACAGCACCACCAACAACCGTATGGAGCTGACGGCGGTGATCCGGGGTTTGCAGGCGCTGAAAGAACCCTGCACCGTGGAGCTGTACAGCGACAGCAAGTACGTCATCGACGCGCTGGAGAAAGGCTGGGCGTGGGGCTGGAAAAAGCGCGGCTGGGTCAAATCCGACAAAAAGCCCGCCCTGAATTCCGACCTCTGGGAAATCTTACTGACCCTGACGCAGAAGCACGACGTGCATTACCACTGGGTCAAGGGACACGCGGAGAACCCGAAGAACAACCGCTGCGACGAGCTGG
>OCQE01000229.1_pt1 | contig 9117 bp, 5 predicted proteins | sample 1495831 | NCBI WGS metagenome assembly OCQE01 (sample SAMN01915225, study PRJEB22387) | human gut metagenome | isolation source: stool | host: Homo sapiens | place: USA | reverse complement strand
GGCATGGTGAGAGCTGCCTTGGCGGTAGCCGACGGCATGAAGAGGTTGATGCCGGTCTGGATGCCGTACATGGCCGAGAGCGAGCCGATCTTGCTGCCATCTCCAAGACCGGAGGCCATCGAATAGAGTATGGTGTCGATTACCCGGCCGTTCTCGAGGATGTGTATGATACCGGCAGCCAGACCCACGACGAGGGCCGCGGAGAAAATATCCTTCGCCCCTTCGAGGAATTCCCGGGCAATGCGGTTGGCATTGTACCCTGCCGCGATGCCCGAAAGGATGCCGAGGGCGAGGAACAGGGCCGCTATCTCCTCTATGTACCAAGAATATCCGAGAGCTCCGATGATCAGGAACAGTACGGTGAACAGCAGCATGGTCAGGATAAAATATCTCACGTTGCGCCTCAGGGCAAAGAATGCGAGGACAATGTAGCAGAATGAGGCGGCGGGCAGAAGCCACGCGGCACGGTAGGAGCCGTTGCCGATGCTGATCTCGCAGTCCCCGGCGTAGAAAACGGAGAACAGCACCGTTGCCGCCGAGGAGATGGCGAAAGCCACCCAGGAGGAACGGGTCCTGAGCACTTCCGGCTTCGAGGAGGCATCAGCTGTCTTTTCCCTCCACTTGGCATCCGCCTCGTACATGACTGACCGCTTGGGATCGCGGTGTATCCTGTGCGCATAGTGCAGCACGAAGATGATCATCGCCAGATTAAGCACGGCCCAGCAGACCAGCCGGTACTCGAATCCGGAGAACATAGGCAGGCCTGAGAGGTTCTGCGCCACCCCTACCGTGAACGGATTGAGGACTGCCCCGGCGAAACCCACGTGTGCCGCCACATAGACCATACACACCCCAACTATTGAGTCGTAGCCCATCGATATCGCCAGCGGCACTATCAGCACCGTGAACGCAATCGTCTCCTCGCTCATCCCGAACACCGCTCCGAATATCGAGAACATCAGCATGACAAGCACTAAAACGATATTGTTTACCCCTACAGCCCGCAGCACCCTGAACCTCTCGAGCCGCGAAGTGAAGGCCAGAAACGAGTGTATTCCGGCATCCACGGCCTTGGCTGAATTGACGATCCAGAATGCTCCGCCGATAATCAGCAGGAATACGATGATGCCCGCCTGAGCCGTGAATCCCTCATAGAGCGAAGTCATGATCTGCCAGGTCTGCGGCACCGATTCCTGCCGTACAAAAGTCACCCCTTCGTCTCCGGTCACGTATTCCCCACCGGGTATGAACCATGTAGCCGCCGCAGCGATGAGGGTCACGGCAAAGATTATCACATAGGTGCTCGGAAATTCCAGCTTTCGGTTCAGCAGTCTCATTTCTTTCGTGTTCTTGAATTAGGGAATCAAAAATAGCAGTTATCGTTCAAAGTTGTATAGGTTCAGTCGATTTTCAGTGGGAATATGCATATGGGACGCGATTCTGAATAAAAAAGGTATTTGTCGGTACAAATGGGATTTGCTTGTAACACGCATATGTATTGTAACTGACTTACAGTAACCGTCATATATCGGCGTATAAAGCCCCGTCCTCACGGCGTTCCAAGGCGGCTTTACGGTCAGGCAGTGCTCCACAACGGCAGCGTTTCCCGCGATCCGGTGCCGGTGCGGCAGACGGGCCGTGAGGAGGAGATCGCGTCCCGGGTACTTGCGTCTCATGCGCAGCCATTTTGCAATGTCCAGCATATCACCAAAAATCATCCCGCTTATTATCAAAGACATACGTTTTAGCAACTTGCTGGACCCGGCATATTTCGCCACCAAACGGCCATTCTGCCCCATATCCTCACAAGTCCAGCAGATGTCCTTTTTCAAAGCATCTGATTATCAGGTATTTCTGTAAGCGCGCTTTGTTGGACGTGAGGTACATATCAACACCTGAAGTCTGACCCGCTTGAAATCAACAGGCCGTTCCCTATTGTGTCCGTAATTTTACAGTACCAGTATGTATACCCCGCTGAAAATCGACTGACACGGCACAATCATTGCTGAGACAATGTTTAACACATCAATTAAATACCCAGACAATGACAGTACAGCAACAGAGCAACAATGGGAACAAACCGCAGGACCGCAGTCCACGCACAAGCTCATTCGTGGGCTTGATGGTGGTCATAGGAGTTGTCCTGCTTCTCAACTGGCTGGTATTCCCAAAAATGAACGGCACACGCATAATCCCCACCGACTACGGCACCTTCATCAATAAGGTCGATAGCGGCATGGTGGAGAAAGTGATGATCAAGAACGACTACATCTACTTCCTGACCAACGAGGGAGAGAGCGGCAGGACCACCTATTCCACCGGTTCGGTAGGCGATCCCGGCTTAGTGGACCGACTGCTGGCAGCGAAGAGTCCAAACGAGGACGGACGCATAGCATTCACCCGTGAGATTCCCCGCGAGAATTCCCCTATAATGAATTTCATACTGCTGTGGGTACTGCCCTTCCTGCTGTTCTACATTATCTGGAGACAGGCCGGCAAATCAATCCAGTCCCGTCTTGGAGCCGGCGGGGGCAACTTCATGACCTTCGGAGGCAGCGGGGCCAAGATCTACGCAGACTCGGATGTCAGGACAACCTTTGCCGATGTGGCCGGACAGGACGAGGCCAAGGAGGCTCTGAGGGAAATAGTCGACTTTCTGCACAATCCGGGCAAATACACCGCCATAGGAGCGTCTCTGCCCAAAGGCGCTCTGCTCGTAGGTCCTCCGGGAACCGGCAAGACACTCATAGCAAGAGCAGTGGCCGGAGAGGCAAAAGTACCTTTCTTCAGCATGTCCGGTTCGGAGTTCGTACAGATGTTCGTAGGTATGGGAGCCGCAAAAGTCCGCGACCTCTTCAAACAGGCCAATGAGAAAGCACCCTGCATCATCTTCATTGACGAGATAGACGCCATAGGCAAGAAACGCGACAATACCATAGGAGGCGGCAATGACGAGAGGGAGCAGACCCTCAACCAGTTGCTGACCGAGATGGACGGCTTCGATGCCCGCAAAGGAGTAGTCATTCTGGCAGCCACCAACCGCCCCGAAAGTCTGGACAAAGCCCTGCTGCGTCCGGGACGCTTCGACCGCCGCATCCAGATGGAACTGCCTGACCTCGAGGGACGCAAGGCCATCCTGAACGTCCATCTGACTAATGTCAGGCACGACAATGTAGACCTGGACGTAGTAGCCAGAGCCACCGCCGGATCATCCGGAGCCGAACTGGCCAACATTGTCAATGAAGGTGCACTTCGGGCCGTACGCATGGGCCGCGACAAAGTCACTACTTCCGATCTGGAGGAAAGCGTGGAAACTGTAATCGCCGGAGCCCAGAAGAAAGGCAAGGTTCTGTCCGAGACAGAGCGCCGGACCGTATCCTACCACGAGATAGGACACGCCATGGTTGCTGCCATGCAGACACACTCAGCTCCTGTTCACAAGATAACCATCGTGCCCCGCACGTCCGGAGCCCTCGGCTATACCATGCAGGTGGACAGCGGAGAGCAAGTGCTCCTGACCCGCGAGGACCTCTTTAACCGCATTGCAACCCTGACCGGAGGCCGCGCCGCCGAAGAGATTTTCTTCGGCCAGATCTCTACCGGCGCATCCAACGACATAGAACAGGCCACACGCCTGGCCCGGGCCATGGTCACCCGCTACGGCATGAGCGACAAGTACGACATGATGGCCCTTGAAACCGTCAGCAACGCCTACCTTGGCGGAGACACCACCCTCGCCTGCTCTGCAGACACAGCCGCCGACATTGACCGCGAAGTACTGGCCCTCATCAGGCAGGCCCATGAGAAAGCCCGCGCCATCATCACCGCCAACCGGACGGCCATGGACGATGCTGCAGCATACCTACTTGAGAAAGAAACCATTACAGGTGACGAATTCATGGCCATACTTGCCAGGCACAGCAAAGACCGGCAGTCATGACAAGTTGCTTCGCAATATACATCGCAGCAACTTGGCCATGCAAATCAAACAAGTTCATTTATATTTGCAATTAATATTAAAAACAGGTTTAAATGAACAAGATTATAGTTTTTTTATTTGTCGCATGCATTATAATATCCTCCTGCCGTGAAAATATAGATAAAAAAGTTGACAAAAAGTCCTGCGCAGAAGCTTTCGCGGAGGCATACGGACTGGTACGGTGGTTCTATCCGGGAGACATGCCGGAGGGCTTCGACTGGAATAAGTTTGCATTGTACGGAATACGCGAGGTTCTGGAATGCGAAAATGAGAAAGAACTGAAAATGACTTTAGACGGACTTTTCGGGCCTGTAGCTCCAGGAGTGGAGTTCTCGGATTCAGATGAGTATGGAAGATGGGAGCTCGTCACACCTGAAGACACTTCAGGAATGTATCAGATAGCCTGGCAGCACTGCGGGGTGGACTTGGGGCCTGAAAGCAACTGGTACGTCAGCAAAAGAACGGGAAGGGCGATGCAGACAGACAATTCCAGCAAGACGGCAGTGGAACTTGCACTGGTTCCCGGACTCCCGTATGACAGGATAAAGGTCTCTGCGGATATCAGGAATCACAATCCAGAGTCGTTGAGAATCTATTTCAAGACTGCTTTCAATACTGGAATGAACTATTATACTTCGGCGTGCAGGGACGGTAAGCCGGAGAATGCTGTCGCGCAGGATTCTGCCTGGCACAGTTGCGTGAGACGGTTCGGGGCGGCTTCCGCAGGTGCCGTAGAAAGTGCGGGCAGCGGTTCAGGTACAGTTGACGCAGGAGGACACATAGTTGTCTTCGTGGACGGTAAAGGCAGTTTTTCCATAAAAAATGTCACTCTGCATCTGCCGGACGGAAATAAGTTTAAATACAGACCTGAGGACCTGAAAGCCTGGAGCAAGTACAACGGCGTCTATGACTATTCTGTTGATGGCGGGACGGTGACTGTCTCTACCAGGGACAGGCTGTTCGAAGACTGTTCCTCGTTCGGGGATATGGCTGTACGTAAGCTGGCGGACGGGCTGTACATACATGTGCCTTTGGCTCTGTATGGCACAGATGACGATACGTTTCCCACGTATGATTCCGCTGCGGCCCGTGAACTGATACGGAAAGCGGAGAGAGCCGGGGAGCTGCACGACGACGTCACGATGTGCGCTGATATTGCGGTGGCGTGGAATGCCATGAAGTATTTCCATCCCTACCTTTCCGACTTGGATCTGGATTGGGATGCTGCCCTTTCCGAGTACATGGGGAAGACGGTGGAGCGGACCGTTTATGATCCAGGGCTGCTGCGCAGGATGCTGGCACTGCTTGATGACGCCCATATCGCCGTGACTTGTCCCTCCGAATTGGCGGATACGGAATATCTTCCGCTGCGGGTCAGGCGTATAGGAGATGAGATAGTCGTTGTTCATTCGGAAGACAATAGGCTTAAGGCAGGAGATGTAATCGTGTCGGTGAACGGCAGACCGGCCATAAGCTCGTGGAGAGAGTGCGAGAATGAGATTTCCGGCAGTCCGCAGTACAAGTCCGTGCGGGCCGAGACTCTGTGGCTGCGTTCATTCGGACATGGAAAAGATGCGTTACTGTCCATCGAGGACGGTAACGGTACGCGTGAGGTGGAAGTGACTTTGATTGACAGAACGGAATTCATAACGGGCGCAGGCAGTGCCCTCTTCGGACGCGAAAGCGGATGGATAAATGACAGCACACTGTATATCAATACTTCCAGATCCGACATGGACCGCATCCGCACTCTTTTACGGGACCGGACTGCCGGGCAGAAGGTGATAGTTGACAACCGCTACGGCAGCCGCACCGTAGCGATGCACCTCCTTGCAGAGCTTATCAGCGGAAATGTACGGCCTCCGAGAGAAGATATCGTGAAGATTCCTCAAGTATATATTCCGGAGACCCCTGTCATTCAGAACGCTGCTGAGAATGTCTCAGTCCCCGTCCCTGACCGGAATCTCATTTTCCTGGCAAATGCATCAAATATCAGTCACTTTGAGGACGCCTACGACTACATGCGCTACATTGGAGCCGGAATTATAATCGGCTCGCCTACAGGTGGATGCACAGGAAGAATCAACACTGTGAGACTGCCGTCCGGAACATTCTTCACTTTTACCGGGACTAAAGTTTTCAGTCATCTCGGCAGGCAGGGTACGTTCTACGCCAAAGGCATAAAGCCCGATGTCCATGTAGAAGAAACCGTAGAGGATATAAGAAACGGAAATGATAAAATTCTAAAACGATCACACTCTTCACACAACCTGAGCGCACGATGATGCGACAGGCATCATTAAAGCATTGACATACAGAATGATACTATAAAAATATCACACTATGGGATAAGAAAGACGACTGTGGTCCGCAAATGTCCTGGGCTTCAGAATGAAGCGAATATTTTCTGAATCTTTCTTTGGCGTACGTCATATTTTTTATAACTTGCCATTAATTATCAGCAAGGTCGGTAGGGTATTTGAGCATGACGTCCTTTGTATCGACAACCTTGAAGTCATGAAGACCACTTACACCAACCGACTGATTTTAGGTTAATTGCAAATAGACAGACAACATGTTCGAGCACGCGACTGTGATGATTCAAGGTATAGCTGCCGGTCTTTTCGGACTGACCGCCGCTCTTTATCTCGGTGTGTTCAAGAAGAACAGACTGAGAGTCATTACGGGTATAATCCTGGCCGTATATGCGGCATATATCATCAAGGACATTATGTATATGCATCCCAACGTTGCTTCTGACAGCTATATCTACAGATTACTGCTTTCAGTGGACAACTGGACCGTTCCCCTCTATGTAATCTATGCCTTCGAGGTCATCACTCCTGGCCGCATGACTGTCCCAAGGCTTCTGTTTATGTTATTGCCTTTTATCGGCATGACCATCCTGTACGCAATATGGCCGTACGAATGGATGATCAGTCTGCAGGCGCTCTTCTCTCTGGTATTCTCCGCGACATGTATGTGCATAGTGCTGAAAATGACCGTGCAGTACAGACGCAGACTTCTGGACAACTGTTCCAGTCTCACCCACATGGATATACGCTGGATGTGGGTGAGCATAGCATTGTTTCTGCCGAATCTGGTGTTGTGGACATTCCTGTCGGTCAGGCTGGACTATGTTCTGGATGCCGTTTATTACATCACCCTTTCTGTAAGCTGGGGGATAGTCGCTTACAAAACTTATTACTTCGTGCCTCAGACAGGACAGGACCTATGGGCAGACCAGGTGCCGTCCACGGCTGAACTGTCGTCCACAGTTGTCTCATATAACTTCGCCAGGAGATTGAGCGAACTGGCATCGAACGGCTATTTTATCCGCACTCCCCGTCTGACCCTCTCGGAACTGGCGACAGAACTTGGCACCAACAGAACCACCCTGTCAAATTACCTCAACCAGGAGGTCGGCACTACATTCTACGACTACATCAACTCGCAACGGATATCCGAGGCGGAGAGACTTCTCTCCAGTTCTTCCGGACACTGGTCGGTCGAGCAACTGGCCGAGATGTCCGGATTCAACTCGATCTCCACTTTCCGCCGCGCTTTTTCCAAGAAACACGGGATGTCTCCGCAGCAGTACCGCGAGAGGGTGCTCAGAGAGCGGTGATGTACGCATTGACGCATATTTTACGTATTGGCATTTCTTTGTTTTCCGGGTATTTAACCATTGAACCGCGATATTGTCAGGATGGAACATCTGTCCTTTTCCTACCTGCTATATTTGTGGATATATAACCTAATACCCTACAAATATGGCTCAGAAACAAGACGGGAAAAAGAAAAAAGCTCCCAAGAACAGGAAGAAAGCGATGCGCGAAGGCTATCTGTCGTTCGACATCGTGGAAGTAAAACAGCTGTCGGAAAGCGACAGTCCCAATGCCGAGGCTTACGGCTATCTCTATCAGGCAGTGACCACCCAGGCAGGTACGGACAAAGGCATAGACGATGTCTATCCCGAGACCGCTCTGGAGACAGAACAGATGCGTGCTCTGGTCGACAAGGCGAGGAAAGCGCGGGTGGACATGAGCGACCAGTATCTCAAGATATGTCTGGATGAACTGGACGAGATTCTGGACTGGTCCTCCACAAGGCACTGGAACTTCCAGTGGCAGGTGATACTCGGTGTGATACTTACGGTGGCCTTCCTATCCTGGAGAGTGGACCAGAAGCAGGAAAGCGTGGAGAACAGGCAGGAGAATGTCGCAGCTGTGGAGGGCTGGGAGGAAACAGATACTGTTCTCAACTGGGATACTACTCCCGAAGATCTCTACAGTCCGGCCGGTTTTGTCAAATATGCTAATCTGAGTGCTAAAAATTATAAGCTGTTGTCTCTTTATGAGCAGAAGTCCTCTTATGCCAGTGCGATGGAGGCTGCTGACGAATATGCCGCCAAGGCCGATACCGCCCAGTCGAGGGATGTCAGGAAAAGCTTAGAGGAGCGGCGTGACGAGTCCCTTGCCCATGCAAAGGAGTGCAGGAAAGAGTTCGACAGGATCAATAAGATGGATTTCAAGGATATAAAGAAGATGGCGCTGGATGAGTATGGTTCGTGGGTCAAGAGCGCCAAGGCCGAGAAACGGGCGGTCAGGGCCTGGAACATATTCTTCATCATCCTGATACCTGTCTATATCTTCGCCGAGCGTCCGTACGGCTACACCATGACCCGAACCAGGGCTGAATCCAGCACTCTGAGGGGCATCAGCAAGTTTACATACGCGATGTCGGCAATGATGATGGGCAGTGCCGCCTCGATAGGATGGATCCGGACTGTGACAAAGTACAGCGACGGGCGTACCGAGAGTTCATACGATGCCGGCACCAATGCTCCGGTAATGATCATGAAGGCCGGGCTGTATATCGCTGCGTTCGCTTTAATCTGCGTGGTATCCTGCATACTGATGCTCTATATGACCATTCAGGGTCTCAGACGCAACTATAACTGGGCACCTCTTATGGCCAAGGCCAAAGTCACGGCATCCTCAGCCGCATCGAAAGTCAAGAAGGATTGATCTCTTTAACGACTATGAAAAACTTTGAAGGGCCGCACCGGACATATGGCGCGGCCTTTTCTATTTGCCGAATACCGTCTTTCAGAAAATTCAAGGGATCTTTCCACC
>OCQE01000219.1_pt1 | contig 9221 bp, 10 predicted proteins | sample 1495831 | NCBI WGS metagenome assembly OCQE01 (sample SAMN01915225, study PRJEB22387) | human gut metagenome | isolation source: stool | host: Homo sapiens | place: USA | reverse complement strand
AAAATATCTTCGTTAATTTTTTGAGGAGCAATATATGAATATATTAAAATTTTTTATAAAAATATATCCTATAAAAATAATATTAAAATTTTTCTATTGTTTATTTGTAGAGTATATACCTAATAATATAATCAATAATATACCTATAGCAAGATTAAGATGGTTGTATTATGTCTTAGTATTAAGGCATAAAATTGATTATAGAGCATATATTTATTTAGGTATATATATATATCCTACATTTAACTCAATGAAAATAGGTAAGTATACTAATATAAATAGAAATTGTATTTTTGATGGAAGAGGAGGATTGTATGTAGGAGATAATGTAAATATTTCAGCAGAAGTCGCTATATATACAGGGGGTCATGAAATGAATTCATCTAATTTTGCATATTATGATAAACCGGTTTATATAGGAGATAGAGTTTGGATTGGCACTAGAGCAATGATAATGCCTGGAGTATCTGTTGGAGAAGGAGCAATGATAATGCCTGGAGCTATTGTAACAAAAGATGTTGCTCCATTTAGTGTAGTAGCAGGAATTCCAGCTAAAAAAATTGGAGAACGTAGTAAAAACTTGACATATGATTTAACATGGAGAAGTATGTTTTTATAAAAGGAGAATAAAATGGAAAAAGTAGTATTTATTATTCCTTATTTTGGTAAGTTTAATAATTATTTTCAATTATTTTTAAACTCTTGTGCTTATAATAAAAAATTCGAATGGTTAATTTTTACGGATGATACTCGAGATTTTAAGTAACCGGCTAATGTAAAAGTTGTATATACTACATTTGATAAATTAAAAAATAGAATACAAGAATTATTTGATTTTCCGATAATATTAAATAATCCATATAAATTATGTGATTTTAGACCAGCCTATGGGATGATTTTTGAAGAATATATAAAAGAATATCAATTTTGGGGTTATTGCGATACGGATGTTATTTGGGGGAATATATCTGATTTTATAAAAGATGAAGATTTAATAAAATACGATAAAATATGCGTTTTTGGACATTGTAGTTTGTATAAGAATAATAAAAAAATAAATAATTTATTTAAAGTGAATTTAAATGGTGAAGAACGTTATAAAATTGTAATGCAAAGAAATCGAACGAACTCTTTTGATGAAGAATTTAATGGTAGTATAAATAATATAATAGAGCAAGAAGGTTTAAAAATACGTTATAGAGAAGATCAGGCTAATATTTATACAAAATCATCTGATTTTAGATTAGTAAATTTAAATAAAGATAAAAAAACATATACAACAGAAAAATTAAAAAAAGCTTTTTTTGTTTGGGATAATGGTAATTTATTAAGATATATATTAAAGAATGATGAAGTTTATATAAAAAAATATATGTATATACATTTACAATCTCGTAAAATGAAGGTTAATTTAACTGATTTATATAGGAATAAATATAAAATTATACCAAATGCCTTTGATGAATTGGAATTTAGTGATATTGATAAAAATACATTTAAAAAAATTAAAATAAAACATTTTAATTTGCATTATTTTAAATTACGTAGCAAAAATTTGCGTAAAAAAATAAAACGTAGATTAACAGGTTACTATAATAGTTAATAAATAGGAGGAAATAATGAATTTAGCAATTGTAACATCAATAGCTCCTAATAAAAAAAATACAGGAGGACCATCGGGTCTTATATGGGAAATACAAGAGTTATTAAAACAAAAAAGTGATATAAACGTAGACACATTTATAATTAATTCTTCTAAAAATAAATATATAGCACAATTAAATACATGGGGATTTTATAGGGAAAAATATAAAAATTCATTAGAAAAATATGATAAAATTTTATTATATCCAGATTTTTTATTAGGATATATGCCATCTAAAATATTAGATAAAATAATAGTATTAGCGCCAGATGCTAGTAGTATGGTTGGAAAAAGAAAATATGATGTATATATGAAAGACAAATCTATAAGTATAATAAAAAAATTATATCAATATCTTTATTACAGAAGATTTGTTTATTTTGAAAAGAAATATATTCCTAAAGTTAATAAATATATAGTTGTTGGTGAAAATGATCGTGATTGGCTACGAAGTTATTTAAGGATAAAATCAGATAAAGAAAAAGTAGTTTTTTTAAGACATCCACTATTATCATATTCAATGGTAGATTTAGAGCAAGTAAAGTTTTCTGATAGTAAGGATAAACGTTTTATTTTTGCAGGGGATATGAGATATTCTTATGTTGGACTTAATATAAAAGAAATAGCGGATAAAGTAAGTGACAAATTAAATAGAATTAATAAAAAGATAAATATAATAGTTGTTGGCAAAAATAATAAATGGATTGCAGATATATTTTGTAAGAAAAAAGAATTAAATGTAGAATATTATACATGGATTGAAAATTATCAAGATATTTGTAACATAAATACAGATATACATTGTGTCCCGCTTATTACAGGGGGTGGAACAAAAAATAGAGTGTTGACTGCTTTGGCAAATGGACTAAACATAATTTCGACAAATATAGGAATAGAAAATATTCCAATAGAAGGATTAAATAATGTTAAAGTTGCTAATAATATGAACACTTTTACAGATGAAATGATATATTTTAATCAATTAAAATATAGTAAAATAGATTTAATAAAAATAAAAAAATTTAGAAAGTTGATAATGGATGAGTTTTATGAGATTATGAATTGTATAATATATAAAAAATAAGAGGTAATTTTATGGATTTAGGAACAACTCTATTGATGTTGATTACAATAATATTGATTTTAGTGGGATTTATAAATAAAAATTCATTATTTATATTTATAATACAAATTTTTTGGATGTATGTATTAACTGCAGGAAATTTAATGTCAATAGATATGGGAGTACATCAAAGAATTTTTATTGCAAATCAAAGTAATGGAAATCTAGATATTTATGGAACCCTTTGTTATTTGTTTGGACATGAAGGTTTTGATTTTATAGAAATGAATGCTGTATTATGTATATTTGCATTTATTTCGCTATATTGTTTTATAAAGAAATATACATTAAATTATTGTTTTGTAATGAGTTTATATTTTTTATATCCATTTATTGAGAATGTAATTCAAAAAAGGTTTTTTATAGCATCTATAGTAGCTATATATGCGATCATTTTTATAATGAAAAATGGCAGAATTCCAAAAGTGGTAGCAATATTTTTGATCGTTATAGCAGGTTTAATACATCAAGCAGCTTTTGGTTTTCTTATATTTTTATTATTACCATTATTAAAAAATGTAAAGAATCCTAAAACTATACTTATATTTTTTTTAATAGTAATTTCTGGTCTAATGCCTATAATACCTGATATATTAAAAGTTTTTTTGGGAGAAGTAAAGGTAGATCTTTATTTTGTTGTTTTGCATGAAAAAATAAAATATCCTATACTTAATTTTATTTTATGGGGAGGATTTCATTTAGGATTTGTTTATTTATATTATAACTTTTATAAAATTTGTAATAAATATGTTAAGAAAATGGATTTTGAGAAGAATATATTATATATGAATATTGTATCTATATTATTAATACCTTTATATTATTGGGAACCAACTTTTATAAGGATATATAGAACATTAATAATATTTAATTATATAGCTGTAGCTAATATTTTACCAATAGGTCAGATATATTATAAACCCATATTTTATGTTAGCTTAAAATATATAGTTTATAGTATTATAGCATTTATATGTATATATTTTTTTGCGGGACAGGGATATACGGCTATTATTGAGCCGATATTCTTAGAAAATATTTTATTAAATTAATATAGGAGTTAATATGAAAATTGGAATATTTACAATAATAGGACGTGGTCCTGGAGCAAGATTACAAAATTATGCATTACAAGAGTTTTTGAAAAAAACTTTTAATGCAGATGTTAAAACTATAAAAAGAATAAATTATTTCTATGAAAAGATAAATATAAAATCGTTATTTAAATATCGACCTTTTGAAGATATAATAAAATATATTATTAATTATAAAGATTATAGAAATTGGTTGAAAAAAGAAAAAGAAGTACAGACAAATTGGTTGGAATTTGATAAAAATGTTAGTTTTACAAAAAATATAATGAGAGAAGAATATGGTCCGATAAATAAATCTTTTAATGATGAATTTGATTATATTGTAGTAGGTAGCGATCAAGTATGGAATCCACATTGGTTTCCTAATATAGATTTTCTAAAATATATAGATAAAAAGAAAAGAATATCATATGCAGCTAGTTTTGGCGTTAAGGAAATACCTTTAAATTTACAAGATTCATTTAGAGATGTTTTAAATGGTATGGAGTATATATCAGTTAGAGAAGAAGCTGGTGCTAAGATTGTAAAAGATTTAACAGAAAAAGATGTACCAGTAGTAGTAGATCCTACATTACTATTGACAAAAGAAGAATGGCTAAATGTAGCTAAATGTCCTGAGTGGTATAAAAAAGAAGATTATATTATAGCATTTTTTTTAGGTGATATAAATCAAAAAAGACAAGAACAAATTGACAAACTTAGTGAAGATTTAGGTGCAAAAGTAATTTATCCACTTAGAGATATAAATTCAGATTGGGAAAAAATTGGACCATCTGAGTTTATTTATTTGATAGCTAATAGTAAAGCTGTATTGACAGATTCTTTTCATGGGACAGTATTTTCTATAATTATGAATAAGCCTTTTTTAGTTTTTGATAGAGAACAAAATGGATTAGAAAGTATGAATTCTCGTATAGACACATTGCTTAGATTATTTAATATGAAGGATAGGTATATAAAGGATAATAATATAATTAACATTGATAACATAGATTTTTCAAATGTAAAAAAAATACAATATGATGAAAAAAAACGATCAATTAATTATTTAAAAAAAGCATTAAATATAGAGTGAAAGAGGAAGCGAAGATGACACCATTAGTTTCTATAATAACACCTTGTTATAATGGAGAAAAAAAAGCAATAAAATTTTTAAATTCAGTATTAGAACAGACATATAAAAATATTGAATTTATTATAGTAAATGATGGTTCTACAGATAAAACAGAAGAGATTATATTATCATATAGGGATAAATTTATAAGTAAAGGATATAAATTTATTTATTTAAAACAGAAAAATTCAGGCCAAGATGTAGCATTGAATAATGGGTTAAAATATTTTTCAGGTGATTATTTAATGTGGCCAGATTCAGATGATATTTTGTTACCAACAAATATAGAAGAAAAAGTCAAATATTTAGAACAAAATAAATCTATAGGATTAGTTTATTGTAATACTAATTTAGTAAGGGAAGACAATTTAGATAAGGTAGTAAAAAAATGGGATAAAGTTTTATATAAAGATAGATTAGAAAATATTAATGATATATTATTAAATAAAGTTGTGCTGGCTGGAGGAGCTTGGATGATGAGGAGTTCCTTTTTTTTAAAATTGAATCCAAGTAGGCAAATAGTTATAATTGGGCAAGGTCAGAATTTACAAATGTTATTACCTATAGCATTTAATTATGATATAGGTAAGATTGATAAATATTTGTTCACATATGTTATATATAAAGATAGTCATTCGAATAAAAAAAGATCATATGAAGAAATGATGAAAAGAATAGATGAGAGTATAAAAGGAATTGATAATATTTTAAAGACTATAAACTTAGAAAAACCATTATACGATAAATATCTTCAAATAGTAAAGAATGAATGGGAAATAATAAGATTAAATAGATCTATTGAGTATTTTAAAAGAAATGATAGTGAATTTATATATAAAACTTTAAAAATAAATAATGTAAAGTTAGATTTTAAAACTAAGCTAAAATATTATTTTAATAAATATGGAATATATAAATATATTAAAGCGTTAAGAAATAAGTAGGTATTTTTATGAATCAAAGAAGTATAGGTATTGGATTATCATATATTAATATGATAATCCAAACAATAGTAAATTTTGTATATGTGCCTATATTATTATATTATATGGGGCAATCAGAATATGGATTATATCAGCTTATGGGATCAATTATAGCTTATTTTAGTGTAATGGACTTTGGATTAACAGCATCTACTATAAGACTATATATAAAATATAAAACAGAAAATAATTTTAAACTATTAGAAAACTTTTTAGCAATGACTCAAAGAATATATTTTATTATTTGTTTAATGACATTGATAATAGGTTTTTGTGTATATACTTTTTTAGATGAAATATTTAAAACGGGTTTAACTAATCAAGAGCTGATAAGTGCTAAATATATTTTTATATTATTGATTTTTAATATGATAATTACTTTTTGGGGAATGATATATCGTTCAGTAATAACTGCAAATGAAAAATTTTTATTTATGAAGGGTATTGAAACTATACAGTTGATATTGCAACCATTTGCAGTGATAGCAATGATGCAAATTCAGCCAACTGCATTAGCAATGGTATTTGTAATGACTGTAATAAATCTTATATTAGTATTAATGAGAATGTATTATTGTCATTGTAAATTAAAAATAATAATAAAATATTCATTTTGGGACAAAGATGCTTTTAAAGAAATGAGTAAATTAGCGTTAAGTGTTTTTATAGTAACAATAGTAGATCAAATATTTTGGAAAACAAATCAGGTTATTTTAGGTATAATAAGTGGTACAGCAATAGTAGCAGTATATTCTATATCTTCATTGATTTATATGAATTATATGGCATTATCTACAACAATAAGTGGTATATATTTACCTAAAATAACGAAAATGGTAGCAAGTAGAGTATCAGATAAAATATTGTCAAATGAATTTCTTAGAATAGGGCGGTTACAATATTATTTATTAGGATTAGTATTAAGTGGTTTTTTTGTGTTTGGAAAAGAATTTATTGTTATATGGACTAATGAAGATTTTATAGATGCTTATTATATAACATTGATAATTATTACACCATTTACAATAAATTTAATTCAAAATATAGGAAATTGCATTATGCAAGCTAAAAATGTTTATAATTTTAGAGCATATGTTTATTTAGGAACAGGTATATTTAATATTGCTATAGCTATACCATTAGCTGTATATTATGGAGCTATAGGATGTGCTTTTGCCTCTGGATTATCATTATTCATTTCTAATGGTTTAATAATGAATTGGTTTTTTGAAAAATATTTAAAAATAGATATTAAATTATTTTGGAAACAAATAGGTAGTATTACAATTAAAATATTATTATGTAGTTTTATTGGAATAATATTAAATTATTTATTTGGAGTTGGTAGTTTAATTTTTTTAGTAGCAAAGATATTGATATTTATTATTAGTTATTTAATTATTATGTGGTTATTATCTTTTAATAAAGAAGAGAAAGAACTATTCATAAAATTTAGAGCAAAATTAAAAAATATAGAATAAGTGTAGGTTTTTTATATGATTGAAATAAAAATAAAAAAAGATTGTTGTGGTTGTTATGCTTGTTATAATATTTGTCCAAAACAATGTATAACGATGAAAATGGATAATGAAGGATTTATGTATCCTAATATAGACAAAAATAAATGTATTAATTGTAATTTATGTGAAAAAGTATGCCCAATTATAAATCCATCTAAAAGAGTTGATTCAAAAAAAATATCATATGCTGGTATGAATAAAGATGATCAAGTAAGAAAAAAGAGTTCTTCTGGAGGAATATTTTCTATATTAGCAGAATATATAATAAAGAATAATGGTATTGTATATGGTGCTAGCTTTGATGAAAAATTTAATGTAAAACATAAACGAATTTTATATAGTAAAGATTTAGATTTATTACGTGGTAGTAAATATGTGCAAAGTTCTATTGGTAATGTTTATCAACAAGTTAAAAATGATTTAGAGAGCGAGAAACAGGTTTTATTTACAGGAACACCTTGTCAGGTTGAAGGACTAAAAAGTTATTTAGGAAAAGAATATATTAATTTGATAACAATGGATTTTATATGTCATGGAGTACCTTCACCATTAGTTTGGAAAAAATATCTTGAAAAAATGAAAAATCTTATGCAAGAAAATATAAAAAATATATATTTTAGAAGTAAAGATATTGGATGGTATCTTTTTTCATTAAAAATTATTTTTGATAAAAAAAGATATATTAATACTGTAAATGATGATTTGTTTATGAGAGGATTTCTCCAAGATGTGTATTTAAGACCTTCTTGTTATAGTTGCAAATTTAAAAAAATAAATCGTATTAGCGATATTACTGTAGCAGATTTTTGGGGAATAGAAAATATTCTACCTAAGATGGCTGATGATAAGGGTACATCATTAATTGTAATTCATAGTGAAAAGGGTAAACTATTATTTGATAAGCTTAATGAAAATATGATATTGAATGAAGTTAATTTAAATGAAGCTATAAAATTTAATACATCAATGGTAGCTTCTGTAAAATATAATGAGAAAAGAAAAGATTTTTTTGTTGAATTGAATTCTGGAGAAGATTTAATAAATTTAATAAAAAAATATACTAAAGTGACTTTAAAAAGAAGAATAAAAAATAAATTAAAATTGATAATAAAAAAATATGGTATAAGAAATGTTATTTTAAAAATTAAAAAATAATATATATAAATAAGGCAGTAATATCTGTTGCTGCTTTTGGTACTCGTTTTTCACCTGCAATAAAAGCAATACCTAAAGAGATGTTACCGAGTAGAAGCGGAGTGTTGAAGATATTTTGATAGTACATCTACTCTAAAAGCTGAATTAAAAGATAAAGGTAAGACTGAATTATTAAAATTAGTACAAGAAACACCAGAAATCAATGTACATAATATCCGTTAAAAACATATGCGTGGTTTAGGTGATGCCATTTTATGTGCCAGAGCATTCATTGATAATGAATCATTTGCTGTAGGTGATGATATAGTTTATAATTCCAAAATGCTGGCTTTGAAATAATTGATGGATATGTATAAACAAATAGGTGCTATTATTTTAGGTTGTCAGCAAGTGCCCAAAAAAGTTTCTATTGATGCTTATAATTTTACAGGTAAACGCTATGATGTAGGCGATAAATTAGGATTTTTGAAAATTACTGTAGAATTTGCTGATTATATAAAAGATATAGCAAAGGGACTTAAATAAAAGAGAATCTTAATATTGGACATATTAATTAAGCTACTAATTGAGACTTAGTTCTGTATTCT
>OCQE01000215.1_pt1 | contig 9298 bp, 10 predicted proteins | sample 1495831 | NCBI WGS metagenome assembly OCQE01 (sample SAMN01915225, study PRJEB22387) | human gut metagenome | isolation source: stool | host: Homo sapiens | place: USA | reverse complement strand
AATTATTATTTATAATTAATCCCTAATGATTTAGTATGGATTTTATGATATACTAAAATAAGATTTGAATTAAAATTGAGCAAAAAGATTTTTCATTTAGGAGGATTATAATGGCAAAGTCTATTACTGAAGTTTTAGGTATAAAATATCCAATTATTCAAGGCGGTATGGCTTGGATTTCTGATGCAAAACTTGCAGCAGCTGTTTCTAATGCTGGTGGTGCAGGTATTATTTCTTGTGGTGGTAGAACTACAGAATATGTTCGCGAAGAAATCCGCAAAGCAAAACAATTAACAGATAAACCATTTGGTGTAAATGTAATGCTCATGGCACCAAATAAAGATGAAATCGTAGATGTTATCTGCGAAGAAAAACCTGCTTTTGTTACTTTAGGTGCAGGAAATCCAGTTCCATATTTTGCAAAATTAAAAGAAGCAGGCATAAAAGTAATTCCTGTAATTCCAAATGTAAAACTTGCAAAACGTGTAGCAGCTGCTGGTGCTGATGCTATGGTAGCAGAAGGTATGGAAGCTGGCGGTCATATTGGCGTATTGACTACAATGGCTCTTATGACACAAGTAATTCCAGAGATAAAAGATATTCCAGTTGTTATGGCTGGTGGCTTCGGCGATGGTCGTGGTTTAGCAGCAGCTATGCTCATGGGTGCTGGCGGTGTACAGATGGGTACTCGTTTCTTAGTAGCAGAAGAATGTTCTGTTCATGAAAATATGAAACAAAAATTAATTGAAGCTGTAGATACAGATACTATTGTTACAGGTCTTACTCTTGGTGGTGCTGTACGTGGTATTAAAAATAAATTCTCTACAGAATTTGTACAAAAAGAAAATGAAGGTAAAACTTCTAAAGAAGAACTTATTCGCATGGCAACAGGTACAAATAAATTAGCAGCTGTTGAAGGTGATGTAGTAAATGGTATGATGCAGGCTGGTCAATCTTTGACTGTTTTACAAAAAGTAGAACCTGTAGCTACAATCATTGAAGATATCATGAAACAAGCTCGCGAAACATTATCTGCTGCAGCAACTATTAAACTTTGATATAAATTAATTTAGTGGCGAGTATATCGAGGATTTTATCCTTGGTAGTATCGCCACATTTTATATAATTTTGTATATATATTGGTGATGATTGAGGAAAAATAAAATCTTAAAGGAGTTTTTATTTTGAAAAAATTATTATTAGTGGTTTTGAGTTTGATGACAATGATGGTGTTTACAGCTTGTGGTAGTGAAAAGACAAGTACAAGTCAAGAGGATAAAGCAAATTCAGAGGATAAAATAAAAATTGTTACATCTTTTTATCCAATTTATATAGAAACTTTGAATGTTACAAAAGGAATTGATGGGGTAGTTGTAGAAAATATGACTAAACCACAAACAGGTTGTTTACATGATTATCAAATGACACCAGCTGATATGAAAAAGTTAGAAAATGCAGATGTTTTCATAGCTAATGGAGCTGGTATGGAATCTTTTTTACAAGATGTAATTGATAATCAGAAGAATTTAAAAGTTGTTGAAGCTGCTAAAGGCATTGAATTATTAGCAGATGAACATGGAGAAAATCCACATGTGTGGGTTAGTGTATCTAATTGTATGACACAAGTACAGACAATTGCTGATGAATTGAGTAAATTGGATCCTGAACATGCAGATGCTTATCAAAAAAATGCCAAAGAATATATTGCTAAATTGGAAGATTTAAAGCAAGATATGCATAATCATATTGATAATTTACCACATAAAGATATTGTTACATTCCATGAAGCATTTCCTTATTTTGCTAAAGAATTTAATTTAAATATTGTTGGTGTAATTGAACGTGAACCAGGAACAGCGCCAACACCTAGTGAATTAGATGAAATTATTGCACAAGTAAATGATTTACAGGCAAAGGCTTTATTTGCAGAACCACAATATTCATCAACAGCAGCCAAAACGATTGCCAATGAAACAGGAGCTAAAGTTTATACCTTAGATCCTGTAGTAACAGGAGAAAATGATCTTGATGCTTATATCAAGGCTATGAAACAAAATGCACTTACATTACAAGAGGCATTAAAATAAAATAAAGGGTGAAGTATGAATGATAAAGGGTACAGGTGTTGATATCATAGAAATATCAAGAATAGAAAAATCCTTAACCAATGAAAAATTTATCGAGCGCATTTTTACAAAAAAAGAACAGGAATATTGTAATTCTAGAAAACAAATGGCAGTTTCTTCTTATGCAGCTAGATTTGCAGCTAAAGAAGCTGTAGTAAAAGCGTTGGGTACAGGTATATCTGGTGGAGGATTGTGGACTGATATTGAGATATTACCAGATGATGATGGAGCACCACATGTAAAACTTTATGGATATTTTGCATATATAGCTACAAAAAGAAAGATATATAATATTTTTATCTCCTTGAGTCATTGCAAAGAATATGCAGTAGCTCAAGCTATCTTGGAGGGATAATGATAATATGAAAATTGCATCTGCTGAACAAATGAGACAAATTGATAATGAAGCGATTAATCATTTTGGTATACCAGAAATAGCTTTAATGGAAAATGCAGGGCATGAAATAGCAAAAGAAGCTATGAATTTATGCAAAGATATAGCTGTAGCTAGACAGAGCTATTGCATTTTAGCTGGTTGTGGTAATAATGGCGGAGATGGCTTTGTAGCAGCTAGACATTTAATGAATAATGGTGCAAAAGTTAAGATTTTTATTTTAGGAAATACAGAACATTTTACACCATCTGCTAAAATTAATTACAATGTTTTAGTGAATATGAAAGCTGAAATATACCATATTGTTTCTGAACGTGATTGGAATCGTTTGCAAATATCAATAACTTTTTCTGATTGTATTATTGATGCTTTGCTAGGTACAGGTATTCATGGACAATTACGAGAAAACATTAAAAAATGTATCCAAATAGTAAATACTTCGAATAGACCTGTTTTATCAGTAGATATGCCAAGTGGTGTTAATGCTAATACAGGAGTAGTGGAAAGTGATGCTATTTTTGCCACTACTACAATTACTTTTGGTTTACCAAAAATTGGTTTGATTATGTATCCTGGTTGCAAACATACAGGTAATATAATCGTAAAAACTATTGGCATACCAAATGATTTATTGACTAAAGAAGATATAAAACAAGAAGCTATAGATGAAGCTTTTGTAAAAGCACATTTAGCTTCAAGAGCAGATGATGTATATAAAGGTTCTTGTGGAAAAGTTTTAACTTTAGCAGGTTCAACAGGTTATACAGGCGCTGCTTGTTTATCTAGCCAAGCTGTATTAAAAATAGGTGCTGGCGTATCTACACTTATTTCTGCTGAAAGTTTATATGATATTTTATCCATGAAAAATACAGAAGTCATGGTAAAACCATTGCCAGAAATATTGCCTGGCGTATTAGGCGATAGTGCTATGGAAAATATAAAAGATATAGCTAAAGATTTTGATGTAGTTTTAATGGGACCTGGACTTGGTAGAAATGATGAAACATGTCAAATGGTAAGAAAATTAGCTATTGATTTAGATAAACCTTTAGTATTAGATGCTGATGCTATTTTTGCTTTTAGCCAAGCACCTGATGAATTAAAGAAAATAAAACAAATGCCAATACTCACACCTCATTTGGGAGAAATGGCAAACCTATTGCATATCACTATTTCAGATTTAAAAGATAATCTTTGGGAAATAGCTAGAAAAGCAGCAGAATATTTTAATGCAATATTTGTGTTGAAAAGTGAAAAAACACTTGTTGTTTATCCAGATGGAAATATATTTGTAACTACAGTTGGCAATGCAGGTATGGCAACAGCCGGTAGTGGTGATGTTTTAGCTGGTACAATAGCAGGTATTGTAGCTGAAAAATTAGCTGGAAAAATGTCAGCTCCAGTGGGCGTTTATTTACATGGACTTGCTGGTGATTTAGCTGGAGAAAATGGACAGGCTGGTTTAATAGCAGGAGATATTTTATTAAATCTGTCTAAAGCTCGTAAACAAATAGACAATAAATAAGGTACTAATTGAGATAATATTTGTAATAAAGGGCAATAGTTCACTATTTTGGACATATAGTAAATTTTATTGCCCTAATAACAAAAATTTAGCTTAATTTTGTAAAACTATTTTGCAAACAAATAGTAAAAAAGATGTATGCTTATTAAAAATATGTTATAATGAGCTTAGTTGATAGGAAAATATAGGATTTTTAAATAAGCAAGAAGCTTAAGTCAAGACAGTTTGTTATACTAGAAGTAATTTTTATAAAAATCAATGATATTAGCAATTTCTTAATATGTTGGAGGAAACATATTAAATATAAATGGCTACAAAGTCGCGTTAGTCATATTTTATTTAGAAAAGGAGTTGAAAGCCTGAGGCAAGAGCGCAATTTATTATTTAATAAATTTCTTGTAATGGTGTATCCGCTGAGAAGAAATGAGATTGTAAAGCGTGGCGATATATATTATGCTAATTTAAGCCCAGTAATTGGCTCAGAGCAAGGTGGACTACGACCAGTACTCATTGTACAAAATGATATTGGTAATAAATATAGTCCAACTATTATAGTAGCTGCAATTACTGCCAAATTAGGTAAGACACATATGCCTACACATGTTGATTTGCCTGCAAAATACTGCAATTTAGAACGAGATTCTATGGTATTGTTAGAACAATTACGTACTATTGATAAATCTCGATTGAGTAAGAAAGTTACCACGCTGGATAAAAATTTTATGCGGGAAGTAAACAAGGCATTGATGATTAGTTTAGGGCTAGTTAAGTTCTAAAATAAATTGATTAAAAAAGTAAAACGAATTGTCTATACATAAAAAATTTTATATAATAGTTGATGTATGCGGAGTGCTCCTGATGATTTTAAGGAGCACTTTTGCTATATAACTTAATATCAAATTAAATTGGTGAAAGGTTGATAGAATGAAAAAGATTGTTGCCTTATTGATGATTTTGTGCAGTTTATTTTTATGGGGTTGTGGAAAAGATAATGCTACACAGTCAGCAAATAAAGACGAAGCTTTAAAAATAGAGATGTTAGATATTGGTCAAGGTGATGCAACGCTTATACAAACAAAAGAACAAACTATCATGATTGATACAGGTGATATTGATGAGCGTGATAATTTAGTTAAATTATTGAAGGAAAGAAATATTACAACTATTGATAAATTAATCATAACTCACCCGCATGCAGACCATTTGGGTGGAGCTTATGCAGTATTTAAGAATTTTGAAGTCAAAGAAGTTTATGATAATGGAGACCCTACAACAACACAAACTTATAAGACTTATTTAAAAAATATAAAAGAGAAAAAAATAAAATATCAACAATTATCAGCAAATGATGAATTGGATTTTGGCAGTGGTGTAAAATTCAAAGTTTTTAGCCCTACAAAACAGATGTTAAAATCTGGAGATGATTTAAATAATAATTCTTTAGTTGGTCAATTAAAATACAATGATTTTACAATGATGTTCACAGGAGATGCTGAAAAAGAAGCTGAAGAAAATATGGTGAAAACATATGGTAGTGAGCTCGCTTCATTAGTATTAAAATCTCCTCATCATGGCAGTAGAACATCTTCAAGTGAAGCTTTTCTAAAACAAGTAGATGCTAAAACGGTATTGATTTCTTTAGGTGCTGGTAATGAATATGGACATCCGCATAAACAAACTATGGAACGTTATAAAAAATTGGGTATGAAAGTATATGAAACAGATAAAAATGGTTCTATTACTATAACAAGTGATGGTAGTAAAGATTATAAAATTACTACAGAAAAATAAAATATAAATAAAATTGAGGCAAAGATATGATAAGTGCTGTTATTGATAGATTTGAAGAAGATAAAGTTGTATTATTAGTAGGGGAAGATGAACAAAAAGTTGTTTTCCCTAAGAATTTATTAGATGAGAATTTAAAGGAGGGAGATTATTTATCTATAGATATTAAATATGATGAAGTAGCTACAAAAAAAGCTGTAGTAGAAATAGACGATTTATTAAAGTCCTTAAAAAATGATAATAAATAAATTAAAGAGGTAGTAAGAGTGTATAATTTATTAAAAAAGGTAATTTTATGTTCAGTTGTTTTGTTGCTCATGGTCATACCAAATATTTCTTTAGCTAAAAGTAGTGTAAATGTAGAAAAAATTTCTCATAATCTTATGACTTCAGAGCAAGGAGATACGTATCTTCATATAGAAATAAATACTAATAGAGAAGTAAAAAACTTTTCTATTCAGGAAAATCCTAATAATAAATATCAATTGATTTTTAATATAGAAGATGCTCAAATAAGTAATATATCAAGACAAGAAAAATTAGATGGAAATATCGCTAAAAAAGTATTTTTACAAGAAAAAAAGGATACAGTTCAAGGAAAAATATATTTACAAGAAGAAGTAAATAATAATTACAAAATATATAGTTTAGGTAAAAAAGGTATAGCAATCGATATTTTTAATAGTGTAGTGAATACTCCTGTAGTTAGTGATGTAGCTTTGAGTAATGTAAAAAATAAAATAATCACTATTGACCCAGGTCATGGCGGTTCTGATTCTGGAGCTGTAGGACATAATGGATATACAGAAAAAGAGGGAGCTTTTGCTATATCTCAAAAAGTAGCTTCTATTTTAAATCAATCAGGAGCTAAAGTGGTTATGACTAGAGATAGTGATGTCGATGTTTATGGTCCAAATGCTTCTGCAAGAAATGAATTACAAGCACGTGTTGATGTAGGAAATAATGCAAATTCAGATATATTTGTTAGTATTCATTGCAATGCTTTTGTAAATCCTGCTGCAAATGGCACACAGACATTTTATTATGGTTCTAGCTATCAAGGACAAAGATTAGCACAAAGCATTCAAGAAAAAATGATTGAAGCTAATGGCTTGCGTGATAGAGGCATTTCCACTTGTAATTTTTATGTAGTAAAACATTCTTATATGCCAGCTGTACTCATTGAAACAGCTTTTATTACTAATTATGATGAAGAAGCTTTATTAAGTGATGATGAATGGCAAACAACAATGGCAAAAGCTATAGCAGAAGGTATTAACGAATATTTTAGCAATTAATTAATATAATTTGAGAGGCGAAAAATAATGAGAGTAAAAATAAAATCTATAAAAGGTTTATTAGCAGTTTTATCAATATCTATTTTAACAATTACTTCTGGTTGTACAGAGCAAGGTACGAATTTAGAAAAAAGTTCTTCTAGCTCTGTACAGGAAAATGTAAATAAAGAAGTAAGTTCTTCTAGCACTAGTGCAAGTGATATGGAACAAACAAACGAAAAGAAAGTATCTGGTGTTACAATTTATTTCCCTGATGCTAATGGTGAAAAATTAATTCCAACACAAAGACAGATAAATTTAAATCGTGAAGATAAATACAAAGCTGTTGTACAAGCATTAATAGATGGACCTATTTCTGATAAAGAAGGTATCTATATCATGCCAAAAGATACACAAGTTTTATCAGTTAAAGTAAATAATAATATTGCCACTGTTGATTTTAATAAAGCATTTAAAACAAATTTCACAGGTGGTTCTACTGGGGAATTAATGTTGATTGGCTCTATTGTAAATTCTTTAACAGAATTCAAAGATATAAAAGCAGTTCGCTTTACTGTTGAAGGAAAAGTATTAGAAGCATTAGATAATCATTTAGATTTAACAGTACCTCAAGAACGCATGGGAGATTTGTTATAAAAAATAAAACATAAGAAGGTGTTTTTTTCATGTTAAAAACGTTAGAAAATGATATTTTACGCCTCACTGTAGATACTCATGGTGCTGAAATTCATAGTCTTGTAGCTAAAGATACAGGTATTGAATATATTTGGCAGGCTGACCCTAATTACTGGCAAAGACATGCGCCAATCTTATTTCCTATTGTTGGTAAATTAAAAAATGGTCAATATGAATATGATGGAACTGTTTATCGTATGCCAGGTCATGGTTTTGCTCGTGATAAAGAATTTGAGTTTAGCGGACAAACAGAAAATTCTTTAGAATACACATTGACTTATGATGAAGATATATTGAGAATGTATCCATTTAAGTTTAAATTAACAGTTACCTATACTATTAATTTTGCAGAAATAAAAGTTTCATGGAAAGTAGAAAATCTTGATACAAAAGAAGATATGTATTTTTCCATTGGTGCTCACCCTGCATTTAATTGTCCAATTGGCGTTGAAGGCTCTTTTGATGAACATGAACTCGAGTTTGAACAGACAGAAGCTAATCCATTGACTTCTTATCATGTAAATTCTGCAGGAGTATTTGATGGCGGAGTAGCTCCAGTAAAACTTGTTTATGGTAAAGTATTGCGCTTAAACCATGATTTATTTATTGAAGATGCTCTAGTATTTAAAAAATTATTTTCTGAAGAAGTGAAATTAACTAATACAGCAAACAATCATTTTGTAAAAGTTAATTTCAAAGGTTTTCCATATCTTGGCATTTGGACAAAACCAGTGAAAGCACCATTTTTATGCATTGAACCATGGTATGGTTTAGCTGATAGCACTCAAAAAACAGATTTTTCCAATAAAAAAGGTATATTGCATTTAGCACCAAGTAAGCAATTTGATGCTTCTTATACAATTACTATTGGGTAGTCTATAAATTAAATAAATAAAAAAGGAGCTTGGATAAGAAGATATATGACGCTTTTAGATGAAGTTTTACAGGCAAATCAAGCTTATCTTGAACATACACAAGAAGTGAATACTTGGAGTAAATATCCACAAAAACATCTAGCTATTGTTAGTTGTATGGATACGCGTTTGGTTGAATTATTAGAGCCAGCACTTGGTATTCGTCGCGGTGAAGTCAAAATGATAAAAACGGCAGGCAATACAATAACTAGTAAATTTGATGATGTAATTCGCAGTTTGTTAGTTTGTATTTATCAATTTGATATCAAGGAAATTATGGTTATTGGTCATTATGGTTGTGGTATGGCAACAGCTACTTCAAAAGAATTGATTGATACTATGATAAAACGTGGTATTGATGGAAAAGCTATTGATAAAATAAAAGATGAATTATCCCAATGGATTGATACATTTCACAATCCTAAGGATAATGTGGAAAAAAGCGTAGCAAGTATACATGAAAATCCATTAATTCCTAATGATATCCCCGTACATGGTTTAATCATTAATCCAGATACAGGAAAAGTTGATGTGGTAGTAAATGGTTATTAAGGATAGATAAATAAAACAGAGTATAG
>OCQE01000187.1_pt1 | contig 9845 bp, 9 predicted proteins | sample 1495831 | NCBI WGS metagenome assembly OCQE01 (sample SAMN01915225, study PRJEB22387) | human gut metagenome | isolation source: stool | host: Homo sapiens | place: USA | reverse complement strand
TAGAAAGCTTTTCATCTGCAAGCTGTCTCATGCGCGGTACGAGACCACATGTGGAAACTGTCAGATTGCGCTGGCTGATATTGATACCGTTTTCATCAGTGAGAAGCTCTATAAAGCGCAGCAGATTGTCGTAATTGTCAAGTGGCTCGCCTGTGCCCATGACAACCACATTTGAGATGCGCTCCCCTATGTCCTTGCCTATCTGATAAATCTGGTCAATCATCTCAGACGGCCTAAGCCCCCTGACGAGACCGTCAAGAGTGGATGCACAGAATCTGCACCCCATCCTGCAGCCGACCTGCGAAGATATGCATACAGAGTTTCCATGCTTGTACTTCATAAGTACACTTTCTATAACATTGCCATCGTCGAGTGCAAAGAGATATTTTCTCGTGCCATCGAGCTTTGACACCTGCACCTCCTCTTTTTTTAGCGAGATGAGTATTGCATTGTCCTTTAATGAACTTTTTTGAAATATTGGTCATCTCATCAAAGCTTTCCACATGCTTCACATGAATCCACTCATATATCTGCTTCGCACGGAATTTCTTTTCTCCGAGCGATATGATAAACTCTGTGAGCTCATCCATATTCATTGATTTGATGTCAGTTAGTTGTTCTTTTATCTGTTCCATATTATTTTTATTAAATCTGCATTTAACTATTGTTTATAATTCTACTAATTCGAACCAATTTATATTTATTAATTCATGATTTACTTTAATATCATAATTTGCTTTTTATGAATCTTGCAATAAAGAATCCGTCACTTCCATGCTCACCGGGCAGTATCTGTTTCATTCCGGTGCCTTCCGCAAAGCTCTTATCAAGCTCAAACTCCGGATGCTTTTCAATAAACCACCTCACATTGTCCTCGTTCTCAGCCTCATCTATCGTACATGTACTGTACACGAGCACTCCGTTTGGCTTCACGTATGTATGCACGGTATCAAGTATCTGTCTTTGAAGAGCGGCAAGCTCATCTACAGACTCAGGTGTCATCTTGTAGCGGATGTCCTTCTTTCTTCCGAGCACTCCAAGCCCTGAGCACGGCAGATCACAGATCAGTATATCTGCCTTTCCCGCCGAATCAGCATCAGGCACTGTGGCATCCCACACCTCTGCCGACATATTTTTAAGGCCATGCCTTTCTATATTTTCCTCAATCATACCGACCTTGTTATCGGTCAGGTCACGCGCGAGCACATGGCCGCTTCCCTGCAAAAGCTCAGCTATATGGGTGCTCTTGCCGCCCGGTGCTGCGCATACATCTATCACATAGTCGCCCTTCTTTGGAGCAGCCGTCTGTGCGACAAGCATGGAGCTGATATCCTGCACATAGAAAAGCCCGTCTCTAAAGGTCTGCAAGCCATTCAAATAATCAAATCCAGATATAACAAACGCATAATTAAGTTCATCAACCGCTGTGACCGTCACACCCTCTGCCTCAAGCATTGCGCGAAGCTCATCCGGAGTACACCTGGTCAGGTTTGTCCTGATGCTTATTGTGCTCTTATTGTGAAAAGCCTTGAAAATCTCCTCTGCCTTCTTTTCTCCGTATGCCGCAACAAATCTGTCCACTATCCACTGTGGCATAGAGTATCGGATGCTTAAGGTGTCAAACTGTACTGAATCTATATTTCTTGCAATATTTCTGAGTACACCGTTTACAAAGCCCGAAAGCTGTGCAAACTTATGCCTCTTTGCAAGCTTCACCGCCTCATTGCATACAGCTGAATCCGGCACCGCGTCCATGTACTTTATCTGGTAGACGCTCATGCGAAGAAGGTTTCTGATGAAGGGCTTCATCTTCCTTACCTTTGTCTTTGAGAAAGAGTCTATGATGTAGTCAAGCTGCAGCATATACTCGATAGTGCCGTCAACAAGCCTCGTCATAAAGGCTCTGTCCTGCTTTGACAGATACTGATACTTGTCAAGCACACTGCGAAGCACGATATGTGAAAAGGCACCACGCTCATTAATCTCAATAAGCATCTCAAGGGCAAGCTCACGCGTATCCACAGAGTGCTCATTATGCGCTGCCACGTTTGATTTTGCCGGTCTGCCCGGTATATTATTTTTGTTTATTTGGCTATTTTTATTATTATGATTATTTATATTCTTATTCGATGTCATATAGTTTAACCTACTTGCAGCTAAAACAGTATCAGTCGTCCCGTCTGCGTCCGTTTGTGATAAGTATTATACGAAGGAGCTGTAAAATAGCAGCCGCCGCACTTGCTACATAGGTAAGTGCCGCTGACTTGAGCACCCTTCTTGTGTACTTAAGCTCGTCATCTGCAAGTATGCCCTGTGTACGAAGCATGACAAGCGCACGTCTTGAAGCATCAAACTCTACCGGCAATGTCACGAGCTGGAAAAGCACTGCTGCCAAAAACAACAATATGCTTTTTGCATGCTGTATAGCGTGTCCACACTCATGGGCTGCTACGCCAAGTGCTGCGACCGATGTGGCATTGTACACAGGATCAGATAAATTCACTGTTTTGGTGCGCGGATCATAGTGGTCCGTCAGACTGCCGGACACATGACGCACCTGCACATCATATATGCCTGCCGCCTGAAGCACTCTCTGAGCTACCTGTGCGCCATTCATGCCTGACATGCTTCTTAGCTGCGAGTATTTATTAAATGTACCTTTAACTCTTGCCGATGCAATCATACATATCACTGCACCTATCACAACGAGTATATATGTCGGATCCCAGTAATAATATCCCATGTATCATCTCTCCTTGCTGCTTATTATAATGCGTGTAGTAGTTTGTCAATAGTTACTTATAATGAATAACTATAATGTGAAGAACGAGCCCTCTTCCACATGGCAGCCTCTCAAAAATGAGCCTGTATCCATGCGCTTCTTTCCCTGGAGCTGTACCTCTACTAAAGATAATGCTCCTTTTCCTGTCTGTACATACATATCATTTTTTCCGATATGGTAAATACAGCCCGGCTCATAATCATCGCTGCCGTCAATCACCTTTGCACTCCACACCTTAAATGTCTTACCGTTTAAGTGGGTGTATGCGCTCGGCCATGGATTAAGCCCCCTTATAAGCCTCTCAATCTCAACAGCCGGCTTTGTCCAGTCGATAAAGCCAAGCTCCTTACTGATCATTGATGTATGTGTGGCCTCCTCGCTGTTTTGAGGAGTATACTCTGCAGTGCCATCCTCTATCATCTTCATGGTCTCCACACACAGCTTTGCTCCCTCTGCTGAGAGCTTATCAAACAGGCTGCCGCCGGTCTCATCAGGTGCGAGTCTGACTGTACTCTTTGCGATCATATCGCCGGTATCGACGCCCTCATCCATCCTCATGGTAGTGACACCGGTAAACTCGTCACCGTTAATCACAGCCCACTGGATAGGAGCCGCACCTCTGTACTTTGGCAAAAGTGAAGCATGCACATTGATACAGCCGTATCGAGGCATATCAAGAATACTCTTTGACAGAATCTGTCCAAAAGCAACCACAATTATTATATCTGCATTAAACTTTCTGAGATACTCTATATTAGCAGTCTCTCTTATTTTAACCGGCTGGAATACCTCAATACCGTGCGAAAGCGCACACTCCTTGACCGGTGTATACTGCATTGTCTTGCCGCGGCCCTTTGGCTTGTCGGGCTGTGTGACAACCAGTGCCACCTCGTGCCCTGCCTCTATAATTGCCTCAAGTGTTCCCACCGAAAAGTCCGGTGTTCCCATGAAAATTACTCTCATCTTACTGCCTCCCAGATATTTTCCAAGCTCAGATAACAAATGTCATCCTAATGATTACTCCTGTGTATCCTCATATGTCACATCGTGAAGTGCGCCCTCAACCTTCTCCACATAGAGATGTCCGTCGAGATGGTCAAGCTCGTGGCAGATACATCTGGCCAAAAGCTCTTCTCCCTCTATCTCATACTCATTCATATCCTCGCCCATGAAGCGGGCCTTTACATGATTCGGGCGGGTCACCTGTCCGGCCTTTCCCGGTACTGAAAGACATCCCTCATCGCCGGTCTGCTCCCCGTCAGACTCGATAATCTCAGGATTAATCATCACGATCGGACCCTCGCCCACATCGATAACAACGATCCTCTTTAATATGCCAACCTGTGGTGCGGCAAGTCCTACACCATTGGCCTCATACATAGTCTCAAGCATATCATCAATAAGTGTTACTATCTTTGGAGTCACCTCCGTAACCTCTCTGCAGACCTTGCCAAGTACAGGGTCTCCCTCCACTCTAATAGTTCTAAGTGCCATAATTGCCTCCTTCTATATCTATCAAAATCCACTCATCGGATTGAAATCAAATGAGATATTAGCATTTTTCATTGCCGTATCAGCTTTCACAGCCTGCTCTATGCCATCCTTTATGGAAATGAGCGCCGCATAGTCAGATGTCTTCATGTAAATCACCTTGCGGTATATGTCATTAACCCTGGCGATGGTCGCATCCGCAGGACCGATGAGCTGAATCAGATGCCTATCATCAGGGCTTTGATTTTCATCTGCATGCGATATCATCTGCGACGCTATATCGTACAGTTGCTGTGACATGCTGCCGCACTCACTCTCATCAGGTGATGTGACATGGACTAAAAGCATATTCCATACAGGCGGATAATGCATAAGCCTCCTGTACTCTATCTCCTTATCGTAAAAAGCCTCATAATCCTGCTCTTTGGCAGTCCGGATGGCATAGTGGTCAGGGTCGTAGGTCTGGATAACCACATTGCCGGGCAGCTTTCCTCTGCCGGCGCGCCCTGCCGCCTGTGTCAGCAGAGCAAAGGTGCGCTCCGCCGCATGAAAATCATTCACATGCAGTGACATATCCGCCGCCAGCACACCAACCAGCGTGACATTTGAAAAATCATGCCCCTTTACAATCATCTGCGTACCGATAAGTATATCGGCCTCATGATTGGAAAATGCCTGCAGAATCTTCTCATACGCATCCTTCGCCCTCGTGGTGTCATAATCCATGCGCAGTATACGCGCCTGTGGAAAACGCTTTGCCACTATCGCCTCTATCTTCTGCGTGCCTGCCTTAAAGCCGCTAATGTACTTCGAGCCACAGCTCGGACACACCTTAGGCACCGGCTGTCTGTAGCCGCAGTAGTGACAGACCATCACTCCGCCGCTATGCTCACTGAGTGATACATCGCAATGAGGACATTTTACCACAAAACCGCACGCTCTGCACGACATAAATGCCGATTTGCCCCTTCTATTTAAAAAAAGCATGGTCTGCTGGCCATTTAGAAGCCGCTCCTCCATAAGCTCCTGAAGCCTGGTGGAAAGAATCGAGCGGTTTCCCTCACGAAGCTCCTGCCTCAAATCGACAACCTCACACTTTGGAAGAGGTCTGTCGTCTACACGCTTATCCAGCTCCAAAAGCCTGTAAACGCCTGTCTTTGCCTTGTAAAAGCTATCCACCGAAGGTGTTGCAGAGCCAAGTACCACAATAGCATCGGACATGCGCGCGTACTCTATCGCCACCTCCCTGGCATGATAGCGCGGCACCGACTCGCTCTTGTATGAATTCTCGTGCTCTTCATCTATTATGATAAGTCCTAAATTTGAAAAAGGTGTGAACAGCGCCGACCGCGGGCCAATCATGATGTCAATATCACCATTCTTAGCTCTCTCAAACTGGTCATAACGCTCACCATTTGAAAGTCTTGAATTGATTATCGAAACCCTGTTCCCAAATCTTGCAAAAAAACGCATCACGGTCTGGTAAGTGAGGGCAATCTCGGGAATCAGCACAATCGCCTGACGCCCGGACTGTATACAGTGTGCGATAAGCTCCATGTACACCTCTGTCTTGCCGCTTCCGGTAACACCCTTAATCAGATAAGTATTTCTAAGGCCAGCGGCAATGTCGCCTTCTATCGCATCAACCACACTCTGCTGCGCGGCATTCAGTACCTTATCATAGGTGTCCGCACTCATATGCTCCACAGGATTTCTGTAGCCGCTCTGTGTGATGACCTCGATAAAGCCGCTCTGCTCAAGCGCTCTTATAGTGGCAGCCGACACCGACAGCTTGCCTGTCACAAAGGAATACTCAAGGCGCGCCCCATCATCAGCATCGATCAGCGCACGAAACAGCCTGGCCTTTGCCTTTTGTTTTTTTGCCTCGCAAAGCGCAAGCTGCGCCCTTGCCTTTACCTTGTCTATTTTCAGTGCAATACTGCGGCTCACCTGCTCCTTAGCCTGCTTCTTTACAGGTATAACAGTCTTAAGCGCCTGATTCATGGTAGAGCCGTAATTGCGCCGTATCCATGCCGCAAGTGCGATGAGCTTTGCCTCCACAGCCACAGAGTCTGCCTTTACCCCGATAAGAGGCTTTGTCCTTGCCGGGTCGTACTCAGGCTTATCCGTGACCTCAATCACATAGCCTGTGATAGTGCGGCTGCCAAATGGAATATCCACGCACACACCCGGACGGATGTCGCATAAAATCTCATCCGGGATGCTGTACTGAAATGTCTTATCCAGTTTTTCGTGGGATATATCCACAATCACGTTGGCATACATAACTGATACTATTTAACTCCTTCGTATTTCTCCTCGCAGTACTTGCAGCGGTAGATTTCGTTTTTCTCATCGGAAAGCACGAAAATCTGGTCAAGCTCCTGCTCAATTGAAGTGATGCATCTTGGGTTTTTGCACTTGATGACATTTTTCACCTGATGAGGCAGCTTAAGCTCCATCTTGTCCACAATCTTGTCACCCTTTATCACATTTACAGTGATATTGTGGTCGATAAATCCAAGGATATCAAGGTCTAATGACTCTATCGGACACTCTACCTTGATAATATCCTTCTTGCCCATCTTGCTGCTCTTTGCATTCTTTATGATTGCAACTGTGCAGTCGAGCTTGTCAAGCTTTAAATCCCTGTAAATCTGAAGACTCATACCTGCCTTGATATGATCGAGCACAAAGCCCTCATGTATTCCACTTATATTCAGCATATTATCCTCCTTTAGTCCTCAGCCAGTCCAAGCAATGTCAGAATAAGCGCCATACGCACGTAAACCGCATACTGTGCCTGCCTGAAATAGCATGTTCTCGGGTCATCATCCACATCAACAGAAATCTCATTCACACGTGGGAGCGGATGAAGTACAATCATATCATCCTTTGCAAGCTCCATCTTCTCCTTTGTCAGAATGTAGAAATCCTTCAGACGCACATAGTCCTCCTCATTGAAGAAACGCTCCTTCTGGACACGTGTCATGTAGAGCACATCAAGCTCTCCCATGGCATCCTCGAGCTTTTCTACCTCCTTGAACTCGATATTGTTGGCACGAAGCACATCATCGCGCACATAGTCAGGCACCTTAAGCTCCTCAGGCGAGATAAGCACAATCCTCACATTGTCATATCTGATAAGTGCATTGATCAGTGAATGCACTGTACGTCCAAACTTTAAATCTCCGCAAAAGCCGATTGTGATATTATTCAATCTGCCCTTGATGGAACGGATTGTAAGGAGATCAGCAAGTGTCTGGGTAGGATGCTGATGACCTCCATCGCCTGCATTGATTACAGGGATACGCGATTTCTCTGAAGCCACAAGCGGTGCACCCTCCTTAGGATGACGCATGGCACAGATATCCGCATAGCAGGAAATAACCCTGATAGTATCTGAAACGCTCTCGCCCTTTGACGCAGATGACGAATCAGCACTGTGGAAACCTAACACCGAGCCTCCCAAATTAAGCATGGCAGCCTCAAAGCTAAGCCTGGTTCTCGTGCTTGGCTCATAAAAACAGGTTGCAAGCTTCTTTCCATCGCACTTGTGTGCATATTTCTCTGGATGAGCCTCTATATCATTTGCAAGATCCAGAAGCTTGTCCAACTCTTCTACAGAAAAATCCAACGGACTCATTAAGTGACGCATAATTTGCCTCCATTCTTTTTCGCGTAACAATTTTTTTACATTTTTTCTATCATATAATATCTCAGTGCAATATTCAAGTTGGCTTTTACACTTTTTTGTTGTAGAATATATATCAGAATATAACTGTTCTGAATGCTTAGCAATTGTAGTGAAGTTTTCATACAATTACGACAATTTCGACATCAAAAAGGAGAATAATATGTCTGTAAATGAATCACAAATCAAAAACACCACCACCGGCGCAATCGATGATGACGATGCTGTAATCTTTAAGGAGAGAAAGAGACTGCTGTTTCTCGGTCTGCCGTGGACTTTCACAAAATATACCGTCACACCGTCCTTTATCACTGTAGAGTCCGGACTCTTAAGCACCACAGAGGATGACTGCTACATGTATAAGGTAGCTGATGTAAAGCTCACCACATCACTGATGGAGCGCATTTTTAAGCTCGGCACCATAGTCTGCTACACAGGCGACGTCACAAACCCTGAGCTTAAGCTCGTTCACGTAAAGCACTCACGCGAGATAAAGAGCTATCTGCTCAAGCAGTCTGAAGCCGCAAGACTTAAAAGACGCACCTTAAACACTGTGGATATCGGTGCGCACGGAGCAGACATGGCAGATTTGGACCATGATGGTATTCCGGATTCAATGGAATAAAATTTGCACATTGTACACTATTTAAAGGAAGCAGCTTCCGGTTAATCCGGAAGCTGCTTCTATTTTCATTTCATGCTATCTAATTTAAACAAATATCCTTCGCATATGAATAAGAGATTATTTCTCCCTGCTTAGTAGCAATATAACCTTTTTCTTTATGTGAATAGTTTGATATATCAACTGAACCAAAATCCTTAAATTTCAAATAAATACGTTCAAGCACATTCTTTTCCTCATCGGATAAAACACCCTTTGGCATATCACACTCAGGAATCACCTGATGCTTTTCATATCCATTATCATAAGCCACCTCAATATGAGCCAAATGGTCTGCTGCCATCCTTCCAAAAAGCATATCAAAATTTTCAGGAACCGGGCCATATGGTAAATGCGCATACCTTAAGCCTGATATTGAAATACCATTTTCCTTATAAAAAATCATGTCTGAATAATTTAACAGCTTCATCAGCTTTGTCTTTAACAGCTCTGTGCTTTTATTTGCAAAAAATAAAACCATTGCACACAATTTTTCATAATCAAAACCTTTAAATCCATTTTCCTCACATGGAGTTTCGGAGAAAAATTCATCAAAAAACTTTCTATTTTCTCTGTATTCCAAATTCTGCTCGAGTTTTTCTACAATATCAAGCAAATTTGTCTTCTGCTTTTCATCAATGTCTATCTCATTTTCTGTAAGATATGACCTCATATTCTCAGGATTTTTCAAAAAAATCAAAAGACTATTATGAGCCCGGTCCTGTAAAGAACCATTCTCGTATCTGCAGATAGTCTTATCTCCCCAGTTCAATAATTTTGAAAAGCCTCTCTGGCTTAGTCCATACTGCTGTCTTATTTCTTTAATTTCTTCCGGAAGAAGAAGCTTATGCCTCCTACGATATTCATTGTATGCATTAATAAGAGTAGCATTATCTAATTCCTCAGAAAATAATTCCTCTCCGCACTCAGCACATACAAGCACCTGCGCGTTTACATCTATCATCTCTCCGCATACATTATAAGATTCTTTTTTTGTAACTATTGTAGTCTCAACTTCTTTTTTGCATTCTTCACAATATCTTTTCATTGACTCCACCTCCTATAACCTATGCGAAATCATCCTCATGAAAACCGAGACACTTTAGAATGTCTGTTCCATTTTCCTGCGTGATTTTTAGCTTTATGTAAAACAATCTTCCGGCAATATATTTTTTAAATTCCCATATGTCCCCCGGCTTATCCGGATTAAAGTCCTG
>OCQE01000186.1_pt1 | contig 9849 bp, 7 predicted proteins | sample 1495831 | NCBI WGS metagenome assembly OCQE01 (sample SAMN01915225, study PRJEB22387) | human gut metagenome | isolation source: stool | host: Homo sapiens | place: USA | reverse complement strand
AAAAGGCAGGGGTTCTTTGAGGAATCCCTGCCTTTCTTTGTGCTTGGCCAAACTAAGGTTTGGCCTTTATCTCATAAAAGATGTATTATCCAAACAACTGGATGGTGTATAGGTAGATTACTGCTGCCGGTATCGCCATGAGCGAAGAGTCGAAGCGGTCGAGCATGCCTCCATGTCCTGGCAGGATGTTGCCGCTATCCTTTACTCCGAGGGTACGCTTGAAGAGGCTTTCTACCAGATCGCCCCATGTGCCGAAGAATACCACAACCAGACCTAAACCTTCCCAACCGAGAATGCTGAGACGGTGGGCTTCGCCATCGTTGGCGATATAGCCGATGATACCTGCTGCTATCAGTACGAATATGCCTCCGCCTATGCTGCCTTCCCAACTCTTGGCTGGACTGATGCGAGGAAAGAGCTTATGCTTGCCGAAAAGCGAACCGCTGCAATAGGCACCGGTATCATTGGTCCAGAGGAAAATGAAAATGCTCAAAGGCAACAGCATGTCGTAATGTATCTGGCCATCGAAAGTTGATGTCTCGAAACTCAATACATTGATCATCGAGAAAGGCAAGGCGATGTACAACTGAGAGAGCATAGTGTAAGCCCAATCGTTGATGGCATCCTTGTTGCCTGTATACAGTTCGCTGATGAAGAGATAGAGGATGGTGAGCAGATAAGGTACGAAAACCACAAAATTGCCCACAATGCACATGCGGAAACCAGCCACGGCAAGGAAGAAGTAAACACCCGCCACGGTGCTGATGAAACGGTTTACCGTAACATTCTCCTTCTGGTTTACCAGTCCGCAATACTCCCAGATGCTCAATCCGGTAATGAGGGCGAACAGGATAACCATTGCCCTGGGATTGAGAAAGCAAGATACCATGCACATCACGAAAAATACGCCTGTGATGGATCTTATCACTAGATTCTTCTGTTTGTCAGTCATATCGGTTTGTTTTATTCGTTCTTGTTTTCTTCCGAACCTTCATCCTTCTTGGAAGTCTCATCAGAATCTGCATTCTTCTTCTGGTTCTCTTCATGCTCCTTGATGGCAGCCTGAACTTCAGGAAGTTCCTTTACGGCGTCATCGTCTATCTTAGGCTGTTCGTCTTCCATGATTTCCTGCGAACGGCTCAACCAAGGGCGTTTGCCAAAGATATGTTCTACGTCTTCTGCCATAATCACCTCTTTCTTGATCAGAAGTTCTGCTAAGGCATTGTGGCCTTCCTTGTGCTCCATCAGAATGTTCTTGGCACGAGTATACTGCTCGTTGACAATCTTCAGAACTTCCTGGTCTATCTCGCGGGCTGTAGACTCAGAGTACGGACGCTGGAATGCATATTCGTTCCGGTTGTAAAAGCAGATGTTTGGCAACGTCTTGCTCATACCGAGATAAGCTACCATAGCATAAGCACTCTTTGTGGCGCGCTCCAGGTCGTTCATGGCTCCTGACGAAATATGACCGGTGAAGAGTTCTTCTGCGGCACGTCCACCCATTAATGAACACATCTCGTCGAGCATCTGTTCCTTGGTGGTTATCTGGCGCTCTTCTGGCAGATACCATGCAGCACCGAGAGCCTGACCACGAGGCACGATGGTAACCTTGATGAGAGGGTTGGCATACTGGCAGAACCATGAGATGGTTGCGTGGCCTGCTTCGTGGAGAGCGATGCTACGCTTCTCGTCGGCAGTCATCACCTTAGTCTTCTTCTCCAGACCGCCTACAATACGGTCTACTGCATCGAGGAAATCCTGTTTGCACACAGCCTTCTTGTCGTGGCGTGCAGCAATGAGGGCTGCCTCGTTACAAACGTTGGCAATATCTGCACCCGAGAAACCAGGAGTCTGACGGGCCAGTAGATCAACATCTACTGTTTCGTCTATCTTGATAGGTTTGAGATGAACCAGGAAGATAGCCTTACGTTCGTTCAAACCAGGGAGATCTACGTGAATTTCACGGTCGAAACGTCCGGCACGGAGCAAGGCGCTGTCGAGCATGTCTACACGGTTGGTAGCTGCAAGGATGATGACACCACTGTTGGTACCGAAACCATCCATCTCTGTAAGGAGAGCGTTCAAGGTGTTCTCGCGCTCATCATTACCACCCATGGCTGGGTTCTTGCTGCGGGCACGGCCTACAGCATCAATCTCATCGATAAAGATGATACAAGGTGATTTCTCTTTAGCCTGGCGGAACAGGTCGCGTACACGTGAGGCACCTACACCTACGAACATTTCAACGAAGTCGGAACCGCTCATAGAGAAGAAAGGTACGCCAGCCTCGCCGGCAACAGCCTTAGCCAAGAGGGTCTTACCAGTTCCCGGAGGGCCTACGAGAAGGGCTCCCTTTGGAATCTTACCACCCAAGTCGGTATATTTTTGTGGGTTTTTCAGGAAGTCTACAATTTCCTTCACTTCCTGCTTGGCACCTTCCTGTCCGGCCACATCCTTAAAGGTGATGCCGATGGCATTTCCCTTTTCGTACATCTTAGCTTTGCTTTTGCCCACGCTGAAGATGCCGCCGCCCATACCGCCGCTGCCCATACCGCCGCTGAATCTTCCAGACATCCAAAGGATGAAGAATACGAAGAAGAGCAGAGGTGCCAGATTGAAGAGCGTGCTTAAGAAGTCGTTATCCTTCTGGTTGTCGTAGCTGAAGGAGCGTATCTTCTTTTCCTTCAACATCTGGTTGGCATAGCGTTCCACTTCGTCAACCGAGCCGAACTGTACTTTTACGTATGGGTTAGGACCTACAGACTTTGCCGGCATATTGTATACATCGCGCGTATATTTCGGGTTGATGTATATTTTGAGGGTGCTTTCTGTTTTATTGGCCACAACACTGAGCACATAACCCTTGTCTACATACTGTTTGAACTGGGTGTATGTGGCTTCCTTGGCAGCGCTGCCTCCAATCGCATCGCCTCCTCCTGTAAAGAAGAGGATGATCATGGTGATGAGGCAGATGGTGAAAAGCCAGGTCATATTAAATCGTGGCATCTTTGGTCCGCCATTGCCACGAGGCTTCATATTATTGCTTTGTTCCATTTTATTTTATATGTATAACTTTTAGTCGAAAAACAATGTCTGATTCATCATGTAGGATGGGAGAGACTGACTAGTCTAGATTAGGTATATGGGTAAGCTTTGCATCCTCCCATAAATGTTCGAGGTCGTAATAAGCACGTACTTCCGGAAGGAAGATGTGTACTAATACGTCAACAAAGTCCATTGCCACCCACTGGTCGTTGCCGAGACCAGCTACATTTACAGGTTTTTCTTTCAGGTTCTTGCGCACGATGTCTCCTACAGAACCTGCGATAGCTTCAACCTGAGTAGGGCTTCCTCCCTGGCAGATGATGAAGTACTTGGCAATGCTTCCATCGATTTCTGTCAGGTCGGCGATAACAATGTCTTGACCTTTCTTTTCTTGTATACCTTCTTTAATAGTCTCTACGAGTTGTTTAACTGTGTTCATTTATCTTTTCTTTCTTACTTAATTTATATTCTCTATTTTTCTGCAAAGATACATTATTATAATGGAAAATCGACTTAAAAGGCAAAAAAAATGTGGAAAATTAAAGAAATTGCGCTTTTTTTAGAAAAAAGTGCCGAAAAATTTTGTTGGTTCAAAAAAAACTAGTACCTTTGCACTCGCAATTAAGAAAAGAACATCTTGTTTGCTGATATTGGGATATGGTGTAATGGTAACACTACAGATTCTGGTCCTGTCATTCCTGGTTCGAGTCCGGGTATCCCAACAATCAAAAAGTTCTATTTTAAGTTTGGGATATGGTGTAATGGTAACACTACAGATTCTGGTCCTGTCATTCCTGGTTCGAGTCCGGGTATCCCAACAATCAAAAAGTTCTATTTTAAGTTTGGGATATGGTGTAATGGTAACACTACAGATTCTGGTCCTGTCATTCCTGGTTCGAGTCCGGGTATCCCAACTCATACGGTAAGGCATCTTTCAGTAATGAAAGATGTTTTTTTGTTTATAGGAATTCTGTTTTATGGAGTATTCATAACAATAAACCCCAGAGCTTTCGCCCTGGGGTTTATTGTATTTATTTCTTCTCGGCATCAATAGCCTTGATTTTCTGCTTTACCATTTCGAGGTCAGCCTTGAGTTTCTCAATCTTACGGTTCATTTCTTCTACCAGGCTGTTGCCCTTCTTGCTGGCCGTATTGAAGAAACCGAGGTTGTTCTCGTAGGTAGTAATCTCGATGCGCAACTGGTCGTAGCGGCGCAAGAGTTTACCACGCTCATTGCCGAGTGCATTGCCGCCTTCTTTGGCAACATTCTTCAGGTTGTTCTTGAAGTTGTCGAAGTGGCGCTTTGCGTTGGTGGCGTGAAGTTTCTTGTAGGCTGCATCGATAGCCTCATGATACTCTTTATAGACCTTGTCTTTCTCTTTGAAAGGAACGTGTCCAATTGCACTGTATTGCTTGGCAAGATTTTTGAGCTTCTTTTGGAAATCGTTGTCTGAAATCTCTGCAATTACAAGTTCCTTGAGCTGGGCAATAATGTTGCGCTTCTTGTCCAGATTAGCATGTTCCTCGCTGCGTGAACCGGCATTCTGCTTGTTGCGGGCTTCAAAGAACTTGTTGCAGGTATCCAGAAATTCCTTCCAGAGCAATTCGCCTTGTTTGTGAGGTACGGTACCCACCTTCTTCCATTCTTTCTGAAGAGCGATGAACTTGTCGCCAGTCTTCTTCCAGTCTGTATTGTCAGCCAGTTCCTTTGCCTTGTTTACGAGTTGCTGTTTCTTTTCGAGATTGGCAGAGTAGGTATCTTTCAATCCTTTGAAGAATTCTGCCTTCTTGTTGAAGAATTTATCGTTGGCGATGCGGAAACGCTCGAAAATCTTGACGTTCATCTTCTGAGGGGCAAAACCGATAGTGCGCCACTCTTTCTGAATCTCTATGATTTCCTGGGTAACCTTTTCCCAGTCCTTGGCAGTCTTGTATTCTCCTTGGTTGGCAGCCTCTACCTTTTCGCAGAGGGAAGTTTTCTTGGCGAGGTTTTCCTCTTCCTTGGCACGCAGGTCTTCGAAGTGCTGCTGGTGCTTCTTGTTGATAACAGTGCTAGCAGCCTTGAAACGTTCCCAAATCTGCTCTCTCAACTCCTTGGCAACAGGACCGATTTCGCGATATTGCTGGTGGAGGTCCTGAAGCTGGTGGAAGGCAGAAATAACATCCTCTTCCTCATTGAGTTTCTCTGCAGCCTCGCAGAGTTGGGTCTTGGCTTCAAGATTCTTCTTGAAGTCATATTCGCGAGCTTCGCTGTTCAACTTGAGCATGTCGTAGAACTGCTCTACATAGAGCTGATAGTTCTTCCATACCTCGTTTGCCTTGTCTGCAGGGATGTTTTTGATTTCCTTCCATTCCTGCTGCAAGGCCTTGAAGTCCTGATATGATTTGTTGGCCTCCTCCGGTGAGGTGGTCATGGCCTTTATCTTTTCGATAATTTCCTCTTTTTTGCGGAGATTATCTTGTTTTTCTTCTTCTTGTGCCAGGAAGATCTTGGCTCTTTTCTCCTTGATGAGTTGCATCTCAGCCTTGAAGGCTTCTTCGGTGTCATCCGGTAGAAGGATATACTTCTCTGGGTCACCGCCTTTTGCGAGATACTCTTTCATCTGTGCGTCTCTTTCTGCGAGATGAATCTTGTAGAAAGTAGTCTTGAGTAGGTCGAGTTCCTCCTTGTTTGGATTTTCGCTGCTATGAGCGATTTCCTTTACTCTTTCGAGCACTTCCTGCTTGGTGGCATAAGCCTTCTTGGCAGGGTCTTCCAGGGTGCTCTGCTGCAACAGAGCTTTTTCTTGAGAGTCCATCATGTCACTTTGTTTAGTTTATGATTCGAGTTTCTTGGGCCGATAGTCGCTTATCCGCAATTCGACCCCATACAAAATTATATTATTAATAAGTTGCAAACTTAAAAAAAAAAAATCGAATATCATGCCATGATACTCGATTTTTTAATTTTTTTTGTATTTATAATTGCCTTTTTCTTGCTAATCATCGTTTTATGTGCTCTTTCGGGCTACTTAATGCATATCAGAGTGGTATATGCTTAGAGCAGGCGCTTGTATCTAAGGAAGCCCCATGAAAGTGCAGAAACGAGCACGGAGATAACCAGGGCAATGGCAAATCCGTAATGGCTGTCTTCCATACCGTTGATTAAGTTCATACCGAACAATGAGGAAATCAGCGTAGGCAACATCATGACGATACTGATACTGGTCAGGGTACGCATCGTGGTATTCATGTTGTTGTTGATGATGCTCGAATAGGTATCCATCGTCGACTCCAGAATGTCGGAGTAGATGCTTGTAGTTTCGCGTGCCTGTGTCATCTCGATGTTTACGTCTTCGATGAGGTCGGCATCAAGTTCGTCCACCTGCAGCTTGAACTTCAACTTAGACAGGAGATTCTCGTTGCCTCGGATAGAGGTGATGAAGTAGGTAAGGGAGTCCTGCAGGCGGCTCAGGCCAATCAGGCTCTCATTGTTCACACCATGATCGAGGTTTCGTTTTGCCTTTTCTATGAGCGAATTGATCTGTTTCAATCGCTTCAGATACCAAACCGCTGATGAAAGGAAGAGACGGAAGGTCATGTCTACATAGTCGGTGAACCCCTCGCTGCGCTTCTGTTGGTAGCTTACGAAATCAATCATCATGTTGGTTTCATAATAGCATACGGTGATGGTAACATCGCGCTTATGGATGATACCCAGAGGCACGGTGGTGTATGGGGTACGGCTGCGTATTTCCTTGACATAAGGGATACGGAGGATGATGAGCATCCAGCCATCGTCATATTCATAGCGGGCACGCTCATCGGTATCGCTGATATCCGAGAGGAAATAATCAGGGATCTTGAATTCTTCTTCCAGCAAGCGCTGGTCTTCATCAGTTGGACATGTTACTTGTATCCAGCAGTTTGGCTGCCACTCATTGAGTACAGTCAGATTCTTGTCTATATTCCAATAAGTCTTCATAGTTTGCTAATCTCCACATAATAAAAGTTTGGGGTATGGAGACTAGCGCTTGGGTACGGCCTACTGAAAGGCTTCGTCGTTGCTGAATCTCCACGCCTTACAATTCATTATTGTTCTCCGCGTGATAATCGTCCATTTTGGTGTTATTTTAATGAAACTTATGCAAGTGAATTTGTATGATCTGCTACAGAGATTTTACAAGACTTGCGAAATCGACTGCAAAGGTAATGATTTCTTTTGAAAACTGGAACAAAAAAGCCGAGAATTTTCACTCTCGGCTTTCTTTTTTAATCTTTTTGTAATTTCGTTCCCCATTTTTTTACTTTGCAGGAATCTCTGTCAGGAGCTGCTTGACGAGGTTCCAGAAAGGAGCTACGCAACTGATCTGGCAACGCTCATTGGCTGTGTGAGGACTAAGAAGAGTAGGACCGAATGATACGACATCGAGGTTAGGATACTTGCTCAGGATGATAGAGCACTCCAGACCTGCGTGAACTGCCTGTACCTTACCGTCTGTGCCGTTCTGCTCTTTGTAAACCTTCAATACGTGTTCCAGGATGTCGCTCTTAGGGTTAGGGTTCCATCCCATATAGCTGCCGCTGAATTCAACCTTCATGCCTGCCATGTTGAAACAGCTTTCTATCATTGTGGCAAGATACATCTTGTAGTATTCGTGGCTAGAACGGGCCAGAATCTTGATAGCAGCCTTGCCGTCACCAATCTCAACGATTGCGAGGTTTGAAGAGGTCTCTACGATTTCAGGCATAGATGGAGCCATACGCAATACGCCATCGTGGCAAGCGTAGATTGCATCTACAAGATTATCCTGGATTTCGGCAGGAACCTGCATCTTAGGAGTCTCTACATTCTCAGCGAAGAACTCGATGTTCTCAGTTGTTTCAATGCCTTCGAACTCATCACAGATTTCGTCCTTCCAGTCTGCTACCAGGTCATTCAAAGCTTCAATATTCTCCTTAGGCAGGGTCAGAACAACCTCAGCCTGGAATGGGATGGCATTGCGCATGTTGCCGCCCTGCCATGAAGCTAGACGGGCATCGAGTTCTGAAATAGCTTCACGCACGAAACGAACCATGCACTTGTTGGCATTCGCTCTGCCTTCGTTGATTTCGATACCGGAGTGACCGCCTTTCAATCCCTTGAGGGTTACCTTAACGGCAGCATCTTCCTTGTCGGTTTCTACCTCTTTATAGTCGAGAGTTGCTGTGATGTCGATACCGCCAGCGCTACCGATAACGAACTCACCCCAAACCTCGGTATCGAAGTTTAAGAGAATGTCGCCGTTCAGTTCGCCTGCTGGGAGATCGTTGGCACCATACATACCTGTCTCTTCGTCGGCGGTAATCAAGCCCTCGATAGGACCATGCTGCAAATCTTTTGATTCCATTACAGCCATGATTGTAGCTACGCCAAGTCCGTCGTCGCTACCGAGTGTTGTATGATTAGCACGTATCCAGTCGCCATCGATGATGGTTTCGATAGGGTCTGTTTCAAAATTATGCTTGCTGTCTGGTGCTTTCTGAGGAACCATGTCCATGTGCGCCTGCATAATAACGCCTTTGCGGTTCTCCATACCTGGAGTAGCAGGTTTGCGCATCACGATGTTGCCTGCTGGGTCTTGGAAAGCCTCTACACCTGCTTCTTTTGCCCAATCGAGCAAATAAGCCTGAATCTTTTCCAAATGTCCAGATGGACGTGGAACTTGTGTTAACTTGTCAAAGTTACGCCAGATTTCAACTGGGTTCAAATTCTTAATGTCAGCCATATTATTTTTATTTTAATGTTAAATGTTCAATGTTAAGTTGGACATACGCCCTAAAGCAAGAGGATTCTTCACTCTTCACTCCTCACTTTCCCGGTAAACGCCAGTGTTATCCAGGCATAGATTCCCAAAAGGACTACAAGCAGGGTTTGCACGGAGTGTACGATGAGAACGAAGAAGAGGGCATCGTTTGCCTGAATGCCATAGAGTATGAGCATTGTCTTGACGGCAAAATGCCAAGGTCCGGCTCCGTTAGGAGTTGGTACGATGACCGCTATGCTGCCCACGATGAATGTCACCAGACCGCACATCAGATTAAGATGGGAGGTTGCCTCGAAGCATTGGAAGGTGAGATAGTAGTGGAAGAAATAGCTCAACCAGATGCCCAGTGTAAGGGCGATGTAGAGCGGTACATTTCTGACACCTTTCAGCGAGATGATACCTTGCCAGAGTCCTCCCAGTGTTGCTTTCACCTTATTATATATAGCGAGTCGCTTGAGCAGATAGTGAGCCAGGATGAGTACTGCTATGCCACAGATAGCTGTCACTATGTAACCTGTGGCTGTAAACTGGCTGAGTAAACTGTCCATGCTCGTACCTGTTTTCTCAAAGAAATTGAGGAATACCGGAATCTGCATCACAAAGACCAGCGCCGTAATCAGCAGCACGAGGAGTGAATCGATGGCTCTTTCTGTAACGACGGTACCCAAGGCTTTCGGAAACGAAACATCATCCCATTTCTTCAATACGCCGCATCTGGCAAACTCGCCCGCACGAGGAATTACAAGACTCAGAGCATAGGACAGGAAGATGGAGTAGATGCTGATACTGGAGCGGGCCTTCTCGCCTAATGGTTCCAGCGACTGTTTCCATCTCCATCCTCTGAACACCTGGGCAGAGATGCCAAAAGGGAACGACAGCAGCATCCAGGTCCAACTCATCTTGTGAAGCAGAACATCTTCTACTTGTTTGAAGTCGAATCCGCGATACATCCAATAAAGGATGGCGCCACCCAGAATGAGCGACAAAGCCACCTTCCATATGTTGTTTGCTATCTTCT
>OCQE01000178.1_pt1 | contig 9963 bp, 10 predicted proteins | sample 1495831 | NCBI WGS metagenome assembly OCQE01 (sample SAMN01915225, study PRJEB22387) | human gut metagenome | isolation source: stool | host: Homo sapiens | place: USA | reverse complement strand
GATTTTTCTAGCATTTAACTTTAACAAGTGTTGTATTTGAATTGAGGTATACAAGAGTGGCAAGGGGGAGAATTTCATTTAACTTTAACAAGTGTTGTATTTGAATTTGCTGGCATGACCTAAAATACGTTTGCTTGCTGTTATTTAACTTTAACAAGTGTTGTATTTGAATACTTGTAGGTATCCGTACAGATGAAAGCCTTAATCGATTTAACTTTAACAAGTGTTGTATTTGAATTTATAATTCTATACATAAATGTTCTTACAAGAGGTAATTTAACTTTAACAAGTGTTGTATTTGAATGCTTCAGCCAAGATTTCTTTATCTGTTAAGAATCTAATTTAACTTTAACAAGTGTTGTATTTGAATAATATATGATGCTAAACATAAAATTTTATGTGGTCGATTTAACTTTAACAAGTGTTGTATTTGAATGATGAGCTGTAAATATTATAGCTTATCTTTGATTATCATTTAACTTTAACAAGTGTTGTATTTGAATTAAAAGATTATCCAGATGTAGAAGATTTTATGTTTAAATTTAACTTTAACAAGTGTTGTATTTGAATGATTTTATCAGTTTTTTACTTCTTCAACTTTTTCTTATTTAACTTTAACAAGTGTTGTATTTGAATTAGATAATAGGTTTACCATCGCACACCATAATCATTTATTTAACTTTAACAAGTGTTGTATTTGAATCTACTAAAAATTATAAACTCTATGTGGCATAAAGTATTTAACTTTAACAAGTGTTGTATTTGAATTTAAGTCCAAAATGTTTATAAATACAATCTCTAGCATTTAACTTTAACAAGTGTTGTATTTGAATTTTTTAATTGCATATCTTCCATGATTTCATGGTGTTATTTAACTTTAACAAGTGTTGTATTTGAATTTTCTAGCAGGTATTATATCCTTTACATTTATATACATTTAACTTTAACAAGTGTTGTATTTGAATTCGTATTGTTTAATAAGGCTCATGAGCGTGCCCATCGCTATTTAACTTTAACAAGTGTTGTATTTGAATTTAAGTCTTTCCTCAAAACTCAATGCAGATTTTCTTATTTAACTTTAACAAGTGTTGTATTTGAATATTATATCTAGACCATATCTAAAGAAGGCATCTTTAATTTAACTTTAACAAGTGTTGTATTTGAATTCTGTTGGATTTCCTGTATGATGAATAACAATCAATTTAACTTTAACAAGTGTTGTATTTGAATACCTTTCAAAAATTGATGTTATTTTTCTTTTAAATCATTTAACTTTAACAAGTGTTGTATTTGAATTCAATAACAAAAAGCAGGTGTTCTTCGTGAAACCCTGATTTAACTTTAACAAGTGTTGTATTTGAATTAGTTTTCCCTTTACCATTAATGAACAAATTATACCATTTAACTTTAACAAGTGTTGTATTTGAATTTAAACATTGTAGGTACAATAGTGTAAACTTCTTTTAATTTAACTTTAACAAGTGTTGTATTTGAATTCCCATGCTTTTTCTAAAACTGTTGTCAAAATATCAGATTTAACTTTAACAAGTGTTGTATTTGAATTTGCTTCAAGTTCAGACTCAATAGTACATATATAAATTTAACTTTAACAAGTGTTGTATTTGAATCTTATTATTAAAAAATTATAAAAGGCTTTTAATAGATTTTGTCTTCTATTAAAAGCCTTTTTCTATTTAGAATTATTTTTTAATTCCTCTAAAAATTTCTTATCATCTTTGCTTAATTCTACTTTTTCAAGTAAGTCTGGTCTATTTGTATACGTAACACGCAAAGATTCTTGTCGACGCCATTTTGCTATTTTAGCATGGTCTCCTGAAAGTAGTACATCAGGTACGCTAAGACCTATATACTCACGTGGTTTTGTATATTGTGGATATTCTAGAAGTCCATTATAAAAAGAATCTGTTGGCGCAGACTCTCCAGAGCCTAATACACCTGGAAGCATTCTTGATACAGCATCGATTACCACCATAGCAGGAAGTTCTCCACCTGTTAATACATAATCACCAATAGAAATTACTTCATCAGCTAAATTTTGTACCACACGATTATCAAAGCCTTCATAATGACCACAGATAAATATTAACTGATCAAAATTAGCAAGTTCTTTCGCTTTTTCTTGAGTGAACACTTTTCCTGTAGGACACATCAATATAACCTTGCTATTTTCAATTTGCGTTTTAGCTTTAACGTCTTCTACAGCTCTAAATAATGGCTCTGGTTTCATCACCATGCCAGCACCACCACCATAAGCTGTATCATCAACTTGATTATGCTTATTAAAAGCAAAATCACGAGGATTTGTTATTTGTATATCTAAAATATTTTTTTCAATCGCTCTTTTAGTAATACTACAACCAAAAACTCCGCCAAACATCTCAGGAAATAAAGATAATATATCTATTCTCATAATTACACTTCCTGATTTTCATCCCAAATTACTTTCATAAATCCATCTTCAACATTTATTTCAGTAACTACTTTCTTTAATGCTGGAATTAAAATTTGTCTGCCATCTTTAGCTTTAGTAATATATACATCATTGCTACCAGTTTTCAAAATTTCTGTTATTTCACCTAAAACAACATCATCTTGATTGATTACTTGAAGTCCGATTATATCAAAAGCATAATATTCTCCATCTTCAAGTGGTGGTACATCACTGCGATTTATTTTCAATAATTTATTCGTAAAACGTGCTACTTCTTCACGAGAGTTAACACCTTCTACTTTCATCACTACAAAATTTCCCTGATAGCGAGTAGAAATAATATTTATTTCTTTATCGTCTACATATGCTTTTTTTATAGTATTAAATCTATCCGGAAAATCTGTTAAAGGATATACTTTCATATCTCCTCTAACACCATGAGCTGCACCGATTTTACCAATAATAATCTTTTTATTAGTTGCGGATTTCAATGATTTTTTCATCCTCTACGATAATTTCAGTATTCATAACAGCTGGCATTTTATCGCCAACTTTTACATTAAATACATGTTGCATAGTACCTTGAATAATTTCAGCACCTAAACCTAAATGTTTCATATCAGCAATATCTTGTTCAATTTTAGCTTTTAATTTTAAACCTTTAGCTTTGTCTACTTCCATTTTTTGAACAATTGCTCCGACTTGTTGAATATTATCTTCAGCATGTTCTTCTAAAAATTTTTTCTTTTGAATGTCGATTTTAGATAATTTTAAATCTACTTCTGCTAATTGTTTTTCCATTTTATCTAACATTTTAGCTCTAAATTTTTCAGTAACTTTTACTTTAATTGTTACTGGACATTGTAAAGAAATGCTTTCCATAATTATAACCTCACTTTAATTATTTCATTAATCTCATGATATATACTATCATATATATATTATAATGAAAAGATTTTGGATAAAGAGAAAGCCGAAAGTCATAATCGACCTTCGGCTATTTTTATTGCAATTATTCGATGATATCAACTGTAACTTTTTTATTTTCACAGGAAGCTGCAGCTTTCACTACAGTTCTCATGGCTTTGGCTATACGGCCTTGTTTACCAATGACTTTTCCCATGTCAGCTGAAGCTACACGCAATTTTAACAAAACATGATTACCATCAATGATTTCATCAACAGTAACTTGTCCTGGATAATCAACGAGTGATTTTGCTATTACTTCAACAAGTTCCTTCATCTATTTGCCTCTTTCTTATTTCTTAGCATGTTTAGCTGCATCAAATTTAGTCATGATACCTTTTTTGCTAAGTAAAGATTTAACTGTATCTGTAGGCTGAGCACCTTTGAGCATCCAGTCTAAAGTTTTTTCTTCATCAATATTGATAATAGCAGGTTCTTTTGTGGAATCATAGTTACCTAAGATTTCGATGAAACGACCATCACGTGGAGCACGAGAATCTGCTACAACGATACGATAGAATGGACGTTTTTTAGCACCCATACGATTTAAACGAATTTTAACTGCCAATGTTTTCACCTCCTTAAAATGATTAAGTTATATTATAGAAGGTTTATCTAAAGAAAGGAAGTTTAAAACCGCCTTTTCCTTTTTTACCTTTCTTATTTAACTGTTTCATATTAGACATTTTCTTCATCATTTTTTTCATTTCATCAAATTGCTTTAAGAGCTTATTGACTTCCTGAACTTTTGTTCCACTACCCATAGCGATACGCTTACGGCGAGAACCATTGATGATTTTTGTATTTCTTTTTTCCTCCGGTGTCATGGCTCTAATAATAGCTTCGATATGTTTGATTTCTTTACCATTCATATCGATATCCACATCACCGAGTTTTTTCTTAAGTCCACCCATACCAGGTATCATACCTAAGATATTTTCAAAAGAGCCAAGCTTTCTCACTTGATTTAATTGAGATAAGAAATCATCTAATGTAAATTCATTTTTGCGGAAAGCTTTTTCCATTTTTTTTGCTTCTTCTGCATCAAAAGCAGTCTGTGCCTTTTCAATTAAAGTAAGCACATCACCCATACCTAAGATACGAGAAGCCATTCTATCTGGATAAAATGGTTCTAAGGCTTCTAATTTTTCACCAGCACCCACAAATTTAATAGGGCAACCTGTAACAGCTTTAACGGAAAGCGCCGCACCACCGCGAGCATCCCCGTCCATTTTAGTTAAGATAACACCATCTAAACCTAAATCATTATTGAAGCTTTCTGCTACATTAACTGCATCTTGACCAGTCATTGCATCAACTACTAATAAGATTTCATGCGGTTTTACATCTTCTTTTATAGATTTCAACTCTTGCATGAGGTTTTCATCTATATGAAGTCGTCCTGCTGTATCGATGATTACAATGTCATTAGCATGAGATTTTGCATAATCTATTGCTTCATTAGCGATACGCACAGCATCTTTACAATCTTCTTTAGCAAATACTGGAATATCAATTTGACTACCGAGTACTTGTAACTGCTTGATAGCTGCTGGACGATAGATATCTGCTGCAACCATCAATGGGTGTTTGCCTTGCTTTTTAAACATCAAACCAAGTTTACCAGCAGATGTTGTTTTACCTGCCCCTTGAAGACCTACCATCATGATAATTGTAGGAGCTTTTGGTGAAATATTTATATGACTTTGAGTCTGCCCCATCAATGCTGTTAACTCTTCGTTAACAATTTTAATAACAGCTTGTGCAGGTGTCAAGGACTCTAAAACTTCTTGTCCTACTGCACGTTCTTTTATTTTTTTAATAAAATCTTTAACTACTTTAAAGTTTACATCGGCTTCTAATAAAGCTATGCGAATTTCTCGCATGGTAGCATTAACATCATCAGCTGTTAATTTACCATGACCACGCAATTTTTTAAAAGTCTCTTGCAAACGATCAGCTAAATTTTCAAAAATCAAATTTATGCCTCCTTGCTATCATTTGTTAACACAGAAATACGTCTTATTATATTATTAAGCCTGTTATCTTCTGATTCCTGCTTTAATGCTAATAAATCAGATAAAATTGACAAAAGCTCTGTTTTTTCTTTTGTCGAACGGGCTGCCAAACCTAATTTATCTTCATATTGCTGCATGATTTGCTCACTGCGACGCAACATGTCATAAACAGCTTGACGTGAAATTCCTAACTTTGTACTTATCTCTGATAGTGAAAAATCTTCGAATAAGTGCATTTGTAGACAACGTTTCTGTTTGTCAGTTAGCAAAGCCCCATAAATATCAAATAAAGCGCTCATGTGCAAAAACTTTTCTAACATTTAAACCACCTGAGCTTTCATTATTCATCAAATTTAATTATGTCCTACGACTTTGATTATTATATATGACAAAAAACAACCTGTCAAGTATTTTTACTTGTCAGGTTGTAAAAAATTTTAACGGCTCAAAACTTCTTGTTTTACTAGCACTTTTTCTTCATATCTATTTTTTTCTACAATTTTAATTGGTTGTTTATCCACAACACTGATAATTAAAAAGCTGATTATGCAGATAATCCATTCAAAATAAATTACATGTGGCAATACATGTATCTGAGGTACAAATTGCCATAAAACCAATCCTATCAAACCTACAACTGTAGTGTAAAATGCTGAATTTTTACGACAAAGACTAGGAGCAAACACAGTAAATAAAAATACTACAGTAAACGCAGTAGTCAAACTTAAACCAATCATCATAGTTTTTAAAATTCCCACTGCATTAAACGCTAACCATAAAGTAGCAAGACCTACTAATAATATAACTAAACGATTTACTTGCAAAAATTTTGCAGTTGTTACTTGTGGATTGATAAAACGTTTATAAATATCCTGAGAAATAAGCGTACCTGCACCTAATAATATTGTACAAGCAGTGGAAACATCTGCTGCCCATAATGCTGCAAGTGTTATCCCTGAAACTACAGGATCTAAGCTCATGATGATTTGAGGAAGTGCCATAGTTGGATTAATATCTGGATATTGAACTTTAGCTGCTAAACCTAAAATAGCTGATAAAAAGCCAATTGGGAAAATCAATGCTCCACCTAAAATAAAGCCTTTTTTTGCTGTTTTAGCATCTTTTGCACCACAGGCAATCTGTACAGTTCCTTGCAAAGTGAGTGCTTGAGATATCATAATCAAAATCCAACCCAATACTACAGCTAAGCCTAAGCCACCAATAGGACTAAACCAAGAAAAATCAACTACAGGTAAATTATTATTGATATTTACAAGACCACCATTATTATCTACGACAGAAATAGTTGAATATAAAATTCCTAAATAAATTAAGCTAACACTTATCATATTAGACATACCCGAAGACCACAATCCGCCCACAACAGTAATACCGATGAAAACTATAGCACTCATTATCATGCCTGTTTTCATAGAAAATATATCTGGCATAAGTGTTGATAAAATTGCCCCACCTGCTACATATTGAAGTGAAATAATACAAATAAGAATGATTGCTAAACCAATTGCACTTATAAGGCGACCTTTTTTATCATAATAACGTTCAAATAATTCTGGTATCGTAGAGCAACCCATTTGTCTATATTTCCCTGCGGCTAAAATTCCCATAACCACAGCACCGATTGCCCATGCTCCATTGTACCAACCAGCTGCAATGCCCACCTGTGTTGCATTTTCTGCCACACCAACAGTAGAAGCAGCACCTACAGCAAGACCTGTTACATTAAAAGCAATAAGTGATGTAGATAATTTTCTTCCTGCAAATAAATACTCCATAGGATTTTTATTAGCGCGATGTTTTACATAAAAAGATATTGCAAATAATAATACTACATATAAACAGACTATCATTAATTGAATAGACATAGTTTTCATCCTTTCTTATGATGTTAATCAAAATTTTTACTTTAACATCAATCTTTAAATTACTGCAGATTAAATTTTAATTTGTCAAAAACTTAAGTATTATTATCAGCTGATATAAGTTTAAAATAAATTCATCCAACTAAAAAAGCATACAAAAAAGCTCGCCCCTATATAGGGACGAGCTGTTATAACCCGTGGTACCACCCAATTTGCTTTTTTAGCCACTCATTCGGATACTAACATATCCTAGCCCATGATAACGGAGGCACTCCGACAAAACTTACTTAATTAATCTCAATTATTATAATTGTTCAGCCTTGCAACTCTAAGGTGTATTTCAATTTAATCCACTACTATGTCCCACCAAACCATAGCTCTCTGCAAGCTTCATAAATCTACTTTTCCTCTTCACTGTTTTTATCTGTCTATTACTATAACAATAAAATTCATATTTGTCAATGATTATTTATTGTAAACTTGTAAATTAAATGTGTAGTTGTAAATTTATTTTAATTTACTGCTCACTAACTCATGTGTGCGGAAAAAATTATATATAGATTTTGCTATTTGCTCGCTAATTCCTGGTACCGCCATCAATTCATCAACTGAAGCATTTTTTATATTTTGTATCGTTTCAAAATGGTCAAATAAACTTTTTCTTCGCTTAGCACCAATTCCAGAGATATTATCTAATATAGATATCTTATTGCGTTTTGTTCTAAGTTTACGATGATAAGTAATAGCAAAGCGATGAGCTTCATCTCTTATACTTTGCACTAAATATAAAGCATCTGATTGTCGTGGCAAAATAACAGGCTCTGATGATTGTTCTGTAAAAATATATTCAAATTGCTTAGCAAGCCCCACTACAGGAACGCTATAATGACCTGCTCCACGAATAATTTCCAAAGCTGAACTCAATTGACCTTTACCACCATCAATGATTATCAAATCTGGTAAATCATTTTTATCAATGCCTACATATCTGCGAGTAGTTACTTCCCTCATCGACATAAAATCATCTGGTTTTCCTTCAGTAGAATTTATCTTAAATCTACGATAAGAATTTTTATCTGGCTTGCCATCTTGAAATACTACCATAGAAGCTACTGTTTCTGAACCTTGAATATGTGATATATCAAAACATTCCATACGCATTGGTGGCTTAGGTAAATTTAAATATTTTTGTAAATCATAGACAGCACCTAAACTACGAGCCTTCATATCTTTTAATTTTTGCTCTTGCTCTAATAAATATTTTTCTGCATTTTCTTTTGCCATCGTCAAAATATCTTTTTTCACACCACGTTTAGGCAATAAAATTTTTGTCTTTTTCTTTTTTTCTGTCCAAAGCCATTCTTGCAATAATTCTATTTCTGCTATCTCTTCTGGTATAAATATTTCTTTAGGAATATCCACCGCATCATTATAATATTGTTTCAAAAAGGCTGTTATAAGATTTTTTTCATCATCATCTTCATCATTTAATAAAAATTGATTGCGACCTAACATTTTACCATTGCGAATAAAAAATATCTCTATACAAATTCCATAATTAGCTCTAGCGATACCAATAGCATCTATATCACCATCATCTAATAATATCTTTTGTTTTTCCATTATCTTGCGCACAGCTAATAATTGGTCTCTCAATCTAGCAGCTTTCTCAAAATCTAAATTCTGTGCTGCCATCTGCATTTTTTTCGCTAAATTTTGCTCTACAACTTCACTTTTACCTTCTAAGAATAAACATACTCCATCTACCATCTCTTTATAAGTATCTTCATCAATATAATTAGCACAAGGAGCTAAACATCTTTTTATATGATATTCTAAACAAGGTCTATCTGCTAAATGCTTGCAAGTTCGCAAAGGGAATAATTTACGCAATAAATTTAAAGTTTCCTTCATTGCTGTAGAACTTGTATATGGGCCAAAATATCTTGAGCCATCTTTGATAAGGCGACGGGTAGTTACTATTCTTGGATATTTTTCATTTAAAGTAATCTTTAAATAGGGATAAGTCTTATCATCACGAAGCATAATATTATATTTAGGATGATGTTTTTTTATCAAATTACATTCTAAAATTAATGCTTCTAATTCATTATCTGTAACTATTGTTTCAAAATCTTCTATATGCGACACCATAGCAATTGTTTTTGCTGAATGATTTCTACTCGATTGAAAATATTGTCGCACACGATTTTTTAAATTAATCGCTTTACCTACATATATAATCTGTTTTTGCTTATTTTTCATCAAATAAACACCTGATTTTGTAGGCAATAATTTTAATTTTTCTTGTAATACTTCATTAATCATCATTTTATATTCTCTTTAATCTAATTATATTTATATTAAAACTCATTGCATTTTTAATTTTAAAGCCAAAATACCCAAATATTCAAGAATAGCCATACAAGATGTATTTACCATTATTAGGTAAGAAATTAAAAATACTAAAGACTAACTCATCACTCATTTGATAATCTGCTACATATGGTGTAGCTTCAATTCCTTCACGTGCAAATATTTCCATTGCTCTTAACAAATGAAAGCCTGATGTAATTACTAATGGCTTAGTAAAATTATATTCTTCCATTATAACTTTGCTATTTTGCACATTCTCTACTGTATT
>OCQE01000170.1_pt1 | contig 10131 bp, 5 predicted proteins | sample 1495831 | NCBI WGS metagenome assembly OCQE01 (sample SAMN01915225, study PRJEB22387) | human gut metagenome | isolation source: stool | host: Homo sapiens | place: USA | reverse complement strand
GACATCGAAAAGTTGGACAAAAGACTGAATGCTCAGTTCAAGAAAGGTATGACCCTTGAAAAACTTGCAAAGGGCTATTCCCTGGAAGAACTGAAATTGGTAGCAGGTCTTCATGAAATCGTTTCCGAGAAAGATGATACAGTAGAAACACTTCTTCAGGCTTTGCTGGAAGAATTTGAATCCTCTTCTAAAGGGTAATCTATGAAAATTACATAAGACAGACTAATATGAATAACAATCTGGACTTTTTGTACGTTACGTCAGGTCTGGAAGTTTCATTCAGAGTCATATCCAAAGTCCCGGCCAAATCCATTTTTGACTGGGACTTTGGCGATGATAAGGGAGAGGTTTTCAATGGTGGAAGACATGTTTCCTATTCTTATGAAACTCCCGGTTTCTATACAGTAACATTACATGTAACCAACTCGAATGGTTTAGATATCACCATAGATAAGACTCTGGTAGTTTGTGATTATGGGCATACGGCATTAGCCGATACAATATATAACTTAATCGATCATTACATTCCTTCAGAGATATCAGAGGGGATGACCAGGGAAGATAAATCTATCTACATCACCAAATGGCAATATTATATTGGTCCTCTAGTAAATCACCAAATTCCCGCAGATAAATATACTGATGAATTATGGTATGAAGCACTAGAAAACCAATTAATAATGGAATTGGCTGCCTGGGATTTTCTCAATGTGAAGATACTTAACCTATTAACAAGTACTTCAGAATACCTAAGCCAATTAACCTCTACTAAAGAACAGAATGGTGATGGTAGTTCTAAACCCGAACTTGCCCGAGGTGATAGGATAAAACAAATCACTACTGGGCCTACTGAAGTGCAATATTATGATACCTTGGCAGATGCTACAAGTTCCCTATGGAAAACACTTTCTCAAGCAATGCAACCAGGTGGATTAATAGATGAATTAAGAAAGAACCTTTGTATGTTAGCTTCACGATTGGAAATCTATTTACCGTTCTGTGATGAGGTATTCAGGACCGTAGTTCCCAAAGTAGTTAACAGAAGGCAACCTGGGGTATTAGATGGACCCAATCCAAGTGCTCCAGTGAAAGGTGGTAATGACTCAATTTTAACTAAACTATGACAAAAGAACCCTGGAGAATGGTAAAGAACCGCTCTTGGGATAGATACAAGAAAATTATCGCTGACTTCTTAGATTGGGATGCTGGTAGACAAACCATAACTTGGGCTAAACATATTAATCAGCTTCTCAGTCATGCCGAAGACAGTATACCTAAATATTATAACATCCAAATTGAAGCATTATGTTACTACAATGCTTTCAGAAACTGGCCTATCAACAAGGCAACTATTTCAGGAGAATTGGATGATGAAAACTTATCAATACTAATTTCTAAATCTTATATAGAACAAATCGGTTATCTTACACCGGAGGGTTATTGGGATTTTAATTGGGAACAAGATAGGTTTGTAATTAATGGTATAACGTATAAGCCTTCTGGAGATACTCAGACTGCTCAGGCAAAGGATGAGGCTTTAGTTTTCATGATTATCCTAAAGAGAGACCGAGATACCAAAGTTGAATTTGTAGAATAAAAATAAAGTATATGGCAAAGATGTTAGTACTGAGGTGGACCCCAATTACTACCTCCAGTGGAATCTGGTTTGATAGTAATCTGGTTATCCTTAATGGTACATCTGGAGTTCATATTGAAATGAAAGGTAATGGCAATGATGTAACGGCATTTCAATCAATGACCGGAAACAAATTTGTCACCTGCTTTCAAGATTACTTCGGTGATATCTGGGATAAAATAATACCTCATCCTGGTATAGGCCAGGTAATGAAATTCCGTGTAAATAAGCTCCCTGACTATGCTTGTATTCGGGGAGATGTTGAAGACGGTGGAAATGTAGACCCCGAAAATCCAGACGTACCAATAAATGCCTTCTGTGGTTCAGAGGGAGAACCATTTAGAGATATCGATTCGGAATTCTTACTGGGTCGTCAACGTGCAGTAATTAATCCTTAAATTTTATAAAATATGTATGTAAGTAAGTATTATACCTGCGAAGAAATAGACCAGCGGTTATTACAGGGTTACTATGATGACTTTGTTAAAGCTGGCTTTGGAGGAACTATAAATGAGTTCTGGGCCTTCGTACTTTCTATCAAGAATAAAGTAGATAAGAAAGAAGGATACGACTTATCGAAAAATGATTTTACCGATGAGTTGAAGGCTAAACTTGATGGAATCGAAGAACATGCAAATTACATCACTAAAGTTTCTCAGCTTGAGAATGATTTGAAGTATCAAACTGAGGAAGAAGTTAAACAGATGATTAGTGATTTGGTAGATGGTGCCGATGATGCTCTTGATACTCTTAAAGAGTTGGCAGAAGCATTGGGAAATGACCCCAACTTTGCAACTACTATCACTAATAAGTTAACTGATCTCCGTACTGCTTTAACTGAAGAGGTTAATCGTGCTAAGGAAGCAGAAGCTGCTTTAGGTACTGCTATATCGGCAGTTCAGGATAACCTAGAATATGGGTTAGACCAAATCAATAAGAAGATTGATACCGTTAAGGCAGACTTAAAAGCTGAAATCGACCGAGTTGAGAAGAAGGTAGATAAGAATGCCGAAGATATAAAAGACCTTGAAGATAAGGTAAATCAAGATAACGATGAACTTGAGAAGGAACTCAAGGACCTTATTCAAAAGGAAAAAGATGAACGTATTGCTGCCGATAGTGAGATTAAGGAAAGTGTAAATAACCTTAAGACTCTACATATCAATGATAAGGCTGCACTTGAGGCAAAGATTGCTGAAGAAACCGCAAATCGTACCAATGCCGATACTGTATTGGATTCTAAGATTAATGAGGAGATCACTAATCGACAGGCCGATACTTTAGCTCTTCAAGGTAAGATTGACCAAGAGAAGGTAGACCGTCATTCTGAGGACCAAGTTCTTCACAATGAAATCTCTAAAGAGGTAACAGATCGTACCAATGCAGACAATGCTCTTCAAGGTAAGATTGACCAAGAAGCTCAAGCACGTACTGCTGCAGACCAAGTATTACAGAACAATATAGATTCAGAGGCTACTACTCGTGCTGCTCAGGATCTAGTTCTCGAACACAAAATCGAGGATATAAAAGAGCAGGGTGTAGAAGACAAAGAACAATTGCTCAATGCTATTGCTGCCGAGGCTGCTGCTAGAGAAAAGGGGGATAAAGATCTTGATGATAAGAAGGTAGATAAACGTGAAGGTTATTCTTTGACTAAGAATGACTTTACCGATATCCTCAAAGCTAAACTCGATGGCATCGAAGAAAAGGCAAACTATATTACACATCTTTCCCAGCTTATCAATGATGCAGGTTTCCAAACCGAAGAGGAAGTAAATGCGGCTATCCAAAAGATTATCGGTTCAGCACCTGAGGTACTTGATACTCTTAAGGAAATTGCCGATGCCCTTGGTAATGACCCCAACTTTGCAACTACTATCACTAAGAAGTTGGCTGCAATTACAGAACAGGTTAACCAAGAAATCGAAGACCGTATTGCAGGAGATGAGGCAAACAGTGCTGAGGTAGCTGCTGAAGTTCAAGCTCGTAAGGATGCTGATACAGCTCTTGAAACTAAATTGAAAGAATATGTAGACAACAAGTCTGCTACTGGTGATGCTGCTCTTGGAGTTGTAAGGGATAACCTTAACAAGGAAATCCAAGACCGTAAAGATGCCGATGCTACAATTCAGGCTAACTTGGATAAAGAGATTGCCGAAAGAAAGACTGCTGATGAAGCATATACTCAAAGTCTGGCTAACGTTAACCAGCGTATTTCAGACTTGGCATTAAGTATGCAAGAGTCTATCAATACTTTGCGTAATGAGCTTACTGAGCAGGTAAATGCTAATACTACGGCAATCGCTACTAACCAACACAATATCGAAAGAAACTCAGAGGCAATCACAAACTTAACTAAGACTGTAGAGGATAACTACAAGGAAGTTAAGGATATGATTAACGAGGAAATCATTGACCGTACCAATGCAGATAGTGCTTTGAGTTCTCGTATCGATACTCTCAATATTGACCTTAATACCGAGAGTGTAGAAAGAAAAGCTGCAGACCAAGTTCTTCAAGTTAACTTGGATAAGGAAGTAGCAGACCGTACTTCAGCTGATAAAGCTTTGAGTACTGAGTTTACGGCTAAGTTGGATAATACCAAGCAGGCTTTGGAATCCGAGGTAGCTAATCTTAATACTAAGCTTGAACAAGAGAAGGAAAATCGTATTGCCGGTGATAATGCTTTGGGAGTTCGTATTGATTCTCTAGAGGCAGGTAATACTGATGCTATGAATGAACTAAAAGCAAAGGTAAATGCCAACACTACAGCTATTAATGCTGAGAAAGATCGAGCTATTGCCAAAGAGGCTTCTCTTGAGGCGAAGATTGATACAAATCTTCAGAACCATAAAGATGACATGGCGGGTATCAATAATGATATCCTTACTGAAAAGAATGACCGCTTAGCTGGTGATACTGCATTACAGAATAATATCGATAAGGAAGCTACAGAACGTGCTAACCAAGATACCCTTATTAATAATGCTATTGCTCAGGAAAAAGCAGACCGAATTGCTGCAGACCAGGCAATGGATGAAAAGAAGGTAGATAAGATAGACGGTAAAGTACTTTCTTCAAATGACTTTACTGACTTGTTATATGCCAAGTTGGACGGTATCGAAGAACATGCAAACTACATTACCAAGGTATCCGAATTACTGAATGATTCAGATTTCCAAAATTCTGAACAGGTAGAGGCAGCAATTCAAAAGATTATTGGCTCTGCTCCAGAAGTACTTGATACTTTGGCTGAGATTGCTAAGGCCCTCGGTGATGATCCCAACTTTGCAGCAACTATGACTGCTAAGCTTACTGAGTTGGAGAATAAGCTTGAAGCTGAAAAGAATCTGCGTGAACAAGGAGATAATACTCTGCAACAGACTTTCACTAACTTAAGTAATACTCTTACTACTACGGTAAATGAGTTGAGAACTTTCGTAACTGAAACTCGTACGGAGCTGTTAACTTCCTTGAATGCTACCAATGCTCTGGTAACTCAGAATGCGGCCAATATCCAACGTAACCTGGAATTAATCCAGGGTATTCAGGATAATATCAATGGTAATTATACGGCCATTACGGATCTGTTAAATAACGAAATTGCTGCTCGTAAAGCTGAAGATATTCGGTTGGAAGCAAAGATTAACCAGAATTCTTCTGACCTTAAAACCGAAAGCGAAGAGAGAAAGGCTGCTGATAAAGTTCTCCAGGATAATATTGATGCCGAAGAGGCTGCTCGTATCGCTGCAGATACAGCTTTAGGTAAACGTATCGATAAAGAAATCCAGGATAGAACAGATGCTGATACGGCATTGGATAATAAGTTCACTACCATTACCAATGACCATGAAGAAAGGTTGGTAGCCGAGGAAGCAACTTCTGATGCTTTACCTAATACCATGGTTACTGGTGTAAGTGAAATAAGTAGAGATGACTCTAAACTTACTTTCAAGGTAAATACTTCTACTAAGGACGTTTCTAACAACCAATACGGAGAATCCAATGAGGCCATTAAAGAACTTCTCCCGGTAACCCAATCTCTTGCAGGAGTCATGTCTGCAGCAGATAAGATTAAGTTGGATGGGTTGGATGAAAATGCCCTTACAGATATATCGGCTGATTCCGATGCAAGTAAAGTAACCGTAACCGTAACTAAGGATAATGGTCTGAATGCTGATACTACAGAAACCTTTGATTTGCCTCAGGCATCAGATACTAAAGCCGGTACGATGACTGCTAAGGATAAGGTAGAGTTAGATAGAATTACTACTGTTAACTTTGCTCTTGGGGATGTAACCCCAAATGAGACTTCAGTAGGCATTGCTGCTACTAAAACTGTAATTGAGGATGGTACTGTAGAACAGAATCCAATTACTTTACCTGCTTCTACTGCAGAAAAAGCTGGTGTACAAACCGCTGCAGATAAGAAATTGTTTGATTCTCTTCCCCCAAATATCATTCGAGGTTTTAGTACAAGAGTTCAACAACCTAACACGGTAGATATTTATTTGGCCTTATCTACTATAAATCCTGATACTGGAGTATATGAAGATAGTCCCATTGAAAATACTATACGTCATCTAAATATACCTCCTGCGACTAATAAAGCGGCAGGTGTACAAACTGCAGCCGATAAGAAGTTATTTGATTCTCTCCCAGAATCCTTTGTACTTGCTTCTGAGGGCAATCTAGAAATTTCAGATTCTGAGGTCACCATTACTCATGCTGGAGCTAAACTAGACTCAGAATCTGGTGTCTATGTTAAGGGTAGTAGATATGTAATGGGTACTATCCCAGCAGCAACTAAGACTACTGCAGGTGTAATGACTGCCCAAGATAAGACTAATCTTGATGAGACTTTGCCCAATGCTATTGCTAAGGAAATTGAGGATAGACAAGAGGCAATCGATACAGCTATCAAGAATCTGGGAGATTCTCAGACTGCTGCTTTAGAAAAAGAGATTCAAGATAGAAAAGATGCTGATACTGCCCTTGATACTAAACTGCAGAATAACATTGATACTCTAGAAGCCAAGCATGATGCCTTTGTAGCAACTAAGGGACAAGCTGATGGGTTTGCTCCATTGGATGGTAATGGATTGGTACCAGCTAACCATTTGCCTTCATATGTAGACGATGTAATCGAGGTATACGCTACTTATGAAGTAAGCTCTACTGGAGGTCTTACTAATGTTCAGTTGTATACTGATGCTACTCACCAAACTCCGGTAACTGGAGAATCTGGTAAGATATACATTAATGTTGCTAATGGGAAACCTCCTTATCAATTCCGTTGGTCAGGTACTAAATTCGTAGATAGTAACACTTCTTCCCTTATTATTGGAGAAATTGCAGGTACTGCTTTCGAGGGTAGTAGAGGTAAACATCTTGAGGATGTGGTATCTAGTATGCCTAGAAATCTAATCAGTAATATTTCAATAGCTAACAGAAACAAGAGGAATATAATTATTCAGTGTAATTATTCTTCTTTAGATGACCAGGGTCATTACATAGATCAGCCTGAGGGGATGCTTATTCCATTAACCAATGCCACTACTCAAGAAGCCGGTTTGATGGAGGCAGAAAGTGTAATAAAACTTAATCAAACCCTACCGAAAGCCATAGAGGATGAACAAGAGGCTCGTATTGCAAAAGATAATGAGCATGATAAACTAATCAATAGTTTACCTCAGGAGATAATGACGGTAATAAACGGTGTTACCCAAAATACGAATAATCTCGGATTAAAGTATTTTAGATGGGTAAAGAATACCGAAGAGGGCTCATATAGTAGAGGTACAGATGTGAATGTCACCATACCAGCAGCAACTAAGACTACTGCAGGTGTAATGACTGCAGCTGATAAGACTAACTTGGATAATACGGTACAGGGGTTGGCAAATGAGATTACCAATAGAACTAATGCTATCAATGCTCTTCGTACAGAATTGAAAACTTACGTTGATGATTTGATTGCCGATACTGGTTCAGATGTAACTGCATTAGAAACTAAGGTAAATAATCACATTGCCAATAAATCTAATCCTCATGCAGTTACTAAAACTCAGGTTGGATTGGGTAATGTTAATAATACTTCCGATGCTAATAAGCCCGTATCTACTGCTCAAGCTACTGCTATTGCTGATGCTAAGGCTGCAGGTACTGCTGCTCAGACTTCTATTAATAGCCATGCTGGTAGAAGAGATAATCCTCACGTAGTAACTAGAGCTCAATTGAGTTTGGCAACTACCGACAAGGTAGTATTTGCTAAGACCACGGCTCCTTCCGGTTTCTTCAAAGAGTCTTCAGATGTTCGACTCAAATCTAACATTAAGGATTTGAATCATACTCTGGAACAGATTTGCCAGATACCAACTAAGTCATTCGAAATGCTTGGTAAAGAGGACGAGGGAACTATTGCTCAGAATCTTGAGGGATTGGGATTTGGTAAATATGTAGAGGAAGTTCCAGTAGAGAAATCTACAGTACCTAATCCAGAGGAATTCGAAACTTTGGAAATCAATGGAGAAGAATATGTACTCGTAAAACAAGTTAAATATCATAAGATGTCAACCTTGGCAATCGAGGGTGTTAAACTTCTCTACGATGAGATTAAGGCTTTGAAGGCTGAGATTCAAGAACTTAAAAATAAATAATCATGGGAGAGATAGCAACCTGGAGTGCTGTCAAAACTAAAGTAGGCCTTGGTAAGACAGGAAATGACTGCCCTACCAAGGCTGAATTGTTAGCACTCTCCTCGACAGGAACCGGGGAGAATTATGTGGGGTTGGAACTATCCAATGCCAGTTCCTATGGAAACAACGAATGTGTCAAACTCGAAGATATTCATAAGGTAACTTATAAGTATACATTTACAGCTATAAATACTTCCTTTACTTTTCCTGCCATAGGTGGAGAATCAACCCCTGCTAGAATAGGTTTAACTTCAACTAAACAAAAGTATTGGGATGGGGTAGCTCAAGGCTCTTCGGTAACAGTGGGTCATACCGGAACAACTTTACCAGATTGGTTAAAGGGGTCTACTGATACTATGGGGTTTATTGCTACCGAAAATTTAGCTCTATCTTCAAGAGCTCATACTAGAACTTATACTCAAGATGAATCTGGTAAAACCGTTTCTGCTACCTTCACTCAAGCAGCAGCCTCTCAATCTTGGCGTTATGGTTGGAGTTTATCACCTACCTCTATATTATTTGGGGCTACTGGAGGTACCAAAACTTTTTCAGTTACTTCTTACAAGCAAGAATTGAGAAATGGGCATAATTATGGTAACCAAATTGCTTTAACTTATACTAGAGCCAACTCTGGTAGTGTATCTGGAAGTGGTACTTCTGTAACTATGGGTAATAATACTTCTACCAGTACACGAAGTGGTACGGTAACCTTAACCCAAGCTGAGACCAATAAGAAGGCAACTCTCAGTTGTTCTCAATCAGCAGGTTATAGAACCTATAGTGAAATCACTGCAAGTGGAGGAAGTGTATCCGATATACCTGCAAGTGGAGGAAGTAGAAGTTCATTCTCAACTATGCCAACTTATTCTCAGACTTGGGGATGGAATGGTTCTACAACTGGAGGTGGCACAATTACAAGCGGTGCTAGCATTAGTTATGGTACTGCAGTTAGTGCAGGTTCTTTGGGAACTACGGTTAAATCTAGAACCCAGGTAGGAACCCTTACTGGTACCTTATCACTAAATGGTAAAACCAAATCTGTAAGTGTACCAGTATACCAGGCAGCAAACGAATTTACTGGGTATACTTATGACTCTTGGAGTGTAAACTTAACTGCAAGTTCTTATACTATCGGTAATACTGGAGGTAGTGTAACTTTGTACCCAATGGCAAGTAGACTAAGGTATGCTAATTATACTTCTGGTTCAAAGGTTCTCGATGGCTCCGATAGGGCTACTCCGAGTTTAAGTACCAATGGTACCTCAGGATTTAGCTTATCGGGTACTACACTTAGTGCTTCTGAGAATACCAGTACAAGTAGTAGATCCATTAGAATTACTGCTTCTTATGGAGGTGCTTCCGATTATGTGGATATCACTCAGGGCGGTGCAAGTGTATATTATAATTATTATTTTAATTGGGGGAGTGCTCCCGGAAGTCAGACTTCTAAATCTATTACTCATCCAGCTTTGGGAAAAACTGAAGAGGTTCCATTTATCTCTTATAAAAAGAAAGTGATAAATGGTACAGAAACCTCTGATATATATCCGGTAGGAGCAAGTCGAAATGTACCGAGTTGGACTACTGTTAATATAGTAGATAATGGGCTCTCAGTTAAAACTTATGAGAACACTGCTGAATCCTCAAGGTCTGCTACAGTAACAGTAACTCAATCAGAATCTGGTAAGAAGATAACACTTAATATTAACCAGAGTGCTGCAACTATAACCTATGATTATGTATTTAGTTATGATTATATATCATAGGTTATATACAACACCAGTATTTATTATATGA
>OCQE01000168.1_pt1 | contig 10155 bp, 7 predicted proteins | sample 1495831 | NCBI WGS metagenome assembly OCQE01 (sample SAMN01915225, study PRJEB22387) | human gut metagenome | isolation source: stool | host: Homo sapiens | place: USA | reverse complement strand
CTGGAGCAACCATGGGCTGCAGACGGTGCGGATGCTTTTCCCGTATTGTTCATGATCATAATCTGAATTTGCAAATGGAACCGCTGTTAGGAAAAAATATGGAGGAACTTGGGGACGTATGTTCGAGATACGGACTCAGATCTTTTGTTGCCGGACAAATGGCAGACTGGCTTTATCGTAAGAGGGTCAGGACTGTGGACGAGATGACCAATCTCTCAAAGGCGGCGAGGGCTGCTGTTGCCGGAGACTATGAAGTCGGACGTACCGGATATACTGACATGATAAGTTCTGCAGACGGTACCAGGAAGTACCTGTTCCCTTTCGGTCCGGGAGTGGAGGCTGTGATGATACCTGAAAAGGACAGGCATACAGTATGCGTCTCGTCGCAGATGGGCTGCAGGATGGGCTGCAGGTTCTGTATGACAGGAAGACAGGGATGGCACGGCAATCTGACCGTGGCAGGCATCCTTTCGCAGTTTATGGAGATAGACGAGGCAGGTGAGCTTACTAATGCTGTTTTCATGGGCATGGGCGAACCTCTGGATAACTGGGACAATGTCCGGAAGGCCATAGATGTGCTGACATCGGACTGGGGCTTTGGCTGGAGTCCGAAACGTATAACGCTGTCTACCATCGGAGTGACTTCCGACCCGCGTACAGGAGAGTCTCCTCTGCGCCGTTTTATGGACGAGTGTTCCTGCCATCTGGCTGTCAGCCTGCATAATCCGTTTCCGGAAGAGAGGGCGGAACTCATGCCTATGGAGAAACCTTTTCCTATAGAAAGGACATTGTCCCTGATAAGGGAATACGATTTTACGGGACAACGGAGGGTGAGTTTCGAATACATCATGTTTTCCGGGGTCAACGATGACAAACGTCATGCATATGCCTTGGCGGGTATGTTGCGCGGTCTCGAATGCAGGGTCAACCTGATACGCTTTCACCGGATACCGGATTCTCCTCTGGCTCCGTCTCCGATGCCTGTCATAGAGCGGTTCAAGGAGATACTCGGCAACGCCGGTGTACTCACGACTCTGAGGGCTTCCCGGGGAGAGGATATCCTTGCTGCCTGCGGTATGCTTAGCGGGAAGGGCAGGGCAGCGGGAGGATAAGTCTGACTTGATAGAATGATTCCGATATGGCATCCGATTTCGCATACCGAGTTCATACAGCCAGATGTATATGCCTGATGGCCATTGTTGCCTTGGGTATATGCGTGCCGCATGCCTACGCGGCTGCGGATTCTTCGGCAAGGCCGAAGGTGGGATTGGTGCTGAGCGGTGGCGGAGCAAAGGGAGCCGCTCATATAGGTGTGTTGAAAGTTCTGGAGGAGGTAGGGATACCGGTGGATTTCGTTGCGGGGACCAGCATGGGTTCCATAGTGGGCGGACTGTACAGTCTGGGCTATACTCCGCAGGAGATGGATTCTCTCATAAGTACCATAGACTGGTCGGTATATATGAGCAACAGGGTCTCCCGGGAGCAATTGTCGTTTAAGGACAAGGAACGCAGCAGCCGCTATCTGCTTACCATTCCTTTTGCTACGGCTGCATCGCTGGACAGTACGATGGAGACCGGCCGTGCAAGGCGGGATGAGACAGTCTCTGGAGAACACTCTTCCTCCAGTATGTTCGTGAACTCGATTCCAGCCGGCTTCATCAACGGCAACAATATAGAGAGCCTGATAACTTCACTTTGCTTCGGGTATCAGGATTCCATAGATTTCGATGACATGCCTGTCCCGTATGCCTGTGTGGCAACCGATATGGTGAGCGGAAGGGAGGTGGTGTTCCGCAGTGGCAACCTGCCTATGGCAATCAGAGCCAGTATGTCTATCCCTGGTGTCTTCGCACCTGTAAGAATGGATGACATGGTGCTTGTGGACGGGGGAATGCTCAATAACTTCCCGGTGGATGTCTGCCGTGCCATGGGGGCCGATATCATCATCGGAGTAAGGGTGTCCAGCAAGGTGGAAGGTGATCCCGACGAGTTGGGCTCGCTGCCTCAGATCATAGACCAGCTCATGGGGGTCGTGACAAAGAGCAAGGCGGAGGCCAATATTGCAATGTGCGATATCTTCATAGAACCGGATGTCACAGGCTACGGGCCAATGAGCTTCGATCCGTACAGTATAGATACTCTTGTCAGCCGCGGCTATGCTGCTGCTGACAGTCAGAGACCGGTACTTGAGGAACTTAGGAAGATGCTGGAGGTGTACGGTCCGGTGGAGCGGGTTTGCCGGAAGCACAGGACAGTATTCATGGACAGCGATACACTTGCCATAGGTTCTGTCTCGATATCCGGAGTCAACGACAAAGAGCGTGCGTGGCTTCTGAAGAAGTCTAAGATAACCAGAAGATCCAGAATGACAGGACGTGAAATAGAAAAGGCAATTTCATTCTTTTACGGTACCAATGCCTTTTCAAAGGTGAGCTATACTGTGCTTCCTGACGAAGGTGATTCTACATACAGTATAAATATAGCGCTTGAGAAAGATGCTCCGCACAGTTTCGGTATCGGTTTCCGTTTTGATTCGCAAGAGGCCGCAGCCATATTGCTGGGACTCGGAATCAACGAGCAGAGACTTACCGGGGTGAAGTTCAGTCTTTCGGCCCGGCTTAGCTACAATCCTTGGGCCAGGGCAGTGATTTCTTTTGTACCCAGGGCCTTTCCTGGATTCAACCTGTCATATTCTTTCAATAAGAGTGAAACCAATCTCAGATACCACGGGAAACCGTTCGGCAACGCCATGTTCTTGAAACAGAATGTCAAATTGTATATTTCCGAGTACCAGTCCCGTCATCTCAGCACTGAGTTGGGACTCAGCCTGGAGAATTATATATACCGGCATTTCTATACGGAGAAGGATGGTCCTGTAATGCCGGATCTGGACCGGTTGCGGAGTGCATATCTCGGTCTGTACGGTTCTCTCAGGTTTGACAGCAAGGACCGTTCCGTGTTTGCGGCCAATGGTGTGGACTTTTTCCTGTCTGCCGGCTGGAAGTTCCATGATCTTTACAGGACAGTCCCGTTCAGCAGTTTCGGTGAGGTGCAGCTCAATTTTATGTCCTATATCCCATTTGTCGGCGAAAAACTTGTCCTGTCGCCTCAGGTCTATACCCGTTTTGTGATGGGGGACAGCTATCTGCCGGCTTATGACAATCTGCTGGGAGGAGTGATGCCCGGCCGTTATGTCAGTCATCAGATGCCGTTCATAGGAGCGAACAAGCCGGAGATAATGTACAATTCTGTGGCTGTCCTGCGTCTGGACCTGCGTTGGAACGTGTACAGGAAGCATTATGTTACCTTGATGGGCAACTATGCCAGAGAAGCTAACGGTATCCGGAATTTTTTCACTCCAAAGACTCCTTATGAGGATGGATTCATGACGGCATACGACTGGTGGGGTGCAGGTGTCAGGTATTCCTACGATTTGCCGGTAGGTCCGTTCGGTATAGATATAAGCTGGTCCAATATCACTAAAACCGTGGGTGTGTATGTCAGTCTCGGATACTGGTTCTGATGTTGATGCTGTTTTCAACAGGATGGCCTGGCTGTGCTCCAGGAGGGAATATTGTTCGGCTGACGTGATGCGCAAGATCCGTCAGAAGGGGTTGTGTGCGGAGGATGCCTCTGTCGTGATGCAGCGCCTGACAAAGGAAAGATACGTGGATGATGCCAGATATGCCAGGTCTTTTGTCCGGGACAAGGCCGTTCTTTCCGGCTGGGGACCGCGTAAGATAGCCTTTGCCCTGTCAGCCAAAGGCATGCCGAAGAAGATGATTGAGGAGGCAATGCGGGAAATCAGTCCGGAAGACAGCACTGCCCGTATGCGTGAAGTCTTTACCGCGAAATGGAAAGTCATTTCCGGTGATACGGAGTATGACCGGCGTACAAAACTGCTGCGCTTCGCACTTTCCCGTGGCTATTCATATGATGATGTCTCCCGATTTCTGGCTTCCCTCGATAAGGACCGGTAAGGATTGACCAGCCGGTTCTGTTTTTGCCTGCCAAGTGTGGAAATCGGAAATTTATGCGTAAGTTTGCACTTTGATGAGATAATTTAAGGACTAAAATAACTACGGAAGATGATTACCACAGAACAGGTGAGAGACTTGCGTCAGCGTATCGATACGCTGGGGAGGTGTCTTTGACATCGCTTCGAAGAAAGAGCAGGTAGCGGAAATGCAGCGGCATAGTGCCGGAGCCGGATTCTGGGATGACCCGAAAGAGGCCGAGGCGTATCTTAAGAAGATGTCCGGAGTCAGATTCTGGACAGATGCTTACGATGAGATTAAGAAAATGGATGAGGACCTGGAGGTCCTGCTGGAGTTCGCCAGAGAGGACGAGACGGCCCAGAATGATGCGGATATGCAGTTCGAGGCACTTACCGGTAAGGTTGAGGATCTGGAGCTGCGCAATATGTTGGGCGAGGAGGGGGATAATCTGGGAGCCATTCTGAAGATCAACTCCGGAGCCGGCGGTACTGAGAGCAACGACTGGTCGGCCATGCTGATGCGTATGTATGTGCGCTGGGGAGAGCGGAACGGCTATAAGGTGGCGGTCAGCGACCTTATTGAGGGCGATGAGGCCGGCATCAAGTCTGTGACAATAGAGTTCGAAGGTGACTATGCTTTCGGCTATCTGAAGGGTGAGAGCGGAGTACACCGTCTGGTGCGCATTTCCCCGTTCAATGCACAGGGCAAGCGTCAGACAACCTTCTCTTCGGTGTTTGTGTATCCGTTGGTGGATGACACGATTGAGATAGAGATCAATCCTGCCGACCTGGAGTGGGATACCTACCGTTCGTCAGGAGCAGGGGGCCAGAACGTCAACAAGGTGGAGACCGGAGTCCGTGTGCGCCATATTCCGACCGGCATTGTGGTTGAGAATACCGAGACCCGTTCGCAGCTGGATAACCGCCAGCGGGCTCTGCGTATCCTGAAGTCGCATCTATATGACCTGGAGCTGAAGAAGCGTCAGGAAAAGCAGGCCGAGCTGGAAGGCAAGAAGAAGAAGATAGAATGGGGCTCGCAGATCCGCAGTTATGTCCTGCACCCTTATAAGATGGTTAAGGACTTGCGTACCGGCTATGAGACATCCGACACTCAGAGCGTCCTCGACGGCGACCTCAACGCCTTCATGAAATCCTTCCTGATGGAAGCCGGCGACACACTGTAGCGCAATACACGGTTCAGTCGATTTTCAGTGGGGATGCCCCCTGGGTCGCAAGAAACCTCTCCTAAAGCCACTTACGCCGTCACGGGTGGCATTGCCGGCTGTAAGCTGACCACATATCCGGATGCCCGATTGCAGCTTCTGAAACCGTGATATCACTTATGGAACACGCATACGTATTGTAACTGACTTACAACAACTGTCATATATCGTCGTATATGGTCCCGCTGCATCAAAATTTCTAAAAGGCAGACCATAAAGCGACTTGTAAGGCTATTACTCCCCTTCGACAAGCTGCTCCGTGGCAGATTCCCCATCCGGCTCCACACCACCATCCGGCCACCACCGCAACGGCAGCATTTCCCGCGATTCAGTGCCGTAGTGGGTCATCAGCAAAATCCGCCCAGGCAATGCCGGCCGAAATGGCTGGAACCCAAAACCGTGTAGAAACCGGGAGTAATAACTGCAAGCAGGAACACACCCTGTTTTTGTATTGCTTTGATTATGAGCTATTTGTGAAAATGTTCTGATCTTTTCGGCCTGTTTTTTCACGTCGGGAAGAACACTGCCTTTCTGTATGTCATTGTATCTTAGATGATTGCGAAATACGGGTGTGTTTCTGATTACAGTTATTCAGAGAGCCCCTGGCACGGTGGACGAAAAAGGGAAGTTTTGGAAATTTACGGTCGTACGTTTCCCTGCCGCCCCGTCCTCACGGTGTTCCAAGGCGGCTTTACGGCCAGGCAGGATTCCACAACGGCAGCGTTTCCCGCGATTCCGGTGCACTTTCCCCCGCAGCTTGCAGACGCATGAAAATCCAGCAGTCGAAAAGACCAGGCCCTCCCACCGCTTCGCGGCGGGCCCCTCCCTCTAGAGCCGAGGGCGGCTAGTCTTTTCTCGTTGCTGGATTTTCACATTGCAAAGGTGAACCGTTTTCCCGCATTTCCGGTAGTGGCAGTATGTTTCCCTGTCGTCCCGTCCTCACGGTGTTCCAAGGCGGCTTTATGGTCAGGCAGTGCTCCACAACGGCAGCGTTTCCCGCGATCCGGTGCCGGTACGGCAGACGGGCCGTGAGGAGGAGATCGCGTCCCGGGCACTTGCGTCTCATGCGCAGCCATTTTGCAATGTCCAGCATATCACCGAAATTCATCCCTCTTATTATCAAGGATATACGTTTTAGCAACTTGCTGGACCCGGCATATTTCGCCACCAAACGGCCATCCAGCCCCATATCCTCACAAGTCCAGCAGATGTCTTTTCTCAGAGCATTTGATTATCAGGCATTTCTGTAAGTGCGCTTTGTTGGACGTGAGGTACACATCAACACTGAATGAAGTCTGACTCGCTTGAAATCAGCAGGACTTTTCCTATTGTGTCCGGTACAAAGACTGGTTAGAGTTCCCAGGCGAGGGCCGAGGCTCCGAGGATGGCGGCGTCCGAGTCCTTGAGGGTGGAGTACAGCAGGCGGATCTTGCCTTTCCATATATCCAGCAGATTCTCGTTCATGCTCTCTATGATGGACTCGGTCAGGAACTCCTTGGACCTGGCCAGACCGCCGAACAGGATTATGGCCTCCGGAGCACTGAATGCCACGAAATCGGCGAAAGCCTCTCCCATGATTTTACCTGTGTAGTGGAATATTTCGATTGCCAGCTTGTCCCCCTTTGTAGCGGCATCGTAGATATCCTTTGATGTGATTTTCTCGGGATCCAGATTGCGCAGCAGGCTCTTGTCCTCTCTGTCTGCAAGGAATTCCCTTGCTGTACGGGCAACTCCTGTGGCGGATGTGTATGTCTCAAGGCATCCTTTGCGTCCGCAGTTGCACTGCCGTCCTCCACGGATTATGGTGGTGTGGCCGAGTTCTCCTGCGAATCCGTCATGGCCGTAGACTATGTTGCCGTTTATGACGATGCCGCTGCCGACTCCAGTGCCTAAAGTGATCATGATGAAGTCCTTCATCCCTTTTGCGATGCCGTATGTCATCTCTCCTACAGCTGCGGCATTGGCATCGTTGGTGATGACTACCGGTATTCCGACAATGTCCTTTATCATCTTGGCGAAGAATATCACCATAGGCTTGTCGTTCTCGTCGTATGCCCATTTGAGGTTTGGTGCGAACTCTATGGTCCCTTTATAGTAGTTGCCGTTCGGGGCGCCTATTCCGATGCCTTTGACCTCCCCGTCGTTATCTGCTTTCATTATCAGGTCCTTGATGGCCGTGGTAAGGTCTTCCACATAAGAGGAAAGCTCTCTCTGAAGGGATGATATCACACTTTGGTGCAGAATATTCCCCCTTGCGTCGACGATGCCGAGCTTTGTCGTCTGGCCGCCGACATCGATACCCATTACTAATGCCTGTCTTGCCATGGTTATTCTGTTTTAATATCCTTGTTTACATTCTTTGAGCCGAGCAGCGCATAGTAGAGCATGTATGCGAAGCCGGCTATGAGCAGCCAGTAGCTGTTGAGGAATCCCACGCTGTCTGCGATGGCACCCTGGACAGCAGGGATGATTCCTCCGCCGCAGACCATCATCATGAATATGCCGGAGGCTGCCGAGGTGTATTTGCCAAGCCCCTCTACGGCAAGGTTGAATATTACGCCCCACATTACCGAGGTGCAGAGTCCGCAAAGTACGAGGAACAGGCAGTTGACGGGTACTTCCGCAAACCCGAACGAGAGGTTGGAGTTCATTACAGGCATCTTGACTATATTGCTGTCCGGCATGAATATGGCTAATAGCATGAGGATGATGCCTCCGCTTGCCACGGTGGTCAGCATCGCCTTGCTGGAAACCTTGCCGCCGAAGAGTCCGCCTATGAGACGGCCTACCAGCATCAGCAGCCAGTATGTGCCGACTACACTGCCTGCCACGGTAGTGTCAATTCCCTTGCCCATGGTCGGGTCGGTCATGAAGAGATTCATGATGTTTGGTATGCCTACCTCCACTCCTACGTATATGAATATGCAGATGATGCCGAGGATAAAGTGCCTGAACGACCATGCGCTGTACTTGTCCTTCACCGCGTCCTTTTCCTTGCGGACAACGAATGGCTCTGGAATTTTAGACAGGAAAAGCACTATGAAGGCCAGGGCGAAAATTCCCATGGCAAGGAACAGTACTGGATTGGCATTGGATATCTTGGCTCCGGCAATGTCACCGATCAGATATCCGCCCAGTACAGGAGCCAGAGTGGCTGCCGTGGAGTTGAATACACCTCCGAACTGAATCAGCTGGTTGCCTTTGTTCCCACCGCCTCCGAGTGTGTTGAGCATGGGATTGACCACGGTATTGAGCATGCACATCGAGAATCCTGATATGAATGCGCCGATGAGGTACACGGGGAAACTGTCGGCGGTACCGGACAGGAATGTGACACCGACTCCAACGAAGCCTACAGCGACGGCGGTAAGTGCCGTTTTCTTATAGCCGATACGCTGCAGCAGGATGCCGGCGGGAATGCCCATGCACAGGTAGGCCAGGAAATTCATCAGATTGCCGAGCTGGGACTGGAAGTTGGACAGTGAGAACTGGGATTTTACGATTACACCAAGAGGGTTCTGCAGTCCCGTTACGAAAGCAATCATGAAGAACAGCGCGAACATCATCGCAATCGGGAGTGCGTAGTTTTTCTTTTCCGTCATAATAGTACACAGTTAATGTTTACGGTGCAAAAGTATGAATAATTATTATTACTTGTTCATCAGCTTTTTCTTAAGATTGCACAGATACTGCGGCGTGACCCCCAGATACGATGCCAGGACCTTTCCCGGAACGGTGTCTATGATTTCCGGACGGTTTTTCAGAATGGACAGGTAGCGGTCTTTGGCAGCACCGTTGATCAGGAACAGCTTGTGTTCGCAGGTATACAGTTGTCCCATGGCGAGGTTGAACATCCATTGCGAGAATCCGGGACAGTCCCTTACCAAGGTGTCGAACGTTTCCTTGTCCATTCTCAGAACTGTGGCAGGTGTCTTGCAGTTTTCGGCAATGAGGAAAGCAGGAGTCCTCATATAATAGGAGTGCGGGGACAGGAAGATAGTCCCGGGTGTCGCGAATCCGAAAGTGACCTCGCGGTATTCCTCAATGTGGAAGATCCTGATAATACCTTCTTTAAGGCAGTAGATGTCTGTATTGACATGACCGTAGCCGATAAGGCGTTCTTTCGGCTTTAAGTGGATTTCCTCCATTCTGTCGAGGAATTCGTCAATGATGGCGTCAGAAGGATTGAAGTTCCCCTCCAGTTTTATCAGTTGCTTTAAATCATTGTCCATATCTTGCGGATTAAGTAGGATAGGCTGTGGCGGGAGGTCCGTTGGAAACAACAAGCCCCGGCAGGATGTTGGTATTCTGCCGGGGCTTATGCTGTCATCTGGCAGGAGCTCAGATCAATAATTCTCCTTCTTGGGCTCGAAGTAGGCTTGAGGATGCTGGCATGCAGGACATTTTACCGGTGCCTTGCTGCCTTTATGCACGTATCCGCAGTTACGGCACTGCCAGTATATCTCGCCGTCTCTCTCGAATACGGTTCCGGTCTCCACTCTTTCGAGGAGCTTGCGGTAGCGGGCTTCGTGCTCGGCCTCCACTCTTGCTATCATCTCGAAGGCTGCGGCGATTTCGGTGAATCCTTCCTCACGGGCGACTTTTGCCGCCTCGGGGTACAGCACCGTCCATTCCTCGTTCTCTCCTTCGGCTGCCGCACGGAGGTTCTCGAGTGTAGTGGATATCACTCCTGCCGGATAGGATGACGTGATTTCCACCATTCCCCCTTCAAGGAATTTGAAGAATCTCTTTGCGTGTTCCTTCTCCTGTTCAGCCGTTTCAAGGAAGATGGCTGCTATCTGCTCGTATCCTTCTTTCTTTGCCACACTTGCGAAATAGGTGTAACGGCCTCTTGCCTGTGATTCTCCGGCAAAAGAGGCCAGCAGGTTCTTTTCTGTTCTGGTGCCTTTGATAGATGCCATAATAAAAGTGTTG
>OCQE01000127.1_pt1 | contig 11225 bp, 3 predicted proteins | sample 1495831 | NCBI WGS metagenome assembly OCQE01 (sample SAMN01915225, study PRJEB22387) | human gut metagenome | isolation source: stool | host: Homo sapiens | place: USA | reverse complement strand
ATTACGGAACAATCCTCATTTGCCGTCACGAGGTGGTGTCCCCCGGGGTCACCGGGGAGACTGGAAAATGTTTGATCGGACTTGTCCGAGTTATTTCATCGATGATGTCCTGTCCTCACGCCCTCCCCCTGATGTGCGTCAGGTACATGTTGAGGCCGAACATGGCGATGAGTGCCGCCAGAAGGCCTATGACCGCGTACAGCAGCACAGACAATCCGTCATCGGACGACCCATCCGAGGATTCACTTCCAATGAGGCTGCCGTTGCTTACCACATAGTACGAGAAGTGGTCTGTCTCGAAGGTCACCATGCCGGTGGTCTCGTCGTAGGAGCATCTGTGCTCGGTCATTGTTCCGTTTTCATCCAGATAGTACACGTGGACATCCTCTGCCCTACCTCCATCAAGGCTGTGGGGCAGCGAGACGGTGGCGGTTCCGCCGAGCTGGTGGATCTGAGTCGATCCTGCGGAGGCGCTGAGGGAGAACACCGTCCCATCCGAGACCGCGGATCTCTGTGCATCGTTCAGCTCGCTTTCGAACACCTGGGAGACGGCGAGGACGACGTCTCCTCCCGCGACCGCCATCTCCGAGACCGTATCGGAGGACAGCTCGACGGAGCCAACACCGGTGTCCACGCGGATGCCCGCGTCGCCTGATCCATACAGCTCAGACATCGCCTCCTCGGATATCGTGACCGAGGAGTCGATCACATCTCCGCTGGTCGGGGCGGCTATCACCACGGTTGTGGATACGCTCTGACCGGAGGTCGCTTCGACAGACGAGATCTGCTGCGCCGCCGCGATGACGTCGCTGGTGCTGACGGATATCGTCTGTCTTCCGTTGGATGTGGTGACGGTCGACGGGATCGTCGTAGTGGCGGATGCGGTTGAGTTGCCTGTCGGATCGGAGGCGATATTCACCACTGTGACAGTTCCGCTGCCCTCGGTGGTCATCTCCATCGTCACCTCGGTGCTGACGATGTCGCCGTCCGAGCCAGTCGTGGTCTGGGTGGTCTTGACAATCGTGTTATCTCCAGCCTCTATGATCTCTTCGATTGTGCTGGTCTGGGTTCCGTCGCCGTTGTCCACCGTGCCCTTGTCCACGGCTTCGGAGCCTTCGTAGACGATCACGGTGCATGTGGCGGAGATGTCGCCATGGCTGACGGTGATGGTAGCGGTTCCGGGCGACACACCCTTGACGTTGCCCTCGGAGTCCACGGAGACGATCCTGCTGTCGGACGATCTCCAAGTCACCGTGGCGTTCTCGGTTGGCGTCGTAGTGGCCCCGATGGTGGCGGTCTCGGAGACGGCGATCGTCAGGGTTGTCCTGTCCAAAACAATGGTCGTCACCTCGCCCTGGACGGTGACAGTGCATGTGGCTGTGTGGCTTCCGTCCACTGTAGTCACCGTTATGACCGCAGTGCCCGCGGACACGGCTGTGACGACACCCGCGTTGGACACGCTGGCTACCAACGGGTTGCTGGATGACCAGGTCACAGTCTTGTTCGCGGCGTCGTCCGGGCTGACAGTGGCGGTCAGAGTCTGGGTTCCTCCGACGGTCAGGGTCAGTGAGCTCCTGTTGAGCTCGACCGATTCGACACCGACGGACTGTACCGTCACCATGGTGCTGGCGGATGCCCCCGACCCGTCGCCTGCGGTAGCGGTTATTACAGCGTATCCTTCCGACAGGGCGGTCACCCTTCCATTCTGGTCCACCGTGGCAACAGTCGGGTTGCTGGAGGACCACTGGAAAGAGGCTATTCCATTCGCCGTGGCTGTAAGCGTCGTTGTGTCTCCAACGTACATCAGCCCTCCTCCGGTGATTGTCACCTGTGGCGAGGACACAGTGACAACGCACTGCGCGGTGTTGCCGTTCGGTGCGGTCGCAGTGATGATAGCTGTTCCTGCCGTGATCGCCTTCACATTTCCTTCTGAGTCGACGGATGCCACGGCGGGGTTGCTGGAGGACCACTTGATGGATCCCATCAGAGGCTTGTCCAGTTCGTATCCGGCCTCCAAGGAACCGGTCTCGCCGACGGTGAGACCCAGCGTATCATTGCTGATGTCTACCTCGTATTCGGGAACCGTTACGGTGAACGATGCCTCCACCTCGCCCGATATCGCGCTCACAGTGATCGTCGCCTCTCCAGGCGCGAGCGCGGTCACGACACCTTCGACCACGCTGGCTACCAACGGGTTGCTGGAGGACCACACCACATGGTCTTCTGCGGATGCCGGGAGGACGTTCGCATCCAGTTCCAGCGGGTCGTCCGTGACCGACAGTGTCACCTTCATGTCGTTGTAGGAGTTTCCGTCCCCGTCGACGATGGTGATGACGGTAATGTCGGGCTCGTCCTCGGAGACCCAGTACGCCGTCAGGGTGACCGAATCCAGGACCACATACTCGGATCCGGCAGGATAGAGGGTGGCCCCATCCCACCAACCCATGAACTTGTATCCGCTCTTGGTGATAGTCGTCTCCCCGGATTCATCGGTTCCGGGCAGGGTGACCTGCGTACCGGCTTCGTATGATCCGGCGAACACATCCGTTCCCTCTCCGCCGTCGAGGTCGAATGACAGAGTGACCAGACGGTCCTTGGTGATTCCCAGATCCTTGTAGAGGCTGAGGCTCTGGGCCATCGTGCCGAGCTCCACACCTGTCACCGATACCATGCAGGATGAAGTCACCGTCTGCTCCCCGACCGTCGTCGTGGCGACCACCAGGGCGCTGCCCATGGCGACTGCCGTGACGTTCCCGTCGGAGTCCACGCGGACTACCGAGCTGTCGGATGACGACCATCTGACGTCGCCGGATGCGGACATCTGGATTATGTCGCCCACATCCATGCTGATGTCTGTCGCCTGCGCGCCATTCACGGTTATTGGGAGACTTGGGGATAATGTTCCCGTTCCCCCGTTCTCGGTGGTGTACACCATCTGGTCGGGGTCTATGTTCCTGTAGTCGCTCTCCTCCAGGAGGAAGATGTACCTGAGGGATTCGAGATTCGTGCATTCGTTCAGCGGCATGAACACCTCTCCGTCGAAGTAGTAGGCGTAGAGCTGAACGTTGGCATAGGTCATGGTGTTGGTCGTCTCGTCGTAGGTCGCCGTGTACCTCTTGGCGTCCCATATGGCCTCCTCCATCGCCGTGTAGGGTTCGGGGTCGTCCCCGGTTCCCACGAAGATCTCGTAGCCGTCGTCGTTCTCGACCAGGAAGTAGTAGTCGGTGTAGAGGCTGGCCGGCACGTAGCAGTAGAGGGCCCCCGAGTCGTTGTAGAAGATGATCCTTCCCTCGGCGTCGACCCTGATCGCCTGGGAGCCGTATCCAGCGGGGAGCTCCTTGATCTCGGCGGTCTCGTCCATCGTCCATGTGGTCTCTCCGTCGACCGTAGACACGCGGTCTGTGAACACATAGAGGTAGTTCGACCCGCTGTAGTTCATCATGTAGATGTTGACGTATCCGTTCAGTTCACCATCGGCATCTTTGCTGAGATTGGCGGTGGACACCACGATCCCCCCGTGGGACGATTCGCTCTCCACGCTTGTCACGTAAACCGGGACATGGTCCACGATGTTGTAGACCAGCAGATCGCCGCCGGCGGAGACGCCGGTTGTGGCGTTTACATATCCGCGCCCCTCCACGATGACGAAGTTGCTGAGCAGGCTGTTCCTGCCCCCGGAGATCTCGACGTATGCCGGTTCCTCGAAGGTTGTCCCGTTGACGCTGACGTATGCGATCTGGGAGTTCCCGTCGGCCCCCGTGTCGCCGAACAGCCCCTGCGTGTACCCGGTGGTGTAGATGTATCCGTCGTAGTACGTCAGCCACCCGTCGTCCATGAAGTACCCGCGCATACGAGACAGTTCCACGCGGGAGACGTCCCCGGTCACTAGGTCCGCCGCATAGATGTAGCGGTAGCTCCCGGAGGTGCTGAGCCAGTACATGGTCGGATTGCCGTCCCCGGACTGCTCGATGAGCACGGAGGACGTCACCCCGTACTGGCTGAATATGTCGCCCGGCACGATGCTGTCCTCGGATGTCGAGGGGTCGAACTGGTTTTTCATCACGCCGTCAGGATTGGTCATGTCCGGGCTCATCATCCAAATCTCGCCGTCGAAGACGGTGTAGAAGTACCCGTCGTACCACTTGGCGTAGCTCATGCCGGAAGGCATTGTCACCTCATTGCCGTTGGAGTCGGTGACGTTCTCCAGGTCCTCGTCGAACACGTTGCCGGTGGCGAAGTCCAGTATGTACCAGGAGTCCCCGCTGCCGCCGTATCCGAGGTGGTAGTAGAAGTTGCCGTTCTCCACCGAGTCGGCGCGGGCGAGCTCGCTGCCTGTCTCCACATCCAGCTTGTAGATGGAGGGGCCGAGGTGCAGATAGACGTATCCATCCACGATGAGCGGGGTCCCGGGCGTGTTGTGCCAGGACATCCCGGACATCACGGGGTTGTTGGCGAAGGCCCAGCTCATTATCAGGTCCTCGTCGGCCGCGACCGTCCCGACTTCGATGACCTGCTGAAGGTCGGCGGACTGAGAGTAGTACTTGGCCACAGGCGAGACGGTGACGTATCCGTCCACGCTGTAGATGATCACATAGGGTCTGCCGTCGGTCCCGACCCCGTCCTGCCACTCCACGGAGACGGTGGACGTCACGTCAATGCCTATGAACTCATACCCCGCACTCAGGTTGAAGTAGTACGTCGTTCCGGAAATGATTTTGATTCCGAAGTATCCGCCGGTCACCGTATTCCCGGACCCGTCGGTGAAGTACCCGCCGGAGCTGGTGAAGTCTACGTATGGGTCCAGGTCGGTCCACTCGGCGTACAGCGTCATGGCCTCCGTGATCGGCTGCTGCTGCTCGTACTTGTCATACTCGCCATTGGCATCCTTGATGAACCAGCCGCCGAAGGAGTATCCCGCCCTGACGGGCTCCGGGAGCTGGCTCACGAGGATGGACCTGCCCTTGACGACCATCATGTCGGGAACCATGACGGAGGAGCGCGTATCGAATGTCACGGTGACGTATGTGTCATCCGATCTGGCCTCCAGAGCGTCCACCCTCAGGATAACCTGGGTCTTCGTATCGGACTGTGCGGACTCCCCCTCGGCAGACGAGCCGTTCCCGTCCGAGGGATCGTATCCTGTACCTTCACTCGTGGGATTCAGATCCACCCATTCACCGTTGCGGTATATCTGCACATACAGGTCCCACGTCTGGTAGTTGTCCTCCGAGGTGAACATAATCTTTCCGTCGTCTGACAGCTCGATGCCCAGTCCGTCGATGTCCGAGGAGATGTAGTACTCCGTATCCTGGGATTTAGAGACGACCTGCCTGATCACCCCGTACTTGTCATCGACGATGAACCTGAGTGGGTCGGTGATCCCGCTAATGGCCTTCCCGTCTTCGATATAGTAGGTGACGCCTTCGGCGGCCACGGACCCTTTGATACTGTCGAATCCGAGGGTCACGGTTCCGCCGGAGGAAAGGTAGCTCTCACCGATAAGCGTCTCGCCGCCGTCGATCTTCCCGCTGGTGATCAGCGTAAGATCGGTCAGCGTCGAGGAGCATCCTCCGAAGTAGCCGCTGGGGAACTGGAGCCCCGTGTTCCCTTCGGCCGCGTCATATGTCTCCCCCAGTCCGGACTCGAAGTAGGCTGTTACGGTCCTGGAGAGAGTCTCTGACTCCACTACGATGGTCCCTGTTTCGGAAACGACACTCAGCTCCGTCACCGTCAGAGCCCCCGACAGGACGACATCGCCCTTTGCCTGGATGGAGAGGGAGTTCAGGGTCCCGGAACCGGTCAAGTCAATCATGACTGATCCGCTACTCACGATCTCCAGGTTCCTCAGCATATCGCTGATCAGGGAGCCGTTTTCCAGCGTTATGTCCCCGCATTCGATGACGATGGTCTTGGCATCGGTGCCGGACAGGATGTACGACGGAATCACCAGATCGTATTCGGTATCCGCGGAGAGGCTGCTCTTCCCGGCTGGGACGGCCAGGATCTTGTAAGCGATGCCTTCCTCGGACGGGATTTCGACGAGCCATCCGCCAATGGAGACGTACGTGGTGTTCCCTTCCTCGACGAGGATCTCCTCCAGGTCGTTCATCAGGGAGAACACGTTGCTGTTCTCCTGGGCGCTGGTGGATGATGCGAAGCTGGTCACCTTCTTCGGGACGGTGACCTCCGTCAGACCCGTGGGGATGACGGCAATCCTGGTCCCGTCCTGGTCAAGCAGCATGCCGTTAACCAGGGTGTACGCGTTGTTGCCATCCTCAAGGATGAAGGTGTCGAGCATCACACAACCCTTGAATGCATCGTAGGCGATGCTGGTCAGTTCCGCAGGGATTCTCACTGTGGAGATGCTGGTGCAACTGCCGAATGCGTTCGAAGCCAGAGACACCACGTCGTTTAGATTCAGAGTGACGCGGTTCCCTCCCGAATCCGTCCCGATGGTGGGACAGTTGGAGAAGGCACTAATGCCTATGCTCACACCCCCAGGAGACTCGAACGAGATGCTCTGAAGGACGGTGTTGTATGCGAAGACGTAGTTTCCCAGAGTTATGGATCCTGTGTTCTTCAGACTGACGCTCTCGAGCGATGAGATGCCATAGAAAGCATAAGCGTTGATGCTCAGACTAAGTACGTCAGCGGATATGTCGACACTGGAGAATCCTGTGTTCTGGAACGTACGTTGACCTATAACCTGGATGGTAGAAGGGAGCGAGAGCACCCCCTCTCTGGCCTCTTCCCCGGCCGCATAAACAGTGTTCAGAGATGTACATCCCTGAAAGGCCCCACTTGAACCGCTGACACCAGTATCGCTGAAGATCTCTAATTGTGCAGGGAGAACCACCGTGGTTAGGGAGGTACAATCGGCAAAGGCACCCATACCTATGGATGTCAGGTCCAATGCGGACAGATCTACGAACTCCAATCCCGAGTCATAGAATGCATTTGTCCCGATCGTTGTCACGCTGACCGGGATATCGATCGATGTCAAGCTAGTCGTACCTCTGAGCATATTGAGGCCGATTGAAGTGAGATTGGACGGTAGGCCGATCTCCGAAAGCGATGTGCATCCGTCGAAGGCCGATTGACCGATGGTTGTGACGCTGTCCGGAAGATTAATCGATTCCAGGGACGAGCACTCATAAAATGCGAACTTCCCGATTGACGATAGATTCGAGCCGGACGAGAATTCCACTGTTCTAAGATCGGTACAATCGCTGAAAGCGTTGTTTCCGATGGATGTGATGTCGTCGGTTACGAGCAGATATTGGATGTCTGGGTCCGCATCGATGATCTGGCCTGCCCTGACATAATAGTTCCATGTCTCCCCCTCGTATGTGGACGGACGGACGTCTACGTCAGATTCGACGATAGACCAGTCGTCGAAACTGTCGTAGTGTATGCTTGCTCCCGAGTTCACCGTCACCTTAGTGAGGCCGGTGCAACCAGCGAAGGCCTTGCTGTTGATACGTGTAACGTTGTCCAGATTGATCTCGCCTGTAAGGGATTCACAATCTTCGAACGCAGAGGTTCCTATGGAAGTCATACTTTCGAAATTGATTGTGGTCAGAGATGTGCAACCAGCGAAGGCCTCTGTGCCGACTTTCCCGATACTGCCGGTGACCGTGACAAGAGAGGTCTTGTCTTTGAATGTCTCATCAGGGATGTTGACATTGGTACCCAGAAGCACGAGATTTGTCACTTTTACATCCTGGAGATCAACTATGGTGGTAGTTCCCGAACTGAATCCACTGGTCAGAGTGAGAGTGTCGATTGACACCCTACCCAGCCCATAGCTACCAACGGATCCGACCGTCAGCGAACCTATGGAGAACGTACTGTTGCTGAAAGCGTTGGAACCTACACTGGATAGAGTTAGATTCACTTCTTCACTGTCTTCGCCCATGCTCATTTTCTCTATAGGGCAATCTCTGAATGCATCGTCAGGTATGGAACTCAGCCCATCGCCTAATGTGATCGAAGTAAGTTTCGTGCAACCAGAGAACGCCCCCTCCCCGAGGTCGATGCAGGAACTCAGATCGAAGTTCGAAATGGATGTCCCTGCAAACGCCTGGGCACCGATAGTCTGAGCATTTGTGAACGTGGCCGAGACGAGTCTGGTACATCCCGAGAACGCCTCGCTGTCTATCGACGTTACACTGGTAGAAGTGATGGAGGCGATAGCAGTATTGCCCTTGAACGCTCCGCTGTCTATCTCGGTTACCTGAACGCCATCTACCTCTGCAGGAACTGTCAGTTTGGTTTGCGAAGTGTTTTTTAAACCCATCACTTTTGCCGTATTGCCACTGATCAATATGCGCCAAGTAACATCATTTTCTGTATGTTCCTCAATCGTTCCGAATGATCCTGGTTCCCATACGTAATCGTCGCTCATTGATTCGGGCAGAGTCAACTCCACAGTCGTTGCTGCAGAACCAGCACCTCTGAAAACTGAACCGAGGTCGACATCTGTAGATAGTTCGTTCCCAATCGTTATGCTGTAGAGATTCTCGCAGTCGGCGAATGCCGAACTACCCATGTACTGTATCGATTCTAGATTCAGGAGGCGAATGAAACCGCAGCCCTCGAATGCCGAAGTTCCTGCCGAAATGAGATCCTTGGACCAAGCGCCATCATCCGTGACCATAGCATCATACTGATTCACATAATACTCGATACCCATCCCCTGAAATGCATTGTCCCCTACTGTCGTGACGCCGTCAAGCCTAACGCCGATTTTTGTAGGATCATTCTGAATGATTTCATCGGTATTGGTGACATAACTGGGAAGATACTCTTTCTCATAGGAGGAATCGTACGATTTGATGGAGTCGGAGTGGAAAATAAATCTTATCGAGCTTATTGTGTGCGTAATAAATGACGTACCAGAGCTCTTGTAAGCTTCTTCCCCGCCCATGCATATATACTCAGGTATCTGTGAATAGAGCTCTTTGAAGTCGAAATTGTCTGTCAGCACATGAATGGTGACTGTACTTACTGGGAACCGTCCATTAGCCGCTATTGATTGGAAGTGGTAATGCTGATCCTCTACAGGCGTACTCGCATCATAGTCTGAGAAATCAAGATTCCCACCGACATATAGCGTGATGGCGGTGCCAATGTGTGCAAATGCTCCGGCACCTAGACGACAGTCCATTAGCCATATCTCGTCATTCTTATCGATCGCCATAAAACTGTTCTGTTCAATTGTACAGTTCCAAAGAACGATAGAATTGATCGTCTGTGTTTCATAGGTATAGATATAGTCTATCCAACCCCCTATCATACTCGAAGTGGCATCTGTAACTGTGCCTCCTGCTGAAACATCCATACCCAGAGCCACAAATGAAAGCATCGATTTCTCGTCCGCATCGAATGCATCGATGCAATATTCGATATCTTCTATGATGACGATGTTAGACAAAGCCACCTTGGAGTTGCTTGTTACATCCTCAAGGGTAGCACTGTATGAATCCGATTCTGATTGCTCTAGTTTTATTGAATAATTGTCAGATGTCAATATTGAATCATTTATTGTATAGTTTGTTAACCACAAATATGCATGATTAGAATCACCAATCGAAGCTTTCGTTCCATTGTGATCCGATGATTCGCTTATCGTGATTGACTTAGGCGAATAATTCAGCTCTACAACGCCTATATGAGCTCCATCTATGTCTTCGGAGCTTTCTAACTGTACATTATGAACCTGATCATCAATGGTCACGTCTACTTCAGACATATTCAGAAAGGTCCCAACATACACCGTGAATGTGTCTCCATCACTCATTTCACCATCCGCATCAGAAAAAGATGCTGATGACAAGACTAATGCAGACAATGCTACTATGATTATAGCCATAGTACTGATCTTTTGTGTTAGTCTCATTTACACCTCCCGGTGATAGAAAGAAAGATAGAATAAAGCCAGGTATGTAGTGTCGGATTGACCATAGCAATCATCGAACATGCTTCCAGAGCGGTTTGAAAAGCCATTGGAACAATCATTATTCCATATCATCCTATCACCTCCTCTTTCAGATTGCTCTTATTCGAAATCATTTCGCGAGCAAAATACAAAACTTTACGAGCCCTATGGAAATTGTTTGTGGTGATGAAGATAAGATTCACTCCACCACCCCGTGGGTTCAGCTGTATCTGTACAGAACGTAGTCCAGATAGAACGCCGACTGATTGAAGTTCTCAGTTGAACTGGCGGTATCGGAAGGAACGTTCTCCAGAGTGCTGTAAGCTCCGAGATTGAACGAGAGGTACGTGGATCCGTTCTGAACCCAATATACATAGTCTGATCCAGAAGATACTGTTGTCAGGCCAAAGAGACTGTTAAACCATCCATAATAGGCTCCAGGATCCTCAGTTCCATTGATGTTGGATGAACCCACAGCATCCTTGAGAGCTGCATACGCGTTGGAACCATATCCAACCAGGGTTATTCCAGCATACAGATCGGAAACTGTGAGCACCTTAGTCGCGGTGGTTCCATTGTCCTGCAGATATGTTACGAATGTCGGCACGACTGTGGGAGTGTAGTCTTCGGCAGACACCTTCAGCTCGAAGGTGTACATGTAGTCAGCTCCATCGGGGGTGATGAGGCTGGCAAGGCTGGTGACATGGCTATTGACAGCGGCAGGCACGGTCTCGGTGTCTGCTCCGTAGTAGAGCACAATGTTCGCGGACGGGGCAGCCCCGTCGGTGAAGGGCGTGATGTATCCGATGGCGTCGATTCCGACGGACCATCCGTCGTTGTAGACGAAGACGTTCCAGACGCTGGATTCGCTCTCGGAAACTCCTCCGATGGAGGTCACATCTCCGTAATTGTTGTTCATCTCGGTGTACGGGCCCCACTCGTTCTCCTTCTCGAGGATGTAGTCGGTGTCCGCAACGATCGTCTCCCCAGTGGCCTGAAGGGCCTGGAGAGCGTTGTATCCGGGCATCCCGACGTAGTCGGTCCACTCGGATCCATCATAGATATACACGTTCATCTGGCCGGCGGTAGCCGCTTCGGAATCGTCCGCAGAGATTACTGCGAACGCTCCGGCGAAGACGCATACCGCCGCGATGAGCGCCATTATTTTACTGTTCATGATTATTCCTCCAGACCCTTTCGCCTATCATCTTCTGAAAGGGTCTGATACGACCTTAATTCCGGACCCACTTCCGGGAGATGGCGTTGTCACGTCAATGGGTCCGGT
>OCQE01000033.1_pt1 | contig 16992 bp, 15 predicted proteins | sample 1495831 | NCBI WGS metagenome assembly OCQE01 (sample SAMN01915225, study PRJEB22387) | human gut metagenome | isolation source: stool | host: Homo sapiens | place: USA | reverse complement strand
AGACGTTGTATGAGTGTTGATTTTAGCTTTATATCCTAATTTATTAAATGTGTCTTTTATGTTTATAGGAATGGGAGAGTATTATGTATAGGAAGAATGCAAATGGGTGGTTGAAGCATATCGATTTTATCATTCTTGATATGATATGTTTGCAAATTGCATTTGTGGTGGCTTATTTTATTAAGAATGGAAATATACATCTATATAATAATTTCTTATATAGGAATATGGCTATCATATCAGAAGTAGCTGATTTAATGGCTTTACTTATTTTTGGTACATTAAAGGGTGTGTTAAAAAGAGGGCATTATCAAGAATTTGTAAAAACATTAAAACATGGTTTTATTGTTTGCTTATTGGCTGTTTTATATTTGTTTGCAGTTCAAAAAGGGATTTTCTTCTCTAGATTTATTTTATTCTTAACAATCGGTATTTATTTTATATTGACTTATATAGTAAGAGAACTATGGAAGGGTCATATAAAAAAGGGCGTTAATAGTGGTAAGAGAAGAAAACTATTAATTGCAACTTCAAGTACTATAGCTTATAAAGTTATTGAGAATGTTGAAAAGAATAATTATTCTCGATATGACATTGTTGGTGTTGCTTTATTGGATAAGGATTTAATTGGAAATCAAATCAATAATGTATCTGTAGTAGCAAATAATGAAACAGTTGGTATGTATGCTTGTAAAGAGTGGGTAGATGAAGTGCTAATTGTTTTACCTAAAGAAATTGCTTATCCAAATACGTTGATTGAACAATTAACATTGGCTGGTATCACAGTACATATGAATTTAGCTAAGGTAGTAAATTCACCTGGTAAGAAGCAGTTTGTTGAAAAGATTGGTGATTATACAGTTTTAACTACAAGTATTAATTATGCTTCTTTAAATGAATTGTTCTTAAAAAGAGTATTTGATATTATTTGTGGAATATTAGGATGTATATTAACACTTGTTATTTGTATCTTTATTGGACCTGCAATTTATATTGCAAGTCCAGGCCCCATCTTCTTTTCTCAAGAACGTGTTGGTAAGAATGGTAAGAAATTTAAGATGTATAAATTTCGAAGTATGTACTTAGATGCGGAAGAAAGAAAAGCAGAATTAATGAAAGACAATAAGCTTGGGGATGGAAAGATGTTTAAACTTGATTTTGATCCTCGAGTTATTGGAAATAAAGTATTGTCTGATGGATCCCGTAAAACAGGTATTGGTGAATTCATGCGTAAAACGAGTTTAGATGAATTTCCACAATTTTTTAATGTATTAAAAGGAGATATGTCTATAGTAGGAACTAGACCTCCTTTAATATCAGAAACAAATCTATATGAGTATCAACATTTTGCACGATTAGCTATTAAACCAGGGATCACTGGTATGTGGCAAGTGAGTGGAAGAAGTGAAATTATAGATTTTGATGAAGTAGTTAAATTAGATAAATATTATATTGAGAACTGGAATCTCGGTTTAGATATCAAGATTCTATTAAAAACAGTACTAGTTGTAGTATGTAAAAAAGGTGCTGTGTAAATTTACAATGGAAAGGAAAATAAAATGGAACAAAAAGAAATGAAGATTTGTCTTGTTGGGTCTTCAGGTGGTCACTTGACACATTTATATATGTTGAAACCATTTTGGAAGGATAAAAATCGTTTTTGGGTTACATTTGATAAAGAGGATGCTAAAAGTGTATTAGAAGGTGAAAAGATGTATCCTTGTTATTATCCAACAAATAGAAGTTTAAAAGCTCTGATTAAAAATACACGTATTGCGTGGAAGGTATTGCATAAAGAAAAACCAGATTTAATTATCTCTTCAGGTGCTGCCGTAGCCGTACCGTTTTTCTATTTAGGTAAAATGATGGGAGCTAAATTAATTTATATAGAAGTGTTCGACAGAATTGATAAACCAACAATGACGGGAAAGATGGTATATCCAATTGTAGATAAGTTTATTGTTCAATGGGATGAACAAAAAAAGGTATATCCAAAAGCAATAAACCTTGGAAGTATTTTCTAGAGAGCTAACTATATAAAATTCAAGTATTTTTTATGAAAAAGTTTGAAAATAGAAAACGACTAGATTTTTTAGTTAGTTTTAACTTGATCTTTGAAAATGTGAATATTGGATTAATTTTAGGCATGACGAAAAGAACTTTTAAAATGTGATTTTTTAAAAGTTCAGATGCTTTAGATGCATTGGTCTTATCTTAATAATGCAGGATCAAATGATTGTCCTGTTTCTAGTAAATGATAAATGATTCTAAGCAGCTTTCTAATGCAGTGGCCTTGAGCACAACGGTGTCCTTTACCTTGAGAAATCTTCAATCGATAGTATTTCTTAAACACAGGATTATTGTTAATTACAGGCAGTATGATTTGATACAAAGTCTTTCTAAGATATTTAGATCCTTTCTTAGTTATGGCAGTGTGCTGGGCGTTGTATTGACTCGATTCATAGTGATATGGAGCAACTCCTGCAAATTTAATAATTTGAGAAGGCTTAGAATAATTGCCAATATCTCCTAATTCGGCTAAAATAGAAGTACCAGAGAAATGAGAAATCCCTGGAATGCTTAGGATAGGAGAGTTGTTTGTGATTGAGAACTCTTCTATTTTTTTATCTATTTCAGCGATTTGCTCTTTAATAAGCGTGATTTGGCTTACCAAGTGTTTGATCTGTATAGTTTCAACTTCAGAAGAGATTCCAATAGAATTCTTAGCACATTCTTTTAACTTTTCAGGAGTCAATGAAATGCGGCCGCCTCTGCCTTTGATTTCAAAACATTTACGTATTGTACGAATATCTGTAGAAGCGATAGCTTCAGCACTGCCAAACGTTTTAAGAAGATTCATGTAAACAACACCATATTTAGAACCGAATAAGGTATTGAATTCAGGGAAAACAAGATCAATCGATTTCTGTAGTCGATTACAGTATATGTTGAGTTCTTCCTTTAGATTATGGTGATGACGAGTCAATTGTCTTTGTTCGTAGAGATCAAAACGGTCAACCTTAGTAATACGATACTGTTTCTTACGCTCAGGAGTATCTAGAACATCACAAATGGTGATTGTATCCAGTTTGTCATTCTTAGTAATGCCACCTTCCATCTTACGTGTAAGATCTGTGGTTTTAGGGTTGATCAAGGCAACAGTATATCCGTTGCTAAGAAGAAATTTAAGAAGAGCGACATGGTAATGCCCAGTGTCTTCCATACCTAATAGAATTGATTTTTTAGAATACGGTTTAAGAGAGTTGATCAGAAAGTCAAATCCTTCTTTGTTGTTAGAAAAAGAAGTAGGTGTAACATTGAAGTCACCAGTTTCTTTGTCCATGACACAGAAGTGATGACTGTTCTTTCCGACATCGATACCAACTAATTTCATAAATAAACATCCTTTCTTTATAGAAACGTGTGAAAATGGTTATCCACAACACTTAGACCACAAAACCTGGTTCAAAATACGAATTCAAAGACTCATCTAACTAATCACTGTTTTGGAATAAGGTGTGGTAAGAACCTTTTTAAAGTAGTCAAGCCACAGGAGAAAAATATACAAATCCACATTCACATATTCAATTTTACAAATTAACAAAACCGTCTTCAACCACGGTTATCAAAGGTTGAAAGAAGGGAGAAGTATATTGTAGATGACCAGTTAGATGGGTCAATTACAATATACCAGGTAAATAATGATATTTGTAACAGTAGGAACGCATGAGCAACCATTTAATAGACTTGTGCAAGAAATAGATAATCTAAAAAGAGATGGTGTGATTACTGAGGATGTTATTATGCAAACTGGTTATAGCACATATGAACCTAAATATTGTCAATGGGATAAATTAATTCCATATAAACAAATGATTAAAAATGTAGAGGATGCTCGTATTGTGATAACTCATGGGGGACCAGCAAGTTTTATAATGCCTCTTCAGATTGGCAAAACTCCAATTGTTGTGCCTAGACAAAAGAAATTTGATGAACATGTTAATGATCATCAAGTTGAATTTGCAAGAAATGTAGCAGAAAGAATGGGAACAATTATTCCAGTTGAAGATACTAACAAACTTGGGGAAGTTATAAAAAATTACGATACTATTATTGCTAATATGAATAATAAAATTATGAGTAATAATAAAGTGTTTTGTGATGATTTAGAAAACATAGTTAAAGATTTATTCTATCATTAAAATCAATAAAATTACTAATATTAGTTAAAATGAAAGGAACCAGATTATGCCTTTAGGATTGGGATTTCAGCGTAAGCACAGATTTTTAGGATATAAACTGAAATATATGTATTATTTTATTGCAAGAAGAGATATACTTCAAAGAAAAGAATCTTATGGAGACCAGAATAAAGATGAAGTAATATATGTTATTAAGCCTGATTATCAAGATGGAGTAGAAGGATTGCTTTCTTTGATTTTTAAGCAAGTCTTATATATAGACTATGCTATAAAAGAAGGATACATTCCTTTTGTTGATTGGAAAAATTTTAAAACGCAATATTACGACGGAAAGAATAATGCTTGGAATTATTTTTTTCAACCTGTTTCTAATATAAGTGAGGAAGAAGTTTATACAAGTAAAAATGTCTATCTATCTGGATGGACTTTTAATGACATTAATTCAAAAGGATTGTTTGAAGAAGAGATTTTCTTTAATAAAAGGATAGAAAAACAAAGTTATGAATTACTAAAATCTAATCTTTTTTTTAGTGATGATGTAGTTAGAATTGTAAATGAAGAAGCAAAAAAACTTGATATTGAAAATTGTATAGGTGTTTATGTAAGGGGCACTGATTATATAAAATTGCGTCCATCCGGAGAATATGTTCAGCCAGATGTATTTATGGTTGAACAACAAATTAAACTGTTTTTACTAAAGTATAATGCACCTATTTATTTAGTTACTGAAGATGGAGATATCTATGATGAATTGACAAATAAGTTTGGAGATATAATAAGAATTGTATCATTTGACTCATTTATCAGAAACTATGATGGGAAAGATGTTTTGAGTAGGTCAGGTGTTTTGAATGATGATAAAAAGCAACGGGGACAAAACTATTTAGTGAAAATGATTTTACTTTCAAAATGCAAGTATTTAATTAGTTCGATAACACAAGGATCTAAATTTAGTTATGCTTTGAATGGTGGTAAATATAAAGATGAATATATTTTTAATTTAGGTCTTTATGATTAAGAAAGAAAGATTTTGGTGAAGTAATATGTTATTTAGTATAGTAATTCCAGTATATAATGTAGAAAATTATTTAGATGAATGCGTGCAGTCAATTTTAAGTCAAGTAGGTAAAATAGATTATGATTGCGAAATATTATTAATTGATGATGGTTCAACAGATAATAGTGGTAAAATATGTGATTCATATGTTGCTAAATATCCAACCATAGTTAAGACTTATCATAAGAAAAATCAAGGATTATTGGCGACAAGAAGGTATGGATTTAATAGAACATCTGGAGAATACATTATCAATTGTGATTCTGATGATTTGCTTGAAGATACAGCACTTGAGACATTATATAATATTGTTAAAAAATATGAATTTCCAGATGTAATTATTTATAATCATAATAGTTATGATGGTAAAAATAAAACAACTGCATTTAAGGATATATTCACAACTGACCATGATTGTGTAGTAGAAAAAAAAATAGTTTTAGAAGAATTTCTTAGCCGACATAGTATTGTAAGTATGTGGGGGAAAATGATTAAAAGAACATGCATTGATTTTGACAGAAATTATAGCGATTATGGAAGATTAAGTACAGGAGAAGATACTTTACAATCAATTGAATTCTTTTCTAATGCAGTCTCATTTGTATATTTAAATGAATCGTTATATGACTATAGATATGGATCTGGAATGACTGTGAAATTCGATGCAAATTATTTCTTCACATTTAAGCGTGTATTTGAATCTATAGAGAAAAAAAAAGATGAGTGGAATTTGAAAAATTTTGATTTATTATTTGCTATAAAAGTTTTACAAACAGCTGGTAGAGCTATTACACAATCAAGATATAATACATGGAGGTCAGTTAAAGAGCAGAAAGAATACCTATTGAAGATATGTAATGACTCTATGGTGATATCGAATTTTAAATATATAAAAGAAGTAAGAAATAAACTACAATTTAACCACTATATTTTATTATTGTTATTGAAGAAGAAGAGATTGTTATCTATAGTATTATTATTAAATCTAAAAAATGTATTTTTATTGAAAAAATAATTGGGAGGTTTTATATAAAGTATGGTGAGATTTTTACAAAGTTGCGTTTATTCATTAGATGTAATGATATATTTTAGGGCTAAATATGATAATGAAAGATTAAGAAAATTTGTATCAATTTTGTTAATCCCATTAGGGTTAATTCGATATGTGTGGATGTCGATAAAAGCAAAAAAAATTGAAAATAACGAAAAAAAGTGTGCAATTGTTACGATTGTAAAAAATGAGGGGAAGTATATTAAGGAATTTATTGAATATTATACAGCTTTAGGTTGCGATTTAATTATATATGATAATGATTCAGATGATAATACTTCTTTAATAGTGAATGAATATAAAAATGTTAAATATATTCCATGGCATGGCAAAAAAAGACAAATCGATGCATATAACGAAGCAACAAAGAAATATAAATATGAATATAAATATATGATGTTTTTTGATGCAGATGAAATATTAGTAGCAGATGAAATACTAGAAGGTAAATCACTAATGTGCATATTAGATTCATTTTTTAATGTTGATAAAAAGATTTCTTGTTTAGGTATAAATTGGTTAATATTTGGTTCATCAGGATTAATCGAAGACCCAAAATGTGGTGTGATTGATGCTTTTACGCAAGCAGCCAATGATGAGTTTGAGTGGAATCAATTAGTGAAATCTTGTGTAATTCCATCAAAAATTATTGGGTGGGTAAATCCACACCTTCCTTTACAGGTTCATGGATTTAAAAAAGTTAATCTCGATGGCAAGGTAATTGTACAACCTAGGAATATATTACCAAATAAAAACAATATTAGACTATATCACTATTTTGTAAAGAATAAACAACATTTTCAAGAAAAAGTAAATAAGGGTATGGCTGATAGAAATGCAAAACGAACAATGGATGAGTTTTATTATTATGATAAAAATGATGTAAATAATTTTAAAGCTATTGAAATTAGAAATTATATAATGTCTAAGAAGAATGAAAGTGCGTATAATTATGAAAGTTAAAATTTCAGAATTGCTATATAAAATTATACTTAGCTTATTAATGTTTGATGCAGCTTTTTATAGTACAACGTTGCCAATTGTTTTTAAGGATAAATTTCACATGATATGTTTAATTTTAACGTTGATATTTAGTGTATTTTGTATTTTTTCTAAAAAATATACAATCAAGTATTTGCTATTAAATATATTAATATTAATGTTTGGTTTAATAAGCTATCTCATTAGTGGAAATTCAGATATATTTACTAGCTTATTATTAGTAATGTTAGCGTGGAACATTAATTTGGATGAAATTTTAAAAATAATTTTTAACATTCGTTTCATTGTATTTATTCTAGTTGTATTCCTATCTTTAATTGGTATACTTGATGCCGGAACTATAGCTACAACTTCCGCAGATAAAGGTGTTTTATTAGGTTATGGACATGCCAATACATTTGCAGGGTCAGCAGGAATTTTGGTGTTTCTTGTGTTTGCAATTAAAAGAAACAATATAAAACACATACATTATTATATGGCTTTAATTGCAGATATATTAATATTTTATTTTTCAAGATCTAGAACAAGTTTGATGCTTATCTCACTATTAATTGTAATTGTTTATATGGTAAAGAATTCATCGTTAATAAATAATTGGGTTTTAAAAATATCTAAATATATATTACCATTAATATTAATTAGTATATTTACTTTTATCTTTATACGAACAAAAGGTATTGCTCCGCATTTTATTGATATAATAGATAAGATTATGAATGGTCGAATATTACTTGCTTGTATGAATTTAATGTATTATCCAATAACTTTATTAGGACAGAGAATAGATATGTCGTTAATTGCAGCATCAAATACATATTTTGCATTAGATAATGGTTATATCTATATATTGATTCATTATGGAGTAATTGGTTTATTAGTTATATGTATACTTCAACAGTATGCAATAACTCGTTGTATAAATGAATCAGAAACAATATTATGTGTTATATCAATATTAATTCTATGTTGGATGATGTATGAAGGCATGATGGTGTCAGCTACGGCAAATTTTACACTGTTATTTTCTGTTGTTAAAATAAAAAAATATATTAATATAAAAACTCAGAAAGGAATAAATTTATGATACCTAAAATAATTCATTATTGTTGGTTTGGGAAAAAGCCATTACCGGAAATTGCCATAAAATGCAAAAAAAGTTGGGAGAAATTTTTTCCTGATTATGAAATAATCGAGTGGAATGAAGATAATTTTGATCTGAATAGTTGTGATTATGTAAAAGAAGCATATAAAGAGAAAAAATGGGCATTTGTAAGTGATTATGCCAGATTTAAAATTTTATACGAATATGGAGGAATATATTTTGATACCGATGTTGAGGTTATAAAAAATTTTGATGATATATTAGAAAAAGGTGCTTTTATCGGACGTGAGAGAATTGCTAGTTCTTTCCCTGTAAATGCTGGATTAGGATTGGCAGCTAGACCTAAAATGCCAATTATTGAAGAAATTCTAAATAGTTATGAGAAATCACATTTTATCCAAACTTCAAAGATGGAGACAGTGGTTGAAAGAGTAACAAAGATATTATCAATTTATGGGCTAAGTAGCGAGAATAAATATGAAGAAATTAAGGGGATACAAATTTATCCTTTTGACTATTTTTGTCCGTTTGATTATAACGTTGGAGAATTATATGTAACAAAAAATACGCGTTCAATACATTGGTATGATGCATCTTGGTTAGATAAAAAAATGCAAAAAAGGCGTGCAAACTGTGTAAAAATCCAAAAGACCTTTAAAGGAAGAACTGGAGAAAAAATAGCCAAAATATATACCAGTTTATCATATTATTGGGAATGGGTAACTACTGGGGATTTTAAAACAATTAAGCATAAGTTAAAAAAACGAATTAAAAGGAAATAGTAGAATGTTAAAAAAAGTATTAAAATATTGCATATCTAAAATAGGCTATATACTTCCCATTAAATCCAAAATGTCCGTAAAAGAAGCGAGACAATTGTTGAATGAATTTAGTTCAAAACCAACGGGTACTTGTTACACTCAAAATTTTATAGATTTACAATACGATTTACAGATAATAATTCCTGCATATAATGCAGAGAAATTTATAAAACAGTGTGTAGAATCCGTTTTAATTCAAAAGTCCGAATACAAAATATTAGTAGTCATAATTAATGATGGATCTACTGATTTAACAAGTATAATTTTAGATAAAATAAAAAATGATAATGAATTTAATGAAAATATTCAATTAGAGATTGTAAATCAATCAAATAAAGGTTTTTCTGGTGCTAGAAATACAGGATTAAAATGTTTAAAGGGTAGATATATAATGTTATTAGATTCAGATGATATTTTACCTGAAAATACAATAAAGACAATGATGGATCATGCGTTAAAAACGAATGCTGATATTATACAAGGAAGTTGGTATGATTTTAATGGTGATATAAAAAAAGAACATATTCTAAATGTTAAAAGTAAAAATATATCTGGATATCCATGGGGAAAATTGTATAAATACACAATTTTTGAACATTTTAAGTTTCCTGAAGGCTATTGGTTCGAAGATACACCTATATCTTTTATATTAACTGGGTTACCTTTAAATATATTTCTAATCAACGATATAATATATGGATACCGTTTAAACATTAATGGTATTACTGCAAAATCTTTAAATAGTAATAAATCGGTAGATTCTTATTGGATTACTGAGTTATGCTTAGAAGAATTTTCAAAGTTTAATTTGCAATATGATCAGAGAGCATATGAATATTTGCTGAAACAAACTTTAATGACTGCAGGAAGAATTTGTAAACAGCCTTGGAAAGTTCGTGAATCGGTGTTTGTTTTAACATCGTATTTAAAAAATGAATACTTTGATGGATTTAAAACTATTGATTACAAAATGATGAAATTAGAGAAAGCGTTGGAAAAGAAAAGATTTTTCCAGTTTGAATTATTGAAATTACATATATGACTAGATTTGAAAAGGAGATAAGTTCAATGAATCGTTATAAATATCTATTAAAAAATGTAGGACTCCTAACACTAAGCAGCTTTGCAACAAAGCTCCTTAGCTTCTTTTTGGTGCCATTATATACAAATATTTTAACTACAACTGAATATGGAACTTATGATCTTTTCAATACAACTATTGGTGTTCTGATTCCGATTCTTACATTAAATATCCAAGAAGCTGTTATGAGATTTTCTATTGATAGCAGTTATAATAGAAAATCTATAATTACTATTTCTACAAAATATTTAATTATTTCAAATATAGTAGTAGCATCGGGATTGTTACTCAATAATTTGTTTGGAGTTAGTCTTATTGCAAAACAATATGCCGTATATTTCTTTTTAATGTTTTTGGTACAATCCTCTTCTGGAATGATAACAATGTATATAAGAGGAATTGATAAAATTAGCGATCTTTCTGTATCAAGCTTTATTGCTTCTATAATTACGATATGTTTAAATATTTGTTTTTTAGCAGTCTTTCATTGGGGTTTACCTGGATATTTCCTTGCAAATATAATTGGTCCTTTATTTCAGTCTGTTTATTTAATTATTAAAGCAAAGGTTATAAGAGGTATTGATTTTAAAAATCAATACAAAAATGAAACTAAAGAGATGATACACTATAGTCGACCATTGATTGCAAATAGCATTGCATGGTGGGTAAATAATGCCTCAGATAGATATGTTGTTGTGTTCTTTTGCGGACTTGCAGAAAATGGTATATATTCTGTAGCTTCTAAAATCCCATCTATCATCAATATTTTTCAAACGATTTTTAATCAAGCATGGACTTTATCAGCGGTAAAAGATTTTGATTCAGAGGATAAAAACGGATTTTTTACTAATACATATAAAGTGTATAATTGTATGATGGTTATTGCTTGCTCAGCAATTATAGTATTGGATAAAATCCTTGCTAAGTTTTTATACGCAAAAGACTTTTTCATTGCATGGAAATATGTACCATGGCTAACTATCGCAATTTTATTTGGTGCAATGTCTGGATATATTGGTGGACTTTTTGCAGCGGTAAAAGATTCAAAAATATTTGCAAAATCGACTGTTTATGGTGCGGTTACTAATATAGTCTTGAATTTGATATTTACCCCGGTAATTGGTGCAATGGGTGCTGCAATTGCAACAACGGTTTCTTATATGGAAGTATGGTTGTTCAGATATTGGCATTCAAAAAAATATATGCACATAAGAATTAATCTATCTAGGGATATTTTTAGCTATGTTTTGTTGATTGTCCAATCAGTCGTTCTTTTATTTGATTTTTCAAATCTATTGTTGTACACAATAGAATTGATGTTACTTCTAATTATTATAGTACTTTATTTAAAAGATATATTTATGTTATTAAATAAAGGAAAAAATATGGCATTGTGGAAAGGTGGAAAAGGTTAGAAAATATGAAAATAGGAATCATTACTTGGTTTACAGGACCAAATTACGGAACAAATCTTCAAGCCATTGCTCTTCAATACTATTTAAGAAAGGCAGGGCATAAGGTTGAGATAATTAACTATGAGGTTACATCTTCAAAATCAAAAAAAGAGAAAAAAAGTATATTTAAGAAAATTGCATATCAACCACAAAAATATGTGATCAAATATGCTTTGAATAAATATTCTAAGGATATAGTATCTCGAAACGAAAAGTTGGCTAATGCAATACAAAATTATTGTAGTTTAACTTCTAAAATTTCAAATGTCAACCAATTGATAGATACGTGTAATACTTTCGATTTACTAGTCTGTGGTAGTGATCAAATATGGAACCCTAATTGGTATGATAGATTTTATTATGCTGATTACGATGATATTAAAACAAGGCGAATATCATATGCACCTAGTATGGGGGTAAATGCTATTTCAAATGAGGTTATTCCGGAAATTAAGAGAAGCATAAGCAAATTTGATATGATTTCGGTTCGAGAAGAAAAAGCAGCGGAATTACTAGAACCATTTATGAAAAGCAAACCATCTGTTGTGGTTGATCCAACTTTATTGTTGTCAGAGGAAGAATGGAATAACTTGTTCAAGAAAAGAGAAACAGATCTTGATAAATATGTGTTAGCTTTTTTCTTGAATGATGAAATGACACATTTAAAAGCTACCAGAAATTTTGCCAAAAAACATTCATATAGATTGATTGTCATTCCCTATAAAGGAATGACATATTTACAGAAAGCAGATATACGGGCTGATACTGGCTTGGAAGATTTATTAAATTTAATTAAGGATGCGGAATACGTTATTACAGATTCTTTTCACATTACTGTTTTTTCAATCATTTATAAAAAACAGTTTTTTACATTTCAACGATTTAAAGAGGATGCATTTACATCGCAAAATGTTAGAGTTACAAACTTGTTAAAAATCGCAAATTTAATTTCAAGATTGCTTCCATACAAATCGACAACAATTGAGGAAATGGATGAAATTAATTATGATAATCACGAAACTGAGCTTAAAAATGAAATAAAAAAAAGTAAAGACTTTTTAAAAAAGGCAGTTGAAAAATCGTAACGGAGCTGATACCGAAAGTCAGTTTGTTGAAGTCGTTTACGACAGTTTGAATTATTAGAAGGAGGAAAAGTAATTTCACTTCAAAGTTACTATGAAAGAATACAATGGAAAAAGTGTCAGCAATTGTTGCAATATATAAATCAGAAAAATTCTTACCAAAATTGTTAGATTCAATTATAGAACAAACATGGGAGAATCTTGAAATCTTACTTATAGATGATGGTTCTCCTGATAATAGTGGAACTATTTGTGATGAATATGCTTTACAAGATAAACGAATTAGGGTTATTCACAAAAAAAATGGTGGAGCATGCGAAGCTAGAAATGTGGGACTTAATGAGGCTACTGGAGATTATATTCTTGTGATTGATGGAGATGATTGGTTAGAAAGAGATTATGTTGAATATCTTATGAATTTAATACATAAAACAGGAGCTGAAATGGCTATGACAGACAATATATTTACCACAAGGGATAGGAAACAAATTGATAGTGATAAAATAGAAATATGGACTTCAGAAGAAGCTTTTTGTAACATTATTTATCCTAAAATACCGATTGGTCCATGGAACAAGATATATAAAACTTCTTTATTAAGAGATAATCACATAGATTTTAATCGACCTTGGTCAGGTGAAGGTTTGTATTTTTCTTCAATGGCTGCTCAGTATTCAAATTGTGTTGGTATAGGACACCGGAAAATTTATAATTATAGATTGAATAATGCGAATAGCGGACTAACTGATTATAATATTGTAATGGGAACAAATGCATTGATGAATATTAAATATATTAAAGACCACAGAAAGATAAATTCAAAACGTACAGAATATGCATGTAATTGGCATATATGGAAAAATTATGGATATACTTTATTCTTAATAATTGCAACAAATTCTGTTTCAGAAAATAACGCTCTTTATAAAGAATGTATTCATAATATTCATACAATGTTAACGGATGTTTTGTTTCATTCAGAACTTGGGCTAAAAACAAAAATAAAAATGCTTGTTCAAGGAGTTGCCCCAGTTTGGTGGGCCAAGAGAGATTTCATAAAGCAGCAGATTGCGTTTAAAGCAGATACTATGGAATAAGGAGAATAAGACTTATGACTGTAAAAGGAAAAATAAAAAAACTGTTTGCACAAAAGGAATATATACCCATATTTCATCCGGTTTCTTCATCAAAAGAATTTGAAGAAAAGGTTATTTTGATTTCGGGTGGATCTGGAGGCATTGGTTTGGAAATTGCTAAGTCACTTCAAGAAGCTGGTGCAGTTGTAGTAATTGCTGGAACAAATGAAAATAAACTTAATAGAATTAAAGTAGAAACAAATTTAGAAACAGTCGTAATGAACTATTCCTATCCGGAAACATTTAAATCGGTTATTGAAAAAGTTACAAAAAAATTTGGAAAAATAGATATTTTTATTAGCTCAGCTGGAGTACATACGGAAAATGTAGATTTTTGGACAATGAATCAAAAGGAATTTGATAGAGTAATGGATATTAATTTAAAAGGAGTATTTTTTGCGTGTCAGACTATTGGAAAGTATATGGTTGATAATAAAATTAAGGGAAGTATTCTTCTTATATCCTCATCTAGAGGATCAGAACCAGCGTGGTCTCCGTATGGGATTTCTAAATGGGGGTTGAAAGGTTTAACTGAAGGTTTGGCGCAGATCTTCATATCATATGGAATAAATGTCAATTCAATTGCCCCAGGCTCAACAGCTACTGGATTAATAGGTTTTAAAGAAGGCGATAGTATTACTTCAGAAGAAAATGGAATGAACAGATTAGTAATGCCAGATGAAGTGGCAACATTAGCTAAATTGCTTGTAAGTGATGCTGGTAAAATGATTGACGGAGAAGTCATTCATATTGCAGCAGGAAGAGGTACTTTTGACATTAGATAGTAAAAAAAACTAGGACTAAACTGAAACATAGGTGACATGTTAATAAAATTGGCATTAATGATATCTATTTAAGACTTATTATATAAGTGTAACGAGTGGAGAATAAGATTATGAAAAAGATAGTAAAAAAACTAGTTTTACCAATTTTCGCAATTATTTTAATAATTAGTAATGTTACAATTGTTCGTGCTGTAGATAGTCTGTATGCACATTATGAAGAAGCAAGTTCTGGAGGAGTCACATTAAAAGTAGAATGGAATGATCCAGTATTAGGAAAAGAAACTACGTTCCATGTATCTGCGACTGGTGGAAGTGGAAAGTACAAGTTTAGTATGGAGGTTCCGGGTTACACAGATCCTGATATATTATCGTATGAAAGTGTAGCAGATCCTGATTATTGGAAAGAGACTACATATACTAGTGAATGTAGTTCTCATGATTATATGTTTACTATGATGGCTAGTGGGACATATCATTTTCGCTTTTATGTAATGGACATAAAAGGTAATATGTATTATCTAAGAACAAATTTCTTTATTCAAGTATCAAGTCCGGATTATCCAAGTGTAAATTCAATTGTTCAATCAGCTGTAGCACAATGCAATGCTGAAACTGATGGTTCAGATTATGCGAAGGCTTTATGGTTACATGATTGGTTATTAAATCAATTGGATTATGACAACTCATTGAAATGGGCAAGTGCTGAAAGTGCGTTAACAAGGGGTTGGGGTACTTGTCAAGCATATGAGAGTGCCTATTCTAAATTATTATCGGCTGCAGGAATTGAAAACGCAGAAATACGAGATACATATGATGGACATACTTGGAATGCTTTTAAGATTGACGGTGAATGGTATCAAGTAGATTGTACATGGGATGATTCTAATGATCATTGGTATGATTTTGATCAAAGAAGATTGTATTTTGGATTAACTGATGAGTTAATGTCAATAGCTCATCCTGGACATGCAAGAATTTATACAGCAGAAGGATATGCTACTCGTTCTACATGTTTAGCAAACAATTACTTTGTAAAAAGTGGAGATGCCACAAAATGGGTTACAGCATATAAAGATAGAATTCAAGAAAATTTAAATGCAGAAAAAACACAATTTTCAATTACTGCAGACAATGCAACATATCCACCTAGTATTTATGGTATTCAAAATCGAATCATTGCTTATGTTATGAATCAGATGAATTGGGCAACAGATAGTAATAATATCAAATTATATGTGAGTATAGATGATAAGGAATTTTTATTTAAAGCTGAATATTATGCCAAAAGTGATGCTTCAAAATTAGATAAGCTGGCAGAAAAAAACAAGGACATCGTCACAGATGGAAACTATGTTCTGTCATCCAGCATTAAAAACAGTTATGTGATGGATGTAAAAGACAGCAGTAAATCTGAAGGAGCAAATATTGAGTTGAAGTCTAGAAACAATAATGATTCACAGATCTGGAAAGTCAGTCATGATGAAAAGGGATATGTAACATTTACAAATACTAAAACAGGAAAAGTGCTGAGTACTGACAATGTAGCAAACAATAGTAATATATTCCAAAAAGAGAAGACAAATAACTACAATGAGAAATGGATTGTCAAGGAAGATGGTACAATCATATCTGCGCTTGATGAAAAATATGTGATTGATCTGCGTTGGGGCGAAGCAAAAGATGGCTCAAATATACAATTATATGAGTCAAATGGTTCAAAGGCGCAGAAGTGGCAATTTCATGATGTCTAATCTTAATAATATAATATTATATATTATAAATTATAATAAAAGTCACATTTAATAAAACAGTATATAGACTCATTATTGTTCTTAGACCAGTAATCTTTTCCTGTTGATAGTGGTAATGAAATATACGTATAGAATTTAATTTAAAATAGATGAATCCACAGAGGGTACTTGATATTAGAATATTCGACAATTACAATACGAATGGGTTACTACAATTATCTGATGCTATTAAACAGTTATGCTATTAATTTCTATTTAATTCTTACATTGAGTGCTACCCTCATTGTGGATGTGTTTACATTGTTAAGGCTGGATATGACATTGAATCGGATATATTCGAATTTTGCAATACAATAACAGATTCTATGAATGTATGTGATTATTAATTTAATTTTATAATTAATTTTGAAAAACGATCCGCACGTTTCTTTTAAAATGAAGTATATAAATTTTAGTAAAATTGACACT
>OCQE01000020.1_pt1 | contig 19484 bp, 16 predicted proteins | sample 1495831 | NCBI WGS metagenome assembly OCQE01 (sample SAMN01915225, study PRJEB22387) | human gut metagenome | isolation source: stool | host: Homo sapiens | place: USA | reverse complement strand
GCTGCTGGGAAACATAGCTGTACACGCCGTAACCCACCAGACCGGCCACGGCTGCGCCGCCCACCAGCAGGATGGCCGCGCCGCCGCCACCACCGCCGTCGTCGCCACCGGTGGAGACACCGGCGCTCTTGGACATGGCGCGGGCAGAGACATTTTCATTGGGCATCGTAAAGGTTGCGGTCCGCTGGTACTGGCCCGTCAGGGTGTTGGAAACAGACCCATAGGGGGTGATCTCCCACCAGCCAAACTCCTCGTTCTCCGGGAACTTGGTGGTGTCTGCCGTCAGGGTCACCGTATCGCCGGGCTTCACGTTCAGCACAGCACCGGTGCTGCCGTTCACCGTGGCAACACCGTCGGTCACTGTCAGCTGGTACTTGCCCGCCTCCGGGGGAATCGTGGAGTCGCCGCCAGTGGAGCCGCCGGTAGAGCCGCCGCCAGTGGAACCACCACCAGTGGAGCCGCCGGTGCCAGTCACATTCAGTTTGAAACTTACTTCCATTATATCGCTTCTGCACTTATAAGCGTAGTACACTACGTTTGTGCCTTCATCGACTGTCAGAATGTTCCCGTTGGCTTTGCCATGCTCCCATCCTGTAACCCGGGTTACATCAAAGTTCCCGGGCAGATTTCGCAGGTCAAACGTACGGTCAGGGTTCAGGGTAACGGTGTAAACGTTTTCACCGCTGTAAATATCAGTAGAACTGAAATTGAGATTCGGGTTGTTGTCCAAATTCAGGCTGGTGAGATGGTTATCCCCAAGCCACAATTTAGTCAAGTTTTGACTGCTGCTTACGTCCAACACGGTTAGCTGGTTGTCGAAGCAGTTCAGCTCCTCCAAGGCACTCATATTGTCCAAATTCAGCTGGGTCAACTGATTATGGGCACAATTCAGTTTCTTCAGCAGTTTATTTTGGCCCAGAATCAGCGTTGTCAGCTGGTTGTTTTGGCATTCCACACTTACCAAACGGGTCTTATGTTTCACATCTGCGTCCAGCTCTGTCAACTGATTTGCGGAACAGTTGAGTGTTACCAGGAATATACTATTTTTGACATCCAGTTGCGCCAGATCGTTGTGCGAGCAATCGAGCGTCACCAAATCTTTCAGATGCGATACATCCAGCTGTTTCAATTGGTTCCCAGAGCAAATCAGATGGTAAATTTTGGGATTCTTGCTCAGGTCCAGCTGGGTCAGTTGATTCGTATTGCATATCAATTTTTCCAACTCTGGATTCTGTCTCAGGTCTAATTTCTGGATAGAATTGTTTTCGCAATTCAACTCTTTCAGGTTGGGGAACGCCTCAATGCCTTTTAAGTTGCTGATGTTCCATCCTTTGACTTCGATACTTTCGACTTTTCTTTGTTCTTCCACCGTGAGGACATCTCTGCCACTTGCTTTGTAGTTTTTGATGTACTTTCTAAAGTTAGGGTCAGGGAAATTTTTCTCATTGATGGGCAGACTGGTTTCAAAGATGAATGTAGGTTTTACTCCCTTGCCGCAATCGTATTGGTAGCTCACCTCATCCTTGCCATCTTCCACTGTCAGAATCGTGCCAGAAACAGAGCCGCCGTGCCAGTTGCTTGCCTTTCCCACGTTAAAGCCGTGCAGAGTGTTCAGGTCAAACGTTCCGTTTGTAAGGACTGCGATAGGGTGCCTGTTTCCATCAGCATTTATAGTGCTTCCGACCATATTGGAAAAGTCCACACAAGCCAGCCGGTTTTCCGAACAGCTCAGATGGCTCAAGCTGGTATTCTTCCTCAAGTCCAGCGTTGTCAGCTGATTTCCATCACACGTCAGCGATGCCAGATTCTGATTCCGGCTTACGTCCAGTTCTGTCAATTCATTATGGTGACAATCCAGCAGTGTCAGGTTAGTCTGGTTTTTGACATCCAGCTCTACCAGTTGATTTACAGAGCAATTCAACTGTTTTAGCTGGTAGCAACGGCTAACATCCAGCGCCATCAGTTCGTTGTTGGAACAATCAAATTTGACCAGTTCCTCTTCGCTCCGCATTACGATTCGCCATATTTTGTTATAGGAGCAATCTACCTCCTCAAGTTTCAGCCCATGGAGAATGCCCAGATCCATGTAGGTCAGGTTATTATGGGAGCAATTCAATATTTTCAGTCCGCTTGAAAGAATAGGATAATACTCTTTCAGTTGATTATAGGAACAATCCAGCTCCCTCAGTTTGAAATTTTTGCCAACATTAAGTGTTGTCAAGCCGATACCGTGGCAATCCAGCGTTTCGAGATCTTCAAAGAAACGGATTCCCTCAAGATTTTTGATCTTGTAATCGTCAGGGATCGTCATCTCTGTGATGCTGAGTTCCTGCGCATCGAGCTTGCCATTGTGGTTTGTGTCACATCTTTCTTTGAGAAAGCGCTGAAATTCTGCATCCTTGAATTTCAGTACAAAATCCGGCGAATCAAAAGCAATTCCTGTGCTCGCCGCAAAGGCGCTGAAGGGCTGGAAGGTGAACACCATAGCCAGTGTCAGCAGAGCACTGACCAGGCGCGTTCGTTTTGTGAATCGTTGTTTCATGGGGTGCTCCTTTCTATGGTAAAATTTATTTTTTCAGGGCCCCATTCGGGAGAAGCGTCAGCTTCTGCCGAAAAAAGGGTACCCTTTTTTCAAAAAGCGGTCATTGCCCGGCAGGGGGCAGAATGGTCATTCTGCCGTCCACCGCCGCATCCAGCATCTCGTGCTCCCGGAAATATTCCATCAGGATATCCTGGCAGGAGGTGGCCACGCTGCGGGGTTTCTGCAGTTTGCAGATGGTATCGTAGGAGATGTTGAAAAAGCTCTCGATGTTTTTGAAGTGGTAGTTCTGCAGGCCCACGGTGAACAGGGCATCGTCGCCGATCTCCTTACCCACCTCCTTGCCGCAGTAGGTAAAGTAATCAAAGTCGCCCTTGGCGCGGTCGTAGCGCAGCCGCAGGGTGGAGGGCAGCTGGTAGAACTCGGTGTGGCCGGTGTAGGCCTCCTCCCGCAGCATGTAGTGGAGCATCTGGCGCAGCTGCTGGCCTGTCACCTTGAACATGAACACGCCGTCGTCGTAGGGGAAGCCCTCGATGAGGTCGCCGTAGGTGACAATGGGGCCCAGCTTTTCGGCCCGGATGCTGCCGGAGCCGATGAGCATGACATCAATGCCAAGGCTGCGGGTGAAGATATCCGCAAACAGGTTGCCCAGCTCGGTCTCCCGGGTGCGCTGGGGGTGGGTCAGCTCCCGGCGGAAGCGCCCTACGATGTGGCTGTACTTTTCGTCCACCTGGCTGGTGAAGCGGTGCAGCACCTGCTCCATGGCAGGGTTGCGGGGGCAGGTCTCGGCGCAGATGGGCACGGTGCGCCATGTGTAGGAATCGATGCAGTTGTTGTCGGTGTCCACAATGATATCAAAGCGCCCGATCTGGTCGGTGCCGGTGCCCGCCTGTGCAATGATCACGCCGTTTTCCTCCACCTCGTGTTCCAGGTAGGTGTGGCTGTGCCCGCCGATGATCAGGTCCACCCCCCAGGCCGGGTCCAGCTGGCGGGCCAGGTGGCGGTCCTCCTCAAAGCCGATGTGGGTCAGCAGCACGGTGAAGTCAATGTCGATGCTGTTGTGGGCGTTGCAGATCTTGCCCACCTCGGCGGCAGCGGCGGCGGTGTCCACAAAGGAGCCCACCAGCGATTCGGATTTGGTCTGGTTGATGACATCCTGCGTGATGATGCCGATGAAGAGGATGTTCATGCCGTCCACCCGCAGGATCTTGTAGGGGGTGAACAGCCGGGTGGGGGTGTTTTTGATGTAGAGGTTGGCGTTGATGATGGGGAACCGGGCACATTTTTCGATGAACAGCAGGTGGGCGATGCCGTAATCCACCTCGTGGTTGCCGATGGTGACGATGTCCGGGGCAAGGGCGTTCATGATTTCGATGGTGGAAAGGCCCTTGTACTCCGAATCGATGACCGAGCCCCGGAACATATCACCTGCAATGGCGTAGATGGTGTTGGGCTCCTCTGCCCTCACCTTTTCGATGTAGCCGGACAGCATGGAAACGCCGCCCACCAGTTTTTCGTCCACCTGCTCTGCCAGAAAATCTCCGTGCAGATCATTGGAGTGGAGGATGGTGATTTTTTTGGTGTGTTTCATGGTGCATTCCTCCCGGTGTGGGTCGGCGGCGGTCAGCCCATGGCCTCCTGCCGCGCAAAGTAAACGGTGCTGACCAGGCTCATGTAGCTTTCCTCGTTCTCCAGATAGAACTTCAGGGCAAGGGTGTCCTCGTCCTCCAGCGTAACGGCGTAGCGGGAGCCGTCCTCCCCGGTAAAGGTGGCGTACCACTCCTGATTGGACTGGAAGGGCACCTCCGGGGTGCCATCGTGGTAGAACAGCTCTGCCTCTTCCACGTTCAGCTCCGGGTAGGGGGTGATGTAGCTGGCGGTCAGGGGCAGCTGGTCGCCCTCGGTCTCGGTATCCGTGGGCAGGAAGCACATGGCATCGGCATCTGCCGGGTCGGTCTCAAAATAGCCCTCGTCGGTGTCGCGGGCGAACTCCAGCCAGTTACCCTCCAGCGACCACGGGTCGGCAACGGAGATCCAGTCGTCCCCTTCCGGGTAGATGGTAAAATCGCACACGCCCTCGGCTTCCACCACATGGCCGTTCTCGCCGGAAAGGAAGGGGCTGAATACCAGCTCTTCGCCGGTGCTGGGGTACAGTTCCACCTCGGTGTTGGGAACGATATCGCTGATGTTGCACAGCAGCAGGATGGGCTGACCGTCCTCACTGTAATAGAGCTGTTTCCCGCGCTGGAGCGGTTTTTCGGCATCGTCTGTCAGGCTCGTCTCGTAGACGAACAGGGTGGCCTGCGCCTCCTGCGGGAAGATGCAGTACAGGTCGCACCCGCCATCCGGTGCCACGACCCAGTGATCCTGCGGGATGTCGTAGACAAAGCCCCACAGCTCCCGCAGGTCGGTCTGGCTATCCAGCACCTGCTGCACATCGGTGGTGATCTCGTAGGAGCCGCCCAGATACAGCACACAGGCGCGGTATTCGTCCTCCCCTGCCAGAAGGCGCATGTAGGTCACGTCCTCCGGCTCCTCATATTCCTGCTTTTGGGTGTTGGAGGCGATCATGTTGTCTCCGTCCAGCCTGTTTTCGGGCTTGGAGCTGGGGGTGCTGCTGCCGTTGCCGCAGCCCGCCAGACCGATGGCCAGCGCCAGCAGGGCGGCCAGAAGTTTCAGGTTTTTCATGGGTTCTCCTTTCTCATGCCCTGCCGGGGCGCGCCTCAGGAGGCAGCGCCGGGCGTTGGGTGGTTGGAAAAATCGTCTACGCCCTCCACTGGCACAGGGCTGCCGGTGGAGGCGGAAAGCTGGGGCGACCAGTCCAGCGCGCGGCCGGTGGTGCAGTAGACCACCGCCATGATGTCGGGGGTGTCCGGGGTGCCGTTGCACAGCAGCAGCACGGGTTGACCATCCCGCCCGCAATACAGCTCCCGGCCCGTCTGGTGCGGGTACTGGTGGTCCTGCTTTTCGTAGAGGAACAGGGTGTCCCGGCTGCTGACAGCGAAGAGGCAGTACAACTCCCGCCCGCCGCCCGGCGCTGCGACCCGGTGGTCTGCCGGGATGTCCGCAACAAACTGCCACGGCTGTTCCTGCAGGCTGTCCAGCGCAGCGTCCACATCGGCGGTGCGCTCCGGGACGCTGCCCAGATAGAGCACTGCGGCAAGGCTGCCGTTCTGTTCGGCCTGCTGCCGCAGCTGCGCCACGGTCACAGCGTCCGGCCGGGAAGCGCTGTCCGAAGCTGCCGCGCCGGAGCGGATGGGGTCGCCGTCCACCGGCCCGCAGCCCGCAAGGCTCAGGGTCAGCGCCAGCGCGGCGGCAAAGAGCCGCATGGTCAGGCCCTTCATCTCAGGCCCACGGGTCGGCAGACGTGGGGATGCGGATGCCGGTCATCAGGTACTGCTCCCACAAAAACCACTGCCCGTTGCCCTTGCGGCGCAGCTTGATGGGCCGGGGGTCATCGGCACCGCCGCAGGGGATGAAGAGCTTGCAATAGCCATCCTCCACATAAGAGGTGTGGTTGCTGCCCACCAGAAGGGTGAAGGGCTGGCGGGGGGTATAGCCGTTTTCCGGCGACGCGCCCACAAAGTAGGAGAAGGGGATGTAGCTCTTGCCGTCCCGGAAGCGGTCGTTCAAAAAGGAGATGTCCTGCCCGTTCAGCGGGCGGGGGCCGCGCAGCCAGTTGAGCATCTCCTGCCCGATGGCCTTGTCGGCACCGTAGGCGCACAGCGCGCAGACGGTGAGGGCTGCGGCCTTGAAGGGGGTGTCCAGGCTGGCCTCCGGCAGCTCCTGCATCTGGGCAAGGCTTTCCGGCAGAGCCTGAAAGGTAAAGGTGACGGTCTGGTTTCCACCGGCGGTGGCAGCGGCCTGTTTCATCTTATCAAAAAGTCCCATGAAAATACTCCTTTCTGTTTCAGCTGTAAGGGTTCAGCCCCGTTTCGGGTCGTAGCGGGGCACGGTCCGTTTGCGGACCACCTTTTGGTCCAAGTCCAGACTGAGGTTTGCGAAATAGCCGTTTTCAAAATACCATGCAAGGTCCTTTGCATCCATGCCAACGCTGTTGCACAGCCACCGCAGGGGCACCTCCGGCCCGGAGTAGCTCTCCACCCGCCGGGCGATGGTTCTTGCATGGTAGCGGCGGGCCTCTCCGCGGGCAAACAGTGCCAGGGGCACAGCCCCCACCACGATCCAGAATACATAGCCTCCGATGTAGGAATAGTCCTTATCCTGCAAACTCAGGCAGAGGGTATACAGCCCGCCAAAGGAGCAGAACACGCAGAAGGCAAGCCCCGCGTTCCGCAGCCATTTGAGGACACGGGGAATCTCGCCGCGGGCTTTTTCCGAAAGATAAGGGTTCATAAGGTTCCTCCTTTCAGAACGAGCCGCCTCCGCCGCCGTGGGTGGTGCCGCTGGAAGAGGTGTGGGTGGAGCTGCCGCCGGAATCGCTGGAGCTGGACTCCTTCGGCCGCTCGGTGCGGTGCACGTCACGGTACAGGAACAGCTCCCGGCTGTTGGTCAGGTTCATGCTGCCCTCCCGCACATAGCTGGCGGCGTTCTCCTGGAACGCCACGCTGCGCAGCTGGCTTTTCATTACGCTGACGACGACCCATGCCAGCACAAGGCCGATGCCCACCGCAAGGACCAGGTACATGGGGGAAAGCGGGTCCCGGGGCAGGGTCTTTACATCATAGGGGCGGCCCGCCCGGGCAGCGTCGATGTAAGTATCCGACCACTGGACAAAGGTGCGGAAGGCGGCGGCGTAGTCCCCCTCCGCCATAAAGGGCTTCATCTGTTCGCCAAGGTACTGGATGCCGGCATCCGTAAAGGCGGTGATGCCGTAGCCGCAGGTGGAGATGTGCCATTTGCGGTCGCCCACGCTCACCAGCAGCAGCACGCCGTCCATATCGGGGCCGTAGCCGAACTGACAGTAATCATAGAGGTCATCGGCATAGGCCTCCATGCTGTCGTACCCCACGCTTTCCAGCGACTCAACGGTGGCAATGGTCACATCGAAGCTCTGGCGGAGGCTCAGCTCCTCCAGTGCATCCTCCAGCTCGCTGTCCTCTTCTGCAGTCAGGACATCCGCGCTGTCGTTCATGCGGTAGTACAGGTCGGCAAAGCCGCCCTCCACCGCAAATGCCGGAACGGTCAGGAGCACCGCAAGCACCAGTGCTGCCAGCGCCGCAAAGAGGGAGCGCAGGCGTTTGGAAGTCTTTTTCATCGTTCGTCCCTCCTTTACAGGATCCGTGCCAGCCACAGCAGCCACATCACGCCGTAGGACGCGGCGGAAAGGGCAGCCGTAAGGCCCAGCATCCACTTGCGGGCAGCGCCCTTGTCCACGGGCAGGTCGCCCACGAATTTGCCGGTCTGTCCGTTCATGGCAAACAGGTAGTTCTCGCCCCGCCAGCTGGTGCTCAGCAGCCAGACCGGGAACAGCGCGTACTTTGCCTTGCCGCCATGGAGCTGGATGCTGCTGTTTTCCACCTTGACCGAATCGTAACCGGTAACGGTCTGCTGGAACGTTTCCTCGGTGGAGCGGCGGATGCGCCTGTTGGCCCGCTCGATGCTGTCCTCGGCGGTCACATCATATTTGTCCGCCACATAGCCTGCCAGATAGGCGGTCTGGAAGGGGATGGCATCCTGCATGGCAAAGGGCTCGATGGATTCCATCAGGTCATCCTCGATCTTGGAGGAGCCGTCCACGGGCACCGCGTCAAAGCCCAGGGTGCCGTCCCGCCGGACGGAGTAGTAGTTGGTCTCGGTGTAGTCGTACTTGCTGTCCGACCAGCTGCGGGTCCGGGTGGCGGTAAAGCGCAGCTGAGCATCGGCATCGCTGTCAAAGAGCCAGAAGGGCACATACACGCCCTTGACCTCGTCGATGTGGTTCTGGCTGCGGAACACCCGGGGCAGCAGGGTCTTGCCCTTGAGGTGCTCCTGCAATTTGGCCTTGGCGGCCTTTTTATCCAGCTTGAAGGGGATGATGAGGTCGGGCCGCAGCGCCCCGGCAAACTGTCCGGTGAGAACGATGGGGTTGCCGCAGAAGGGGCAGGCCGAAGCCGCCATGGTGTCGTCGCCCACGATCTCGCCGCCGCAGCTCTTGCAGCTGTAAGTATGCAGACCGGCGGTCTCTCCTTCTGCCCAGCTGCCGCCGGGGGTGGTCCACTCCATCTCGCTGGGCTTTTCGTCCTTCAGTTCCTCATCATAGCCCTTGAGCGTATCCACCTCAAACTCGGTGTCGCAGTAGGGGCATTTCATCTTCTGGGTGGCGCTGTCAAATTTGATGGCACCATCGCAGCAGGGGCACTTGTATTCCAGCATTCCTGCCATAGCGTTTCCTCCTGTTGTTCCAAAGGGGGCCGGGGGCTCTTCCCCGGCCCCGCTGTTTTTGCGTTGGTCTTCCCGCCGAAGCGGTCGGCTCAGAAGTCCGTGGTGATGCGGAACACCACCGGCTCATCCGGCTCGGTGGCTTTGCCGTGGTGGCCCACTGCCAGGAAAGCGTTTTCCTCCAGCGGCAGGAAAACATCAAAGGTGCAGAAGTCGCCGCACAGCTGGCACAGGGTCTCGCGCTCACCCACGGGGAGGGACTTTTCCAAAAAAGTGCCGTCCGGCGCGTACAGCTCCCACATATAGCCCGTGTCCAGCAGATAGCCGTTGGGGCGCTTCATCATCACGGCGTCAAAGCTGCCCACCGGCTGCGAGCTGCGGGCCAGCTCATTGCCGTCCAGATCAAAGGCGGCAAAGTAGTAGTCTCCGCTGGAGTCCGGCTCGCCCACCGTCAGCAGCTCGTCCCCGCTGAGGTTCAGGGAGGACATGCTGCAGAAGGGGCCGATCTCGTTATCCCCTTCCAGTATCAGCTCGGTGTACTCGCCGTCCTGCACCAGCACCGGTGCGGAGTCGGTCCAGTAGATCACGGTCAGATCCCGGTCCTTGGAGGAATAGCAGCTGCCCGAGTAGTCCAGTGCGTCGCCGGGCTCCTCCGGGTCGCTGCCGTTCAGATCGTAGCAGTAGACATCAAAGGTGTCCATGGCATACAGGATGCCATTGCGGTCGATGCTGAGGGCGTTGCTGCCGTCAATGTTGTACTCTTCCACCGGGGTCAGCCGGTCATCCTTGATGGCATACTCGAAGATCTTGGCAGACTGCTTTTCATCGTCCTCGTTGTAGAAACTGAAGAAGTAATTGCCCCGGTAGCTGTCCGCGTTGATCACATGATAGGCACCGCCTACCTCGCGGCGGACATCAAATGGGATGTACTGCGCCTTGAAGGTGTATTCGCCGATGGTCAGTTCCCCGGTTTTGAACTGGGCCACAAGGGCCCCCGTGGGGGCAGCCTTCTCCCCTGCTGCTTCCGGCTGTGCGGATGCCGCCGGAGCACTGCTGCCGGAAGCCGGGGCGCTGGAAACGCTGGAAGCGCTGGCAGCACCGGAGCCGCCGCAGGCGGTCAGGCTGAGGGCGGCGGTGGTAAGGCCCATGGCCTTGAGGAAATCTCTGCGCTGGATCTTTCTCATATCCGTTCCTCCTTTTGGGGTCACTGCACTTTTGCAAAGGCTTCGTCAGCACGGCGGCTGTACACTGCCATGCCGCCGGTCTGGGCGTCGTTTGCCAGATTGATGTTCTCCACGAACCGGGCCTTTTCCTGCTCAGAGAGCTGCCCGCCCTTCATGGCGGCAGATGCCACGGCACCCATGGCACCGATCATGCCCATCTGGCCTTTCAGCTCCCGTTCCTCGGCCTTGGACATCCGGCGGCCGAACATGCTGGTCTCATTATCGTGGACCCCGAAGATATGGTCCAGATGCTGCCGTGCGATGTGGGCATAGCCGATCTCCCGCCGGTCCCCGCTTGCTGAAGCAGATGATCAGCTCCTGCTTGATATAGGGGTGGGGATGCATGCCCCGCTGGGTCTGGGCCTCGGTGATGCCGCGAGGCTGCACCAGCTTCAGCTTCAGGCCGCCGCCGTTGAGGGTGGGTTCCTTGCCCGGCTCCTTGGCGGGGGTCTCGTCCAGATACTCCTCATAGCTGGCGATCTGGTCGTAGCGGATCAGCTCCGGCATCTTGCCCCGGCCGCCGGTACGGTCGTCGATGTACAGCATTCCAAGCTCATCGCAGAACACCAGCCCCATTTGCGTCGGGGTGGAGGGGTATGCGTTGACCCGGAACTCGGTCTTGTCGAACACCTCGTCGAACACCCGCTTCATCCGGGCCATGTACTCCATGTGCTCCTTTGCTTCGTCCAGCGTCAGCTCACTGAGCCGGATATATTTGGAGCACTTGTTGCCACAGTCATCGCAGAGGAACTGTCCGTCCCGGAGCTTGGAGCGGTGCAGGGTGCCGCACTCCTTGCCGCAGACGGCACAGTTCTGTTTTGCGAACAGGTTGGAAAAGAATCCCATCATGGTATGCTCCTTTCATTGCTCTGTATTGTCAGGTCCGGTCGCTGTCGTCAAAGGGGTCGCCGCACTCCGGGCAGAACTTGGGCGGGTGAGCGGGGTCTGCCGGCTCCCAGCCGCATTTGTCGCACTTATACTTGGGCGTACCGGCGGGCTTTGGTTTGCCGCACTCGGAGCAGAAGCGGCCCTTGTTCACTGCGCCGCAGCTGCAAGTCCAGCCTTCTGCTGCCGCCGGGCGGGGCTTGCCACACTCCGGGCAGAACTTACCCGTAACGGTAGCACCGCAGCTGCAGGTCCAGCTGTCCGCAGCGGGCTTCGGCTCCGGCTTTTTGCTGCCGCATTCCGGGCAGAATTTGCCGGTAACGGTAGCGCCGCAGCTGCACTGCCAGCTGTCCGCCGGGGCGGGTGCGGGACGGCTGACCTGCTGGGGCGCGTCCACGCTGTCCGGATGGGCCTGCTGGCCCATGGCGAACAGGTTCTGGGCGCTCATGCCGCCCATGCCGCCTGCACCGGCCGCCATGCCCATGCCCATAAAGCCGGTCATGGCACCGGCGGTGTTGCCGGCGGCGGTCTTCATGGCATCGATCTGGCCGCCCACCAGACGGGCGGCAGCGGTGGTGGGGTCGGTGGTCATGGCGTTTTCTTCCCACTCTGTGATCTTCTTCTGCTGCTCCTCCGGGATGGACAGGGAGTTGATGTTGAAGGAGAACACCTCAATGCCCCGCTTTTTGCGCCAGACATTCGACAGTTGCTCGTTGAGCGCCTCGGAGATCTCCAGCGTGTGGGCAGGGATCTCGTAATACTGCACCTTGTTGGCCGAAAGGGTGGCAAGGGCAGGCTGCAGGGCGTTCATCAGCTCGCTCTTCAGCCGGGGTGCGATCTCCGATGCGTCATACTGGGTGGAGACGTTGCTGCACACGTTGGTGTAGAACAGCAGCGGGTCGCAGATGCGGCAGGTGAAGCTGCCGTTGCACCGCAGGTTCACCGAGAGCTTGTAGCCCCGCTCCTCGCTGACCACCACCCGGAAGGGAATGGGGGTGGCGGTGCCGTACAGGATCTCGCCCAGTTCCTTGGTGTTGATGTAGTACACCCGCTGGTCCTTGCCCGTGTCGCCGCCGTAGGTAAAGCGCTTGGCCACGGTCTGGAATGTCTGCGCCAGACTGTCGCCGAAGTTTCCGGTGAAGACGCTGGGCTCGGTGGACGAATCGAAAGTGAACTCGCCCGGCTCCGCGCACACCTCCACCACGCGGCCCTGCTCCACGATGAGCATACACTGGCCGTCTGCCACGGCGATGCCGCTGCCACTGGTGATGATGTTGTCCTCGCCATTGTTGGAGCTGCGGCGGGAAGTGCGCTTCTGGCCCTTGACCATCAGCACATCCTTATCCAGAGCGTCGCAGTAGAAAAATTCCTTCCACTGGTCTGCAAGAGTTCCGCCCAGTGCACCCATACCTGCTTTGATAAGACCCATAGTAATTTCCTCCTGTATGTTTTATTTGTGTAAACGATAACTTTTTTGTTATCGCACGGTTTCCGGTTTCGGTCACGGTACAAGGGTTAGATCCGGGGAGTCGTTTTTCCAGTAAATGGGACGCGTGTCCCGGTCAAACAGCACTTCTCCGGCGCGGTATTTCAGGCTGCAACCGCTGGGGCTGCCGTCATCGTTCAGCAAAATGGCCCAGAACTCGCAGGGCCTGCCGTTCTGGTCGGTCAGCGTGAAGTACAGCTCGGTACCGTCCTCGGTGCGGCCCTGTGTTCCCTCGGCGGTGCCGGTCAGGGTGCCGTTCCACCCGTCCCATTCCACGCTCATGCAGCAGCTGCCGTCCGGCAGGAAGGTCATCCAGCGGATGCCCTTTGCGGCCTCGTCTCCGGCGCGGTAAGTGCCCCACAGCCTGCGGGGGATGGCGGTGTAGCCGATGTCGTCCCACGCCTCGGTGCGCTGAAAAACGTACCAGACCTCACTGCCCTTTTTGGGGCCGGTGGACTGCATCCGCAGCGAGCGGTCCTCCATCATGGAGATGGTCCAGCGGCTTCTGCCGTCCTCGCTGAGGCATGTCAGGTTCCAGCCCTGACTTTTTTCCCCGTCCCAGCCGGTCACAGCGCCGGCATTCAGCTCTCCGGTGCGGGTCTCGGCAGCGGACTGGATCTGCGGGCTGACGTATGTTTCCCGGATGAAGGAGACGGTCACCGTGCCGGTGATCTCGGCCTTTTCCAGCCGCAAGGTAAAGCTTTCGTTGCGGTCGGCGGGGACACAGCTTTCACCCTGCGTCACCGCCGTGACTGCCATCCACTCGGCCAGCACCTGCCACTCCCAGTCCGGTGGCAGCGGCTGTGCGTCCAGCGGGATGGTCGGGGCATCGGTCACGTACTCCTCCCCGGAGGCGCTGAACCGGCGGATGAGAAAGGTAACGTTCCCCGCTTCGTCAAACGAAACCGGCAGCTCGTCCAGCGAAGTCCACCATGCGGTGTTTCCCTCTTTCAGGCTGCCGGGGGGCAGCATTCCTCTCTCGATGGCGGCTTGACGGTCCAGCTCATCCCGGCGCTTCACGTCGCGGTAAAGCGCCTCTTCCAGCGCAGCGGGGTCTGCCCCCATGCGCTGCAGCATCTGGGTGACGGTCAGCTGTTTTCCGCTGTCAAAGTCAAAGCACCAGCCCCAATGGAAGGGTGCATCCGTACCGCCATAGCAGCTGCTGACCACAAGGCTGACGCAGTCGCCGTACCAGCTGGCGTTCCAGTTCATCTCAATGCAGATGTCCCACGAATCTGGGTCGGCTGCCGCCGGGCAGTCTGCGTACTCCTGCACATCGTATTCGTAGAGCTGGGCGATCTCAGCGTTGATGCGGGCAGCATCGGCGCTGTCGCTTTCCAGCCGGGGCAGATGGATGTTCAACCGGACCTTGCCGCCGTTTTCCGCCTGCACCACCTTTTCAAGGGTGTACTGCTCGGTGATCATCACGGTGGCGTGCATGGAATCCGGCGGGGTCGATTTCAGCTCCCGGCTGCCAGCCGGGCGGGCAGAGGCTGCGGTCTTTGCCCCGCAGCCCGCCAGCAGCGCTGCCAGCAAAACTGCCGGTATCCAGCGGAATGCTTTGTGTTTCATGGTGGTTCTCCTGTGTTCTCAGCGGCTCCCGCCGGGGTCAGGGATCCGGGCAGCGGATCAGCTGCAGCTGGGTCTCGCCCTCGGCAAAGGGGTTTTGCCCGGCGATCATGGTAAGGTTCAGGGTCTCGTTGTACAGGTCGTACTTCACCGCCGCCACAAAGGTGATGCCCGGCATCCCGTCTGCCGTCTCGCTGGTAGAGACGCCCAGCACCATGCCCTCCGGCACCACGCCCAGATAGTCGGCGTAGCCCTGATAGAAAACGTTGTTGTCCTGCACGCCCATCTGGACGGAACCGTTGCTTTCCACGTCCATCCAGTCAAACTGGTTGTCAGACATGTCGTTGAAGGCACCGACGGCCTCCGAGGGGATCTCCTGCATGTTCCACTCTGCTGTCAGGGGAGCCAGCTCCAGCACAGAGCCATCCTCCTGATGCAGAATTACCTCTTTGCCGCTGCGTTCCAGCGCCACGCCGTTGTTTGCAATGTAGATGGGGTCCTGGCAGACCAGAGCGCTGCCGAACATAAGGCAGTGCAGCACATCCACATACTCCACCACGCCGTCCCTGGTCAGCAGATAGACCACCGGGTGGAAGGACGCGCCCAGTTCTCCGATGCACACATCCACATACTCATTATAGATGCCAAGGATGGGGTAGGTGCGGTCCTGTTCCAGCCGGATGCCGTAATCCGCGTCCCATGCGGCGGTCTCCGGCGTGCGGCGGAGGGTGACGGTGCCCTGGGTTCCTTCCAGCTGCACCGAAGCGCTGCCGTAAGTATCGGTCAGCACCGGGGTGTCGGCGGGGGTCAGCGGGATCTCCACATCCAGCTGCCGCCAGCCCCCCCCGGCGGGGGAGCTGCACCCGCCCCGGAGCACCAGCCGGTCCTGCTCCGGCAGCAGCAGGCACAGGTCATCCAGCTGGTTGTTTTCCAGCGTGTTCATCCGCATGCTTGCCAGATTGCCGCCGCTGCGCAGGCCCTCGTAGTAGCCGCCCTGCGCCATATTCCGGTCAAAGGTCTGCATGGCCTCGCGCAGCATCTGCTGCTGCACGGCATCCGGGTCCAGCCCCATGCGCTGAAGCATTTCAGCCACGGAGACCTGCTTTCCGGTGGCAAAATCGAAGCACCAGCCCCGGGAATACCCCGGATCGGTACCGCCGTCGTAGCGGAACATCACAAGGCTGACGCAGTCGCCGTACCAGTAGGCATCCCAGTTGATATAAGTATCATAAGTATCCGGGCTCCCCTCGTCCTGCTGGGGCTCGATCTCCGGGCTGTCCTCGTACTCTCGGAATTCTGCCGCATACATGGCGGCAAGCTCATAGTTGATATAAGCGGTGTCCGGGCTGTAGCACACAAGCTGCGGCACATGGATGTTCAACTTCTGTGCGCTGCCCCACTCGTACAGCTGGATGGTCTTTTCCAGCGTGAACTGCTCGGTGATGCGGTCTTTTTGTGCTGTCTGCACCGCCGTGTCTGCGGTGCTCTGGGGGACAGTGCCGGAGCCTGTGGGGGCAGCGGGAGCCGCTGCGCTGCCGCACCCCGCCAGCACCACCGCCGCCGCCAGCACCGCAGCGGCAAGGCGTTTGTGTTTCATGGTGGTTCTCCTTGTTTTCTCAACCGTAGCTGCGGTTCATCTGCAGCTGGGTCTCGCCCTCGGCAAAGGGGTTTTGCCCGGCGATCATGGTCATGGTCAGGTTCTCGTTGTACAGGTCCATCTTGAACGCCGCCACAAAGTTGAGCCCCGCATCCGTAGAGATGCCCAGCACCACGCCCTCGGGCACAACGCCCAGATATGCGGCATCGCCCTGATCCATGCGGCTGTTGTCCTGCATGCCCATCTGGACGCTGCCGTCACTGGTCAGGTCCATCCAGCTCCAGCCGGTTTCGTCGGTATAGTTGTAGGAGCCGATGACGGAATAGGGGATCTCCTGCGCGCTCCACTCTGCCGACAGGGGAGCCAGCTCCAGCACAGAGCCATCCGCCCGGCGCAGGTTCACCTCGCTGCCGCTGCGTTCCAGCGCAGTGCCGTTGTTGGCAAAGTAGATGGGGTCCTGACAGATCATGGCGTTGCCGAACATGAGGCAGCGCAGCACGTCCACATACTCCACCACGCCGTCTTTGGTCAGCAGATAGACCACCGGGCGGAAGAAGCCGTCCTCCTGCTCCCCGATGCACACGTCCACATATTCATTGTAAGCGCCAAGGATGGGGTAGGTGCGCGTCTGTTCCACCCGGATGCCAATGTCGCCCCATTGGTCGGTCTTTGGCGCGGGGCTCAGGGTGATGGCGGCCTGCGTTCCCTCCAGCTGCACCTGCACACCATCGTAGGTATCGGTCAGCACCGGGGGATCGGCGGGGGCGGCGGAGGTCAGCGGGATCTCCATATCCAGCTGCTGCCAGCCTTCTTCACAGCTGTACTTTCCACGGAGCACCAGCTGATCCTGCTGTGGCAAAAGCAGGCACAGGTTTTCCAGTTCATTGTATTCCAGCGTGTCCATTCGCATTTGCGAAAGCTCTCCGCCGAGACGCAGGCCCTCGTAATACGCGCCCTGCGCCATCTCCCGGTCAAAGGCCTGCATGGCCTGCCGCTGCACCTGCTCCTGCACGGTGTCCGGGTCCAGACCCATGCGCTGCAGCATCTCGGCCACGGTGATCTGCTGGCCGGTGGCAAAATCGAAGCACCAGCCGCTGTAACGCCACGGGGCGGTGCCGCCGTAGCGGCTGCGCACCACCAGGCTGACGCAGTCGCCGTACCAGTAGGCATCCCAGCCCACACCGATCTGCGGGTACTCGCCGCCCGGCTGCCCGGCCTCCTCGTAGGCCTCATATTCCCGGAAATCCGCCGCATAGATGGCGGCAAGATCCTTGTTCAGGCTTACGGCATCCGGGCTGTCGCATTCCAGCTGCGGCACATGGACGGAAATGTACTGCACCTCTTCCTCTCCCCACACGCCCGAAACGTTCTTTTCCAGCGCGAACTGATCGGTGATGCGCTCCTTCTGGGCTGTCTGCACTGCCGTGCTTGCGGTGCTTTTGGCAGCTGCACCGGAGTTTGCGGGGGCAGCGGGGGCCGCTGCGCCGCCGCAGCCGGTCAGCCAGAGAGCCGCCGCCAGAACCACAGCAGCAAAACGTTTGTGTTTCATGGCTGTCTCCTTTTCGTCATTCATCGTTGGTGGGGTTTTCTGGCGTACGCATGATATAGGCCGCCCAGTAGGTCTTGCCCTGAACATCCGCCACGGTGATGCCGATGTCGAACACGTCCACTTCCTGAGAGTCCATGGGGCCCGGGGCATAATTGAATTTTCCTTCCAGCTCATCCATCAGGGCCTTGAACTGGGCCTGATTGGCCGGGTAGGGCCGGTCCAGATAGTAGCGTTTCTCTCTGTAATGGTCCAGCTGGATGCCATAGCAGTTGTGGTGGATGCTCCGGATGAAGCCGGTGGAGCCTCTGCCCCATCCATAACCGCCCTCATCAAAGCCAGCCCACATTCCATCCACATAATCGCCGTTCATCCGGGCTTCCAGCCCTTCCTCTGCGGAGAAGGAAGGAGTGTCGTAGTCCACAAACATCTGCATTTCGGACTGAATGGAGTGTTCCAGACCCGCATTGTACTGCAGTTTGAAGTACTGCACCTTCCGCCGGGTCAGCTCGGCATTGATGATCTCAAAGATCTTTCTGCCGTCCCGGATCACCGGAATAGGGGGCGAATCGGGAGCCTCCGGAAGCGGAGGGCCAAGGGTGGTGATCTCCCCACTGTAAAAGGGGTCGTAGGCAGAGGGGGGGAGGGAGCTGCCGGAGTCCGGGATGTCCGACGCACCGGAACCGCCAAAGCCCTCGTCCTCACAGGCGCTCAGGGCCAGCATCACCGCCGATGCGCCGGAGAGCTTGAGGAACGTCCGTCGGTCGTATCGTTTCATGGGGGTGCTCCTTTCTATAAAGCCCCGGACACAGGGGGAGTGTGCCCGGGGCAAAAGGGGGAAGTCTGGTTATCTTATGCCTTGTTATTTCGGAACACAACAGCGGTCATGTAGGTCTTGCCCTGAACCACCGGGCAGTAGATGCTGATGAACTCTGCCTTGGCGCTATTAGAATTGTTCAGCAGTTTTGCTACAAAAGTCCGAACGGCAGTATCCTCGCAAGAATACGCATCCTCCAGAGCCACCACCATATCGGGAGACGGTTCGGAGATTCCGGCCATACCTGCCAAACTGTCCTTGCCATACTTGTTCAGTATCTTGTCCTCAAGTCCATTGAGTTCCCCAAAAATGATCTTGTGGTCAGGGTCTTTCAACGTATGCGGTGTCTCGTTGGCCTCTTCAAAAACACGTCCGTAGCACCTTATGGCACCCACCGCATCCTGATTGAGGGTCAGCTGCTCATGGACAACCGCCTTTGCATCGTACTTTTCCTTCCAGACCTTGTTGATGGCTGCCACCAGCTCGGCTTCTTTGGACGTAGTGGGTGCGGGAGGTGCGGGAGGTGCGGGAGGTGCGTAGGGCTCGTCGCCGCAGGCGGCCAGTGCCATCATTGCAACGGCTGCGCCGGTAAGGGTGAGGAATGCGCGTCTGTTCAGTTCTTTCATGGGGTGCTCCTTTCAATACAGTATATTATAGATTACGGTTCGGGATTTGCGGGAAGTCCGTGCATCCCTGCCCCGGTTCAGTGCTGTGAATAGTTTACCATTACCGCCACCGCATAGGTCTTGCCCTTAATGGTGGGGCAGTAGAGCCCGATCATCCACTGCTCGGGATGCGGACTCACCAGTCCAGGCCCGGCCAGATACCGCACAAACTCCCTGACCTCGCTCTGACTATGAGGATACAGTTTCGTTAATTGCATACCGTCATGGGTGCTGTTAGAAACTCCCCCAGTCCCCCGATAGCTTCCGCTTCCATATTTTTTATCGATTTCCGCTATCATTTCAGCCTCACGGTCTTTGTAGTCGTAGAATACATCATCAGGCAGGTTCCATTTGCGGAAATCCTCCTCGTCCATTTCAGGGTCATAGGTTTCAAAGGGGCTGGCTGTAAACTTTGCGAGGTCGGCAGCCTCCTGACAGTAGACCACAGACTTGCAGATATCAAGTTTGGGATTGGGGGCTACTTGTTTGTTGACTTCATACCAGACCTCGTTGATGGCTTTGAACAGGGCCAGCTCTTTGCTCTCAGAGGCCGGAGGTGCGGGAGGTGCGGGAGGTACGGAGGGCTCGCCGTCGCAGCCTGCCAGCGAGAGCGCCACAACGGCTGCGCCGGTAAGGGTGAGGAATGCGCGTCTGTTCATCTCTTTCATGGGGTGCTCCTTTCTGTTGGTCCCCCCCTGTTTTTCCGGGGGGCTTTGTGGGGCGTGGGGTTCTCGGTACTTGCAGTCCGCTCCATCTTATGCTATCCTTATGAATAGAATCCGCAGTTGCCCGTCGACACGTTTTGTGCACAGCGACAGGCTTTCTGCACCGGTGCG
>OCQE01000007.1_pt1 | contig 27388 bp, 47 predicted proteins | sample 1495831 | NCBI WGS metagenome assembly OCQE01 (sample SAMN01915225, study PRJEB22387) | human gut metagenome | isolation source: stool | host: Homo sapiens | place: USA | reverse complement strand
TTCGAATCCTGCAGGGTGCGCAATATTATTATTTTTTTGATTTTGTTAATCTTGAGGTTCTCGGTCTGTGAAGATAGAGAATCTACTTGGCACTATCGTCTAGCTGGTTAGGACGTAACTCTTTCAAGGTTAAAAGGCGATTTCGAGCATCGCTAGTGCTACTCTTTCATATTATTTAATAAAACTAATACGATTAATGTTTAAAATATAAAGTCAGCGGACTTTATAACGTTAAAGAGTTGTTATGCTTCTGGTCTGTGAAGATAGGAAGCTTTTATAGTCCGTCTAGTGTAACTGGTAACACGGTAGTTTGTGAGACTACAGTACAGGGTTCGAATCCCTAGCGTGACCCTATTGGAGAAATGGCTGAGTGGTCTAAAGCGGCACCCTGCTAAGGTGTTAGTCATATTACATGGCTCAAAGGTTCGAATCCTTCTTTCTCCGCAACATTTATGACAAATTGTGAACTTGTAGTTGGAAAATATGGTTCGTGAGAATAGTATTTTATTCGGAGGATTAGTGTAACGGTTTCACACGAGGGACTTTGACTCCCTAATAGGCAGTCCGACTCTGCCATCCTCTACTAATTAATACATAGGTACTAAACAACTCTCAGTAACTCTATTAAATAGCGTAATTACCTTAAAATTAATCATTTGGGTTAGAAAGAGAAAGAACGTTAGATAGCTGAGGACAATGGAATAGTTTAAATATAACCAGTGAAAATCGCCTATTATTTAAATAGATTATTAACACATTAACAGATAAAATTATGACAAGAGAAGAACATTTTATTAAAAAGACCCAACTATTGGCACAAATAGATAGTGCTGAGAAGTTAGGTTGTAAGAATGTGCTTAAATATGCACGAGCAGAGTTAGCTAAATTGGAAAAGAAATTTTGGGAGGAACATTTTTATAATCCATTATTTAGTTATATGGTAACTAGAGAAGAAATGGATAAACTCATAGAAGATGAAGTAGATCCTACTTTTCAAATACGTGTAACTTTTAAGAGTGGTGAAGTATATGATTTAATGTATTATCACGAAATTGCTCCAAGTGTTAAACATTCTGCTATTGAGAAATGGGCAAAGGATGAGTTAGCTAAAACTATTCATCATCCTGAGGATATTGTGAGCACTCACTTTATTATGGGTTAATTAAATTAGTAATATGGAAATAAAAACAATACAAATTGATTCTGACACATTTCTTGTATTTAAAGGCATTGAGTACCGACAAATAAATATAGAAGATATAGTTAGTTTAGAGGCACTGAATAAATATGTTCTAATAGTAACTAAAGATTGCAGAAAATTTATTATTGGTTGCTCTTTAACTGCTGTTATTAAGAAATTGTGTATAGAATATATAGTAGTAACTAAAGGTTTATTAATTAATAAAAAGTATTTACTTGAATTAACTAAGAAAACTGATGATAAAGATAAATATCTTCTAGTACTTAATGATTCTGAGCATACTACTAGAGAAGTATCCTCATATATTGCAAAGAATATTTTAGAACAATTATAATATGAAGAAAATAGTATTAAAAGTAACAGTAGAGGTCCCAGATGACTATATACTGGATGATCCATCTTGGTTAATGGAAGACCTCAACACATCTGGATTTGATTATGATGTTGAATATATTTAATTTGTTTGAAAAATAAGAATACCAACCCCCATAAATTACATGTTGGTTTTTTCCCAAATATTGTTGGCAACTAGCAGATAATTAGTTGCTCCTTTTTTGTCTAAAGGTTGGCAGTATTATTCCACTAGACGTTAAAGACTAAAACTGCCAAATGGCTCAGTGGTGGAATTGGTAGACACGAGGGACTTAGAAATTAATTTTATTCATAATTTGAGTGCTCTGATACGAAAGTTCAGAAGTAGAATCTCCCTAATTAAACAAGTTATTACTAATCGTAAAAAGGTTAGCGTCTGTGTAAGAAGCAGAGTAATGATTATAGAAGCAGTATTCAGAAATCTAATTAACTTGCGACAGAAGCCTCATCTATGGTGACGTAGATTTTGGTGATGACGAGCTAAATTGTGATAGAACCCTAATCTATCTTAAATGTAAATTGGAGTGTTACAGCATAAATGTGTAGAGACTATATAGGAGATACCTAAGTTAGGAATTGTATATTTAAAATTAAACTGGCAAGATTCGCAGAAATAAGAAGAGCAGACTGCTATTAGGGGTTAGATTAAACCTTATATACTTACTTGCAAGATTTCTAATATGGTAGTAAAATAGTCCAGACCACAATAACTTAAATATGGCGGAATTGGTATACGGCAGTAGATTGACAGAAGCGCCTCTAAAGTTGTCGTTAAATATTTCTTGAGGATTGAGGGTTCGAATCCCTTTATTTAAGTTAGCTTGTGTAAAAGCAAGTGTGGTAGGAAAATCCCTTGGTCAGGAATGACTGTACGGGTTCGAGTCCCGTCTGAGCTACATAATTGATTATTTATTATGTTTTGAAAAATTAAAATCATTCATAATTACTGTGAATTTGTGAAAATTTATAAGTAATGTAAAATTTTCGGATTTGTAGAAGATTTTTATCTTTCATTTTAAACTCATATTGCTTGTGAAAGTAGTATGAGTTTTAATTAATTGGTAATTTCTGTGTTATAAATATATACTAAATAAGTGATTAATCAATTAAAAATAATAACTTAAATATTAATATTTATGACAGGAAATTTTGAAAATAGTTATCTTGGAAACATTATTGGAGTACAGAGATAGAAAATGAAGGATTTTACTAATTCGAGATTAAAAAAAGGTAAAATAGATGAATCAGAGAGCTACATAGGGTTCTAAATAGCTTTAGGCTAGAAGAAAATATCAAAATAATTATGACACTAGATTAAGAGCTAAATATGGTGCTATGTACGACCCTAACAAAGTTCGTCAATAGCAGTAGGAACTAGTTAAAGCTGGTTATAATATTGCAGTGGACGGAGATTGGGGTGTAAAAAGTAAACAGGCATGGCATGATTATTAGTTAAAAAAGAATTAGTAGACTACCAAAGACACCAATATGTTTACTAGTTTAACTAATTGGGTTAATTAGTTTAAGCCGAAACCTTATCCATTATCTACTAATAAGAATGAATAGGCTATTATAGACCATAAAATACATAGTGGTGTTACTGAACCTTATTGGATACTAGATAGAAATAATCATCAATTAAAACACATGCAAGGAAACAAAGCCTTAGCACAATTTGATGTTATGACAGGTTTATCTAATGACTAGGATGGATATAATTTTTGGAATAGTTATAAAACTGATCCAGTATACTAGAAAAATAAAAACTTTTATAATGGAAGTAAACAAGCTTAGGTAACACCTGCTGGTATTTTCACTTTATCTTCTTCTAATTATGAAGGACATCCTGCATTTAGATGGAATGAAGGAAGCAGAGATAATACAAACATTAAGTAGAAAACTTCCGTTTTATTTCATATTATGCCTAAGAGTAGATAGACTGATTTTAAAAATGGAGTTAGAAATAAATCTTATGGTTGTGTTAATTTACCCACAGATGCACTTAACTATATGATAAACAATAACGCAGTAGGAGATTCTGTATATTCTCTGCCTGTTAGATAGGGTAATTATATATATGAATCTGAGGAAGAAGGACATCCATTAAAAGTACATTATGGAAATGCTCCTCAAAGAGTTTAGGGAAAACATTATGCAAATAAATACGATTTAAATTTAAATTATAATAAAGGATATTAATTAGATTATGAAACTATTATTTAGATTATTAATAATATTATTAGTTACATCTTGTTCTAATAATGTTATAAGGAGAAATATTACAGATTGTGATAGTTTTCCTGCAGATCCAATTGCTTATATTTATTTACAACCTTATGATGATTTTACACAACAGGAAGCTGCAAAGCTTACCTCTAAAATCACAAAGGGATTAAGTAAGGTATACGGAGGTGATTGGACTAATGTAAAAGTATTAGCTAATAAAGACTTACCTAGAAAAGCTTATTACAAGCCTCGGCATAGGTACTTAGCTAATGAGTTGTTAAAAGACCTTAATATTAACAAGGAGCAATCCTATATAATAGGTTTAACTCATAAGGATATATCATACAAAATACACGGTCAAACTAACTATGGAATAATGGGATTAACCCCTTTAAATAGTAATAAATCTATAGTTAGTGATTATAGAACACATGATTTAGTTGCTGTAATAGTACACGAATTTGGTCATGGATTTTATGGAGCAAAACACTGTACTAACCCCAATTGTATAATGTGTGATTATCAAAAACACAAAGGAAAGCCTTTTGTATATAAATTATGTAAAGAGCATTCTTTTATGAATTAAGGCTATATAGCAATACTAGTATAAATAGAAATATGTAGCTTAAAGCGGTAGAGCACTGGCTAGGTAACCAGAGGTTGACAGTTCGGGTCTGTCCATATTTACTCTATTATTATTCATATTCGATGTTTTATACTCATAAGTTTTAAGAATTTTCTAAGTTTTCGGTAAAAATTCTGTTTGTGAAAATGGAATTATTTATCTGTTTTTGGTTATAAATTATGCGAGAACTTTATTAAGTTAAGGCTTCTTATAAAAAGCCTAAAGCGCTAAGTGTCTTAGTGGCAAGTGCACGCCCTGCTAGCAATTAGGGAGGAGAGGAAGTGGCGACCCTCAGACACTTTTATATCCGTGTTTAACTCAGTTGGTTAGAGTGCTCAGCTTATACCTAAGTGGTCGGGGGTTCAAGTCCCTCAACACGGACCATTTCTTTTATCATATTATTATTATTTTGGAGAGTCTAATTAGTTAATCTAGTTAGGCTCTTTTATTGTTTAATTAAATAACACATTAACATATGGGTAGAATACATAATTTAAATAGAAAAGTTGGCAGAATGGGTTTACTTAACCTACTATATCTAACTAGTATGCCAACAGAACATAAAAATAAATATTTTGTAAAGTGTAGATATGGTAAATACTTTCTATGCGTTTCAAAAGGATATAAGAATGATTTGCCAAGAAGTCTTCGAAGCACTCCGTTTAAGAGTCCTGACAGGGCACTAATAGTTTGCAGTCTTTACAAATTATTTGATAATAAAAGGTATAAATCAAAGTTGAAAATTAAGTAACACATTAACATATGGATTTTACAAATGAAATAAACACTCTTGAATCTGAGAAGCTCAGATTAGAGGAAATGTTGAAACGTAATAATGATCGTTTGCAACTTTTAAAGGAGGCGTCCACAGAACCTAGTTCTGATGGATATAGAAGATTCTTTAAATTGAAGGGGTATTCTCTATTATACACTGGAGGAGAGCGTCTTAACCATGAGCGTTTCATATTTAATTGTACTTTAGTAAGTACAGCAGGACATCTTAGCCGTAAATATTGGAATGTAGAGGAGTTAAGTAAGAAATTGGAAGGTGCTAAGGAAATATCCAAAGAAGAATTTATTAAGTGGGCAACAGAGTATCAGCAAAGAAAGATTAATAACATTAATAGTGACTATACTCAATTGTTCAAACATATTAATAGTATACCTGATGATGGTAAAGAACACTTAGTATCTGATTTATGCGGAGAACAGTTTTGCTTTAATATGTTTCGTACTAAGGCAGGTAGAGATGAACTATTAATTACTAAAGATAAGTTTAATAAGTTATGGCATTTAAAAAGGGATGTTTTAACATTTCAAAGAGTCATCTGTTTAGCTAGAAACAGAACTTTTAGAGAAGAAGATTATTCTCCTCTACTTAATTTATTTCTTAAATGGCAGAAAACAATTTAATAATTAAGGTATGTGTTGGTCAAATTATATGGCAACTCCAATTGTATTGAAGAAGCCTTTAAGAGTTTATAAAGTAGGTAAATTAGCAACTTTAGGTATCTTTATAAGTCAATATCAAAATTTTAGGTACTATAAATCTCAGACTATGCCTACAGTAAAGATAGAACCTAAATTTGAAAGGTGTAGCTCTGTTATGGGATGTGTGGGAGAACTTTGGAATTATGATCGTTTTTATATACATGAAGGTTATCATTCATACTTAACTGAAGAAAGGGCTAAGGGTAGAATGTATTGTGCTGAAATAGGAATATTTGAAATTCCAATAGGTGCTACTGTATATATCAACTATGCATATAGAGAAGTAGTTAGTACTGATATTAAATATTTAGGATTATTAGAAGAAATCTAAATTTTATCCTGAATAATAAATGAAACTGGGAAGGCATTCTGATGATTACTAGCGATTAATGGCTAGATTCACTATGATGTTGTGATAACATGTAAGTGGGGTTAAACCAGTATAAATAAGACCCGAAAAAGAAAAAGTCCGATAGTTGAGTTATGCCTCTCAACTTTGTAGACAAAAGGCAACTCGGAGTATGGTGGAATTGGTAGACACATATGCCCTAGGAGCATATGCAGCAATGCGTGTGGGTTCGAATCCCACTATTCCGACGAAAATCGGGTTGGTTTGTATTCTAAGTATACTTAGACGCATGGGTTGCACCCGACTGGTAAAAGAATATTAACTAACTAATGTTGTTTATTAGTTAGATTAAGAAGGATATATCAAACAAATGCAGCCAATTTGGGGGATACCTATGTAGTTGCAAATGCATAGGGCAGATTGATAAGAAATGGAAACAATAAGCTGGGGTAATTCTAGTAACTCCCTAGGAATTGTGAACGAAAGTTTCAAAGTACGTTAGATTCGTAAGTCCCCCACTGCGAAGTTTCAATCGTTGTACCTAATTGGAGATTTGTGTACCTAATTAGGGAAAAGAGAAGTTACCTACATAATCCGGAGTATGTAGGACAGGTGATAAGGCGAAACATGATTATTATCTAAGTAGCTGAAGTACGTTCAATTCGTATTACTTCTCCAAAGTCTTTGATGGACTGGAATGCCAGGTTTCATAGGAGTATATTAGCTAATTAGTTAGTATACTCCTTTTTATATTTAACACATTAACAAATAAATTATGGACAATCAAGAAATTTTTAATCAAATTAGAGAATTGCAAAAGCAACGAACTCTATTAAGTGCGCAAGATACAGCTTTAGTAAATAAGATTAATGAGCTAAGAGATAAAATAGTATTAAAGAATATCAAGAAGGGCTATTATACTGATAATAATGGTTTATATTGTAAAGTCTATGATATTAAAGAAGATGTTATATTTGTGTATGAAGTTAATACATCTGAGCTGTATGCTACCATGGAAGTTTATCCTTATTATAGAGCCTTCAGTAATGCATATTGTAGAGAGTGCACTAGAGAAGAGTATGACAAAGCTCTAGATTATATAGTTAAACATTTTAAAAGTTAAGCATATGATACAAAAGGATTATGGAAAGAAAAATAGGTGAAATATTTACTTATAATGGTAAAATTTATCAGGTAGTAAAATCTGATATATGTGCGAATTGTGCATTTAGAGAGAACGATTGTAGTATTCTTAGATCACGTATAGGTCTATGCGTCTCTAGTATAAGATTTGATAAAACTAATGTAGTATTTAAAGAAATAAATAATATGGAAATAAAGAATAATCAATTAACTATTGATACTCCTGAAGGAATGGAGATAGATTTAGAAAATAGTGATTTAGCTAAAGGTATAGTTAGATTTAAGCAAAGTACTATTACTTATAAAGATGTTGAAGATACCTTAAAGCTAAACAAGAATTTTAAGAGTATAATTGTCAATGAAAGCAATGCCTCTAAGTTAGTTAATTTAAATAGACTAATGAATATTGCTAAATATTATAATGAGGATTGGAAGCCAAACTGGAGTGATCAAAATGAATATAAATATTTTATTATATATAATGGCGATATCTATAAAGTAGATTATAATTGGACGACTATTTCTAATAACATCTATTTTAAAAATAAAAAAGATGCTCAAGCAGTAATAGATAATCCTAATTTTAGGGATATTCTTGATGTCATTTATAAAAATTGATTATGGAAACATTAGAAGAACTAAAAAATACATATAAGAAATTACAAGAAGAAAGTAATAATCTCTATAGTAAAATTAAAGCACTAGAAAAGAGAAATACAATTTCTAAGTTTACTGTTGGTGATTGTTACTTAAATACAAAATAGAATGATTTAATAAAAATTGTTTCGATAAAAGATAATTACATATATTATATATATTTAAGTGAGGCTTGTATCGCTAGAGATAACTCTTATATATATGATATTGAAGATTGGGAAAAGATTACTTCTCACCAATTTAAGGATGCTTATCTTGCTACAGTGAAGGATATTCGAGATCCGGATTTTGAAGAAGGACCAGAATCTAATTGGAACAAAGCTTTAAACTCTATTATAAATAGTGTTAATAAAGAAAGTAATGAAGATAAAGATTAATACTGTGAAGATTCTCAAGGATAAATCACAGTGGACTAAACTATACTCTAATACTGTTCGCAGAACTCAGCTACAGACTCTTGAAAGAGAATCTATAGAAAATATTAAGATTTCAATCGATGAACTACGCAATAATGGTTATAAAACTCAATAAATGAATACTAGATTATCGGATTTAGAGCAATTAGTTTCTGAAATAAAAAAATTTAGACCTGATTGTACAGTAGCTATCGATTACTTGAATAAAGTAATAGATAAACTTAAATATGAAGATATAATATACAATATATTTCGTTAAAATTAAGTAAATTATGGAACAGAAACTAAACATAGCAGAAATTCTAAAGAATAAACCAAGGGGTACTAAATTGTATTCTATGATTCATGGCAAATGTACTTTTGAAGCAGTAACAGATGAAATTTTTAAAATAAACTTCTGTACTTCAAAATTTGGTTTAACACAATCTGGAGAATGTACCTTAATTAAATTTGGTAATATGTATGATGGCGGAGAATGTATTATCTTCCCATCTAAGGAAATGCGTGATTGGAACAAATTTGCTTGGCAGAAGGGCGATATCTTGGTTAATGAGAATAATGCGCATATTATCTTCGAAAAGTTTACAGATGATACATATACAACCTTTATAGGTAGACATTATCTTAATAAGAATTATAAAAATTATGTCCCAGGACGCTATACTTGTGTTACCCAACATTTTCATATTGAAGAAAGTAATGCTGCTCAAATCTATATATATAATATTGAGGAAAAAATTGGTGGCAAACTCGATCTTAAAACTTTGGAAATAGAAAAGCCTAAGTGTGAGTTTAAGCCATTCGATAAAGTGTTGGGGCGAAATGAGAAAGATGATGTATGGGAAGCTGACCTCTTTTCTCATTATAGAGAAGAATCACAATATCCTTTTCGGTGTATCGGATTTAGTCGTAAGTATTGTATTCCTTACGAAGGTAATGAACATCTTCTAGGTACGACAGATAATTTTGAATAATACAATCTCTACGACACAGAATGAGCGAAAGTAAGTTAAGGCTTTATGCCCATATACCTTCTTAGCCCCAGAACAATACTGGTCGTGGAGGTCACTATAAAACTTAAAAATATGATGGACGATAAGAAAATAGAAGATGCTGCTAAGCAACATTCAGAAGAATCATATATTTCGGATTATTTTCAAGCTTGTTATAAAGATGCTTTTATGGAGTGTGCTAAGTGGGTGCAAGAAGAGTTCTTGAAGAACTTGTGGCATCCTGCTAGCGAAAAGCCAAAACGTAGATGCAACTATTTATTGCTTCATTACAAAGACGAAGAAGAAGAATGTTTTGAAGCTGATGTCGTCGATACAAAGGCTTGGGATTGTTACATTAAAGGCTCATTAGCAGAATATATCAATATTGATGATTTGTTCCCAAAGGAAGGAGGTGAGCAATGAAAGATATAAAAGTTGGAGAAAAAATCATTATTGAATGTATAGAAACAAACGAAGATAAACCATTTGTTTGTGAAAAGTGTTTCTTTTGTAACATATTACTACATTGCCTTTATAGGTGTAGTGCAGCTATCCGTAAAGATGGAAAAAATGTTATATTTAGAAGAGTCAAGGAGTAAAGCGTATGGATAATAAATTAGAATATATACCAAGTGATTTGGTGATGGTAAAGGAGTCAGCACTTCAATTTGCTAAAGATAAAATATTCAAAGTAATATCTTCATTGAGTGGTGGCTTTCTTAAGGTAGTCATGTTAAACGATAGTAGTACAACATACTCTATTAGTAATAATGCTATTCGTCCGATTCCTCTCACTCCAGAGATTCTAGAGAAGAATGGATGGATGCTTTATCACTTGTATTATTGGTTTGTCGAAAAAGAATGTTTGAAGTTGCATTTGTTAGAATTTGATAATTACTCATGGAATGCTTGTATTGGAGGCAATGTTATACGTATAAATATGTATTCAGTATCAGATTTACAGCACCTTCTCTTCGGTCTAGGACTTAACTCAGAAATGGAGGTGTAGTATGGAAGCATTAACAAACAATACTCAGGTTCTTTATTCTAGAGTGAAGAATGTGATATATGAATTAGTTGAAGAGAAGCCTTTTGGGACACCACTTACCCATGGTGAGGTAATCGTTGCTCTTGAAGCTATTATAAAGCAGTTAAGCTAACCGCCTTCTGGCATAAAAGATAGAATATGACAGTAGAAGAATTAATTAACGAATTATCAAAGGTAGAGGATAAGACGATGGAAGTTTTCTTTCCTTATTCTCATGGAACACAAGAAAACGGAGAGCCTCTAAGTATAGCTGAAGTATCTGTGTACAATGATTGTGTTATAATTTATGATTAACCATCCGCAAGGATATAAATAGATTGTAATATGAAGAAAATGAAAATTAAAGACTGTTTTGATAAAGATGGTAACTTCATTAAGCCGTTTGACCCATATAGATGTGATGATAATGACCCTCTCTATTTAGCATTATTTGATGAAAAGGGACGTGCTACAAGAAATGATGAAGTTTACACATTAATTGCAAAGCACAATTGGGAATTTGATTGCGCTGCTGTTAAGTATTATTATTCCCATGAATTTGATACTGGGTTCAAAGGTAATTATACAGCAATTTACGCTTGGAGATAGAGTAACTAACCACCCTCTCCTGTAAAAGGGAGAGGGTAAAAAGAGAAGAGAATATAATTATGACTTTAATGAATTTACAGAAAGAAATTGTTTCTATGATTGCTAAGTGTGGTTCAGAAACTCTTGTTGTTAGAACAGACAGCCAGAGTTGGATAAGAGATATAAAATGTCTAAAGCACGCTAATATTGATGGTAGAGAAATGGTAATCATTGATTGAGGAGGAATAGATATGGATTTAGCAATATGTTTTGTGGCATTTGTTCTTATTGGAATAATGGTAAGTATTGACAATATAGCCAAAGAGCTTTCGAAAATAAGAAAAATATTAGAAGAAAAGGAGGAATAGTTATGGCACAAGAAGGATGGATATGCCCTAGATGTGGAAAGGTAAACGCCCCTTGGGTAATACAATGTTCCTGCAATATGAACACTCAGATATTACCTAAAGTCGGTGCTCCTTACTATGAAGGAGACCAAGCAACGTGTAACGCAAAGGAGGGAAAGTAATGAGCAAAATTAAGAAATTATTAAGTCAAGCATTCAGTCAGCTTGATGAATACAATAAAGGTGGTGCTACTCAGCATAACCTTCTTTGGAAGGCAATGGGCAATATTGAGGATGCACTTAAAGAATTGGAGGATTGATTATGAATCGTAAAGAAGCAGCAGAGTTATCGCCATTTATTAAGGCGTTTGGCGAAGGAAGGATTATCGAATTTTCTAGTATTACTGATGTAAGTAAAGCATGGAGAGAAGTTACAGATTTTCCTATTGGAATGATTAAAAATTTCAAGTTCCGAATTAAGCCAGAACCAAAATTCCGTCCATTCAAGGATGCAGAAGAGTGCTGGCAAGAAATGTTAAAGCATCAGCCGTTTGGTGTTGTTAAAGATAAGTACTTTGCTAATTATCAAACACATCGTGCATTTACATGCTTAGTTACTAATGGCTGTCACTTCCGTGGATATGAAGATGAGACATTTGAAAATAGCTTTAAGAATTTGTTATTTGCCGATGGTACTCCATTTGGTGTAAAAGAAGAATAGTTATGAGCAAAACAGATTTACATTCATCATTGCTTTTTCTAATGATTAAACTGGAAGAGGCTAAAAACAATTCAATGTCTGACAAAAACTTTGTTGCTCCGGATTCTAAACCTGAAGTTGGTGAATATTGGAGAAGTAGAGGTGTAGGTTATGATTTATCTGGTTTTGTAGTATCTAAACTAGCTGGAGAACGTTTAACTAGATTAGTTAAATATGTACTTAACACAGATGAACCTCTGTCTCATTTAGATTATAGAGAATTTGAACCTAATTGGATTCAGTTCAAGTTTCAAGAGGAAGAATTTAATCTGGAATTACTAGATAAACTCGCAAGAGCAAATGATAATATAGTTAATGAAGCTATATTAAGACAATGTATGATTAATGATACCAAAAAAGAGACAGATTTATAATTTCTTTGACGATGGTAAATGTTCGCCAAGTAGATTATATAAAGCTTATGTAAAGAAAGTAATTCCTTTTAATAAGGCTGATATACATCTAAAGATACATTTAGTAAATAGTGCTCTTAATTGTAGTTGGATATGGAATGGAGATACTGACTATTTTATAGGTTGTTATATTCCTAGGTATGATAATCATCTTATTTGGTTTACAAGAACTAAATATGGTACATGGTTCAGTATGGATATTCAATCTAATTGGCAGGGAGGACTATTAGACGTCGATAGAGATATTCAATTTAGTTTTTAACATTAATTAATTTTTAGATTATGGGTGACGAAGATAGAATAGATCCAGATGATTGGTACGATATGGGTTTTCCATATAGCCGAAGAATCAGAAGATATTAAAGAGTTCTATTAGGACTCTTTTAAATGGGGCATTCGTGGTTTTGATTGTATAGGAGATAAGAAACACAGCAAGACAACTTGGATAGACAAGTAAAAAATTAATTGGCGAAGTAAATAACACTTCTGTTTCTTACGCTATTGCAGCCTAAGAAACCGAGCAGCACTTGCTTGGGAACGGAAAGGTGCACTATTCTTTCATTTCTTATAAGTTCTCTGTATACTTTAGGAACAGAGTGGTGGAAGTTGACAGTATGTTAATCTTGTCAACCCTAACAGACAAGGATAGTCTTTAAAACCTATGCTGTAAGAACGTTTTGATGCAAATATGCAAGACTGGAGTTCGACTCTCCAATGCTCCACCGGTTCATAGAACTGTTTTTATTAATTAATGTTATTTTAATCCCTGGGCTACTTATATAGTTCAGGGATTTTTGTATTTAAATTATTATGAAAGTAATAGTATTAGTAATTTTATCTTTGTTGGTATCTTGTGGTCCTCCAGTTCAATATAAAGATTCTATATTGAATTATAAGGGATGTGTAGTAATATCAAAAACAATATGTGTGGATCATAATACTTTCAAGATACGAATGTATAATAAGAAAATTAATCGATATGAGATTAAAACTATTCGTGTGTGTGATGGGGGACGATTACAGAGTAGGTGAAACAATTAAATAATTTTAAATAATGGGTATATTAAGTAGTTTATTTGGGCTAAATTCAAAAGAGGAAGAAAAGACAGTGGTTGTAAAAGTTCCTACAAAATCTGTAGTAGAACCAACTATTAAAGAATCTTTAGCTAATTTAGCTATAGAAGTAATTGGTGCTTCGGAACGTACAGCTCTTATACCTTTAAAGGAGAATAATGTAAGTACTAAATATTCGGAATTAGTTAAATTGGGTTTAGAAAATAGTGCCAATGCTAAAATTTTAAAGAAACAATTAGATAATATTAATTATTATAACAATACTATTTTAAAAGCTCAAGAATTACTAAAGTACTTAAAAGATGTAAATAATTGTCTAGGAAACTCAGTTATTTTAGTTAATACTAGCACATTTTATGAGTTGTGTCGTAAGTATAACTTATCTATAGGTTTACTGCAAGACTTTACCGGAGTTATACCTGCTCAGAATTTAAATGAACTTATGGACATCAGTAATAAGTTACATACTGATAATAATGCCTCTAGATTACATATAAATTATCAGACAGTCCGGGTCAATAGGATTTCTAACTACAGCGGAGGAAAAAGTGACTCCTATGTCAAAGAACGCTTGGAATACTATTTTAATATATTGCAAGTACATACATATAGCCTATCTGATATTAGTCTATGTCATGCCGAGAATTTTACAGAGGAGAAATGGGCAGATCATGTTTTTGTAGATGTAGATTATGTTACTCCTGATAATTTCTTTATAGCTTGCCCGAAGTTTAATCTTAAGGAAAGACCTGTTATAATATCTAAACCAATAGACCCTATAATATTTCAATATTGTCCATTTGGAGTATTGATATATACTATGTGGGGAGATGAAGCAGAGGATAAAGTATTTGAAGAATATAAAAAGTTGAATAATTTAGTTTAATTATGGGACAAAACATTTGGATTCAAGATGGTAATACTTTTATGAAGGGTAGTGCTACAACAAAGGCGCATCCTGAGGGTTTACCTAAAGGAATTTATGAAGTTAAAGAATCAATGACAGGTTATTATTTAAATAGACTTGGAGATTCTTTTGTATTTAATTACAAATTATATGGTATTAATAACAAGTTTATTGATCATTTTATAAAGACTTACAATAATACTACTGGTAATTTGGGAGTATTATTTAATGGTATCAAGGGAACAGGTAAGACAGTAACTGCAGAAGAGCTTTGTAATCGTATTGGACTTCCAGTTATTATTGTTAAATCCTGTAAGGAAGTAGATGACATGCTTAAATTCTTAGCTACTCAAATTAACTTTGATTGTATTTTCTTCTTTGATGAATACGAAAAAGAATTTAGGGAATCCTCATCAGTGCTTTCTTTTATGGATGGTGTGCACAACTCGCAATATCGTAAAATATTCCTACTTACCACTAATGAGTTAGAAATTAATAATAATTTATTAGGTCGTCCATCACGTATTAGATATGTACGTTCTTTTGGTAATTTACCTGAAGAAACTACACTTGAGTTACTTAATGATATTTTAATTGACAAAGATGCAATAGAACCAGTACTGGATTTAATTAGACAGATGCAAATAGTTACTGTTGATTTAGTTAAGGCTCTCGCTCAGGAAGTTAATATTCATGGTGTTGACAAAATAGATTTAATCCGTAAGAATTTTAATCTTGAGTTCTCTGATTTTACTTATTTAGTAGAGTCTATAGAGTTAGAGTCTGGTTCTCTTAGTAATGTTCAGAATATTAATGAGCAGTTATTTGAGAAAATAATTAGAAGTCGTGAAGTAACTCGTAAAATAGAAAGAAAGTCCCCTTCTAAATTAACTGAAGAGGAACGGGATGCTCAAATCACTATGGCAGGTACTTATATTCGTACAGATTCTGTAAGTGTAAATAAAGAAATAAAGTATCTTAAAATAGGTGATGAATTTGATGACCGTCCTATATTCTATATAAATGCTAAGAAGGGATATATTGTGACTTGTTATAATCATTTTATTATTTATATAATTAAATCTGGGTATTCTACGAATGCTTCAGGTAAGTTTAATCAGATATATTAAATGAGGAAACAGATATTAATATTTTTATTATTATTAAGCTTCATGAGTAGGGCTTTCTGCCAAACAACTACTCATGTAACTCTTACTTGTTATCAACCTGTAAAGAGTCAATGTGACAGTAAACCATTAGTTACAGCTGATGGTTCTAAAATTAATTTACGTCATTTGAAAAGGGGTCACATTAAGTGGTGTGCAGTTTCCCGCGATTTACTTTATTTATTTCCAAAGAATAAACCTAAAAAGGTGTTTATAGAGGGATTTGGAGTGTATGAAGTTAGGGATGTTATGAATAGAAGACATAAGCATCGTATCGATATATTGATACACCCCAAAAACTCTAAGAGAATTAGTATAAGACATGTAAAGGTTAAGATTCTTAAATAAATTAATTATGGCTAAATTAAATTGTCCAAAATGTCCTGATTTTGATGGTTTTGCTATGTGTACTTCACAGCCCTTATCTAAAGTTGCATCATATGAATGGTGTCGTAAGTATTTAGAAGGGTTAGAAGAAGTTAATGGTACTATTACTTTATCTACTGATTTATTTTTAAGACTTTTACGAAAAGCTTATTCAGATGCTTATTATGGAGCTATACATATGGAATTTATGAGAGACATCAAAGATGTAGAGTACCCATTGGAGATACATATTGATGATACCCCCAAATTAGAGAAATTAGGTTTATTAGGTAATGATTAAAAAACTTATAATAAGAAGCAGTGTTTTATTGCTATTTGGTATAATAGAAAGTATACTTGCCGTACAGAATATGGAACTCGTTGAGTTTTGTAAAACGACAGCACTTATTGTACTTATCTTTTTAATTGTAATAGTCTTTATAGAATCTTAATTATGGTAAATGACACTTTAATAAAAGGTATTCAATGTCGTCTTAGAGATGCTTTGAATATGATTAATAACATTAAACTAAGTGATGTTAGTTCTATAGAAGAAATGGGAGAACTAGTAGAACTTAGAAAGGAATTTCAACCTCTTCACGATAAGTTTAATAAATTTTTAATTAAATAATATGAAGAATAATATTAAGCATGGTTTATTATTTTTAGGTGCATCTATTATATGTGCTATCCTGTTTTTATATTTGTGGAATACACAGATATTAGATGATATAATTAGTGATAAAGGTCCATTAACCTTAGAGGGTTCCCCTAACGCTATAAGAATGGGTTTCTGTCATTGTATTATTCAGTGGATTTTATTTATCGCGACCTTTGTTTTAGCTATAACTGCTATATGTACATTTGGTAATGAGAGGGAAGACTATTCAAATGTAAATATTAAGAAAAAGTGGATTGTAATTCCTGGAATTATTATATTGTGTTGGTTTATAAGTCCTATTGGTGCTATAATAAAATTGTATAATAAGAATATTGAATATACCAATCAGCTAGACAAGCAACAGTATGCTCGTAAAATGTTCTTCGATAAATTATGGAAAGTGTATCTTCAGAAGTATGAAATTTGTGAATTAAACAAGAATACTTTCTTAGAAGTCACTAATATGATTATGGAAGGAAGACATGATGGAGCACAAGTTACTTGGAAATGGCTTCAAGAGAATCAAAATATTCCTTATTCTGAATTTACTAAATTTTATGGTGATTTATCTGGGTTTGTAAATGGACAACGAGAAGAGTATTACAAGTTAGAAGAAGCATGTATGGAAACAGTAAGACAGCAGAACTCTATGTTGGATTCTTTTCCTAATGTGATGTATAATAAAGTACTTGGTATTCAGAAATTGCAGTATAATCCAGGATTTACTTCTACTCATACAGAGCATGTGTTTAAAACTAAAAAGGAAGATATATAATGAATGAAGATGAGGTAGCAGAGGGCTGTGTTCCCCCAGCGGAGATGGATTTTTTTGAAAATACTTCTAAAGACTCTATTCTTGATGCTAAATATTATTTAGTTCGTCCCAAAGGTAGTAAAACAGTATATATAATGGATCTGAAGCCTGAGTATAACAAGGGACCTTTTTATAAAGCATGTGAAAAAAACATGTCATATCTAAATACTTATTGTATAAGTTTATTTAGGGTTCCATCTCCATGTGAAAACGGATATAATTCTCTATTTGTCATAGGATTAGTGCCGGATGAGGACTCAATAGCTTATATATTTGATGAGCCTAAGGAAAATAAAATGGATCTTAAAAAGGCTCTAGCTAGTACAGATACTTATAAGGTAGATAATGAAGTAGCTATTCATTATGAGCTTTTTGATTGGCATATTCCAACGTTACTTGATTCGAAGCCCTTTAGCACATATATACAAGAACATTATAAGTCTAAGGGTAAAGTAGATGAAACACCTAAAGTAGATAAAACACCTGGGCATGCAAAATCAAATTTAAATAAACGTTTATTAATTTAATTAAGAATGAAAAGTATTAAAGAAGTAGTAGGTGCTTCAACTAAGGATTTAAAAGATTCTAGAGTTAGTAGTGCCTTAAAGAACATGGCAAGTGTCTCTGAACAGAATATTCAGAGTAAAGTAGTGGATTTTCGTAACAAGAGAATGAAGTTTGATTCTCTGTTAGACCTTGGGGATGACACTACTATGGATATTGCTTCTAAGATTAGAAGCATTGATCCAGTTAAATTCACTACAGATGTCAATGCTGCGGCTGAAGAATTAGTTATTCTTGCTCGCTCTATTAGTATTGACGTAGCAATTCATAATCAATTGTTCAGTGATAAGCCTATTAGTGGTCTTGATGCTGATGACATTGATGGTTTCGAAGATGCTATTTATCCTGTAAGACCTGAAGCATGAGTATAGAAAAACGAGTAATTAATATAGTTAACGATGTTCTTGGTGTAGAAGCTAGTGTAGAAGACACTTTTGATGATTTATACGTAGATAGTCTTGATTTAGTAGAAATTATCATTGAATGTGAACAGGAGTTTGGTTATCCTATTAAAGATGATAAAGTTCAGAATCTAAAGACTGTGGGAGACTTAGTTAATCTTATTAAAGACTTAGATAATAAGGATTACTTAGAAAGTACTCAGGCGGATTTACAAATAGATGAGTAATCATCTAATTATTATATTAATTCAATTCACAATTATGATTCAATTAAGTAAAGGAGGTAACATCAACCTCGCTAAAGAAGCAAATGGTGTAACAGAGTTTTCAATTGGTTTGGGTTGGGATATAGCAACTCAGGCAGGTGTAGAATTTGATTTGGATGTAGCTACTATTCCTTTGAATGCTCAGGATAAAGCAGTAGATCCTGATGATGGCTTCATTTTCTACAATAATCCAAATTGGAAAGATGCTATTAAGCATTCAGGCGATAATCGTACAGGTGCTGGTGCTGGAGATGATGAGACAATTGTAGTAGATACCACTAAGGTTCCTGCAGATGTCCAGAAAATTATTATCTTAGTTAATATTCACGATGCTAAGAATCGTCAGCAGAACTTTGGTATGGTTAACAATGCTTATTGCAACTTGTATGCTAAAGGTAATACTACTCCTCTGGCTAAGTTTGATCTCACTGAGGATGCAAGTATGTCTCGCTGTATTGTATTTTGCCAACTTTATCGCCATAATGGTGATTGGAAGTTCAAGGCTCTTGGAGAAGACAAGGGTAGCTATCAGAACGTTATCTATCGTGATATTCTTCGTGGCTATGGACTCATCTTGCCAGATGCTCCAGCTATTTAATTAATTAAGTTAATTCGGTTTTAATTCTTGATTCTATAAGGGAGTATCTTTAATTAGGTGCTCCCATTTTTAGTTAATTAGTAATTTACAATTATTTAGTAAAGTTTTATGATTAATTTAAGTAAAGGTGGCAGAATTAATCTGTCTAAAGAGTCTAACAATGGTTTGAGTAAGTTGTACTTTGGTTCAAATTGGGGTGCCATTCAGCATCGTGGACTGTTCGGCATTGGCGGGTCTGTTGAGAAAGTAGATTTGGATTCTACTGTTCTTCTGTATGATGCCAATAAGAATTGTATTGGCGAAGTAGCTTATTACAATTTGAGTGCTCCAGGTATCCGTCATAGTGGTGATGACCGCTCAGGTGACACCAATGGTAATGATGGTCTTGATAATGAGACTATTGAGGTATGCTTGAATGAACTTGACCCACGTGTTGAGTATATTGCATTTACTCTCAATAACTTTACACATCAAACATTTGGTGAGATTCCTTATATGGGTCTTCGTATCTATACTGGTGACCAAGTACAGAGAAACACTAATACTCCTGTAAATGTCTTAGCTAAGTTTAATCTTGAAGACGGCAAAGAGGGTACTAAGATTTCTGATAAGCAGGCGGTTATCCTTGGTATTGCCTATAAGAAGGATGGTGAATGGCGCTTTAAGGCAGTTGGTGAGTTCGGAGGTTGGACTTCAATTGATTCTATGAAGCGTCCAACAATTGCATTTCTTTAATTAATTATAATAACAGAAAAAATGACAGATATAAATTACGGTCTTAGCTTAACAGAAGTAGAAGATTCACGTGCTAGACATGGCATTAATGTATTGACACCTCCAAAGAGAGATGCTTGGTATGTAATGTTATTTGATGGATTTAAAGATCCGCTTATCGTAATATTACTTATTGCAGCTGCAGTATCTATTGCCTTAGGATTTGTAAAGGGTGAGTTTACAGAACCTATTGGTATTATTGTAGCTATTGCTTTAGCTGTAGGTATTGGTTTTTGGAATACTTGGTCAGCAGCTAAGAAGTTTGACCTTCTTTTAACTAGCAGTGATGATACTCTAGTTAAGGTAAGACGAGATAATGGAGTAATTCAAGTAGCTCGTAAGGACTTAGTTGTAGGGGATATTGTAATACTTGAAGCTGGTGAAGAAGTTCCTGCTGATATTATTGTTAAAGAATATAGCAATTTGAAAGTAAGTGAAGCTTCTTTAACTGGAGAAACAAATCCTGTAACTAAAACTAATTTTGAATCAGAGACTGCTACCTATCCTACAAATAGAATTTATAAAAGCACTATCGTAGCAGAAGGTACTTGTGTAGGAGAAGTATTTGCAGTAGGAGATGAAACAGAAGTAGGTAAGACTGCTAGAGAAGCATCTTCTATTACTGATGTAGAAACTCCTCTTAACAAACAGCTTAATGGATTAGCTAGCTTAATTAACAAGATAGCATTCACAGCTGCAGGTATTCTTATTGTGTCTCTTGCTATACGTTATATATTTATAGAGCAGGGATATGTGGGCAAAGATGCTATTGATATTGTAAATGATTGCTTACAATTCTTAATGATTGCAGTAGCACTCATTGTAGTAGCAGTACCAGAAGGTTTACCTATGGCAGTAACTCTTGCTCTTGCTTATTCTATGAAGAGAATGGCTAAAGCTAATAATCTTATTAGAAAGATGCATGCCTGTGAAACTCTTGGTGCTACAACTCTTATTCTTACTGATAAGACAGGAACTCTTACAGAGAATAAAATGAAAGTAGTATTCCAGGACTTTACAGATAGAAATGCTGTTATAAATAATATTGTACTTAATTCTACTGCTAATCTTAGTCCTACTGGAGAAGTAGTAGGAAATCCTACGGAGGGGGCTTGTTTGCAATATGTACAAAAATCAGTTGATATCACTGATAAAAGAAATAAAACTCATATAACAGGTAGAGTAGAATTTAATTCTAAGAATAAATATATGATTACTAGTGATGGGACAGTTACCTATATTAAGGGTGCTCCAGAAATAGTAATGAATTTCTGCTCTAATGAGAACATACCTAATTTTGCAGAACAACAATCTAAAGGCAGAAGATGTATTGCTTTTGCACACAAGATCGGTTCTGATATAAATACCCTCTCGGACTTCATATGGGATGGCTACGTAGCTATTGAAGACCCAGTGAGAAGTAATGTACCTGATGCAATTCAGGCTGCTAGAAACGCAGGAATTAAAGTTAAGATTGTGACAGGTGATAATCCTGAAACAGCTGCTTCTATTGCTGCCCAAGCTAATATCTCTCAAACTCCTAATACGATGCTTGGTAAGGAAGTCGAAACCCAGACAGATACTAATTTACGTAAGGTAGATGTATTTGCTAGAACTAAACCTGAAGACAAGCAGACACTTGTTAAGAGATTCCAAAGTATGGGAGAAGTAGTGGCCGTAACTGGTGATGGTACAAATGATTCAGCCGCTCTTAACCAAGCTGAGGTAGGTGTAGCTATGAATAATGGTACTGATATTGCTAAGAATGCAGCTGATGTTATTCTTCTTGATAATTCATTCCCTTCCGTTATCTTAGGAGTTAAGTGGGGAAGAAGCTTGTATAAGAATATTCAGCACTTTATTCTCTTCCAGCTTACTGTAAATGTTGTAGCTATTGGTATTGCTTGTGTAGGTCCATTTATTGGAGTAGACTTACCATTCACTGTTATCCAAATGCTGTGGGTTAACTTAATTATGGATACTTTTGCTGCTTTAGCATTAGCTACAGAACCAGCTAATGAAGCAGTAATGTCTGAACAGCCTCGTGATCCTAAGGCATTTATTATCACTAAGAGAATGTGGTATGAAATCTTTGGTGTAAGTATTTTGTATTTTGGCATATTATTATATTTGCTGATTAGTAATACATATAGCCTTACAGAGTTCTTCACTATCTTTGTTATGTTGCAATTCTGGAACTTGTTTAATGCAAGAGTATTTGGACAAGACAGAAGTATCTTTAACGGTTTGTTAAGTAATCCTGCATTTATTGGAATATGTTTGGTTATATTTATTGGTCAAATTTTGATAGTTCAATTTGGTGGCGATGTGTTCAGAACAGAACCATTAAGTATTGAAACATGGTTAGAGATTGTAGGTCTTACTGCAATTGTACCAGTTTGTAGAGAGCTTTTCTATTGGACTAAAAAGTTATTTAAGTAATTAACGAGAGGGGACTGGTTAATAGCTAGTCCTCTCTATAAATATTAGATTATGATTGTACTTAATATTGGAACCTTTATTATTACAATACTAGTTTGGTTTATAATTGGTATTGTATTAGGTTTATGGTTTCGATGGAAAAAGAAACATAAATGATTAAATTTAAGCCATTAAGTAGTCGAAACGAGAATTGGATTTATCAGCCTGATTTTTATTTGCACGGTAAACTGTCTACTAATTATGAAACTGATGCAGTAGTTATGCAGGATGATGTATTTCATACTCGAATATCTAAATATTATCGAGAAGGGATAGGTTTAGCTCCAACATTCTTAGATATTCCAGAAGGCAAACATTTATGTGAAGTTGATGGGATATTATGTGCTATTTTTGTTTGGAAGAAGATAGTATTTTGTAAAGGAGGTTGGGTTGGTGACCAGGGGTACAGTGGTCCATTTGATGTTTGGTTACGACAAATAGGACTTATTGTAGATATTACAGATAAAGAAGGAGTACTTGATGCTCAAAATAAATTTAATAACAGAGAATCTTTTATATGAAATTTGAAATAACTTATTTTGATTCTTTAAAAAACAAAGAACAAACCATTAGACTCACAGGTATTAATGAAGCTAAAGTAAAAGAAAACTTCATTAGTAGTTATGATCAGAAACGTTATCCATTTAAGTCTATTAGGGCTATTTGAATGTTTATAGATATGCTAGGAATGACTTTAGTCATCTTATTAATATATTTAGCTATAATAAAGTATGACTGAAGATAAAGCTAAGGCAGCTGGTGAAATATTAAATAAAATGGCACTAGTTAGAAACTTAATGCAACATGAATGTAGATCTGATATACCTGATTATTATATAAAGAGCATAAAACAATTAGTTAGCTCTGATGATGGATTTAGGTCAGGATTTTATAAGATAATGTCTGCATTAGGTTCTAAATATTTAGATAGATATAAAAATATACTTAATAGTTTATAATTATGATAATTAGAGGTATATTTACAAATACTAAATTAAGTCCTGAGAGAATGAATTCAGAAACTACTGTACCATATATAGTAGCTAATGAGTGTCCAGGACTTAAAAGAGGTGATTTAGTACAACTTGTAGGTTATGACAGTAAATTTCAAGTTGTCTGGACTTATGCAAGTTCTAGAGAACAAGAAAGTTATGAGACAGTAACAATTTCTGAGATTAATGGTAAACAAATTAATACTATAGGTAAAAATATTTCAAGTATGGAACAATTTGGAAAAATGGATATGAGTGATGTCTTTGGTGATTTAACTAAAGACATGTACGATGATTTTATGCCGCAGGCTGAAGAGGGTGCTAAGATTAGTATTACTGATGGTGTACTCTGCTTTAAGAATAGTGACGGTGCTTATGTAGGTATGTCTCCTTCTGGCAAACTCAAGAAATACAAGATGACTTACCCTATGCCTTGTATTTACAATATTAGTAAGAATTCTGACCAGATTGTAATTGGAGATATTGTAAAGTCAGGCAGATCTTATGGTGTAGTTAAGGCTAAAGCAGAAGATGGTTCTATCAAGATTATGAACTTCAATGGTAATATCAATAATAAGATTGCTATTGAAGATGAATTGATGGGTTCTGCCACATTCAGAGTTATTGTAAATCCATTTAACTTTGATTCTTCTAATGGATTTAATCCACTGGCACTTGCATTTATGAGCGGCAACAGATTCGATGTTAAGAATCTGCTTATGATGTCTGCTTTTAATGGTGGTGGATTGTTTAATAATGCAGGTAAAGGATTTAATCCTATAATGCTTATGGCTCTTGCAGATAAGAGTAGTTCTGATTTTATGACTATAACGCTTATGAGTCAGCTTATGGGAGGTGGCAACATGTTTGGCAATATGTTTGGAGCAGCAAACAAACCTGCTACTGAAACTCCAGAACCATCAGAATTAGATAAAATTAACGCTAAGATGGATGCACTTACAGATAATGTAAATGCTTTAGTTAGTGCTTTAGCTAGTAATATTAAAACTCAAGCAAAGGAGGAAGCATAATGGGATGTGGTAGTTATTCATATAGTGATGCTGTAGCTAGAAGTCATAGTTACAAATCTCAGTCTATCGAAAAGACATTTAGTAAGAAGAATTTAGACCCTGAAATGAATCCTCTTAATATTAATTTCAGAGAGTCTTGTGATTCTGAGGAGCATCCAGAATCATTTCCTATTATTATTGCTCTGGATGAAACAGGTTCTATGGGAGAAGTTCCTAAGTACCTTATTGGTAATACTCTACCAGATTGTGTAGCTAGTATTATGAAAGCAGGTATCGATAATCCTCAAATCTGTTTTATGGCATTTGGTGATGTAGAAGGCTGTTATGAAGAAGCCCCTTTACAAGTAGGACAGTTTGAATCGAGTGATGAACTTATGGAGAAATGGCTCCGTAAGGTTGATCTTGAAGGTAGAGGAGGCGGTAATAACGGAGAGGATCCTCATATGTGTTGGTATTTTGCTGCTAATCACATTAAGACCGACGCCCTAGAGAAAAGAGGTATTAAAGGCTGTTTAATTACAATTAGTGATGAGCCAATTCATAAAACTCTTCCTAAAGAAGCAATAACTCATTATATAGGTGATGAGTGCGGTGAAGATTTAGCTACTTCTTTCATATATAGAGAGTGTGCTGAGAAATGGGATATTTATCACATTCATGTTGAGCATGGTGGTTACTATGGTGTAGAAAGGGTTTCCAACAGTTGGAAGCCTTATATAGGGGATAATCTCATTATTTCGGATAAAGAGCATGTAGGTGAATCTATTGCTCGTATTGTTTCTAACAGCTATGGACAGCAAACAAATTCGTAATCAGATAGTACTTGGATCTCTATTTGGTGATGAGGGTAAAGGTAATGTAGTACAATGGTTATGTATGAATAGCCTTAAACCTGTTGTCATTAGATTTAGTGGAGGTCCACAAGCTGGACATCGTGTGGTTTATAAAGGAAAATCACACGTATGTTCTTCCTGGGGAAGTGGTGTTTTACTAGGAGTACCAACTTGTCTTTATAAAGAAGTATTCATTGACCCGATATGTATCTATAATGAATATAAAGTCTTAGTTAGTGAAGGTATTGAAGTTCCTAAGTTATATATAAATCCTAACTGTAGAGTTATTACACCTTATGATGTATTAGCTGATTCTATGGATGGACGAGTAAAGTATAATGGAACTTGTGGTAAAGGTATACATGCTTGTTTTAAAAGAAACAAAGATAATGTAACTTATAGTGCTCGTATGTGCCCTTATATAAATGAATATACAGATGTAATTCTACAAACTATAAGGGATTATCACAATCTAGAACGAGACACTGAATTAGATGATCTTTTTAAAGAGGCTTGTACCTTTATTAAAGAACACCCAGAGACCTTTATAATTGGAACTTATTATCCCGATGAGATTGATACCGTCATTTGGGAGGGTTCTCAAGGTCTTCTTCTTGATATGGAAAGAGGATTTATGCCTCATTGTACTCCTAGTAAAGTAGGATTAAATGGAATCCCAGAAAAGTGTCTAGAAAATGCAGAAGTATATTTAGTTATGCGTCCATATTTAACTAGACATGGAAATGGGTACAATCCTTATTCTATGGACTTGGATACATATTTTACTCTAGAAGAACCATCAAATACTAATGATGGACCACAAGGAGAGTTTAAGACGGGTCCTTTTGACTATACTTTATTCGAAAGAGCTATTGAAAGACATTGTTTAGATAATTACCGTGAAACTTATCGTTGTAAATTTAACATTGTCATAACTCATTGGGATTGTTTAAAGACTGCATATATTCCTACTATATGTGATTATCAAGATAAGTCTCCAAGGATTATTGGTAAAATACGTTTTATAGAACAATTTCGCACAAGTAATTGTACTATAAATGAGATATATCTAGGAAAGTCTGAAGATTCCAATATTAAGGAATTGTAATATGCCTGTAATAGCTATGGGAGCATTTGTTTTACTTGTTTTTTATCTCTTTAGTATATTCTATATGGAAGATCGTAGGGTAGAAAAACGTGTTAAAGCAAATTTATTAATTCTAGTAATTATATACTGTCCTATAATTAATACTGTTCTTACGATATATTTTATGAATAAGAATGCAGATTATAAGAAATCTATTGAAAAATTATTTAATGACTGATTCTGAAACTTTAAAAGACATAAGTAAACAGATAGCTGACCTATTAGTTAAACAAAGTGAGATACAAGATACAATATTGAAAGCTGAATTATCCAAAAATAGATATAGATATTGCGATTATGGTGAAGACATGTATTGGTATAAAATCATTTCAGTTAATGAATGTAACTGTACTGTTCTAGAATTGCACTTAAGAGAATCTAACAAATTTGGTTCTATTTCATATTGCGAAGAATCTTTAACTTTGGCTAATAGGGGTGATATAATTACAGAGCAAGAATTTATTGATAAATATAATGAATTTATTAACAAGATTAAATTATGAACCAAGATAATTATTTTAGTGAGACAACACCTACAAATAGTCATCCATCTGCAAAGTAGTGTGATTATTTAGGTGGAGAGCATTTCTTAATCTCTGTTTAGAATTTTTAACATTTCTTAACTTGGAGAGAAGGAAATGCTCTTATATTGTTCTCGTAGAGAACTTGCCGTTTAAGGCAAAGACTACCTATATGAATAGTACTAT
>OCQE01000002.1_pt1 | contig 36473 bp, 42 predicted proteins | sample 1495831 | NCBI WGS metagenome assembly OCQE01 (sample SAMN01915225, study PRJEB22387) | human gut metagenome | isolation source: stool | host: Homo sapiens | place: USA | reverse complement strand
ATTTTTTCAGCATTTTTCTCGTACACAATCTTCTAAGTCGTTGATTGAAAGAATGTTTTTCGGTTTTCTGTGTCTCTTATATAGAGATTCAGAAGAACGGGAGTGATTGAGGGAAGGATTTTGAGGACAAAGGAATCGGACAGCTAATCATTCCAAGGGTTGCAGACTATCATGCTCTTGGATCAGGAGTACGTCTGTGATTAGAGGTTTCCGTTATTGGAAATAGACTAACCAACCCTTTCTTGCCAAGTGTTTTGAAACATGATTTCACGACACGGGGGAATGAGAAGTACACCCTGATCAAAATAGAAAAAATAAACAATGATACAACCAGACAAAGAGGAGAGTTGGTACGCATTCAAGATATTTTTTGGGAAAGGAAAGCCTATCAAGGCATATTTCGTTGCCAAAGGGATTGAACATATTTATGATGTGAAACAAGCATATTGGGACAAGAATAAGAAAAAGAGACTGGTGAAGGAAGTTCCTATTATGCCATCTCTTATTCTTTTCCGTACCACGAGAATAGAAGCAGAAGAGATGGAGCGTATGTTTCTCAATAAAGTGATGCTCTATCGTGGCAAAAATTCTGAGAACTTGAAAGAACCTTCTAAAATTTCAGAACGTGAAGTGAAAATCTTCAATATTGTAGCAACTTCTGGTGTTGAAGGACTGGATTTTTACGATGAGTATAATCCCAAGTTTACCAAAGGTGACAAGTTCCGAGTCATTGAAGGTCCTTTGAAAGGAGCGGAAGGCTATGTCGTCCGTATCAAAAAAGATCATAAACTTTATGTGAGTATCAAGGGGTTGTGTGCTGTTACGACGGGATATATTCCTAAAGCATACTTGCAAAAAATCGAATAGAGTATATGGAAATGTCAGATATTAAGCAAGTGGTACTGACGAGGAAAAGTACCTCGCCAGTAACAGAGTATTAATCGAGATGATGATGAGCAGCCCAGCTGCCCGCATCCAGACACGGACACTCTTTGGGAGTAGTCCCCGGCAAATCCCGATGCCCCACAATCTTCGCTTTCGGAAAGAGAATCTTCAGATTCCTGAAAAGGTCAATGAGTCTCGTTTCCTGCTCAGTTGTCATGGTGTTGCAAGGTTTGCCTTGCTCATCGAGCCCTCCCTCATAGCAGATGCCGATAGAGCATCTATTATAAGGTCTGGCATGAGCACCAACCTCCAACAGCATCCGGTGCTGCGTCATCGTTCCATCCTTACGGATGTAGAAGTGGTAGCCGATGTCATAAAACCCACGAGCCTTATGGTCACGGCGCAGCTGTTCTACACTATAGTCCTCATTGCATCGGCTAGCCGAGCAATGCAAAACCAGATATTTAATGTCGTTAGCCGACATATATTGACTTTGTCTCATAATTCAACATTCAAAATTTAACATTCAACACTTAACATTGTTATAAGGCATTTGCGCACGAGCTTACTCCCAGTGCAGTAAGAGCTGCAATCAAAGCTTGAACAGCAGCATTCAAAATTGAAACCCAAGAAATTTTCTTGGAACCATCATTAAAATTCTTCATAATCAGAAATGTGTTTAAAAGTGAAACATAAGTTTGAAGGGGTGACCACACCCTGCATTATGCAGGATGCAGTCACAGGGAGAATCCTACTCCAGACCATCACCGCCACCGTCGGTACCAGAGTCGGTACTGCTTCCACCACCAGGGTTTGGTGTATCACCATCATCACCCGATGGCTTGTTGTCACTCTTGTCGTCCTTGGTAGGCTTCTTCTTCGCAGCCTCCAGGTCAACGGTACTCTCGTTCGCCTTTTCAGCCTTGAGCAAGGCAGCTTGACCAGCACGGCTTGCCACGAGCTTGAACTCAGCTTTATCAACAAGGTTCTCAAAGTCCACACCAGGGTTAAACTTGATGTTCACCGACTTGATGTTCTCCTCGGTAAACTTCTCCAGCGACTCCGCACCCTCACAGTTGATGGAGATGCTAAAGACACCAAACTCACCGAGTTTAATCTTGTTGCCGTTGAGCAGTTGCTCTACAATGCAGTCACACATGTCCGACAGGATGGCTTTCACCATACCTCGGCTGTAGCCAGCGTTGTGTGAAGCAATGTGCTTGCAAAACTTGTTCAAGTCCCAGATTTCACGAACTTGGTTCTTGGCATAAGCCTTAGCCCCGTCCTCAGGCTTGAGGTAGTTGGTCATCAAAAATACAGAATACTCAATCATAATTAATCCTTTCTTTTAAAATGTTAATACTAATGTTACCTATGTCTCACTCAAAACTCAGAATGTCGAATGCCCGGGGTAATGAATTCTTCACTCTTCACTCTTCGTTCTTCGTTTAACTGATGCAAAGGTATAAAAAATGAGAGGCAAAATCAACTTTATGGAATAGCGTTGGATAACCATTGAATATTCGTTGAACAACCATTAAAAAACCCTACTAGAAATGGAAGAAAACAGCAAGTCTAACGTGACTTTCAACATATACGGAGGCAACAACCAAATCCTCCCCAATGCCACAGAAGCCGTACAAAACTTCTATGGCGACCAATTCGCAGACCAAAAGCTCCATTCAGAAGGCGAATCCACCGATGCACCTAATGAAGATGAGCAGCGTCTCGCTATATATATTAATAAGGTGAAATCTCTCCGAGGTTACATCTCTCTCCTCACCGCTTGCAAGAAAGCAAAGGAAGTGGGCGAGGTAGTAGCCACGATGTGCCAGAACGAGGAGGCGATAGATGCCGACCTTATCGCCAAGAAAGATTTCATCCATCTCCTCCTTCCATTCCTCACGAATGTGAAGACAGGCAAGGGAGTAGATAACCTCCGCCTCTACATCAACAATGCATGGGATGCAAGAAAAAAGGCTATCCGCCAGTCAAATCGATGAAATAACCCTCAAAAAGTATATTATATTACTTGAGCAAGTATATTATATTACTTTGCCAAGTATATTATATTACTTGGGCAAGTAACTTATATTCCCGAAAACATGAGAGAAATATATATTCATATGATACGTAAGGCACAAGAGTTCATGAATGAGAATCATTATGCAGACATCTCTCGTGTACATTGTTTGCTCCGAAAGATGATGCCTAAGGAATACCATGACCTGATAGACCAGATCAAGGAGTGTCAAGACCCGCACGTTATGTTCAATGTTAATGGTGGCAACAACGTGATAGCGCCAAATGCTAGTCAGGCGAAACAAAATATACATGATGATTCTTCTAGTAGTATAAAAGATAATTTTCAATCATAAAAGTTGAATTATGGATTTGCAATTAGAGCGATTTTCAGACATCAATCTCAAAGATTCATTCTTTGATTCTTTGAGGTCGAGTTATCCCGAGTTTGATGAGTGGTATCATAAAAAGGAAGCTGCAGGTGCAACAGCCTACACCTATTATATTAATAGAGAACTGAAAGACTTTCTTTATTTGAAGATAGAGGAAGAGGAACTATCAGATATGGTACCTGTGCAACCTGCAAGGAAACGCTTGAAGGTCGGCACATTCAAGGTGGACAATGACAATCGTCATACCACACGTGGCGAGCGTTTCATGAAGAAAATCATGGATTTGGCTATAGCCGAGGATGTGGAAGAAGTCTATGTCACCATGTTCCCTACAGATGAGTTACAAGGCTTGATTCGTATGTTTGAGAAGTTTGGATTCTTACATGAGGCGGACAAGCCTCATGAGGACGGTAATTCGGAATATGTATTGATAAAGAATATGAGAAACCATATAGGTGATTTAAAACTCGACTATCCTTTTGTTAGAAAAGCGGGTTTTAATAAGTATGTTCTTTCTATAGTTCCAGAATACCATACACAGCTTTTTCCGGATTCCATTTTGAAAAACGAACAGAAGTATGATCTTATACAGGATGTTTCTGAGACTAACAGCATCTATAAGATATACCTTTGCTGGATGAAAGGTACTAGATATTTGAAAACAGGTGACAAACTTGTCATTTATAGGACTAGTGATTTCCAAGGTCCAGCCAAGTATCGCAGTGTTTGTACATCTGTTTGTACAGTTAGTGAGGTCAAGACCTTCAAAGACTTTGAAAATGAAGATGCTTTTGTGAATTATACCAATCGTTATTCGGTATTTAAGGAATATGAATTGAGACGATGGTATAGAACAAGGAATTGTTTCATTGTCATCAAGATGTTGTATAACATAGCTTTCACTAAGAAAGTAATCAATAAAGTGATGAAAGAGCAGGTTGGCTTGAACCCTGAGTATTGGGGATTCTTCAAGTTGACCGATGCTCAATTTGATAAACTATTGGAATTAGGAGAAATAGATGAACGTTATATTATCGATTAAGCCAGAGTTTGTTGAGAAAATCTTTTCTGGGGAAAAGCAATATGAGTACCGCAAGGTTCTCTTCAAGCAAAAGGTGGATACCGTATATATCTACGCCAGCCGTCCCATCAGCAAGATTGTAGGCGAGTTCAAGATAGCAGAGATTATCTGTGATACCCCTGCGAATATTTGGAATCAAACGAAAGAATACTCTGGTGTAACCAAGTCTTTCTTCCAACAGTATTATACAGGAAAAGATAAAGGCGTGGCCCTCAAGATAAAGGAATGTAAGCAGTACAAGGAGGCTGTTGATCCAACAACGGTTATTGCTAACTTTAAAGTTCCCCAGTCGTTTATATATGTTTAAGTTTTGTCTAATAGAAATATGATACCTCCATTTCAAGTAATAATAGATTGTCCCTTCAAGAGTATTACTAAAGATTCAACACTTGCTTCTATAGACAAGAAATATAGTGCTTGTATGGTAAATGATTTTGAGGATGGAGTATGGAACGGTAAATCACCATTAGCCCGTATGGCGGTACCTATATAATATATTACCTTTCATATTATGAATACTGATATTAAGAGTTTGATACCATCCATGCATGCAGAACTGAAGCATATGCAATCTCGTGTTGCAGAGCTTCAAGTCTCATTGCAGCAAGGTTCATCTGATGAAAAGACGATTCGAGAGGAAAATTCTCGAATGAATCTGCGTGGGATTTGGACTTGAAACAAAAATTCCTTTAAAAATTTGGTAGTTTCATATAAAAACCATATATTTGCAGTCAAAAAAAGGAGATACAATTATGAATACAATTACAATAGATAATAATACATATCACGAAATAGAAAATTTTGCTCATGTAAACAATTTGGATGTAGCAGATGTAGTGAAGAAGTCTTTTCGTTTCTTTATAGAGGAGTTTAAGTTTGCTAAGCCGCATTCGAAAGCATCTCGGTATCAGTTGCCTTTGCATTTGAAAAAGATGCGAGGAGTATTAGCTGGTGTGGAAGATAGTGAGGATGAAAGATTAAACTATATATTGAGCAAGTAATGAAGAAGGTATTTTTAGATACGAATGTGGTTCTTGATTATTATCTGGATCGAGAAGGCTTTAGTGATGATGCTGAAGCCATCTTGGCTTATGGATATAATCAAGGATGTTCATTGTATGTATCTTCTTTAACTTGTGCTAATATGGCGTATATAGGCAGAAAGAAGTTCCCTGGTGAAGCGATATATGCAGTACTTGCAAGTTTGTTTGAATTTGCCGAAATAGCATCTGTCGATTCGAATGCTGTAAAGTCCGCAGTAACTTTGCAGGCTAAGGACTTTGAAGATGCATTGCAATATTTTTCTGCTAAGGCAATAGGTGTGGATTGTATTGTTACCAGAAACGTTAAGGATTTTCCTTTTTCGGAATTGCAAGTCTTGACCCCTAAGGATTTTTTGGCTCATTATGCAGTTAAATAAAATGACAGGTTGGATACTTACTAAGAAGAATACGACGTTATGAACATAGAAGAAAGAAAAGCAGATTTTATGCGTCGCTTCAAGGCTTCTAGAGAGCGGAAGGCAGAATACATAGCACAAATGGAAAAGCGAATGCGTGATGACTATCGCCGCAGAACCGGTAAGGAAGCAGAATCATTTTGTGTGTTGTAAGAATGAAAAAATTAGATTTAGTCAAGATTAATGTTGTGCACCATATGCAGTAATATAGTAGAGACGCAGTCTTGGTGATATACGAATCGTTGCTTGCAACGAAGAAATCTGTGTAAATCTGTGAGATCTGTGGGACATTAGAATAAACTCCCCATTCGAGTGACGACCAGTGCAGAGCGATACTGCAATGGGGAACAAAAATATAAAATCATGAAATCTTATTTCTCAATCAAGCCAGGAGCAACCTTCTTTTTAGGTAGCTCCCGCACCCTTGTCTATCATAAAGACGATGTCGAGATCATCTACAAGACCAAGACACCATCCGGCAAGACCTACTACGCCCATGTCTATTTGATGTTGGGCGGAGAAAACTCCGTTACTCTTTATGCCGATTGGGGTGATTACTTTTTGCATCTTTCAAGCATCAAAGACCAGGAGCATTTCTTTGGTATAATGAAGCGTCCCTGCCCAACCTTTGTCCAGATATGGCAAAGCGAGCATCCCGACGATATATTCATTATGTCAGCCAATGCCGGTCAAACCATGGGCTTAGGAATGGATATCGAGAACGTAGATTATCGCAATCTCGCTCCAACATCCCTCCCTTTCCATCCGTTGGTAGAGATAGGCTTACGTAAGTTCCTTGATGCCAACAACGATTTATATTTAGAACTCAATTCCCGTTGTCCCCTGAAACTCTGGAAAGACCGTTTAGTAGCAGTATGGGGTGAAGAAACAAAATAAAATAGCAATATACCAATGAATAAAGAAGAAAGAAATTCCTTTCGAAAGGAAATGCTCGGTAAGTTAGAAGAACAATGGGCTAAGAATAATCGCCCTGAAGACGACCTCTTTTATTACCACCCATCTGAAGATAAAATTGTCCTATCCCATGCCCTGTTCTGGGGGATGCCCCAAAACATAAAAGGCAAGGTAGGAAAGGAAAAGTACTTATTGCTTCTCCGCCAATATCAGGAAGAGATGCTCGAAGCCTACTTGACGGAATCAGAAGATTTCAAAGACCTGCTTCACTATTGCAACATCATGTACAATTTCCTTCCTATGTTGCTTCGGAGCACGTACGATTTCCATATCCACTTAGATGCTCGCAAGCTAGCCGCCATTACGATAGTCGCTGGCGGTTATGGTGGTGATATGCCCGAAGACCAGGCATACGACCTCCTCGATGATATAGACTTCTATTATAATAAGGTGAAGTGCCGCAAAATAGAAAAGCTCTTGCCGGTATTGACCAAACTGGTGAAAGAAGAGCAAAAGTTACTTTAGCTTGTATGGAGGAATGTTTCTGACACTATAATATAGTGGGTACGCTGTAATGGTGATATACGGAGAATGTCAAGGCTGCCTAAATGGTAGCTTTGGCAATACCAATTAATAATATGTTTTTTGGGAAAAATGTTGGATGTGCTAACTGCTGAAAATCAGCAGTTACGTTCTAACGGTGATTTACGAAACTGTGTGCTTAGCAATCCTTCACTCTAAAGATAATGCAAATGAGTGCAATGAAAGCTGGCTTTCAAATTGCCGAGTGCAGCTTATCTTCTACAATAATGATACAAAATATAAAAAACTGATAGGTGTAACTACTTGCAATATAGTGGGGATGCAGTATTGGTGATATATACAATTATTCATTGATTATGAAAGAATATAAACTAAACTTTGAAGGGTATTGGAGAGACATCAATAAAGGTGGGCTTCCTTCCTATTCTGGAATTTATTTTGTATATAGGTGCATTTATAATGCTCAAAGTAATTCTGTTGAGTTGGTTGATATAATATATATCGGTCAAGCAGATAACATTCATGATAGACATAATAATCATGAAAAGTATTCTGAATTCTCCTCACTGCTTTTGCAAGGTCAAGAGTTGTGTTACTCTTGTGCTCCTTTAGATGAAGACCGTGATTTGGTAGAAAATGCTCTTATCTTTGCTCAAAAACCTGTTTTAAACGAACAAGGCAAGTATAATTATAACTATACAGAAGCACATATCGTCTCTGCTGGTGCATGTGCATGTCTTAGAAATACTGATTTCAATATGAAATATTATGTTGAAAATTTAAATAGGTAGAATATGGCTAATTCTGAAGGAAAAACAATAGGGCAGGAACAGAAGAGATGTTTTATAATAATGCCCATAAGTGATGTTGATGGCTATCTAAAAGGACATTTCGATAGAGTCTATGAGTATATTATAGCACCTGCATGTCAAAAGGCTGGTTATGAAGTTATTCGTGCAGATGGGACAGCTAAAGCAAATGTAATTATAGCAGATATATTGAAAAATGTATTGGAGTGTGAAATGGCAATCTGTGACTTAAGTGCCCGTAATCCTAATGTGTTTTATGAATTGGGGTTTCGTCAAGCTTTCAATAAGAAAACTGTTTTGATGATTGATGATAAAACTGACCGTCCATTTGATATAAGTGGTCTTCGTTCTTTTCAGTATGATTCTTCTCTAAGAATAGATTTGGTAAACAAAGCTATCGATGATTTGGTTAAGGCATTAAAGGAAACGAGTGATATGGGCGAACACGAGCTAAATTCGTTGTTGAAATTATTGTCAATAGAGAATCCTGCAACATTGCCAGAAGGTCATAAACTGTCGGATGAAAGTACTCTTATACTTCAAGCAATTCGAGAATTAGGAGAAGATGTTCATCGTGGTATTCGCAGAAGATCAGTTTTCACTCCTTTAGGAAGTCCTATCATTGATGTTTCTTTGCCAAATGGTAAAAAAGTGAAAGTCGGTGATCGGCTTTTCGATATGAAACATGATAAAGATTTAGGTGAAGTTGTAGAGTTGACGAAAGATTCAATAATAGTCAAAAATATAAATAATGATATTGATATAATTCTACAAGATAGTCCTATATTTAATGATTTAATGGTAATGCCCTTTTAAGAAAGATAGGCTGACATAAAACAATATCAGGCGGTCCCATCCCGCACAACCTGGCGAAGACCTTTGATGGTCCGCCAACCTTAGAGCGTAGCGGTTCTGAGCACCGGAGGGCGGTTACATCCCCGTTTCCTGAGGAAGAGGGGCTTGGGGAGAAAGTGGAGCTCTCCTTGCAGGAGAGACGGAGAGGTAGAAAAAAGCCTTCTTTAACGGTAAGGAAGGACGGGTAGGTTTTCGAAAATCTTATCATGTCCCTAATTTCATGTAATTATAACTCGAACAAAAAGGTGAATGTCAAGGCTGCCTAAATGGTAGCTTTGGCAATACCAATTAATAATATGTTTTTTTTGAAAAATGTTGGATGTGCTAACTGCTGAAAATCAGTAGTTACGTTCTAACGGTGATTTACAGAAGGAACCAAGAAAATAAAGAATTTGGAAAGTAGTTTCAATTCAAGTATATTGAAATTGTCGCATATTAATATTTTAAATTGTCATGGATAAGAAGCAAACTGTTTTATTCAATAAGATAGTGATAGAAGGTGGGCTGTCGGTACAGCAGGTGGCAGATACCATGCGAAGAAATTCATATGATGAAGCTGAGGGCCTAGGATTCACTAATGTTTGCATAGAAGATGATATAGTCTATGCACAGGGTCTGTTTCGTACCCCTTCCTATATTCAGAGCTATAACAAGGAGAATGGCTTGTTTGAGCAAAAGGTTGTAGATGTTTATACAGAGTTAGAAATAACATTGGACATAGGGCAAGGATTCATTTATTCAGCAACTTCATCTACCAAATTTAATAAGGCAAAAATCTTGTTGCGTAAGTGTTTTAGTGGTAAAATTATTTTTCGTAACATAGATATTTCTCCGATTAAGTTATGGGAAAGGATAAAGCATGATGCTCACCATCCTTTGGTTACAGATTTATCAATAAAGAGGTATATTTACAAGGAGGGTGCCATTGGACGTTTGAGTGTCCATATAGAAGAAACTTCAATAGGCGAAGAACTGATAGCCAAGTATTCTGATAGTATAAATAAAATTACGATGCTGGTTGTCGGAGACTCAGGAGAGAAATTTATTCTATCTGTTCCATCTCAAAATTCTTTTAGTATAAAATGCGCAGAAGAATATATGGAACGGGTTATAAATCAACTTAAAATGTACATATAATGGAAGATCAACATTACAATGGAGACATTTGGAACCAAGAGATTGTTCGGTTGTTCCAGAAGTTTGGTTGGAATAGAATAGGTGATTTTGATATGGATGTTGTTGGAAGTGATAATTCCAAAATGGGGATAGATACAGTTCTAATGTTTGACACCCCATTAAAAAGCAAACCTCAATTAGCAATATTGGAAGCAAAAAGGTATCTTACAACCTCCTTTTCAAAAGCGTTATTGCAAGAATGGCTAAACCGTCTGGATTCAAAATTACTAAAACTTAGAAATTCTGATAGGTTTTATGATAGATTTCCTGTTGCTCGTGATTTCACAATGTCTGATACTGGTATTATCGCAGTATGGTTTAGCGATACCGAGAATTATAAGGATTTTCATCCGAAGTTTCTGGAATGTCTACGCCAGGTAACCATATCTTCTAGAACAAGAAAAGCAGGAATGAACAAAATTTATGTTCTGGACAATGCTAGGTTTATGCGTTTATTTGCCTTGCAATCTGCAATAGATGGTATTGCGCACAATGAAAATTTGTTGTTTACATATTCTCCTCGTTTTAATAATGGCGAGCCAATAGTCAAAAATAAATGTTTGACTATAGAGTATATGTTTTCTGATGTAATTTTTGCAGAACTTCAATCAAAAGATAGTGCAAGTTCAAAAACGATATCCTATATATTTTATTTCGGAGATTTAAACTATAATAGTTTTAAGCTTTTGAAATCCGCATTTTCCAAAACTGTAGGATGGGATACAGAAAAGGAAATTTTCTTATATGTTTATGATGCGGATGATGAGTTTCGAAAAATTGAAAATGACATCAAGGAACGAATCTTTGATCAATTTACTATAACAATCAAGCGTATGGTCAAGAATATCAATGTTCCAGATTATATTGTAAATGGAGAATAAAGAAATGGCAGATTTTAATTATCCGGAAAAATATGAAATAGAAGAGGTCTGCAGAAATTTTGTGAAACGTCGCTTCCTTAATCAGTTTATGCAGGAACGTGGGATATTTGCAGTAAATGCTTCTAACGATGATATAAGTGCTATTTTGTCAAACTGCATTTTGGATTCGAATGCGATAGAAGATATTCGAATGAACGCCTTTCAAGAGTCTAATAAAAATTCTCTTTCTGGTTTTACAATTACTTCTTCACAGGCAGACTTTTCGGTTAAGGACATTTATGAGCGTGCTAGGGATAATGATAAGATTCTTATGAGCAAAGGTTATTCCTTGGGAGTCTTAACAAAAGAAACCCGTGACAACACTGTTGGATATAAAGGGCAGATAGATTACGAAATACGACGTCCTGGCCGAATACAATTTATTGATAAGGAGAAAAGCCAGTGCCAATTTTTCTTGTTTGGCAGAGATAAAGGTGAATGGCAAGTTGAAGTAGATGGAACAAGAACTCAAGATGGAAAGGAAGTTCAAAAGTTGTTTTCAAAGTTGATAGATAAAGAAAAGACACAACTTCATGTGTTGAACTTTGACAATCTGAAAGATCTACAGACAATAGAGTTCTTTGATCAAGTGATAGAAAAGGGACTTTCAAAAGTATGGCGCTTTCAAGATGTTGTAGGTCTTACTTTTCGTCGCGGTCGAGATGAGGAAGAAGAGGAATTGGAAAAGAATAACGATAAAACATCCTCATCGCCAACTTTGACAGGTATACGGCAAGCTGTTCTTGAAGGTGGTCATTTGCGCGAGGATGCTTTTGTAAAGCAGTTCGAAGAGCAAGGATGTATTTTTTCTTCTATGACGTTGGAGTATAGCAATACTGAGACTCCTGAAATTATTCATGTGCGTGCAGAATTCAAGGGTAATCCAAAAATCTTTGAGGTTTCTGTAGTTGAATCCTTTGAAAATGTTGGTGTAGAAGGAAAAAAAGTGCCATCTCCTTTACCTGTAAAGCGTAATTTGCAGATTCGTTCTGAAATTTGGAATAATTCTAGAGAAATCTATAAGGAGTTGATGTTGAAATAGAGGGGGAACAAAATATCCTTTAATATTAGCAGTAACTCTTGATATATATTAACAGAGAATTTATATAGAATATATGAAAAGAAAATCATTTGTTATTTCGTATGATTTAGCAGAAGGTGGTAATTATGATGAGTTATTCAATCATATAAAGTCTTATGGATATTGGGCTCATATTACAGAGTCTACATGGGCTGTATTGTCAACAAAAACAGCATCTGAGATTCGTGATGAAATAGCCGAACATTTAAGTGAAGGTAGTAGACTAATCGTAGTTGAGTCTGCTAATGAAGCAGCTTGGAGAAATGTTATTTGTAGAAATGAATGGTTAAAAGAACATATTTAAATGAATGCAAATTTAGATAATCAACCAACAGAGTCATCTTTATTTGAAGAGGAGCCTGTTGGTTCAAAAACAGATGTGAAAGATGAGGAAAAATCATCAGTATCATCTTTAGATAGTAAAATCGTAAAGTTTGAGGAATCTGAACAACTATCGGAATATCAGCAGACACTCTTGAGAGCTGCAAGTCAAAAGTCATCTGATATCATATATAGTAAAGGACTTTCTTACACATTGCGTTTGATGTATGTTATTATCAATGAGGCATCTACAAAACTTAGAATAGTCTTTTTTGGTGACGATATAAAATATTTATATTATAAGCAAATATTTGATAGTATAAATTCTGCTATAAAAAAATGTGTGGATGTGCAAATTTTGTCTTATAAAGAAGTAGATGATGACTTGTGTGAGTTATATGGGAACAAAATAAAAAAAATACCTAATACGGTTTATGAAGAGTTCTTGAAGTCTTCTCCTGCTTTTCGCTCGTTTGTTACGGGAGACGAAGGCATGTATAGATTTGATTTTGGAAATGATTCTGATAGTGGTTTGGGCTCTTTTAATGATCCTGATATGACTTCTAAGTTTAATGAACTATTTGATCAAATTTATAAGCAATGTTAGATTTCTTACCATATTTTCAGATAATAATTGGCTTGTATATCTCATTTTGTTTTGAGAAACTTATACAGTCATTACTTTGGAGTGAAGAATTTACCAACGGCTTGACTTTGTTTTATCATGATTGGAGTACATTGGCTTGGTATAAAAAGGATGGAGAAGAAGAGCAAATTCTTAAAAATCGCATAGAGCAATCTATCAAGGGATATGTATCTCGAACAAAAAAATTGGGATTATTTATGTTAGTCTCAGTTTCTACCATGTTGCTTTCATATTGTTGGACAGGTCACCATATGGAACGAAATGACCAGTTTATGCTCGCTTATTCCATTTGGAATTTCGTCTTTTTAATTTCCGTTTTCTATCGTAAACTTTGGACTAATTGGTGGTATGTTATAGTCTTATATAGCGTTCTGTGTTTGGTTACAACTGTTGTTATGCTTGTTCTGATAAAAAATAGCGTTGCAATTTCTCATTCTCTAAAGGTGGGGTTAGCGATAGAATCAGTATTAGGAATAACATTTCCTTTGATTGTTGAACTTTTTAAGAGCACGTATTCGGTCTGATTTCTTTCTGAGTTATTTAAAGAGCTGTAGAGAGAAGTTTTCAAAAAGATGCTCTTCTTTATTGTTATCCATAGTAAATGGTGATTATAAAAAATCCAAATATTTACTTCAGTTAAAGGATTCTAATGTTTCAGCATTGAAGGATGGTGAGACTTTTGATAATGCAAAATTGGTTAAAACATTAATGTCTACGATTTTGCAAGTTTCAGAAAAACAAGCATTAAAAATTTTGACAGAAGATAATAGAACATTTAAAATACTCTGTTATAAAAAATTTTGTAATTATTATAATCCAGTTGATCTAAAGGCTTTAGATACGGAGGATGATTTGTTTAGATTGTGCTTTACAAAAAAGAAAGATTAGCGTTATTATGGAAATAATTAAAACCGATATAGATGGCGTTCTCATTATAGAGCCACGCCTCTTCCGTGACGCTCGTGGCTACTTCTTCGAGAGCTTCAGCGAGCGAGAGTTTGAAGAAAAGGTTGCCCCAATCCTGGGACACAGTGTTCACTTCTGCCAAGACAACGAGTCTATGAGCAGCTATGGCGTGATGCGAGGCTTGCACTTCCAGCGCCCACCATATACCCAGAGCAAGCTGGTACGCTGCGTAAAAGGTAGAGTGCTTGATGTAGCAGTAGATATTCGTAAGGGATCGCCAACGTATGGCAAGCATGTGGCTGTAGAACTGACAGAAGATAATCATCGCCAGTTCTTCATCCCAAAGGGCTTTGCTCATGGTTTCGCCGTTCTCTCAGAAACAGCAGTCTTCCAATACAAGTGTGATAACTTCTATCATCCAGAGGCTGATGGAGGTATTTCTATCCTTGATGATAGCCTTGGTATTGATTGGAAGATTCCTACAGAACATGCCAATCTCTCAGAGAAAGATACGAAGCATGCAATACTGAAGGATTTCGATTCACCATTCGACATCAATGTAGATTTATACAAGTAAACAAGATACTAATCATTAAACATTAAGACAATGAAGGGAATAGTATTAGCAGGTGGTAGCGGTACACGCTTGTACCCCATCACAAAGGGAATCAGCAAGCAGCTGATACCAATCTTTGATAAACCGATGATATACTACCCAATATCAGTATTGATGTTGGCTGGTATCCGTGAGATACTCATAATCTCAACACCATTTGACTTGCCTGGTTTCAAACGACTCTTAGGCGATGGAAGCCAGTTCGGCGTCAAGTTCGAGTATGCTGAGCAGCCATCACCAGATGGCTTAGCCCAAGCCTTCATTATCGGTGAGAAGTTCATCGGTAATGATTCTGCTTGCCTTGTTTTGGGAGATAACATCTTCTATGGTGCTGGTTTGAACCAGATGTTGCATCAGGCAGTAGTAGATGCAGAGCAGAACAATAAGGCAACCGTCTTCGGTTATCGTGTCAGCGATCCAGAACGATATGGTGTCGCAGAGTTCGATGAACAAGGCAATTGCTTGAGTATCGAAGAGAAGCCTCAGCATCCAAAGAGCAACTATGCTGTGGTAGGTTTATACTTCTATCCTAACAAGGTTGTAGAAGTAGCAAAGCATATCAAACCATCTGCTCGTGGTGAGTTGGAAATCACCACTGTTAACCAGGAGTTCTTGAAGGATAAGGAGCTGAAGGTGCAAACTATGGCAAGAGGGTTCGCCTGGCTCGATACCGGAACCCATGATTCTCTTTCTGAAGCATCAACCTTTATTGAGGTCCTGGAGAAGCGACAGGGCTTGAAGGTGGCTTGTCTGGAAGGAATTGCATACCGTCAAGGTTGGATTAACGCAGAACAGTTGAAAGAGAATGCACAGCCTATGTTGAAGAATGACTATGGTAAGTATCTGCTTTCAATCCTTGATGAAGCAGATGGTACATTAAAGAAGAATTTAGAATATTAAAATATAAGATAGGTGAGGGAGAGGATAAGAGCATTTTTATAAGCTACTTTTCGCTCTGTTCTCAAACTCATCTATCTCTCTTTAAGTAAAGTAACAATGAAGAATATCATTATCACGGGCGGTGCTGGTTTCATCGGCTCACACGTTGTAAGACTTTTCGTGAACAAATATCCTGAGTATCACATCATCAACCTCGACAAGTTGACTTACGCAGGCAATCTGGCTAACCTCAAGGACATCGAGGATAAGCCTAACTATACTTTTGTTAAGGGTGATATCTGTGATTTCGACCTGATGTTGAAACTGATGAAGGACTACAAGGTGGATGGCATCATTCATCTCGCTGCCGAGAGCCATGTAGATAGAAGTATCAAGGATCCATTCACTTTCGCTCATACCAACGTGATGGGAACCCTGTCTCTGCTCCAGGCGGCCAAGATTTACTGGGAGAGTCTTCCTGAAGGATACGAGGGCAAGCGCTTCTACCACATCTCTACTGATGAGGTTTACGGTGCCTTGCAGATGACTCACCCTGAGGGCATTCCTGCTCCTTTCACTACCAAGGCATCCAGCGGTAAGAACCATGAGGCTTACGGCGAGGAGTTTTTCCTGGAGACTACCAAGTACAATCCTCACTCTCCATACTCTGCATCCAAGGCAAGTTCAGACCACTTCGTCCGTGCTTTCCACGATACATACGGTATGCCTACCATCGTGACCAACTGCTCTAACAACTACGGTCCATACCAGTTCCCTGAGAAGTTGATTCCGCTGTTCATCAACAACATCCGTCATCGCAAGCCATTGCCTGTATATGGTAAGGGTGAGAACGTGCGCGACTGGTTGTATGTAGTAGATCATGCCCGTGCCATCGATATGATTTTCCACAAGGGAAAGATTGCCGAGACTTACAACATCGGCGGTTTCAACGAGTGGAAGAATATCGATATCATCAAGGTGGTTATCAAGACCGTTGATAGATTGCTCGGTCGCCCTGAGGGTGCTGACTTGGATTTGATTACTTATGTAACAGACAGAAAGGGTCACGATATGCGTTATGCTATTGACTCTAGAAAGCTGCAAAAGGAATTGGGTTGGGAGCCATCTCTCCAGTTTGAGGAGGGTATCGAGGAGACCGTAAAATGGTATCTTGAGAACCAGGAATGGATGGATCATGTTACTTCTGGGGAGTATCAGAAGTATTACGAAAATATGTATAAGGATAGATAACTAATGAGGCAAAGATTCTTGTAAATATCAATGGAAAAGATAAATATTAAGACAACTGACCAGGTTATGGGGGGGGCATAAAACACGTCGCTCCAATTTAGAGCTATATCGTATCATAGTGATGCTGCTTATTGTTACGCATCACTATGTAGTGAATAGTGGACTGATGGATGTGATGTCAGAAAATCCTGCTTCTTTTCGTTCCCTTTATCTATATCTTATAGGTATGTGGGGGAAGACTGGAATCAATTGCTTTGTGTTGATTACTGGCTACTTTATGTGTCGTTCCAATATCACTTTGAGAAAGTTCTTGAAACTCTTCCTTGAAGTAATGTTTTATAATATAATGATATGGACGATATTCGTAGCTACAGGGTATGAGAGTTTCTCGATAAAAATGATGTTGAAAGAAATATTACCCATTACAAGTATACACGATGGTTTTACTTCCTGTTTCCTAGTCTTTTATCTTTTTATTCCTTTTTTAAATATACTGGTAGGAAACTTAGATAAAAAGAAGCATCAGTATCTTTTGGCATTATGCCTATTTACTTATACTTTTTTAGCTATGATACCTAAGATACATGTTGTTTTCAATTATGTTACATGGTTCAGTGTCTTATATTTAATATCTTCTTATATACGTCTTTATGGATTGTTTCCTTCAGTAAAAAATATTCAGTGGGGAATGCTAACATTGGTTTCTGTAGCATTGTCGATGGTTAGCACTATAGGTTTTATATTTCTGCATCTAAAATATGGAATTAAGTTAATTCCTTATAGATTAGTATCTGATTCCAATGCTATTTTTGCAGTAATAGTTTCGGTATGTTCATTTATGTATTTCAAGGATTTGCCGATTAAGCAGAGTAAATTGATAAATACGATTAGTGCAAGTACATTTGGGGTGCTTTGCATTCATGCCAATAGTGATACAATGCGTCAATGGTTATGGAAAGATGTTGTGGATTGCGTTGGGCAATATTCTAGCGAGCAACTGGAGTTACTTTCTTTCGTTAGCATATTCTGTATTTTTTTCTCATGCATTATCATAGACTATATACGAATTCATACATTAGAAAAATGGACGTTTGTTTTTGTTGACAAACAACTTGTCAAATTCAGTTGAAAATAATTTATGTCAGATAATTTAAAACAGAAAACGGTCAAGGGAGTTTTATGGAGTACTCTTGAAAGATTCTCTGTTCAAGGAGTTCAGTTTATTATCATGATTGTGATGGCACGATTGCTAACACCTCATGATTATGGACTTATTGGAATGCTTGCTATCTTCTTGGCGGTAGCACAGTCACTGATAGATAGTGGATTTTCGCAAGCTTTGATTCGCAAACAAAATAGAACAGAAGTTGATAATAGTACGGTCTTTTATTTCAATTTAGTCGTCAGTGGTGCACTTTATGCTATATTCTTTATTACAGCTCCTTTCGTTGCAGAATTCTATAATACTCCTGAACTTTGCTTGGTGATGCGAATAGTCTGCTTGGGTATTATATTCAATTCTCTCGCAGTCGTTCAAAGAGCATTATTGACTATTAATATTGATTTTAAGACTCAGGCCAAGGCTTCTTTCATTTCTGCTATCATATCCGGTGGAGTTGGTATTAGTATGGCATATGCTGGCTTTGGAGTTTGGGCTTTGGTTTGTCAACAGCTCATAAATTTAGGTATGAATACAACTTTGCTTTGGATATTTTCCAAATGGCGACCTATTGGGATATATTCATGGAAATCATTTCATGAACTATTCTCTTTTGGTTCTAAGTTATTAGCATCGGGATTACTGGAAACTTTATATCGTAATATCTATACAATTGTTATAGGAAAGATTTTTTCCGCATCAAGTTTAGGGCATTACACCAGAGCGCAGCAGTTCTCAGAGTTTCCTTCGTCGAATGTTACTGGTATCATTCAACGAGTGACTTATCCTGTGTTGTGCGAAATACAGGATGATGAAGTAAGACTGGCTTCGGTTTATAGGAGGTTCTTGAAGTTGTCTGCTTTTGTTGTTTTCCCTTTGATGATAGGACTTTCTGCAGTCGCAAACCCTTTTATATACATAGCAATTGGTAGTCAATGGATTTTTTGTAGTCAGATATTACAAATCCTTTGTTTTTCGATGATGTGGTATCCTATTCATGCAATTAATTTAAATCTTCTGCAGGTTAGAGGTAGGTCTGATTTGTTCTTACGTTTGGAAATAATCAAAAAGATAACAGGAGTACTTGTGTTAGTATCTACAGCACCATTTGGTTTGATTGTTATGTGTTATGGACAGGTCTTCAACTCTGTTTTATCATTAGTTATTAATACTTATTATACAGGTAAATTAATAAATGTTGGTTTCTTGAAACAAATGAAGGATTTGTTACCTACTATCTTACTCTGTGTGGTAATGTATGTGGGAATTTTAATGATCAATAGTTTGGTAGCTGGAAATCTGCTGAAGTTGGTTGTAGGAATCTTAATTGGCATAATAATGTATATGTCTTTAGCTTACATCTTTAAATTTAGCGAGTTTAAAGAACTCGTATCTTTAGTTAAACGTAAATAACGTTATAAATCATATTTTTATGGACAAGAAATTGATAACAGTAACCTCTCCGTTACTGCCAAATTTGGATGATTTTCATGCTGAGCTCCAGAAAATCTGGGACAGCAAGTGGATAACAAATAATGGTGATTATCACCATAAGTTGGAGGCTGCTCTTGCAGAGTATCTTAAGGTCCCTTATGTAAGCCTTTTCACCAATGGTACCTTGCCATTGCTTACAGCTTTGCAAGCACTTCGTATTACGGGTGAGGTTATCACAACCCCATATAGTTTCGTAGCTACTACTCACAGTATTTGGTGGAATGGTTGCAAGCCTGTATTCGTTGACATTGACCCTGCAACAGGTAATCTTGATCCAAATAAGATTGAGTCTGCCATCACTCCTAAGACTACCGCAATCATGCCTGTGCATGTTTATGGAAAGCCTTGCGATACCAAGGCAATCCAGGATATTGCAGATAAGTATGGTCTGAAAGTCATTTATGATGCTGCTCATGCGTTTGGTGTAGAAGTAAATGGTGAGAGCATCTTGAATGCTGGTGATATGAGTACTTTGAGTTTCCATGCAACTAAGGTATATAACACCATCGAAGGTGGTGCTATGGTTATGCACGATGAAAAAACAAAGAAGCGTATCGACTTTTTGAAGAACTTTGGATTTGCTGGAGAAACCGAGGTCGTTGGTCCTGGTATTAATAGTAAGATGGATGAAATGCGTAGTGCGTATGGCTTGCTTAACTTGAAGCAGGTGGATGCCGCTATTGAGGCTCGCCACCAGGTAGCAATCAAGTATCGTGAAGCTTTGCGTAATGTAGAAGGCATCACTTTCTTTGATGATATGCCTGGTGTTCGTCACAACTACAGCTACTTCCCAATCTTCATTGATGCACAGAAGTATGGTATGACCCGTGATGAACTTTATGCAAAGATGAAGTCACAGAACGTATTGGGGCGTCGTTACTTCTATCCATTGATTAGTGAGTTCTCTACTTATCGTGGTTTGGAGAGCGCTGATCCAACAAATTTGCCGAATGCTCATAAGATGGCGGATAGCGTAATTTGTTTGCCTATGCACCATGCATTGAGTGATGAGGATATTCAGAGGACATTAGAATGTATTATAAAATAAATAATAAGGTTTTGTAAGTGGATTAACATAAACGGTTAAAAAATGCGAGTGCTAATTTTACTTGTAAGACTTTAGAAATGAGCCACTTTAAAAAGTCCCATTTTTGTCTTTGCAACTTGTTGGCAATCACTTAAACTTTTTTATAATGTTGACTTTTTAAAGTGGACTCTGTCATTCTGGGATTAACTGTGATAGATATTATTTAAAAAAGAACTTTAATTTATAGAATTATGAACATTTTGTTAACATCAGCAGGACGAAGAACTTATCTCGTTGAATATTTCAAAAAAGCTTTGGCTGGTAAAGGAAAAGTCTATGCTTCTAATAGTATAGATACATATACATTGCATCAAGCAGATGGGTATGTTATTACACCATCAATATATGATAAAGAGTATGTTAATTTTTTGATTTCATATTGTAAGAACAATCAGATATCTGCTATCATTTCTCTCTTTGATATAGATTTGCCTGTTTTGGCCAAACATAAAGTTGAGTTTGAAAAAGAGGGTATTACGGTTGTTGTATCTGACTATAATGTTACTCAAATCTGTAACGATAAATGGTCAACATATGAATTCCTTGTTCGTTTGGGATTACCTCAAACTCCTTCCTATCTCAATCTTGAGAATTTAAAAAAAGATATAGCTGACGGTGTTGTAAACTATCCTTTTATATTGAAGCCACGTTGGGGGATGGGTTCCATAGGAATATATAAAGCATGTAATGAACAAGAGTTATTGGTGTTATATGCGAAACTTCATAAGGAAATTTTTGATACTTATCTGAAGTATGAATCGCAAGTTGATAAAGATTCTTGTATTATTATTCAGCAGATGATAAAAGGGCAGGAATATGGTATAGAAATCCTTAATGATTTGGCTGGTAATTACGTAACAACATTCGCTAAGAAAAAAGTAGCAATGCGCTCAGGAGAAACAGATATTGCAGAAACTGTTGATCCAGAAACATTCGAGGATACAGCTATGCTTATATCAACTCATTTACATCATGTCGCAAATTTGGATGTCGATTGTTTTAAAACAGATGATGGTAAGATAGTAGTCTTAGAAATGAATTGTAGATTCGGTGGACAATATCCTTTTACTCATAATGCTGGTGTAAACGTGCCAAAGCAAATTGTTAATTGGTTAGAAGGAAAAGATACTGATGTAACTTTGCTGAGACAGAAGAATGGCATTGTTAGTTGTAAGGAGCTAATGCCTGTGGTGTTTTATGCAATATAAGTGTTTCTTGTAGATAAATTATATTCTAATAAAAAGAGGCAGCTTTAATATATGGGTTTATATATTGTGAGAAGTTTATATTTTAATACCTCAATACATTGTTGTCCAATAACAAATGGAGCATTAATTAAGCAAATTGTTCCTCAAAGAGGGGATATTCGAGTTCTTTCGTATTCTTGTAACCTTTTTTCCAATCTCTTAAGAGGGCTTTGCTTGTCTATGAAATGCTTAGAATTTGTAAAAAATCATATGTTTGCGTTTCAACTGCATATTATGATTAATAATGAATGACCGCAAGAAAATGTGATTATGGAAACATTAATATTAATTCACGGAGACTATCCCGATTGCTCCGTTGTTCGAACTTTGATTGTAAGATATTGATTCCGGCAAGTATAGTGCTTCACATAGTAATTGGCATTGTACTTGCGTTCATAGTTGTAGAACTGAGTTCTATTCATTAATGTTGTAAGTTGAGCGAAAACGTATTCGTCTTGAAACATAGTACCATATGGGAGACTGAAAAGTTACAAAATTTAGTACGTTTCATTTACTACAAATAAGTTTCAAAGAACGAATTGCCTTTTTTATAGGACAATAGTGTAATATAATATCAAATTAGTCAATGAATTATTATATGGAAAAGAAAATTTTGGTTTCAATACAATGTTTAGTATATAATCATGAACCTTATTTACGTCAATGTCTTGATGGTTTAGTGATGCAAAAAACGAATTTTAAATTTGAAGCAATTGTGCATGATGATTGTTCTACGGACAATTCTGCATCAATAATACGTGAGTATGCAGAGAAGTATCCAGAAATTATAAAGCCAATTTATGAAACAGAAAACCAATATTCAAAGCATAATGGAGATCTTGATAGAATTATGAATTCAGCATGTAAAGGGAAATACATCGCATTTTGTGAAGGTGACGATTTTTGGACAGACCCTATGAAATTACAAAAGCAGGTAACAGCAATAGAAAGTGATTCTAAAAACACTATGGTGTATACTGCTTTTTCAACTGTAGATGAAACAGGAAACAGTATATATCGATATGATTTACATTACAATATGTGCAAATCTAAGAGTGGAAATATATTCCCTTTTTTATTATTTCGAAATGTTGTAATGACAGTAAGTTGTATGGTTAATAGAAACGTATTAGAGTCAAAAATTTATTTGGATTGCAATGATTCTTTAGATTATAATTTATTTCTTGCAGCTTCCTCTCTAGGTAATTGTATTTATTTGGATTATGAAACTTGTTCTTATAGAAAAGTGGGGAATAGTATGACAAATTCGAATAGCAAAATAGTCCAACAACGATTTCTGCAAGTATGGGAATATTATGTTGATATTATTTTAAACAACTTAGATCAAAGAATAATTGCTGACAAAAAACTTACTTTGAATTTGATGTTAGCAAAGAGTATTGATTTATGGCTCAAGGGTTTTGGTGCTAAATATCTTAAAAAAGTTATTAGCTGTCGACGAATGCTTTGGCATATACTTCCTGCTTGTTTTTTAGAGTTACAATATCTTTTTAGTTATAATATTAAGAAATTGTTTATTCATGAATAATCTTCTGCTTTTAACATTATTTTCATTAGTTTTATGGATTATAGTTTTAAAGAAAACTAGATATGAATTCTTTTCTAGTGCAGCATTTACCTTAGTAACAGTTTGTGTAGGTGTTATATTACTTTATTTTCAATCCTTACTATGGAATATTTCTATTTCTAATGAAACTACCTATCTTATAGGAGTGGGATTAATCTCTTTATCTGTTGCAGAGGTATTGTGTTTTAAACAATATTCCCACAAAATATCTGTAAAGAATAATAAAGTTCAATATTATAATATTAAATATTGTAATTATCTGTTGTTATTCTATATTGTCGCGACATATTTATATGCTCATGAAATCAGTAAACTTGGTCAGATGTTGGGGTATAATGATTTAAGTGCTATTGGAGAGGTTAAAGCTAATATGGAAGATTTGAATGCAAAAATGAATCCATTAATAAAGCAAATGTATAAGGTTGTTACTGCTGCCAGTTATATTCACTCCTTAATTTTTGCCAATAATGTTTTTTTAGCAAAGTCGCACTTAAAAAAAGAATGGAGGCATTTAATTCCTTTCCTGTGTACCGTCGTTATAACTTTGGCCAGTGGCGGGCGTTTGAATATATTCAAAGCTATGGTTGGCTTAATATTAGTTTCTTATTTAATCTTGAGAGAAAGCAGTAATTGGAAGAAATTATATATACAAAAAATATTAAAAATAGGATTACCGTTAGGTATAGGCTTTGTCTTCCTTTTTAGTGCAGTAAGTTTGATAGTCAAAAATAACGCCTCTCAACGAGATAAAATTGAAACTTTTGAATATATTTCATATTATGCAGGAAGTCCTATACAGGTTTTTAACTTAAAGGTAGAAGATGGCCGGCATAAATGGGAATACAATAGATTTGGTAATTATACATTTACCGGATTATATAGTATGCTGGGGTTGGGTGATGATATAAAAGCAGAAAAAATAGGTAGTGGTATGGTTTATCTAGGAGGTAATTCTAATAAATCCGGAAATGCTCAAACAGTATTTGGTAGTGCATATTTGGATTTTGGCCCCTTAGGTATGGCTATATTTATATTTCTTTCATATTTTTTATTTGGAAGATATTATTATAAATTTATAGTCTGTTCTTATTCCTCATATACAAGGAATAAACGCCTTTTAGTTTATATCTATTGTTATGTTTCGATTATAGCCTTAGCTTTTTACGATAATTGTTATTGGATTCTATTGTCAAATACGGGTATATTTACTCTTCTTGTATTGTTGATTATGTATTGGTTCTATTTTAAAAAGTTATTGATAAAGAAAAATATTTAGTTAATATTATATATGAGATTTTGTAGATATAACTATTAAAAGATATCAAATATGGATATTTCTTTTACTATTATACTTAATGAAGCTAGTACAGATTCCTGGCCTGATATTATTTGGCGTGATGCTCAGTCCGTAGGTGCTAAAGTCTTGTTAGATAGTTGTCTTCCTTTGTCACGTTCTTTTCGGAAACTACGTAAAATCCATTTTTCTAATCTAGCCAATCATAAAATTTGGTTACCTATGAAATGCTTATGGGATAAAACGAATACGCTTCGACTGTCAGATCTTGACCCATCTAAACGGAACTTTATCATTTTCCAAACAGGAATTAAGTTCTCAGCTCATTATATTGAACGATTGAAACGGGAGCGCAATGCTTGTATTGTTCTCTATATGCCAGATAATATCAGAACAATGAAAATAGCACAGAATAAGGATGAGTTTCAGAGATTCTGTCGTCATTATCATGTAGACCAGGTATATTCTTTTGATAAGAAGGATTGTGAAGTATTTGGGGCGAAGTTCTTTGACTTCTATTCTATGTTGCCTATCAAGAAAGAACCCATAAAACAAGTTAATGGTAAGATGAGGGTACTTTATGTGGGAGGATGTAGAAGCATGGAACGATTGAAAACGCTTCATGCTATATATGATAAGTTGAGGGATATAGCTAGTTGTACATTTTATATAAATGGTGTGGCAAAGGAGAATGCTACAAGAGAAGGTGTTATCTATAATCATCCGTTAAGTTATGCAGATGTCGTAGAACTAGTTCAACAAAATGATATAATTGTTGAAATTATGAATGGTTCGCAAGTAGGGAACACGCTCCGACTCAAAGAGGCTGTTTGTTATAATAAGTGTTTGTTATCAAATAATAAGAATATAATCTCTTCACCTTATTATAATCCTGCCTATATGCAGATGTTTGATAGTGTGGATGAGATTAATATTAATATATTCAGTAAAAATGTAAACCATAACTATCGAGGAGAATTTAGTCCAAAACTACTGATGAATATAATTGTAGAAGAAGATTTAAAACAGAAAAGTGAATAATATCATGAGCAAAATAGGAATATTAACCTATCATTCAGGCTTCAACTATGGGGCTTGTTTGCAGGCGTATGCTTTGCAGACAACTTTGAAGAAGAAGTTTGGGTATGATAGTGAGATTATAAATTTTGAGACAGATGCCTTTGTGTCTAGTAGAGAAATGTTTAGTCGCAAGCCAAGGCGTTTGAAGGAATTTATCAAGAACATCACAAGATTGCCTTATTGGAAATCTTTGCATGAGAGAGAGAGAATGTTTAATAGCTATACGTTCGATGTGTTGAATTCTACTCCACGATATAAAACAGAGGAAGAGGTAAAACAGCACGCCGAGGACTATGATTGTATCATTTGTGGAAGTGACCAAATTTGGAATCTTACCCATGTGAAGGACGATCCAGCCATCACTCCTTTGTTCTTCTTGAACTTTCCGAAAAAGCAAAGAAGAGTGGCTTTCTCAGCTTCCTTTGCTAGTTTTACGAAGATAGCTCATCTACATGAGGAGGAGTTTATGCCTTGGATCAAGGAGTTTGATTCGATTTCTATTCGAGAGCAAGATGGTTATGAATACTTGAAATCCAAGGGAATTGATTGTGAGTTGACCTTGGATCCAACAATATTGTTGGACAAGGAGGACTATGAGCCGATATGTAAGCCTCGTCTTATAAAGGAAAAATATGTATTGATGTTCGGTTGGAATACCAATTCTGATTTGATAGAGGCGGCAAAGCAAGTTTCAAAGAAGCTAGGTTTGCCTGTATATAATATAGTACCACCACCACGTAAGATGTTTTGTGGTATTCCTAGAAAATTGGATGTAGGACCTTGCGAATTTCTTAGCATGATAAAAAATGCAGAATTCGTAGTTACCAATTCTTTCCATGGTACTGCTTTCTCTACAACCTTTGAGAAGCCATACGTTTCTATCGTCTCTGGTAAGGCTGATACTCGTATGAATTCTTTGCTTGCTCAGTTGGGACTTTCTGATCATCTTGTCACAAAGGACAATATTGATGTGGATAAGATGTTGGCTACCGATTTTACCCCTGTGCGAGATAAGAAAAAGGCTTTGCGCCAAACTTCTTTTGATTACCTTAAAAATGCCTTGAAAGGATTATGATTCATTTTGATTTTGATAAAGATTGCTGCGGATGTACCGCTTGCTCCAATAGTTGCAATCATGGGGCAATAACTATGCTGCCAAACAAGGATGGGTTTCTGATGCCTCATGTTGACGAAAGTAAATGTGTGGATTGTGGACTTTGCGATAAGGCTTGCCCTCATCTCAACACTTCTACTGATCGAAGTCAATTTTCTTTAGAGAGCTTTAAGGATAAAAAGGCTTATCTCTATTTCTCGAAAGATTCTCGTAGAAAAGAGTCTGCCTCTGGTGGTTTTGTCTTCGACCTATATAAAGAGGTATTGAAGAATGGTGGCTTGATATGTGGTTGCGAATGGAATGTTGATTTAGAAGCAGTGCATGTGCTATCTGATTCTTATGATGACTTGCATAAGATGCAGAGTTCCAAGTATGTTCAAAGTAACATGCAGAATTGCTATAGAAAGATACGTAGGGCTTTGAGAGAAGGTAAGCAAGTTGCTTTTTGCGGCACTCCATGCCAGACTGCAGGCTTAAATTCTTATCTTGGAAAGACCGATAGAAGTAATTTAATTTCTGTTTGTGTGATTTGTCATGGCGTTCCATCACCAGGAGTGTGGAATGCATGGAAAACCATTATGGAAAAGAAATATAATGGTAAACTTGTTGATGTGAACATGCGTGATAAGAGTTATAAAGGCTATAAAACCTCTTATGTGAGATATGCTTTTACTTCCCCGCAGGCTAGCGATGGTCGCGTTAGAGACTCACATACCTCGACGAAGCTGAGGAATGTGGGCATGCCCACATTCCTCAGCGACCCCTATGTGTTTTTATTTACAAATGACCTCTATTTACGCCATTCTTGTAATCATTGCCAATATAAAGCAGACCAAAATGGGGCGGATATTATAGTTGGCGATTTCTATCAGTCTGTGCCTCAAGCAGGCAATGATGGATGCTCTTGTCTCTATGCTATGAATGAGAATGGAGATAAGTGGATTCATAGTTTGGATGGAGAATTAATAGATACGAATTACAAGACAATAGGTTGTGTGAATGGTATGCTTTGGAGTTCGGTGAATGAGCATCCTAGAAGACAAGAGTTCTTTGATAGGTATTGTGACTTGACTAGTCCTACAGCTAATCTTTTTACTGATTTCCTTCCTTTGCGATTTAAGGTAAAGAAAGTAATGAATCAACTAGGAATATTTGCATTTGTAAGGAAATTCGTATTAAGGAAAAAGTAATTATGTTTGCAATAATGATAGAAGAATAGATTTTTTATGAGATACGCTATTAATGGACGCTTCGTCGTCCGTAAACTGACGGGGCAGGAGCGGTTCGCTACCGAATTGCTCCGAGAACTGGATAAAATTTGTGAGAAGGATGAGTTTGTCTTGGTCGTACCAAAGTATGCAGAGACATTACCTGATTACAAGAATATCAAAATTGTTAAGTATGGAAAGGTAAAAAGCCATTTTTGGGAGCAGATTAGTCTTTATCGCTATTGTAAAAAACATCATCTGGTGAGTGTGAACTTAACTTCGACTTGCCCTTTGTTGGATAGTGGTATAGTCTGCTGTCATGATGCAGCTCCTTATGAGATTCATGATCTCTTAACTCAGAATCTTTATGGAAAGTTGTCACAGGTATGGCACATGTGGATGATAGATGCTGTAAAACGTAGCAAATATCCTATAATTACGGTTAGTCATTATTCAAAAGCTAGGCTTGCTAAGTTTATGCATGTTCCTGAAGCGCGATTCCATGTCATCTCTAATGCTTGGCAACACTATCAGCGTGTTAAAGAAGATGATTCAATCTTTGATAAACTTCCTGCAGGTTATCAACGTGGGGAGTATTTTATGGCCTTGAGTAGTCTTACACCTCAAAAGAATTTTGTTTGGGTTAAAGAAGTAGCAAAGCGTAATCCGAATAAAAAGTTTGTGATTGTCGGTAGAGCTGAGGGATTTACCAAGTTGGGGAGTGAGGAGCTACAAGATAGTAACCTTCATTTTACTGGCTATTTGACCGATGGTGAAATCAAATCGTTGATGAAGGGATGTAGGGCTTTTATTCATCCTGCTGTATATGAAGGATTTGGTATTCCTCCAATTGAAGCTTTGTCATGTGGTGCGGAACTTATTGTATCTACAGCCGCTTGTTTGCCAGAAGTATATGGTAACTCTGCTCATTATACAGATCCTCATAATTACGATGTGGATTTGGATGAGTTGCTAAAGGAGCCAATAGCTCCTGCAAGTGAAGTGCTGGATAAGTATTCTTGGGCAAGAGAGGCACAAAAGTTTTTGGATTTATTGAGAAAATGAAAAATCAAACAGATTTTTCTATCAAAAATATAAATATATACCTTTAAATCAATTTACTTACTTTTATGAAAAAGAAAATACTTATGGTCTGCGAGGCCTTTGGCGGTGGCGTATTTGCCTACGTGGCTCAGTTGTGTAATGATATGTGTCGAGAGTTCGACGTGTACTTGGCATATTCACTTCGCCCGCAGACACCTAAGAACTATAAGGAAGTATTGGATGAACGTGTTCATTTGATACAAGTAAAGAGTTTTGGTGGAAGTATCTTTAATATTGCTAAAGATATTCAAGTTATCAAAGAACTTCGTTCTGTTGCAAGAGACGTTAAGCCAGACTTAATCCATCTTCATTCATCGATTGCAGGTGGATTAGGACGATTAGCTTTTAGTGGTAAGGATATACCTGTGGTTTATACCCCTCATGGATATGCCCACATCTTGATGGGAAAGGGTGGATTGAAGCTGAAAGGTTATGAAATCATGGAGAAGGTTCTTGGAAAAAGACCTTGCATAACCTTAACTTGTTGCAAGAGCGAGGATGATGTTGCTAAAACTCTTACTGAGCGTACTGCTTATGTAGAGACAGGTGTCAATTTGAAGGATTTATCAGAAAGTCTAGATGGTATAAAGCCTATCAAGAATGATAAATTTACTGTTTATACATTGGGTAGGACCTGTGTGCAGAAACAACCTGAACTTTTTAATCGTATTGCAGAGTTAGTACCTGAGGCTCGATTTGTATGGATAGGTGGTGGTGAGTTGGATCATCTTCTTACTGCTCCTAATTTGGAACTTACAGGTTGGAAACCTCGTAAGGAGGCTTTGGCCATGGGAAAAGGCGCCGATGTTTTCATTCTCTGTTCTCTTGGAGAAGCTATAGCTATGAGTTTAATAGAAAACATGTTTATGGGTAAGCTGATTCTTGTAAGCAATGTGATGGGTAACAAAAGTGTCATTAATAATGGGGTGAATGGTTTTGTTTGTGATAAAGCAGAAGATTATGCCGTTCGAATTAAAGAAGCGATGAAACAATTCCCTCAGAACTTGTGCGAACAAGCAGTAGCTGATGTTCATAACATCTATAATACAGATGCGATGGCTAAGAAATATGTGAATTTTTATAATGATGCAATTAATGGAAAATACGAATAAAATGAAACAATATGATTATTTGATAGTTGGCTCTGGCTTGTTTGGAGCAACCTTTGCTTATCTTGCTAAAAAACAAGGTAAGAAGTGCTTGGTGATTGACAAGCGTTCTCATTTAGGTGGTAACATCTACTGTGAGAATATTGAGGGTATTAACGTGCATAAGTATGGTGCACATATTTTCCATACCTCTAACAAAAAGGTGTGGGACTTTGTGAACTCTATCGTTGAGTTCAATCGTTATACCAATTCACCTGTAGCAAACTATAAGGGCAAGCTTTATAATTTGCCTTTCAACATGAACACCTTTTATCAGATGTGGGGTGTAACTACACCAGAGGAAGCGCAAGTCAAGATTGATGAGCAGAAGGCTGAAGCTGTTGCACGCATGAAAGCTGATGGCGTAACAGAACCTCGTAACCTGGAGGAGCAAGCTCAGGTATTGATTGGAAAAGATATTTACGAGAAACTCATTAAGGGCTATACAGAAAAGCAGTGGGGACGCAAATGTACTGATCTTCCTGCTTTTATTATCAAACGTTTGCCTGTTCGCCTTATCTTCGATAACAATTACTTCAATGATAAGTACCAGGGTATTCCTGTGGGTGGATATAATAAGTTGATTGATGGCTTGCTTGAAGGTATCGAGACGAAAACGAATGTAGATTTCTTTGAGAATCGTCCTTATTGGGAAGGTGTTGCCGACAAGATTGTTTTTACTGGAAAGATAGATGAATTCTATAATTATCAGTTTGGTAAACTAAACTATCGTACAGTACGCTTTGAGACAGAGATTATTGATAAACCAAATTATCAGGGCAATGCGGTTGTGAACTATACTGAGCGCGAAGTACCTTACACTCGTGTTATTGAGCATAAGCATTTTGAAATGTTTGGTCAAGAAGTTTATGAGACTCCAAAGACCGTTATCTCAAAAGAGTTTTCTACTGAATGGAAGGATGGTATGGAACCATATTATCCAGTGAATGATGAGATGAACTCTTCGTTGTATGCCAAGTATAAGGCTTTGGCTGATAAAGAAGATAATGTTATCTTTGGTGGTAGATTGGCGGAATACAAGTACTATGACATGGCTCCTACTGTGGAGAGAGCAATGGAATGGTGGAAGTAAAATGTTAAGAACATCTGTTCATCAACAACATCCGTCATCGCAAGCCATTGCCAGTATATGGGAAGGGTGAGAATGTGCGCGACTGGTTGTATGTAGTGGATCATGCCCGTGCCATCGATATGATTTTCCACAAGGGTAAGATTGCCGAGACTTACAACATTGGCGGTTTCAACGAGTGGAAGAACATCGATATCATCAAGGTGGTTATCAAGACCGTTGATAGATTACTCGGTCGTCCTGAGGGTGCTGACTTGGATTTGATTACTTATGTAACAGACAGAAAGGGTCACGATATGCGTTATGCTATTGACTCTAGAAAGCTACAGAAGGAACTCGGCTGGGAGCCATCTCTCCAGTTTGAGGAGGGTATCGAAGAAACTGTGAAGTGGTATCGGGATAACCAGGAATGGATGGATCATATTACTTTTGGGGAGTATCAGAAGTATAATGAGAATATGTATAAAGATAGATAATGTCTTTTTTCGAAAACCTACCCGTCCTTCCTTACCGTTAAGGAAGGCTCCACCTCTCATCTCGGTCTTCTCCCCTCAGGGAAGAAGAGGGAAACCGCCCTACTCGGTGCTCGGAACCGCTTCGCTCTAAGGATGGCGGACCAATCAAAGGTCTACGCCATGGTTATGCGGGATGGGACCGCCTTGCTGGTAGTATCTGTGAATCGGTATTATCGCTGCTTATCAAATGTTTATAATGGTGTATAATTTAATAATTAGCTATGTCTTTATCTGTAGAAATCCTCAAAGCTTCTTATGGAGACGCTTTTATTTTGTATTGTGAAGATAATGAGAGAAAGGGTACTGTTGTCGTTGATGGTGGTCCGAAAAGTACTTCTCTTCAAATTGTACGTAAATTGCGTTCAATAGGGTGCATAGATTTGATGATTCTTTCTCATTTCGACCATGATCATATAGCTGGTCTTTATAGGTATATTTGTACTTGTATTTCTGATAATCCTTTTCCTGTTAAGGAAATATGGTGCAATTGTGCGCATCAATTGAAAGCACCGTCTATAGATACCAGAATATCTTATTCAGAAGCTCATGATTTGGCTTCTGTTTTGCAGAATATTAGAGGGCTAGAATGGAAGGAAAATATTTCAGATGGATTAGTACGAGATTTGGGCTTTTGTAGAATTAAAGTAATATCTCCTACAAAAGATGATCTGGAGCGAAATCTGAAAGAGTATGAAAGGGTGGAGTATGAACATGGGGACGACTATAGAGTTAGGATTTCTCTTAATAGGATTATAATCAACCAGCAACAGTCTTTGGAAAAATTAGCTTTGAATGATACACCGAAGGTATCTGTAAATAAGGATTTGATAAATAAAGCTTCTATAGCATTTATTCTGGAATGTGATGGCAAGTCTATCCTGATGCTGGGAGATGCTAGGATGGATAATGTTGTGGCATATTTGAAAAATAAGGGATATTCTTCAACGAACCCATTATGTGTTGATTGTATGAAGGTTTCTCATCATGGGAGTCGGAATAATATCAGTGTAGAACTGCTTGATATGATTAAGTGCGATAAATTTATCATATCTACAGATGGGGGTACTGGTAACTCTTATCATCCTGATAGGGAAACTATAGCGAAAATATTTTGTCATCCATGTAGAAACTTTAATGTTAAAAGACATTTGTATTTCAATTATCCTTTGGAGAAGATAATGGAAAGGGTTGGTGATTTTATCCATCAAGATGAGTTCTCTAAATATAATTTTGATGTTCATGATAATGTAAGCAGTTTAAAGCTATGAGAGATGAATGGAATTTCTTAGAAATGCAGCATTTTGCTGTGAAAATTGTGTGCAGAAAAGATTCTGGAGAAACTAATACTGGTTCCGGTACTATAGTCGTTGATAATGGACATTTTTATGTATTGACTGCAGGGCATTGTATTTGTTACCAGAATAAGGGGAAGTATCTGCTATTTAATCCCAAAGAGATATCTATAGTACAATATTCTGAGTCTGTAGAAAAGGTACATAGGGTGTTGGACATTGTGAAAAGTGATACTGGAGAAAGTGATTATGCAGTATTGGAGATTGAGAAAATTGAAGATGGATTTGATTATGCAAAAAAGGTGAAACGTGCAAAAATGATAGTACCGAATGACACTTTTCAGTTTGTAGGTTATACTAAAGTTGCTTCGAAAGGTAGGCTTTTCTCTGTATCTAAAGTAGGTGATCATTGCTTACATCTTTCGAATTTGCAAATCGATGGACAGGTTTGTTCTGGTGAGGAGCTTAGTCGCGGATGTTCTGGAGCTGGTATTTTCTTGTATAGACATTCCAGATATTATATGCTAGGTTATCTGACTGATATTCGTGATAATTCTGCCGCATATAGTGATTTCCTGTGGAAGGATGAGGAAAACTTTAATGAAATATTGTCAGATGATAGCAGGGATGATATAACAGTTGATTTGATTCAAAAATGGGATGAATATGATGAATTGGAAATAGAACAAGTACAAATAGATAAATTTCGTGAAGAAAACTCTGAATGGATGGATAATCTTAGACGCAAATGTGCTGTTCTGTATCCAAATGAAGTTGATAGCAAAATAAAGATCTTTATTGACGATTATATTCGTGGTGAGGGGAGTTTTCAATGCATAAAAGATAGTAATCCTACTTTTGATGACGATTTACAAAAGTTGATGAATAGAGAAATATATAGGAGAACCAAAATGATGCCGACTGTATATGAATCCTCAACGTCAGCCCGGCAAGATTTCTTAGACTTGGCTGATTATTTGACAAAAAGAGTAAAAGCTAAATTCCCCGAAGATAGGGAAGAATTAGATTTGTCTTCTTCCTATGTGGATTATCAACTTGCATCCAGATTATTAAATTGTTCTTTGAAATTTAAAAAGTCATGATAGAATTTGCTTTTTCAGAAAGACCTATTGAGCGTAGAGTTGAATTATCTCCTACTTTCATAAGGTTGGCTATACTAATAATTTTAGATAAATATCCTAATCGGAATTTTTCTATTTCACAAATCCAAGTATATCTATGGGGACTTTTATCACTATATAATATGCAAAAATTATATATGTTGAAAAAGAAAGGAACGATAGATGTTATACCTATATATGAAGTTCCAGAGTTGGATGCCATTATAGGAGAGCTTTATATAAATCATGTTGTCAAAGTGAATGGTGCTAAGTTTCAGATAACCTCAGAAGGACAACAGTTGATGTGTCATTTGAAAAATGAAGATTTAGTGAAAGAGTTGAAGAAATCAATTTCTCCAATAGGCTATTTGGGAGAAACGGTATTAAATAACATTAAATTGAGTCTAAGTTATGCTGAATTTTTGTAAGTTAGAAGTGCATATCAAAGCTTATTGTGGAGACTCTCCTGGAGATATAAGAGACTTTGGTAGAATAGTGAAATTAGATAAAGGCTTGAATGTAATTATTGGTGACAATACAAAAGGAAAAACCTCACTTGCTTCTTGTTTCTATTACATTTTGGGTATGGAGGAATTGATGTCACCCAAACGTGATGTAGATTCTCTTGATAGATGCCTGAAAGTTAGTTTTATATGGCGTGATTCTTCCACAGGCAAGGAAAAGACATGGTATGTGGATTCTTCTTATGTTGAGGCAGAAATCAAAAATGGCTCTGGTAAGCGAGTTCTTTTGCATAGAGACATAAAAAATGATTCAATTAATGCGAACAAGATATCTATTTCTAATTTGAATAACGAAAAATGGGAACATCCAAATGAATATTTTTTGCATTCAAGGGATGATAATAATCAATCTATAGATTTCGCTTTTTATGGGTTCTTAGCCAACTTTGCGGGAATAAATCTGCCTACTGTTCCTGTAAGAAATAGTGACAAGGAATCGGTTTTGTATTTGCAAACCTTATTTGCCTTATGTTATGTGGAGCAAACAAGAGGATGGGCGGATTATTTTGCTACCATAAAGGGATATAATATATTAAGACCCAAGCAACGTATTATAGAATACGCAATGTCATTAGCTATTGATGCAGAGTATGAGACTAAGCAAAAACTGAAAGAGAAAAGAGACAACGATAAGACCACGTGGTCTTTTGAAGTGAAAAATTTAAAGGATATCTTGTCTTGTAATAATTTTGAAGTGTTAGACTTGGAAGATAACGTTGAAAAGCAGAAAACTAATATAGATACCCTTAAGATAGAGTATATAGGAAAGAATGGACTTGATATCGATCATCGATTGTGCGAATTGAAAGAAAAAATTGAGGCTTACGAACTGAATAAAAAAGAAGTTATACAAAAGCGTACTCCTGAGGATAGAAAATTGATTGAGACATATCAAAAACATAAGCAAATCTATGATGACTTCTGCCATAAATTGGCTATAGATAAGCGTAAGTTGGATGTTATAAATCAAAAGCTGTCTGCCTTGGAAAATGAGCATAAAAGAATTGCAGGGTTAAATAAGGTTGACAATGTCTTTACAACATTACAAGTGACAGTTTGTCCTACATGTAAGCAGACTTTACCTATAGGCGAAGAGGTCCGTGGAAAAGAGCTAGAAAAGGCTCAGCTTATAGAATTGGATAATATGATAACCAATAAAAAGAAGTTCTTGGAGGTTCTAAAAGAAACCACGGAGAATAACTTGCAGAATAAACAATTGCACCTTTTATATATAGAAAAATTGTTATCACAAGATAAGACTCTTGTAGAACAATTAAATAATGAGTCTTATTTCTCTTCTTCGGGTATTTCTGAAATAGAAATAATGGAAGTGGCTAAACAAAAATTAGAGTTAGAGCAGACTAGGATATTGCAGAACAAAATAGAGGCTGCACATAAAAGATTGGAAAATATAAGAAAAGAATTTGATGAACATGATAAGGCTTATAAGTCTTTTAAGGATAATGAGCGAATGGGGATAGAGAATTCTCTGACAAAATTTGAAATTTTATTTAAGGAATATCTAATGTCCTATGAATATAAGAGTAATTATAGAAACCAAATTTATTTTGAGTTAAACAGGGCATCATCTTATCTGGGGGTGTAATTTAAACTGTGTCAAGGCTTGTTCTTAACTTTCATTCCCACTCCC